>Ga0209343_10010739_pt1 | contig 10388 bp, 8 predicted proteins | sample RifCSPlowO2_02_FD_184026 | JGI IMG/M metagenome (GOLD analysis project Ga0209343, IMG submission 184026) | Groundwater microbial communities from Rifle, Colorado - Rifle CSP2_plank lowO2_0.2 (SPAdes) (version 2) | ecosystem: Environmental > Aquatic > Deep subsurface > Groundwater | place: Rifle...
TGCGCGGGCTCGGAGAGCGAGTGGCGGCTGGCGGATTGCAATTATTCTTGGAGGAAACTTCAATGAAAGTCACCGTCCTGGACGATTACCAGCATGCCTTTGAGGGCTCGCCGGCCATCGAGCGCCTGCGGCAGAAAGCCGAGGTGCAAATCTTTACAGACAAATTCGCCTCGGAAGAGGAGCTGATTCACAAGCTAAAGGGATCTCAAGCGATCATCCCGATCCGGGAACGGACCCGTTTCGCCGCCAAGCTGCTAAAAGCACTCCCTGCCCTCGAGATCATCGCCCAGACGGGAAACCACGCCTACCATATAGATATGCAGGCCGCCACGGACGCAGGGATCGTGGTGACCCTCGCTCCGGGCGGCAACAGCACCACCGAGATGACCTTCGGGCTCATGCTCGCGGTCATGCGCCGCATCCCCCAGAGCGACGCAGCTATGAGACGGGGGGAGTGGCCTCTGGTCCTGGGTTATGTTCTCCGGGGAAAAACTCTGGGGATCCTGGGGCTGGGTAAAATCGGCTCCGAAGTAGCCCAGATCGCTCGCGCCTTCGGCATGAAGGTCGCCGCCTGGGGACCCACGCTCACCAAAGAGCGGGCGGAGAAGGCAGGAGTTACTTACATGTTGTTGGAGGAACTCTTGAAAAATGTCGATGTGGTCTCCGTGCACCTCAAACTCTCCGATCAAAGCAAGGGACTGCTCAATGAAAGCCGCCTCCGCCTGATGAAAAGAACCGCCTATTTCATAAACACGGCGCGGGGCGCGATTGTGGATGAAAAGGCTCTTTTCAAAGTCTTAGCTGAAAAAGCTATAGCGGGCGCGGCCCTGGACGTTTTCGTGGAGGAGCCTTTGCCCGCAAGCAGCCCACTGCCGGGTTTGGACAATGTCGTCCTGGCGCCGCACCTTGGATGGCCGACCGATTCCGGCTTTGAAGGCTTCGCGGAAAACGCCGCGCAGAACATCCTTGATTATATGGAGGGCAAACTTACCTGCGCAGTCAATCCGGATGCGTTGGATAAGAGGAACAAGAATTAGACCATGAACGACTTGACGCAGAAGAGATGTGTCCCGTGCGAGGGAGGGGTTCCCCCTCTAGCGAAACCCGAGGTCGAAAAGCTCCTTGCTCAAGTCCCGGGATGGGGGCTTGACGGCAAGTGGATCACGAAGGAGTTCCAATTTAAAAATTTTGTCGAGGCAATGAAGTATGTGAACCGGGCGGCCGCTGTGGCCGAAGAGGAAGGACACCATCCCGACATCCATATCCACTATAACGGGGTCCGCTTCGACATCTGGACCCACGCCATCAACGGCCTTTCGGAAAACGACTTTATCCTGGCCGCCAAGATCGACGCGCTGCAAGGGCGCTGAAATCTCCTCCTTAAAAACGCAGGACAGGCTACACCGCCTGCCGAACGGGCTCTAGTGACAGATGTTTCTTCACCTCATCGAGATGCATCACATCGGCATACTTGTGATGCAGGTCAAAAAGACAAACTTTATGGGAAAGGATACTCCGGTCAAAGCAGCACTCCTCCACCACGACCGCATGGAACCCGTAAGAATAGGCATCAACCACGCTGGCGCGGACGCAGCCGCTCGTGCTCTCCCCGCAAACAATCAGGCTGTCGATCCCCATTCGGGTCAGGTGGACGACCAGCGGCGTGCCGAAAAATCCGCTGGCCCGCTCCTTGTAGATGATGAGATCGCCAGGCTCCGGCTTGAAGGCCTCATGAATTTCATAGGCATCCTTCTTGAGCTCCCGGATGCGGCGATTGGTGGCGTGCACCGTTGCAGGTTTGGCCTCTTTGCGCGTTTCTGTAGTGGTATAGATAACAGGGAACTTTTTCGCCCGCGCCAGCGCAAAGAGTTCTTGGTTAGGCTTGATCGCGTTCCAAGCGTGGATGCCGCACGAGCTGGGAAATTCTTTTACGACCTCCGGGACGGGCCGTGCTCCTCCCTCGAAGACCAGGTTGTACAGGTCGATGGCCAGCAAGGCAGGATTCCGGCCAATGTAGGTTTCTCTCCGGTATTCCTGATAGATCTCCAAAATTTCCGGACTGACGACATCTTTCCAGCAATGGTCTTCGAATGAATCCGGCATGAGCGCTACCTCCGTTCGCTATTTGCGCCATATTTATGCCCCGTCCGCTTGGCTGTCAAGCCTAGTCCTCGCTACCGTAGGGCTTCGTTTGACTCCACTGCAACGCCCAGGTATGTTTTTTTGCTCAAGGAGGAAAGAAATGGCATTAGACAAAGAATCGGCCAAGCAGGTCTTGGCACACATCGACAGAGATGAACTGGCACAACTCGGTTGCGACCTGGTAAATATCCCTTCCCCGACAGGACAGGAGAAGGCTGTCGCTGAATATATCTTGCATTGGTTCCAGGAGAGCGGTCTCAAGCCTGTCCGTCAGGAGGTGGAGGTCGACCGGCCCAATGCGGTGGGGGTTCTCAAGGGCGACGGGACCGGATTGAGCCTGGGTTTCAACGGCCATATGGACACGAGTTTTACGGGGACGCAGGAAGATCTCCGCATGGTCGCTGCTGTTGAACCCGACTCCGAGCTGAAAGGATCGATCAAGGATGGAAAGGTGCGCGGTCTCGGTATTTCCAATATGAAAGGCGGTGTCGCCGCTTTCATGATGGCAGGCAAGGCGCTTAAGAAAAGCGGGATCAAGCTCAAAGGGGACGTCATCTTCGCCGCGGTTGTAGGCGAAATCTCCCGCACACCAATCGGACCCTGGCAGACCAAAGAGTACCGGGGCGAAGGAGCCGGGACAAGGCACCTGCTGACTCACGGCATGCACTCCGACTATGCTGTCGTGGCGGACGGATCGGATATGAACATCGTCTGGACTCAGACCGGAGTAGTGCAGATCAAGATCACGACGTTCGGCAAGGCCGAGGCGGCCTGGGGAACCAAGCGCTCCACCCACCCCATGGTTAAGCTCAACGCCATAGTCAAAATGACGAAAATCATAGAGGCGCTGGAGAAATGGGCGGAACGTTTTGAGGAGCAATATATCTATAACTCCCCTACCGGCCCCATATACCCGAAGGTCAATATCGGCGCGATCGAGGGCGGAGCGCCTTACAGGCCCAACTATTTTCCCGGAGTCTGCAGCGTTTATGTGGACGTACGCACCCCGCCGCAGGTGCGGCCTGTAACCGTGCAGCACGAAATAACCAAAAGCCTATCTTCCCTGGGCATCGAATACGAGATGGAGGCCTACAAATCACTCCTCGGCCACGAGGGCAAAGGGGTGGAGCCTTTGGTTCAGTCGCTGGAGGAGATCCACCAGTTTCTCTTCAGCCAGAAATTAAAGCCGGAGGCGCCGGATCGCGCCAGCATCTGGACCGACACAAACGTCTACAACGAGCTGGGGATCCCCGCCGTTAAAATCGGGCCTCGGGGAAAAAGAATCGGCCCGCGAGCGGAGGAGATCAACATCGACGAGATGGTCAAGGCGGCACAGATCTATGCTTTAGTGGCTTTGGACATCTGCAATCGGGAACGCAAATGAAATCTGCGGATAAAGATAGACATCTACCCCCAACTGGAGTAATGAGGCTTTTAAATCAGCTGGCTATAGGAAAGGTCGATTTAGATTGAAGGGTCTGACCCCAAAACCTTTGACTTAGTATTTGGCTAAGGCCACCTCTGGGGTAGGAACATGGCCACCTACTTGCTACCGAGCAGATTAATAAACGATCGGTCGATCATCTCCTCTACAGATATCTGTTTTTTGAGCCTCCCGTTTTTCAATTCCTGATCGAGCACCACGGCAATGCCTTTTTCTGCGATTCTTCCATCGATCGGGAAGGAATCTCGGTATTGATCGTATCCCACGGCGGCCACGGAGGGATCGATCTTGACATATTTCTTTAGAACATCGACCGCCTCTTTTTTGTTGTCCAGGGTATACTGAACCCCTTTCTTGTAAGCCCGTAAGAGTTTCGTGGCGGTTTCTTTTTCTTTGTTGAGCCAAGAAGCCTTTGCGGCAAAAACTTCGAACGGCCACTCCGAAAAAATATCCTTGAAATCGAGCAGCATTCGGTAGCCATTGTTTTTGGCCGTCTCCGTCACGGGGAACCAAATGGCGGTCGCATCCACGCCTTTGGCCGTTAGGGCAGCGTACCTCGCCGGCGTACTTCCAATTTGTAGGATCGCAACCTCCTTAGGATCCACACCTGCGTGGAGAAGAGCGGAGCGGGTCAGGAAATCAGCTAGTGAGCCAAAACGGCTAACCGCAAATCGCTTTCCCTTCGCATCTTTCAGGGAAGTAAACTCGGGCTGGGAATACATCTGGAACGGCATCAAGTTGCATTGACCCCAGAATATTTTAAGGTCCGCACCGGCATTTCTACCGTTAATGGGTTCTAGCACCGAAGTTGCCATGACGTGCACGTCCCCCGCAACTGTTGCTTGAAGATTCGTGGTTCCGGAATTAAACATGACTAGCAATACTTCTAATCCCTCTTGATCAAAGAATTTCTTCTCCTTGGAGACATAGATGGGTAGAAAAGCCAAATTAACAGAAGAAATTCCTATGATAATTCTCGCCTCCGCCTTACCCAGGAAAACCCCTAGCAAGCACGCGGTCAGAAGCAACCCCATGCAAAATCTCTTTCCATACATAGCTATTCCCCTCCCTTGCGAAAGGAAAAAAACCTAATTCTCTTGATGACACCCCGGATTGACAAGTCGATTCCAAGCTGATCGGACAAACTTAAATCACAGACTGTTCCGGCAGGATGTTTCTCAAAACACGGAGATAATTCCCGCCGAGAATTAACGCAATCTCGTTTTCCTTGTAACCACGCTTCTGCATCCCCTCAATGAGCTTCGGCAGATCCTCGATTTCCTCCAAGTCTCTTATGAGATCAGGCTTGTGGAGGGGGTGATGTTGATCTTTGAGTGTCCGTGGGCCGTCATATTTCACGAAATCCAGACCCAGAGCTATATAGTCCACACCAACCAAATTCACCATATAATCCACATGATTGAGCATATCCTCCAACGTGGCATCTTTTTTCGCTACCAGGGCCGGGAGAGCCAGAATCCCGACCAAGCCACCCTGTGCGGCGATTACTTTAATCTGGTCGTCACCAAGATTTCTTGGAGTGTCAAATGACCCACAGGCATTGCGGTGACTCACGATCAGAGGAGCCTGGGCAACGTCGAGCGCCTGAAAAAATCCTTCCCGGTTGATGTGGGCTAGATCAACAACCATTCCCAGGCGATTCATCTCTCTAATGACCTCGACACCGAAACGGGTCAGCCCACCCTTCGTCCGGTTTTCCCAGACCCCGTCGCCCAACTCGTTCCGGATATTCCAGGTCAGCTGCATGGACCGGAGTCCCAAGCGATAAAAGTTTCGGAGTTGATGAATGCTGCCCTGCAGGGGCATGCCTCCCTCAAGGTGCAGCAAGAAAGACACGTTTCCAGGACGGACCTGCTCGGGAAGATCTCCTCTCTCCCTGATCAGCGAAATCATCCCTTCGGATCTCGGAGCCTCCTCGAGGAACATATCGATATTTTCGAGTGCGGTTTCGAGATATCTCCCCGTATTCTGCGAGTGAGAGTAGGAGTCACCGCCGATAGCGTAGACACAAACATTAATCCCATTCCGGATCAATCTCGGCACGATCGCATCTCGAAGAGGAGTCTCTTCCCCTACGGATTTCCGGTAGAGCTGCTCGTAGACATCACGGTGGCCTTCGACTACGATGTGCTTGCCCAGGATGTCAGTCGGACTCATGGAATCTCCTCCCTTTCCTCGAAGAACAGTCAACGTTGCGGAATCCTAGCCGAAAACGCTAGAGAAAACAAGCATACTATTTTGTTTTCGGCCAATGTTTTGGTATGTCCTTGGCGGTATTGTCGCCGGGCATAGAGACCATTTCGCTCTCGATATTCCCCTTTTTGCAATCCTTCAAAATCTCTAGGGCGGCAAGCCTACCCGACGCGCCCATGACACCGCCGCCAGGATGAGTCCCAGCCGCGCACAGGTAAAGGTTCTTTAAGTGATCGCTTTAGTGGCTTTGGACATCTGCAGCTGGGAACGCAAATGAAATCTGTGGATAAAGATGGACATCTACCCCCAATTGGAGTAGTGAGGCTTTTAAATCAGCTGGCTATCCCTCGATCTTCCTCGGGACGGTGAGTTTATCGAACCGTAGGAAAGGTCGATGGTGATTTCTTTTCCTGGAGGGCCTATATCCGGCGGGGCATGAGATTCTTCCCATAGACCTAAGTCGGCCCGAAGAAAAGGGGGAACATATGGCGGTAAAATCGGCGAGAACCATCCTAATTACGGTTATGTTTATCGGCGTGACCATAAATTTGCCATCCGAATGCGAGGCGCAGTCGAAGAGGGTAGCCTTAGGGATCTCAGCCCTCAGTGCTGTATACGCGCCGCTGTTCATTGCCAAAGACGCGGGCCTCTTTGAAAAGTATGGGTTAGACGTCGATGTTATTTTGATTTCAGCTGGTCCAATTGTTCATGGAATGATCGCGGGAGACGTAAAAGCGGCTGGGGCAGGTGCCTCGCGGATCGTAGCAAGTAATTTGGAAGGCTCGGGAATTATGATGCTCGCCGCAACCAATGACCGGATGCCTTATATGCTTATCGTGCCACCAGAGATTAAAAACCCTTCACAATTAAAAGGGAAGAAAGTAGGGGTGGCGGAATACGGAGGCTTGGACGATACGGCTATGCGCTATGCACTATTACAAATGGGGCTTAATCCGGATAAAGATGTGACTGTCATCCAGGCAGGAGGCAAAGGGACGCGCTTTTCCGCCCTTCAACAGAGAGCGATTGCCGCTATCGTAATTGATCCTCCGTATACCCTGCAGGCGAAACAACTGGGCCTGAATTTTCTTTTCGACTTTCTGAAATCAAGCCCCAAGACAGTTTACGGAACCCTCGCAGCAAAAGACTCGTATATTAAACAGAACCCAGAGATTATCCAGGGGCTTTTGAAATCTTTGGTGTCTGGAGTCCAATATTATAAGACGCACAAGCCGGAAAGCATAAAGATCATGGCGAAATATATGCGAGTTGATCTGCCAGCTAAAGCAGCAGAAATGGAAGAGACATATAACGTTTTTGTGAATACAGCGAAATGTAGGCCCTATATCGACACGGAGGGAGTTCAGAATCTTCTAAACGAGCTTGGCAGAAAAATTCCCAAGGCCCGGACTGCGAGCCCACAAAGTTTCGTTGACATACGATTTATAAAGGAGCTGGACGAGAGCGGATTTATTGATTCCGTGTGCCAGTAAGTATTGGCCCTAATTGTCGCTTCAAAATGCCCGGCTTAATTGCGGCATTTTTTCTTTAACATTGAGAAAAAATCATTATTCTTCGGAAAAGGAGCGTGCCAATGGAGCAAATGTCATTCAATCGGTGGCCTGACGGGAATGTACTGGCGGTTTGTCCTATAGTCGCGTGGGAGACTTGGCCGGATGATCTTGGAACACGCGAGTCTTTCCAGAATACGAGCCGCTCCTTACTGCCTCCAAACGCAGTGTATAAGCGCGATATGTGGGTAGTTCATGAACATGAGTATGCTGAGGAGGAGGGAATCTGGAGGCTCCTGGAACTCTTCGACCGTGTGGGCATTAAGGCGACCTTCGTCATCAACGGCAGAACCGTGGAGAAGTTCCCGGAGATTGCCCTTGAAGTGCAACGACGCGGCCACGAGATGGCCTCAGAGAACTATATCCACGAGTACCCGGTCATGTTCGACGAAGCAGGTGAGCGGGAGTCGATCCGGCAGACCGTCGCTGCCTTCGAACGCATATTGAAGCAGCGGCCTCTGGGCTACATTTCGCCGGGCCACAGGTGCACGGACAAGACGTTGAAGCTTGTCGCCGAGGCGGGTTACATCTGGGACGCTGACTTCCAAGACCGGGATACGGCCTCGGTCATAGAGGTAGGAAGTAGGCCGATGGTTACTATGACGTATGCGCACATAAGCGACTATATGACCTATCAGATCATCAGCCGTACTCCGCGCCAGGTGTTGACGTTACTGAGAGATGAATTCGATGTTCTGTATGCCGAAGGAGTGGCCGGGAGACCGAAGATGATGGGTTACGCTTTTCACCCTTTCTTGTCCCACGGATTCCGTACTAAGCCGCTGGAGGAGTTTTTCCGCTACGCCCAAAGCTTTCCGAAAGTATGGTTTCCAACCAGGATTGAGATTGCGCGTTGGTGTCTGAAGCAGCACGAGACTCAACGCAAGGCGTGACAGCTTAGCCTATTGTCTCGCGTTGATGTTTGTCATAGGCCTCGATGCGATCCAAATACATCTGGACGAGTTGGCGGCATGTAACCTGCCCCGATCTGTAGGCACTATGCCTATCGTCGAAGACCCAAAGCTGTCTCCATGTCTACCGATCAGCAGTCTTTGTCAATATAGTCAACAACGTCCCACAGATCTACTGGGACGCCGCTACGGTTTTACCCGCAGCAACCCCGTCAAAGCTGCAACACCCACCGGCACGAGAATCCAACCGGCAAGCCGCAAGAAAGTAGCGACAACGGCTGCTGGCAATTCAAAATTAAGAGAACACGCCTGCCCGAGCCAAATCCTTACCTCGACTGACTTATCTGAAGGCGCATATTGTGACCCCACGGGCACTTCGACCGGTAGAAACTGGTTTATGCTCAAAGCAAGGGCTTCCGGGACCGACCAATCGATTGTTACGGGGAGGTCAGTTTTAGTTTTATCAGATTTTAAGGATACAGCCTGACGCTGCGAAAAAGTGCCAGTTCCCAACAAAAGCACTAAAGCCGAGAAAAAAATGAGGCGATAAGGACGGACGCCATAGTTGGCAATCCACTTGTAAAGCGAATCGCCCAGCCAACTCAGAGGAGCTTGAATAAACATGCGCTGGCGTTCCACCCTGCGCCGCTCCAGGTAAACCTTATCGGCCACGCGGTCTTGACCCATAGCACGGAAAATTCTTTCGAGCTGTGCGTAGGGTTGCCGGTCATAGGGGTTGATCCGCACTTTTCCATCTCTTCGTCGGAGCAGTGATCTCCAGTCCACCTGAATGCGATCATAGGTGCATCCGCGCAGATCCATGGCTTTTTGAAATTGCTCTATCCCCTGAGCACGTCCGTCAAGTGAGAAAAAGACGGTCCGAAACGACGTTTCGGAAAAGTTGACATCTCCTTGGAACACAGCGTCTTCAAAGCGTGCATCTTGCCCAAAGCGGGCATGATGGAACAGCACATCGCTAAATCTCGTCCCCTGCCATTCTTCAGAACGCCCGAAATACGCAAACCCGGCGAAGCGGCTAGCCCCAAAATTTGCCTTCTCAGCGAACGTGGCACCATCGAATCGCGCTTGCCCCTCAAACTGTGCTGTGCTGAAAGAAACCTCGTCGTGAAACTCCGCTCCTTGGAAAAATGCACCGTGGCGAAATTGTGAGCCAGTGAAAGACGGCTGCGAGCCTTTGAGAAATTGCGCCCCGTGGAAGCGAGCATCGCCAAAAATTTCTGCTGTTTCGAAGATTGTAGGCCCCTGAAAGACAGTTCCCACAAAAGAAGCATGGCCGCCAATACAGACACCGGTAAACGTGGCTTCGCCCTCACAACGGGCAGCGGGCAGTCCTGGAATGCTGAACAAGGCATCACTGTCAAACTTCGCCCCAGTAAACGCGATTCTCTTCTTAAAGACTGCCCCTAGGAAGTTAGCCTCGCTGCTAAAGTGCGCAGCACTAAACGAACCCTCGCCTTCAAAGAGCGCTTGAGAAAAGAAGGCAAATCCATCAATTTTCACCCCGTCAAAAGAGACTGGCTTATCCCGGTTGTTGAAACGCACACCTTTGAAATGAGCCTGACTGCCAATCCGCAATCCGATGAAACGGGCTTCGCCAGCGAAAGTGGCGAAGTGGAGAGTTCGGTCGATCTCCTCACTAAAGAAAGCAGCGCCTTCTATCTGTGCTCCGTCAAAACTGACCGGTTTATCCATACTATTGAATTGTGTGCCACCGAACCGAACAAGACCATTGATCTTGACAAAGTTGAAACTTACTTCACCGGCAAATCGCGCGGACCAAAAGGACACGTCACCCATAATCTTGGCATCATAGAAGCTGACTCCCTTGTCCTTGCTTTTAAACTCAGCACCAGCGAAATCGGCTCTCCCGCTAATGTAGGAATCGAGAAAGTTTACTTCGCCTGCAAAGCTGGCAGAGCGGAAAAAAGCATTGCCATTAATACGCATCCTCTCAAAGCTAACTGGCTTGTCTAAACTAGCAGGTTGCTGAAAAACTCCTATTCTGAAGGTTTTTTCTATACTGACGATCGCTGCGCATGTTAAGATGGCTGAAATTGTATCTTTGGAGGTGTTGATGCGCGGGAC
>Ga0209343_10010740_pt1 | contig 10388 bp, 13 predicted proteins | sample RifCSPlowO2_02_FD_184026 | JGI IMG/M metagenome (GOLD analysis project Ga0209343, IMG submission 184026) | Groundwater microbial communities from Rifle, Colorado - Rifle CSP2_plank lowO2_0.2 (SPAdes) (version 2) | ecosystem: Environmental > Aquatic > Deep subsurface > Groundwater | place...
GCCACCAAGTGGAGGTGGCGGGGGAGGTGGAGGAAGTAGCCGTCCTCCAAGCGGTAGTGGGGGTGTGGTACTTTCTGCTTCAGCGACTTCAGAATGTTTCTATTTAAGAGATTATATGAGGAGAGACTTCAATAACGATCCTGTGGAGGTATTGAAACTTCAAGCCTTCCTCATAAACTTCGAAGGCCATAGCAACTTGTCTCTTACAGGTGTCTTTGACCAAACTACCTTTGATGCTGTGTCAGCATTTCAGACAAAATATTTCAAAGACATTTTAGAACCATGGGGGCATACCGGTCCTACGGGATATGTCTACATTTTGACGCTCAAAAAGATCAACGAGATATATTGTCAGAAGATATTTCCTCTCAATCAGGCTCAAATAAACGAAATAGCAGCTTTTAAAGCCTCCCTTACTCAACCAATAGTAGAACAGGTTGGAGGGATAAGTACGTCCACTGTTCCAATAGAACTAGTACCAGATTGGAGTGCTTATAAAGGACAAAACATTAACTATCTAGCGTCAGTGCTGTCTAGCGAATCTGGACGCCTGTCAGACACGGTGAAGTATCTTATTGGGTTAATTCTAGTGTTAATTGTCCTTTATATTATTGGAATGATTTTTAATACTAAATATAATTCTATGCGAGCTTCGGTCAAGTCATGGTATTTAGTAATCACCGCTAGAGTGAAATCTGCAATGAAAGAACCCAAGAATACTAGTCCTATCCATAAAGATCCTCTCCCCACCATTATCTTGCCGCCCAGAGCGCCTATGCCAACTGTACCGAAATGGCCCCTGACCAACACTTCGACTGAGCCAAAGATTCACATCATTTCTTCCAAGAAACCAGCGAAAGATTCCCAGACGCCTCCAACGGAGCCTCTTGTTTAATAATTTCTGGTTGGCAACTCACTTTCACAAACGCGGCAAGGCCAATCATAATAGCGTTATCGGTACTAAGTAATTTAGTAGGTATTCGCAAACTAATCTCTGGAAACTCCCTTGTAAGTTTATGAAGTTCTTGAGCAAGGTATACATTTGCCGCGACACCACCAGCTACGATAAGAGTTTTTACCTTATTCTCTAGTTCAATGAGGGCCAATCGAGTTTTTTCTATAAGCACTTCCACAGCTGCTTCCTCAAATGCCCTGGCCATATCTTCTTTGAATTGATTATTTGTCTTTTTCTCTGCTTTGATTCTATAAAGTACTGCAGTTTTCAATCCGGAGTAGGAAAAATCAAGATTCTTCGAATGAAGCATAGGCCTTGGTAGTCTGATGGTATCTTCTCCAGATCTATTTCTAGATTTTTCGGCCAATCGAGAAATTTCTGGGCCACCGGGATAGGGAAGTCCTAGCATGCGCGCTACTTTGTCAAAAGCTTCTCCAACAGCATCGTCACGAGTTCTACCCATAATTTCGTAATTTCCAAAATCTTTTACATGCACAAGTTCAGTGTGGCCACCAGAAACAAGAAGAGCCAAAGCCGGCATTTTTAGCGCAGATTTAGGATTTAGGATTTCAGATTTAGGATTTGACTCCGTTCTGTAAAGAACGGAGTAGATGTGTCCCTCCATGTGGTCAATAGGTATAACCGGCTTATTCCACTTCTCCCCCAATCTTTCTGCAAAGGTGATACCTGTCCAGAGCGCTGGTTCAAGACCTGGGCCAGCTGTAACAGCGATCAAGTCTAAGTTGTCGGTCGTTAGTTGCCTGTCGTTAGTTACTGCTTCTTTAAGCGCTTGTTCTAAGAGAGGAGGGAGATTCTTTTCATGTTCTCTCTTGGCCAAGTTTGGGTAAACACCACCATATTTCTCGTGCAATTTGGCTTGGGATAACAGGGCGTTACCCAGAACTTTTATATCCGGCTTCTCAATTGGCCCGCTTATCTGGAGTACCGCCACCGCAGTCTCGTCGCAACTAGTTTCTATCGCTAGAATTCTCATGGGCGCAGGTACAGTTATCTTCAGCCTCACCGCATTTTAGGCATTGTGCTTGATACTTAGCTCCGAAACGACACTTCTGCCGGTGTAATGGATCAAACAGACTTGAAACGGCGCCACATTTCGGACACTTCCAACCCGGAGCATCTCCGCCACATTTGCCACATTTATTGCTAGAAATTTTGTTTATTAAATCCTTATGCATGGTCACTTAAATACTAACATAGGCGGTGAAATTATATCTTTTGCGATGTCTACGATTTTAATTCCAGTCGCTCTAAGTCTCGCTTCGTTCCGTCGGTTTTTGGAATAGTCGGAATGTTCATCTCTTTTGCGAGCAAAACCTCTTTCTCCATCCCGGCTGATATTCTATCGCCAAACAACCATAGTTCATCAACATATCGCCGATGAAAACATTCGTGATTTGCCTCCATGCCGAGTTCTCGATCTTCAATAACTTCGTCATTGAGATATTGAAGCGAGATTAGATAAGGAGCAACTGGAATTATATCTTTTGTATGCACCTCCGCGCATATTTTGAGAACCTTTTCTGCATTACTTTTTATGTCGCCTCCGATTGGATGTCCGATAAATACCGTTTTCTTTTTCATAAAGTTTTCATTAAAATTCTTTAGTATCTCCCTCAACCATCACCACAAACTCAATATTATTAGTTGGTAAGATTCTTAAAGGCAGATTGTGAGCAGAACCAAAGCGAGTGCCATCGTGAACTGGGAAAGCTATCTTGGGTTTAAGCATTAGAGCGTAGTCTATTGCTTCGCTAATTTTCATCCACGGACCTGATACGGGAAGAGCTAAAATTTCTACCGATCTTTCTGGATTAGTGAAAGCGTCTCCCGGATACCACAATCTGCCATCAATCAAGAAACCAAGGTTAGCCGATAGGGGAATAGAACTATGCATCTGTGCATGTTTTTCACCAATACCAACTACTATTACGTCACCCAAAGACACGCTGTCACCGTTTTTTACTAAGTTATGTTCGACGCCCTCTTTGTTTAGAAGCTCACTTACAGAACTGTTTGTATAAACTATAGCTTTTGGATTGTTTTTGAGAAGTGTTTGCAGAGATTCTAAGTGATAGTGGTCTTGGTGCTCATGTGTAAAGAGGATGTAATCTATGTCGGTAAGTTTCGAATGAGCTTCGACAGTATAGCTCCCCGGATCGGTTAATATTCTCTTGCCTTTTGTCTCAATTAACAAACAGCAGTGTCCTAGTTTGTTTATCTTCATGGGGCCATTATATCTTAAATTGTATGCTTCGCATTCAAATCTACATGATCACAAGTTACTAAGTATTTTGTTCGCACAAGTGCGCCAAAATACGTAAGTACTTGCCGACCCCGGCTCGGCTATCCCGCTTCTGCGGGATTATGCCTGCGCCTTCAAAAATTGACCGCGAGTAAAGCGGTTTGCTCGCTTTACTCAATTTTTGACCCTACCGGGAGTCGAACCCGGCTTCCGAGCTTGAAAAGCTCGTGTCCTAACCGATAGACGATAGGGCCTCTACACGAAGATTATATGATAATATCTTGCCCTTGTGTAGTCTATACCAATATTCTGCAGAATTAGGGTATAATGATTGTTATGGATAAAAAAAGATATAGAGAGCTCGAGATAGTATTAAAAGGGGCAGCTAGTCATAGGAGGATTCAGATTATAGATCTTCTTAGCAAACAGACCGAGCTATCAGTTTTCGACATTGCCGAACATGTTTCCATAGACTTTCGTACGGTATCTGAACATCTCCGCAAGCTTACTCTTGCTGGTATTGTTATGAAACGGAGTGATGGGACGTCGGTGCGGCATGCTCTAACCGAACGTGGTAAAGATATTCTTAAGTTCTGCAGAACATTGGAATAAAGATGTTTCAGTAGAAAGATTGGGCGAATGTTGATAATATAACCTTGTCTAGATTGGAAGGGTACCGAAGTGGTCATAACGGCGCCGATTCGAAATCGGATGGTCGGGTTATACCGACACGTGGGTTCGACTCCCACCCCTTCCGTACCAATTTTTTACCTATCTTTGATAAATTTAAATGTCCCCAACACTTGACTTAATTTATTCCAAATATCGTTTTCGTCCACTCCAATAACTGTGTCTGGAGGATAATTGCCAATGTCTCCAATTCCTACTGTTAAATTAATTTCGTAACAAACATTGTCTCTAAAAATTCGATATAGTCTGGTTTTGTAAGTGGTGCCAGCTCCCGCACTATCATATTGGAGAGTATAAAAAATATTACTGTTCAGAACCTCGTTTCTAATTTGTTTACCTGGAAAAATCATAGAATTGTTGAAGGTGTAATTTTTGCAGGCACTTTCGCCATTAAAATATAAATTAACGCTAAGGTTGGCTTGGCCGAAATTTGTTTTAGGATAAAGATTGCGTGGAATCGAAACAATTGTGCCGGCGGTTTGAGGGTTAAGCTGAAATTCTGCGGGATATCTTATTTCGTAATTGTACTGAGTATTATCATAAGTCTGCCAATTCCTTGTTTGGCTCTGATTATCCGGAATCGGGCTTTTTTGCGAAATTTGCCAATAAAAAACTCCTGCAATCGCGACTAATACCAAGACGCCAATTATAAACCATAGAAATTTGTGATTCATTGTCTTTTCTAGATTAACATAATTAATGACTTTAGGTGTGTATAACATTTCCTGCACAGATATTTTTTGGTAAAATACAGATATGAAAAATGTCATTTTTGCATTGGCTTGCTCGTCTCTTCTTATAAGTCCGTCAATTGCCATTGCCCAAAACCAATCTCCCTGTTCCGGTAGTGTAAGCATTACCGACACCTCACAGGCGCAACCTGGTGTTTTGATTGTTGTTTCTAACTCTGCTCAAGCATCTTTTAACATTAGTGGTCCGGCAAGATATAGCGGTAGCGGCTATTATTGGGTCAAGCAGGGAATTCCGTCCGGCACTTATACCGTTACTTGGAATGCTGTTGCCAGCTGTGGAGTTCCGTCTTCGGAAACAAAGAGCACTGGCCCAAATGGGTCAGTAGCATTTGCTGGGAATTATAAATATCTTGACACGCCTGTTAGTTACGGTACGACTACTATTAAAACTAATTTGAACACGCCGGCGGATGTCCAGTATCCTACTACTGAATCCAAACCGCAGACGTCAATAGCTCCGACGACTTCACCGTCGTCAAATACAGTAAAACCACAAGGATTTTTCGCGCGCCTTTGGAGATCGGTTCTTTCTATTTTATTTAAATAAACGAGCAAATAGCGAGTTTACCTTTTCTGCTTTAGGGATTTCATAAAAAGTGTTCCGCCGATGAGAATTACGATAGCGAAGAATACAGGAACGCCAAGTGAGATAAGGATCGACTTGCTATCTAAGTTTAGAATTGAACCAAAGAAAACCAGAATAGATGCCGCGATTACCGAGAGAGGCATAAGAATCGAGATAAATTTAAGATAGGGAAGTCGGGAAAGACCCGCGCCATAGGAAAGAAGTTCCGGCATTGCAAAGAGTGTCATACAGGCATGTAGGAACCCTCTTGCATCGCTTACATGGTCAACAATACGTGCCACCAATCCCTCTTCCTTGCCAGACAGAAATTTATTCATCACTTTTTGCCCGAATAATCTTGAAATGGAGAAAGATATAGTATAACCCAAGAAGTCTCCAACGACGATATAAAGTATCCCTGGCCAGAAACCGAATAAGAGTCCCACAAGAGGGTAAAGAGGGGACCCAGAGAGTGGGGCGATCACTATGGTAGAGGTTTTTAAAAAGATAAAAATAAGTGGGGCCCAAATTCCTGCAATCTTGATCCACTCCTGGATCTTCTCCATGTCGAAAAGGAAGGTTAGGCCAACAAGCACTAAAATAGTGATAGCAACTCCAATATAATTTACCTGTTCTGTCGGTTTCGGATTATCTGTATTTTGGTCCATTTTATTTTGCCTCGGTGCGCGGTGAAGGGATTGAACCCTCGGCCTACCCCACGTCAAGGGGTCGCTCTACCACTGAGCTAACCGCGCATTGGAATGCCTATTTTAACAGAATCTCACTTCGTGTGTAAGTGCAGGTAAATATCCTCAAGAGCTTTGACAGCATCACCGGCGGCGATGTTGTTCTGGTGATAGAGACCGTCTGTTGAATCCCCAGCGGCCCAAATGCCATCTACATCAGTTCTTTGAGTTTTTGGATCTACTGGTATCTGGCCGATCTTGTTTAAGGGAATTAATTCTTTTACAAAGCTGGTAGTAGGTAGCAAACCAATCTCGACGAATATACCTGTAACGGATAGTTCTTTTTCTACCCCACTTTCTTCGTAAATTAATGAAGTGACAAACTTGCTTCCTTTTACTTCTTTTGGTACAGCATTTTTAATGACTTTCATATTCTGATGCGCTAGCACCTTCTCTACTGTAACTGGGTCAGCCTTGAAGTTACTCCTATTAATCAAAGTGACGGATTTCGCATAAGCTAAGAGCTGGGCCGCTGTCTCAAAGGCGGCGTTACCGCCGCCGATCACGGCCACATCTTGATCGGCGAAAAGAGGACCGTCACATGAGGCGCAGTAAGTTATGCCTTTATTCTCAAATTCTTTGGCGCCGGGTATCTCAAGCTTTCGTCTGGTGCTACCTGTGGCTACAAGCACCGTTTTTGATGTATATGAATTGTTTTCAGTTTTTATCAAAAAGCCTTCGCCATCTTTACTCACCAGAGTCACCTTTTCTCCCGGTTTGATATCTACGTAATTATCGGCATACGAACGGAGATGGTCCTCGAGCATTTTGCCAAAATCTGGGCCGGGGATACTTTTCGTCCCTATCCAGTTTTCTATACCAGATGACTCGGTACTCTGTCCGCCGAAAGACTCAGTGATTAAGATTGTCTTCAGACGCTTACGCGCCGCATAAACGCCGGCGGCAACGCCGGCTGGGCCCCCGCCGATAATTATCAAATCAAACATCCAACTATTCTACTTCAATTTAGATCGTCTGAGAAATGCAGGAACTGCTGACCAATCGTCATCGTTGTCATCCACAGGAGGTTTCGGCGTCTGCTTGGTTTCAGGTTTACTTTCTGCCTTCTTTTCTTCTACTTGTTTAGGAGTCTCTTTGGGTGTCTGGGAAAGAGCATTAAAAATTCTACCCTTACCGCGCTCTTCGTCGGCGCCAAAAGTATTTTGGAAGAGGGAACTGGCTTTCCTAGGATAATTGTCTGGGAAGTTTGAAGCGATGACTGTAATCTTGAGCTCTCCCTTCTTCAGTTTATCGTCTCGCACCGTACCGAAAATGATCTTGGCGTTAGGATCGACCGATTCGGTAATAATCTTGGCGGCATCTTGGATTTCAAACATAGTGAGGTCGTCTCCTCCGGCGATAGAGAAGAGTACACCTTTGGCACCGTTAATTGATATTTCAAGGAGAGGAGATGAGATGGCAGCTCTGGCGGCGTCCTCGGCACGGTTGTCTCCGGAGGCAGAGCCGATGCCCATGAGAGCGGCTCCGGCATTTTCCATCACCGAACGAATATCAGCGAAGTCGATATTGATGATACCGGGGGTAGTGATGAGATCTGAAATGCCTTCGACTGCTTCTCTCAAGATATTGTCGCAAATGGCAAAAGCATTTTTGGCAGTGACGTCCTTCTGGACAGTCTGTAGTAAGCGATCGTTTGGGATAATAATTAGAGCATCAACAGCTTGTTTGAGATCCTCGACAGCTTGTTCGGCTATCTTCATGCGTTGTGAGCCTTCGAATGAAAAGGGTTTGGTGACCACAGCTACAGTTAAACATCCGTTCTCTTTGGCTGTCCGTGCTACCACTGGAGCGGCGCCGGAACCAGTGCCCCCTCCCAAACCAGAAGCGATGAAGACCATGTCCGCGCCCTTGATAGCTTCCTGAACCTCTTCTTTGGTTTCTTCGACAGCTCGCTTGCCGAGTTCCGGGTTCATGCCCGTGCCGAGGCCTCGAGTCAAGTTCTTGCCTATATGGATTCTCTTCTTGGCCAGTGACTGGTGGAGATCTTGGGCGTCTGTATTAACCGCGATAAAGTCCACTCCCTTAACCTTACAATTAATCATATGGTTAATGGTGTTTTTACCAGAACCGCCTATTCCGATGACCTTGATTCTAGCGAAAGATTCTACCTCCGGTTTGATTTGTGGCATATTCTTTAATTAATTTTAGATGGGCATATCTTACCAGAGGGAATTTAAAAGGAAAGCAGTTGACAATAATCAAAAAGTGTTATGGCAAAAATTGAGAAATCCAGCGAGAAATCAGTCTCCTCCAGTGCTTACTCCTTTCCGCCAAAGGCTTGCCGTTTCTAATGCCGATAGAGTTTTTTTCGTTGTCTGCGTTAAAGCCTACCAGAGCCAGTCCGCAAGCCACCGCCCAACTGCGATCTCTCACTTTCCCTTCGGTACTCGAACCAAAATAAACTTCTGCTAACTGCGATGGAAGTTTGAGCGAATTTTCTGAAATACTTTTTATACCCGTGATGTTGGCACTGCCGCCGGAAATAATGGCGCCTGCCGGCAGGAGCGCGTCGCGCCCGATTGATTTAAGATGTGTCTCGATAAGACCAAAACAATAGCGAAGCCTTTTCGATACTATTTCTTCAAGCTTTTTCTTTGCGGGGTGGGTTCCTCTGTCTAAATCGATCTTGATATTCTCAGCATTTTCAAGGGAGACCTTTAATCCTAGAGCTATGTCGTTGGTTAAGTCGTTACCGCCGATCGGAAAAACTTCGAGTGAGATAAGATTACTGTTCTCGAAGACAACAACAGAGAGAGTTTCCGCGCCCATGTCGACTAAGAGACACCCAACCCGTTTTTGCTTTTTAGAAAGGGTGACGAAACTCAAAGCGACCGAAGCCGCTACTACATCAACCACTTCTACACCCGCCTCTTCCACCGTATTTATCAAGTCCGAAAGATGATGTTCCAGGCAAGTGATGAATAATGCCTTGACCTCAAGTCTCTCCGCCTTCAGGCCGACGGCCTGACCCCACACCACCTTGCCGTCTATTTTGTACTCAATAGGAACGGTATTGATGATCCTTTTATTCATAATTGTGGCGGGTGATATGCCTGATTCAGCTGCTTCAAGTGCTGTTGCCATGTCTCTATTGGTGATCTCAAGGTCCGCCTTGGAGATGACCACGGAACCATTTGATACCACAGAGCCGAGGCCTATGCCTCCGAATGATACATAAGCGCGTTTTATTTTAATACCAGCCACTTTCTCGGCCCGGGAGACAGCCAGTCTTACACTCTTAGTTGCCTCGGTTTGGTCCGCTACGTATCCTCGGTACACACCTCGAGATTCGCTGGTCCCGGTGCCTATGATCTTTGGTGTAATGCGCCCGTTTTGAATTATCCCTTCAGCAACAATAACCCTGGTTTCAGAGGTTCCGATGTCGATGCCCACTACGATCTGACGCGCCATATAATAATTTTTTTTCTGCTTGTTCCATTGTATCTCCATGCTTCATTCCTTTCAAATGCAATAAACCGTGGACAAAGAGATAATTCACGCCAAAAGGCTTCGCGCGTGAAGGGTTTATGAAAATCTCTCCACTTGTCTTTGAAATTGTGAAAGCCAAAACATTAGTCGGCTTATCAACTCCGCGATAAATGCGGTTGAGGCGTCTCATAAGCGGATTTGCGGCGAAGACAAGCGAGAGTTCGTATCTTCTCCCCAAAACTTGGTTCTTTATCTTCTTGAAATTTTTATCGTCGACCTCGACGGGGGAATTTACTGGTCTCATTTATTTTACCGAGCTTGACGAGTTCGGCGGTAACCTCCTTCTTTTTAATATGAACGATGGTCTTGTTTCTCCTGGTGTTTCTGGACGGCACGCGTTGGCTGTAACGTTTGGAACGAACACGCGGTAGTACTCCTGCCGCCTGGACACGTTTAGTAAAGCGTCGGAGGACGCTTAAATTATTTTCATTGGCACCTTTAACAACCTCAATGTTGACCATAGTCTGCATCCCGTTAGAAACAGGTCGCGGTCAGCGAATTCTGCTTAATTATACTATTGATAAATGTTTGACCAGTTTTCATATTTGCTTATGGCTCTGTATTGAAACCGTGACCGCGGTTTCTAACGGGATGCATTGCGAGAGCAACTTTAACACAGGATAGAAGGTGAGGCAATGGTGATTAAAGTGCGATATGTTGGAGGAAGTGGGGAAGGTCGGTCATGCTCACAGTTTCTTGGGCGCGGGTGGAAACGTTTCTAATAGTGGCGGTGTTGTCTAGGGCTTCTTTCTGTCCGATGATGATGAGGTGGGAAACACGCAGATTTTCAGCATTGGAAAGTTGGGTAGTAATTTTATCTTTGCCAATAAAATGATGCACTGGTATGCGATGCGTGCGTAGGGTCTCCAAAAGAGAGAGAGTCTTAATCTTCGCTTCCCGACCCAAC
>Ga0209343_10010742_pt1 | contig 10387 bp, 11 predicted proteins | sample RifCSPlowO2_02_FD_184026 | JGI IMG/M metagenome (GOLD analysis project Ga0209343, IMG submission 184026) | Groundwater microbial communities from Rifle, Colorado - Rifle CSP2_plank lowO2_0.2 (SPAdes) (version 2) | ecosystem: Environmental > Aquatic > Deep subsurface > Groundwater | place...
CGACGCGGTCACGAAGTCTGCTGCCGATCCCAATGTCGGGGTGCTGGTGATCACGGGCGCGGGACGCGGCTTTTGCTCGGGTGGGGATGTCAAGGCCATGAGCGAGCGTGACCAGAGCGGCGAGGCGCCGCCCCCCAGCGAGCGGTGGGCGCCGATCCGTGACCGGATCATTCTAGCTCTGCGGAATTGCCCGAAACCCGTCATTGCCGCCGTCAACGGCGCGGCCGCGGGCGCCGGCATGAACCTGGCGCTCGCCTGCGACATGCGCATCGCATCGACCGCGGCGAAGTTCTCCCAGGCCTTCGTCAAGCGTGGGCTCCACCCGGACTGGGGTGGCACCTGGTTCCTGCCGCGCATCGTGGGCACCGCCAAGGCCTTTGAGCTTATCTTTACCGGGGAGACCATCGATGCGGCCGAAGCGCTCAGGCTCGGAATCGTGAATGCCGTGGTCGCCCCCGAGGAGCTCATGGCCGAGGCCTGCAAGCTCGCCCGGACGATTGCCGCCGGCCCGGCCGTGGCGATTCAGCTCGCCAAGCGGGCGATCCATCACAGCCAGGACGTGGATCTGCGTGCCGGGCTGGAGTTCGAAACGTTCGCCCAGGGCATCTGCAGGGATACCGAGGACGCAAGAGAGGGCGTCAGGGCGTTCGTCGAGAAACGCGCGCCGGTGTTTCGCGGGCGCTGATCAATAGCTCCCTCCCCATCCTCGATTGCACTTGCCCATTCTCACCCTCCCCTTCAAGGGGAGGGCTGGGGTGGGGATGGGTCGGTGAGCAGCGTCAAGCCGACGCGTCGGCGCGCTCGCGCGACGCCGCTTCCAGGAAAGCCGCCTCGAACACTTTGTCCGCAAGCACCTGGCAGCGCTTCATCAGACGGTGTTCCTCGGCAGTGTAGTCCCCCACCGCCTGATGCCACGTGCCGAGGTGATCCCACACCAGAACGTCGCCCACACTCCAGTGGTGCGCATAGCGATACCTGGGCTGCAGCACGTGCGCGAACAGGAAATCGAGCATGGTGCGGCTTTCGTCGGGTGCGAGCCCGTTGATTGCCACGGTAAAGCCAGGATTGACGTATATCACCTTCCCGCCGCTGATGGGATGCGTGAGAAAAACGGGATGCGACACCGGAGGCCGCTCGCGCCGCTGCGCCTCGGTCAGCGCCGGACGCTGGCTGCCCTTGCGCCGCATGATGTCGTGGAAATTGTTCCAGTCGTGCGTGGCGGTGGCGTCGGCAAGTCTGGCTTTCACCCCGGCAGGAAGATCCTCATAGGCCGCCTGCGTGTTCGCAAACTCCGTAGCGCCCAGGACTTTGCCGTTGCGGACGGGAACCTTTTTCGCCACCAGCACATTGACGAAACCCATCACCCGGTTGTAGGTCATGTCGGTGTGCCAGTCCTGTCCCGCGTCCGGGATGCCGATAGGGCGCCCGTTCTCGACGACGTTCGACAGGATCGAGACTTCGGGCATCCCCGGCTCCCCGCGATCCTTCACGCCGGAGGACATCGCCTGCAGGCCACCGAAGCGCGCCGAGAACGTTCGTAATGCCGCGGCTTCGATCGGCTGACCGGGAAAACACAGCACCCCGTATTGCCCGAGCGCCCGCAGCACAGCCGCAAAATCGGCGTCGGAGAGGGAGCGGCCGAGGTCCACTCCGGTGACTCTGGCGCCGAGCGTTGCATTGCCTGGCTCGATTCTGAGCATGCGGTTATATTACCAGACACATAGAGCTGATATTTTCATGGAGGAGCACACGATGGAAGAGCCATCCCTGACGTTCGACGAGGTGAAGCGCATGGCCGAGGGGATCGGCATGACCCGGCTTACGGATGAGCATCTGCAGCAGCTTCTGCGCGCGACGCGAGTGGCGCAAGCGCGGCGGGCGGCGCTGCCGGTGGCGACCCTCGGGCCGGCCGACGAACCGGCTCACGTGTTCCGGCTTGCGGCAGAGGACAGCCGATGACCGACCTATCCTGGCTCACCGTGGCCGAAGCCGCCGGGCTGCTGCGCGCGAGGAAGCTCTCGCCCGTCGAGTACGCGAAGGCGCTGATCGACCGCATCGAGCGCCACGACGCAAAATTGAACGCCTTCGTCCGCTTCACGCCCGACCTTGCGCTCGAGGACGCGCGGCGCGCCGAGGCGGAGATCATGCGCGGCGCGTGGCGCGGCCCGTTCCACGGCGTGCCCTACGGTCTCAAGGACATCGTCGATTACGCGGGCCTGCCGACGACCGCCCATTCAAAGATCCTGCAGGCGAACGTCGCCGCAGCCGACGCGGCGGTGACGCAAAAGCTGCGTGCCGCGGGCGGCGTATTCATGGGCAAGCTCTCGACGCACGAATTCGCCATCGGGGGGCCGTCGTTCGATCTGCCCTGGCCGCCGGCGCGCAATCCGTGGAACCGCGACCATTTCTGCGGCGGTTCCTCGAGCGGCTCGGGCGCGGCGACGGCGGCGGGTTTCCTGCCCGCAGCCATTGGCACCGATACCGGCGGCTCGGTACGCAATCCAGCCTCGATGTGCGGTGTGGCCGGCATCAAGCCTACTTACGGCCTGGTGAGCCGCCGCGGCGTGCTACCGCTGGCGTTCTCGCTCGATCATGTCGGCGCGCTCACCCGCACGGTGGAGGACAACGCGCTGATGCTCGATCTCATCGCCGGCCACGATTCGCTCGATCCCGGCAGCAGCGCTCACGCGAAGAGCGGCTGTACCGCTGAGCTCGGCCGCGGCGTGGAGGGGCTCAGGATAGGCGTGATCCGGCACTTTTATACGCGCGACATGGAAGCCGATCCGGAAATGACGGCCGGGATCGACGCGGCGATGCGGAAGCTCGCCGATCTCGGGGCCGAAGTGCGGGAGATCGAGACCGCCCCTCTCGGCGAGTGGGTCGCCTGCAATCGCACCATCCTCACCAGCGAGGCCTTCGCGGTGCACGAGAAGTGGATGCGGGAGCGACCGCAGGACTATGGCGCGCTGGCGCGCGAGCGGCTGATGGCCGGCGCCTTCGTGCGCGCCTCCGACTACGTGAACGCGACGCGCCTGCGCCGTACCATGACGGACAAGTTCCATGCGCTGTTTTCCGGCATCGACGTGGCGGTGACGGCGAGCTCGATGGACCCGGCGTGCCGCATCGACGACCCAAAGGCGATCGAGTACACGTACGCGCGGCAGGCGCGCGCGCCCTTCAACGTGACCGGGAGCCCGGCGCTCTCGGTGCCTGTGGGCTTCAGCAAAGCGGGCCTGCCGCTCGCGATGCAGATCGTCGGCAAACCGTTCAGCGAAGCACTCGTCTATCGCGTCGCCCACGCCTACGAGCAGGCGACGCAGTGGGTGAAGCGCCACCCGCCAGTGGAGTAGAGACTGCTGAACCCAGGGAGGGAAAATCGTGGATCTGGAACTGCGCGGCAAGAAGGTATTGATTACCGGGGCGTCGAAAGGAATTGGACTGGCGTGCGCGCATGGATTCGCTGCAGAAGGCGCGCACGTGCATATCGCTTCACGCAGCGAAGCCGGACTCAAGGCGGCCGCTGACGCGATAGCGCGGCAGCACAAGGCCGAAGTTTCGATTCATCCGTTCGACCTCGGCAAGACGCAGAACGTCCTCACGCTGGCGAAAGATTGCGGCGACGTGGACGTCCTGGTGAACAACGCGGGCGCGATTCCCAGCGGCGGTCTCATGGAGGTCGATGACGCGACGTGGCGGCACGCGTGGGACCTGAAAGTGTTCGGCTACATCAACCTCACGCGCGAACTCTATCGGCGCATGGGCGAGCGCGGCTCGGGCGTGATCGTCAATGTGATCGGCGTCGCGGGCGAGCGCCCCCGCTCCGTTTACATCGCGGGTACCAGCGGCAACGCGGCGCTCATGGCATTCACGCGCGCGCTCGGGTCGGAAAGCGTGGACCGCGGCGTGCGCGTGGTGGGCGTGAACCCGGGCGGCATACAGACCGAACGCGCGATCGACCATTTCAAGGAGATGGCGGAGCGCGAACTGGGCGATGCGTCGCGATGGCAAGAGATTCAGGCGAAGGTCGCGGCGGCCGCGCCGACGAGGCGCACGGGCAAGCCGTCGCAGGTGGCGGACCTGGTCGCCTTCCTCGCCTCTGCCCGCGCCTCCCACGTCAGCGGCACCATCGTCACCATAGATAACGGCAATTCCGTGCGGCTGCGGGCTTGATGCGTCTACAAGGAGACCGAGAACGCGAAAGAGGGGGAAACCTCAGGATCTGTCCCCAATTACCTCAAAGTGGCCCACCGCACAGATAAAGAATGATTATCCGCCTAACATGCGTGTGAGCTGATACGGCCGCAAGTGCGACTCTGCAGGGCAGAGCGGCTCGCGGTTACGCGCATGGAGGCGATCATGAACGTGATCTACGACAGTGCGAACTATTACGTTGCGGAATATCCCGCGCAGCACGGGTACGAGGTGGTCGACAAGCATTGGCTGCGTGGTACGTTCTTGCAAGGTGACGTCGCGGACAGATTCGTGCAGTCCTTGCAATTATTCGTTGCCGAAAAAGGCGCTTCGGCCGAGCGCCTCGACGAGTTTCTCGGCAACTTCGACATGCTCATGGTCCAGTCAGTGCTCTACCATTGATGAGCGGGTATTCGAGAATCAGGAAGCGGCCGCGCTGATGTGATGGTCTCTCAGGGTTTCAACGCCCTGTAGAGAAACGGCAGGCTGGTGTCCATCCGGTAATCGATGTCGGAGTGGTTGTCGTCGAATTCCTCATAGGTGTGCCGGATGCCGGCCGCGGCGAGGCGCTTCGACAGGATGCGCGCGCCGTAGTGAATGTGATACTGGTCGCGCCAGCCGCAATCGATGTAGATGCCGCGCAGAGACTTGAGGTTGTCCCGGTATCTGCTGATGAGATTGATCGGGTCATGCTCGCGCCACTTTTTCCAACGCTTCTCGATGAGTTCTCCCGACTCGAGGTTGAACGGCACGCGAAAGCCGAGCGGCGTCTTCGAGTCCGGGTCGTAGGTCGCCGCCATGCAGAGGTTCATGATGCAGTGGCCCTCCGCCGTCGATAGCTTTTCCTTCTTCCAGACGTGCGCGAGGAAGCGCCTGATGCGCCCGTCGTCCAGGCCTTCGCCGAGACCTTTGCGGCTCGATTCGGCGCGCGCATCGTATGCGCCTGACTTGCGCTTCGGCACACGATGCTTCGCCAGCTCGTTGAGCGTGTTCGGCCAGTCGTGCCAGTAGACGAAATCGAAATACGCATCGCCGGAATGATCAGCGATAGCGCCCCAGTGTTTCGCGTACTTCATGCCGTGGATGATCGCGCCGTAGCCGCCGGATGATTTGCCGAAACAGCCGCGATGCTCGCGGCTCGCGAGCGTGCGGAACTCGCGGTCCACGAAAGGAATGATCTCGCGCGTGAGATAGTCCGCGTAGTCGCCGATCGCGGACGAATTAACGTACTGATTGCCGCCCAACGCCGTGAAGCAGTCCGGAAAGACGATGATCGCGGGCCCCATCTTCTTCTCGCGCATGAGGCGCGCCGCGCGCTCCGGCACGTTGTCGCCGAACGGCTTCCAGTTGGTGTGCGAAAGCCCGGAACCGGTGAACCCGACGAGATCGTAGAGCACCGGGAAACGGCGCCTAGGCGTACTCTCGTCATACTGCGGCGGCAGCCACACGCCCACCTTGCGCACGTGCGGATCGCCGAGCGGATTGTCCTTGAGGATCTTCGAGATGTGCTTCAGCACGACCAGCGTGCCGGCGGGGCCTTTGGGGCGTTTGAGAGCCATATGAGAACTTCCGGGCGATGTGATCGACGAGCAATGGTGACGTGCGGCGCCCTATTTCGTGACGTTGCCGATTTCTCGCGCCGTTGACTTGAGGATCTCGATGAACCGTTTGGCGAGCGGAGAGAGATAAGCATCCTTGCGGTAACTCACACCAACACGAAAGGTCAATGCCAGTTCCTTGACATCAAGCTCCGCGAAGCGCAGATGTGGCGCCGCTTGTCGCGCAACGGACGCCCAGGTGTAACCCAGCACATCGGAAGAAGCGACCACGGGAAGCCTCAGTGCCGGGGAATCAGTCTCGACGGTGACGCGAGGGCGCGGCAGCCCGTGTTTTTCAAACACGCCGTGGAGCTGCCGCGAGATCGCAGAAGTGGGGGCCGACAGTATCCATCGCTCTTGTGCCAGATCGACGAGCGTCACAACCTTTTTCCCCGCCAGTCGATGGTTGACAGACGCAATCACGACGTACCGATCGTCATACAGGTGTTCCTGAGCCAGATCGTGTTCCGGGGAATCACGGATTACCCTGACCGCAATGTCCACCTCACCACTGCGCAAAGACTGTATCGCGTCACCATATCCGATCTCCCTGAATCTCAGCGCCACATTCGGGGCGTCCCTTATCAAGGCGTTGCAGGCAGCAGCGAGCAGATGGAAAAAGAAGCCGGCGCCGGCGCCGATCCGCAGGTGCCCGGCGAGGCCCCGCCTGACGTCGGTCACTTCGCGCACGACGTCGTCGAGCGATGCCCGAAGGCTGTGGGCGTGTGAGAGCAGGGTCGACCCTTCTTCGGTCAGTTCGACACCTTTGGGCGTGCGTTTGACCAGCTTTGCCTGCATTTCCTGCTCCAGGCGACGCAGGCTCTTGCTCAACGCCGACTGGCTCAACCCCAGCGCCTCCGCCGCCCGTCCCAGGTGCCCGTGCTTGGCGACTACCGAGAAATACTCGATGTCACGCAGTTCCATCCTGTTGCCCGAAATTCATGGAGTGGGGAAAACCGGATGATTGCGGCCTCTCTGGCCCAGTGTCAATATGCTTTCGTCAGGTTGCTTAACCGACACCACGAGGAATAGGGGTTGATTACGGGATCCTGCTTGGAATATTTCGATGCCGCTCAACCGTCCGTTCGACTACACGCTGCGACCGGCGTGGGGGTTAAAAGCACGTCGGGCGGCTTATTGAGATGCCCAGGCTTGCTCCAAATGAGGAGACGATGAGATCGAGCATTGGTTATGTAGCGGTGGCGCTCGCGTGTCTTGTGTTGGCGCCCATGGCAGGATTCGCGCAAGACAAGTTTTTCGATTCCGACGGGGTGCGCATTCGATATGTGGATGAAGGCAGTGGAGACGCAGTCGTCCTAATCCATGGCCAAGGAGGCACCCTCAACATCTGGATCACTTCGGGCGTTTTGCCGGCCCTGGCCCACGATTACCGAGTCATCGCTCTTGATGCCCGTGGACATGGGAAGAGCGGGAAGCCACACGATGTGAAAGCCTATGGTCGCGAGATGGGCCTGGATGTCCTCCGTCTGCTGGATCATCTCGGCATTCGAAGAGCACACGTCATCGGTTACTCGATGGGGGCCCACATCACCGCCCAACTGCTGACGACCGATGCCGAGCGCTTCATTAGCGCCACGCTCACAGGCGCCGCCGGCCGGTTTCGGTACACCGACGAACAGCTTGCGAGTGACGAGCAGGAGGCGTCGGAAAGGGAGCGCGAGTGTGTGAGCCGGAGCCAGATCTACCGCACTGCGCCCACCAACGCACCCAAGCCGGACGAGGAAGAGATCAAGAGGCGGTCGGCGGCGTGCATGGCCAACCCCAACCAGGACCGGTTCGCACTGGCGGCAGTTGTGCGCTCCAATCGGGACAACGTTATCACGCCTGCGCAGGTTGCAATCGTGAAATTGCCGACCCTCGGTGTCGTCGGAAGTCTCGACGGATACCTTCGGGATTTTCAGGACCTGAAGAAGCTGCGGCCGGATTTGAAGCTCGTGGTCATCGATGGTGCCACGCACAACGGCCCTCGTGGCGCGATCCGTCGGCCCGAGTTCATTGCCGCTGTTCGGGTATTTATCGCCTCGAATGGAACTCCGTCATCGCGCTGAACTGGAAAGATCGGGACGCACACAATCGGCAAAGGGGGCTCGAGAATACACGCACGAGCCGAAGCCTTAACACAAACGGAGGAAGCAATGAAGCCAAAAACCTGGTATCTGGCCGTTGTTGTGGTCTTTACTTCCGTGCTTTTCGTCGACACTGTGCCTGCTCAGGTATTTCCGTCAAAGCCGATTCGGTGGATCGTGCCGTTTCCCGCCGGCGGCACCGGTGACCTATTGGTGCGAACGGTCTCGGGACCGATGGCGAAGTCGTTGGGCCAGAACGTGATTGCCGATTTCCGCCCCGGCGGCGGCACGATAATCGGAACTGAACTCGCCGCACGTGCGCCGGCGGATGGGTATACCCTCCTGTTCGTCGCCAACAGCTTCACCACCAATCCGGCAGTGCGATCCAGGCTGCCGTACGACACGCTCAGAGACTTCGCGGGGGTGGCACGCATAATCACGACGCCTTTTGTCATTGTGGTTCATCCATCGGTGCCCGCGAAATCTCTCAAGGAACTGCTCGCGCTGGCGCGCGCCCGGCCCGGGGAACTCACTTATGGATCGCTATCTACGGGAGGATCGCAGCATCTGTCGATGGAAATGCTCAGCCAGTTGGCAAAGGTCAGTCTCATTCAAGTCCCACACCAGGGCATCGCGCCTATGATGATTTCTCTGGTTGGCGGCCACATCGGCATAGCCGTGACAAACGTTCCGGACACGGTTCCCTACGCGGCGGCCGGCAGGTTGCGCCCGATTGCAGTGATGTCCGCGAGCCGCTCTCCCGCGCTGGAAAATGTCCCGACCGTTGCCGAGTCGGGATTCCCCGGATATGACGTCCAGCTATGGATCGGCGCCGCAATGGTGCGTGCGGCCCCGCGGGAAGCGGTTACGCGGCTGAGCACAGAAATCATGCGCGCGCTGGAGCAGTCGGAGGTTAAGGCGGCGCTCGACAAGGTCGGGTTTGTTCCAGCACCGCTGAATCCCGAGCAGTTCGACGCGTTCATCCGCGCGGAGATCCAGCGGTACGAGAAGATCGCGCGCAAGGCGAATATCCGCATCGAATAGTGGCGAATGAATAAAGGGGACGCACACATTTTTCCCATGGATTGGGGAAAAGCGTATTATCGCGAGCCGAAGCTTGCTGTGTAAACGTAGCATCGCTGAATTGAGGAACTGAAGTCACGAGGAGAATACGAGAATCGCGACAAGTCCACTCGGATGATACAAAAGGAGGGAGCAATGAAGCCGAAAACCTGGCATCTGATTTTTGGTCTGATCCTTGCGTCAGCGCTTCTTGTCGATACTGCGCCCGCGCAGGTCTTCCCGTCGAAGCCGATCCGGTGGATCGTGCCCTATCCCGCCGGTGGCACCGGCGACTTCGTGGTGCGCACGTTGTCGGGGCCGATGATGAAATCGCTGGGGCATAACGTGATCGCCGATTTCCGTCCCGGCGGCAGCACCATAATCGGCACTGAGCTTGCCGCGCGTGCGCCGGCAGATGGGTACACGCTTCTGTTCGCCTCCAACATCTTCACCACGAATCCGGCGACGCGATCCAAGCTCCCGTAAGACACGCTCAGGGACTTTACCGGCGTCGCGCGCATAATAACAACGCCGTTTATCGTTGCCGTTCATCCGTCGATACCGGCGAAATCCCTCAAAGAACTGCTCGCCCTGGCTCGTGCGCGCGCAGGTGAACTCACCTATGGAACGGCGGGTTTGGGAGGCGCGCAGCACCTCGCCTCGGAACTGCTCGGTCAGTTGGCAAAGGCAAGCTTCCTTCATGTGCCGCACCAAGGGGTCGCCCCTGCGATGGCCTCGGTGGTCGGAGGTCACATCAGCATGGTGGTGCTCAACGTTCCGGATGTGGTTCCCTACGCGGAGGCGGGCAGGCTACGGCCGATTGCAGTAACCTCGGCGAGCCGTTCTCCCGCCCTGAAAGATGTCCCGACCGTTGCCGAGTCCGGCTTCCCCGGATTTGACTTCCAGCTGTGGATCGGCGCAGTAATGGTGCGCGCCACACCGCGGGAGGCGGTAAGCCGCTTGAGCACCGCGATCGTACGCGCCTTGGAGCAATCGGAGGTCAAGGCGGCTCTCGACAAGGTCGGGTTCGTTCCGGCGCCGCTGAATCCCGGGCAGTTTGATGCGTTCATCCGTGCCGAAATACAGCAGAACGAGAAAGTCGCGCGCCAGGCGAATATCCGCATCGAATAACTAGAAGTAGTCCTCTTCGCGTTGGTGGCGTACCGCGGCGATGTTGACGATGTTGCCGGGCGCTATCTCGAACAACGCCACATAACCTGCGGAGCCGAACGGAATGAGCAGTTCCCGCAGAAACGGGTTATCGGCGCGCGCCTTGCGGCACGCGAACGGCGAGAAACGCAGCAACTCAACCGCCGCCGTAACTGCCCCCAGCGCACGTTCTGCGGCAGCGAGATCCTTTTCCAGCAGGAAGTCGTAGAGACGCAACAAGTCGCTTTCCGCCTCGGGCGTGAAGCGAACGTTGTAGCGGTGCGCCAAGCTAGTGCGCGC
>Ga0209343_10010744_pt1 | contig 10385 bp, 10 predicted proteins | sample RifCSPlowO2_02_FD_184026 | JGI IMG/M metagenome (GOLD analysis project Ga0209343, IMG submission 184026) | Groundwater microbial communities from Rifle, Colorado - Rifle CSP2_plank lowO2_0.2 (SPAdes) (version 2) | ecosystem: Environmental > Aquatic > Deep subsurface > Groundwater | place...
TGCGGGGAAAACGCGGACTCGCCTTTTTCCATCGTCAGGCGTTCGGGCTTGTACGTCAGATTCGGACTGACGGTATCGAGAATCGAATAGTCGTTGCCGCGGCGCAGCTCGAGCGTGACTTCACCCGTTACCGCGCGCGCGATCCACCGCTGCGCCGCTTCGCGAAGCATCATGGCCTGCGGATCGAACCAGCGGCCTTGATAGAGAAGGCGCCCGAGACGCCGCCCGGTATCGCGATAGTGTTCGATCGTGTCCTCGTTGTGGATGCCCGTCACCAACCGCTCGTAACCGATGAAGAGCAGCGCCATACCGGGCGCTTCGTAGATCCCACGGCTCTTCGCTTCGATGATCCGGTTCTCGATCTGATCGGACATGCCGAGCCCGTGCCGCCCGCCGACGGCGTTCGCTTCACGCAGGAGCTCTACAGGATCGTCGAACGATCTACCGTTCAGCGACACCGGGCGGCCCTCGTCGAAGTGAACCGTGACGACCTCGGGTGGGATGGTCACCTCCTCGCGCCAGAAGGGGACCCCCATGATCGGCTCGACGATCTTCATGCCGGTGTTCAGGCGCTCCAAATCCTTCGCCTCGTGCGTCGCCCCGAGCAGGTTCGAATCCGTGGAATACGCCTTCTCGGCGCTCATGCGGTAGCTGAGTCCCGCGCGGCGCATGTACTCCGACATCTCCAGCCGGCCGCCCAGTTCGTCGATGAACTGTTGATCGAGCCACGGCTTGTAGATTCGCAGGTTGGGGTTCGCCAGCAGGCCGTAGCGATAGAAGCGTTCGATGTCGTTGCCCTTGAACGTGCTGCCATCGCCCCAGATGTGGACGTCGTCTTCCTGCATGGCGAGAACGAGCATCGTGCCGGTCACGGCCCGGCCGATCGGCGTGGTGTTGAAGTAGGGTACTCCGCCGGTGGAAATGTGGAAGGCACCACACTGCAGCGCCGCCAGCCCCTCTGACGCCAGTTGACGACGGCAGTCGATGAGCCGGGCCTTCTCCGCGCCGTACTGGAGCGCCCGGCGGGGAATGTCGTCGTAGTCGCGTTCGTCGGGCTGTCCCAGGTTCGCCGTGTACGCGTAGGGGATAGCCCCCTTCTGCCGCATCCAATGGAGCGCCGCGCTCGTATCGAGACCCCCCGAAAACGCGATGCCGACCTTTTCGCCGGCGGGAAGACTCTGGAGTATGTTTGACATGATCGCTTCCGAATCTCTTATGATACGTGGCCGGGCGCCGCCACGCGTGCGCGCTGTGCTATTTCAGCTGTTTCTGGAGGACACGATGCCTGCCGCCACCGAATCTCCCAAGAAAGTCGCGTACCGCGTGAAAGCCGACAGCGTGGAAGCCTGCAACTGCCAGCACGGCTGCAACTGCCAGTTCACGGGCGTCCCCAACGAAGGCAAGTGTGAGTTCATCATCGGGTACGCCGTGAAGGACGGCCGCTTCGGAGACGTGTCGCTGAACGGCGTCCGCGCCGTGGTCGCGGCGAAGTACCCGAAGGCCATCCATGAAGGCAACGGCCACGTCGTGCTCTTCATCGACGAGAAGGCCAGCGACCCGCAGGTCGAGGCGTTCGCGACGATCCTCTCCGGCAAAATGGGGGGCATGCCGTGGGAGGCCCTGGCCGGCACGATCGGCCGCTTCGAAGGGCCCATCCGTAAGCCTGTCGAAATCATCGTGGCGGGCGAGCGCTCGCGGGTCCGCGTCCCCGGCGCGATCGACCTGCAGCTGACGCCGCTCTGCGATCCGATCTCGGGCAAGGAAAAGGAAGTCCACATCGTCTACCCAAAGGGCGGCTTCTTCTGGGACGATGCGGCCGTCGCCACGACAAAGACGATGCGGGCGGAGCACGGCGACTTTCGGCTCGAGTGGCCGAACAAGTTCGCCTCGGCGGCCGAAGTCAACTGGACCAACCAGGCGTAGTCCGTGGACACGGTGGCAAGTACCCCGTCCGGCCTGGAACGGATGATCCGCCGCGACCGCGCGGTGATCGCGGTCGGCCTCGCCGCGATCACCCTGCTCTCGTGGATCTACCTTGCCCGCATGGCCAGCGGGATGCACGAGGCGGCGACGGAGGCCGAGATGCACGCGGCCATGGGCATGCCCGCGATGCAGACCTGGAGCGCGGCCGATCTCGTCATGTTGTTCCTGATGTGGGACATCATGATGATCGCGATGATGCTGCCGTCAGCCGCCCCGCTCATGCTGCTCGTAGTGGGCACCTACCGGCGCCGCGATCGCCAGGCATGCGGCATGACCACCGCCTTCGCGACCGGCTACCTCGTCGCCTGGACGGCGTTCAGTGCCGTGGCTGCGTTGCTGCAGACAGCCCTGCATCAGGCCGCGCTGCTGTCACCGGCGATGGCGAGCGAGTCGCCCGTGCTCGCGGGCGGGATCTTCCTCATCGCCGGTGTCTATCAATGGCTGCCGGTGAAGAATGCGTGTCTCACACGCTGCCGTTCCCCGTTCGACTTCCTGAGCCGCGAATGGCGGGAAGGTGGACTGGGCGCGCTGTCCATGGGACTGCGCCACGGACTCTTCTGTGTCGGCTGCTGCTGGGCGCTGATGGCGCTGCTGTTTGTCTCCGGCGTCATGAACCTCGTGTGGGTGGCGGTCATCGCCGGCTTCGTGCTCGTCGAAAAACTCGTGCCCCGCGGGGTCGCTGCGGGCCGCGTGGCCGGCGCCCTGCTGCTGGTGTGGGGCGTCTACGTTCTCGCCAGCGGCGCCGCCTGATCGTTCGGGTCGGCAATCGTCCGGATCGGCCATCGACGTCTGTCCTCTCACGTGCTAGCATTCACTCTCGCTGTGTCCACCTGTCTTCCTCTTCGCGGCTTCACGTGACCCCCCCTCGTTCCCGGGCGCGGTGCGCCCGAATCCCGCTGACCGCCACGGCCAAGCCGTCCCTCAACTCGTAGCCTCCGCCTTGTAGTGGCCTGCGGTCGGCGTCGGATCTCCTGACGGAGAACGATGGTCCCGGCTTCTATTCGGGTGAAACGATGAAGGCGACGACTGTGGGCGTGCGCGTGACCGCGGCAGACACCGATCGAGCGCGGGTCTCGGCGCGGCGGCACCAATTCCTGGTGGGACGCCCGATCGACTTCGACGCCGAGTCGGCAACAGTGATGGCGCTGGAGTATGCGCTCGGCGCGCTCGGCGCCGAGCTGGTCTCGGGCCTTCGACAGTTCGCCGGCCGGCGTCGCCTGACGCTCGACAACGTCGAGGCGCTGGTGCGGGCCGAGATCGAAGATTCGCTCGTTTACCTCGAGGTGATCGGCGAGTCGGGACAACCACGGATCGGGCGCGTCGAGATCAAGCTGTTCGTCGCGTCGCCAGAACCTGAACAGCACGTGCGGCAGTTGTTCGACGTCGTCCTGAACAAGCTGCCCCTCGTGCACCTGTTCCGCGAGGCCGGGCGCCTCGATATCCAACTGATCCTCCCTGCGTAATGAGTGAGGTGTTTCCATGTACCGGTTGACGTCGGCTCAGCAGAAGATCGTCTCGGACATCGTGGCGCTGGCGGACCAGGCCGTCGCGCCCCAGGCTGCCGAGATCGACAAGAGCGCCGCGTTTCCCCGGCAGGCGATCGCGGCACTCGGCAAGGCCGGCTTCCTGGGCCTGACGGTTCCCGCGGCGTTCGGGGGCCAGGGCCAGGGGCTGCGTACCGCGGTCGCCGCACTGGATGAGCTCGGGCGGCGCTGCTCGTCGACGGCGATGGTGTACTTGATGCACTTGTGCGGCGTCGCCTGCTACGTCGCGGTTCCCGAGAAGACAGAACCGCAGCTGCGGGCGGCGGCGCGGGGAGACCACCTCAGCACCCTCGCCTTCAGCGAGCGCGGCTCCCGCAGCCACTTCTGGGCCCCGGTGAGCCGCGCCGTGCCCGACAACGGCGGCGTGCGCCTCAGTGCTCAGAAGACGTTCGTGACCTCGGCCGGAGAGGCCCACGGGTACGTCGTCTCGACGCTCGACGCCGACGCGAAACGGCCGCTCGACAGCACGATCTATCTGGTGCTGCGAGGGGACACGGGGCTCGCCGTCTCGGGCGTGTGGGAGGGGCTCGGCATGCGCGGCAACGGCAGCGCGCCCATGACCCTCGATCGCGTGGCCCTCGGCGCCGACCGGGCGCTCAGCCCGCGCGGCAAGGGGCTCGACATGATGCTGGGCATCGTCCTTCCCGTGTTTCAGGTCGGCACGGCGGCGGTTGCGCTCGGCATTGCGGAAGCCGCCGTCCAGGCGACGGTGCAGCACGTCACCACGAGCCGGCTGGAGCACATGGGGAGCTCGCTCGCGGAGCTGCCCGTGCTTCGCGCACGCCTCGCGCAGATGCGGATCGAAACCGACCGTGCCCGCGCGCATCTGACCTGCGTGCTCGATTCGCTCGAGGCGCCCGACGCGTCCACCGATCTCCTGGTGCTCGAAGCCAAGGCCGCGGCGACCGAAGCCGCGCTGACGGTGACCGAGCTCGGCCTCCGCACGTGTGGGGGCGTGGCCCTGGGCGGCACGCTTCCGCTGGAGCGGCTGTTCCGCGACGCCAGGGCGCCGGTCGTCATGGCGCCGACAACGGATCAGGCGTACGACTTCATCGGCCGCGCCCTGTGCGGGCTGGAGGTGTTCTGATGAAACGGCCACTGGTCGTCGGAGCCGTCATGTACGACCCGAAAGTGTCGGTCATCTGGGAAATCATCCGCGATTTCTTCGAGTCGAGGGGCTGCCCGATTGACCTCGCGTTTTACCGCACGTACGACCTGCAGGTGACGGCGCTCATCGACGGGCGGATCGACATCGCCTGGAATTCGCCTCTGGCGTGGCTGGACGCCGCTCGACGATCGGGCGGCCGTTGCCGCGCGATCGCCATGCGCGACACCGATCGCGACCGCGTGTCGCACATCGTGGGCAGGCGCGACGGGCCCGTGAAGACGATTACCGACCTGCGCGGACGCACGCTCGCTGTCGGGGCGCGCGACTCCCCTCAAGCGACCCTGATTCCGATCGGACTGCTCCGTGAACACGGCATCGACCCCGAAGGCGAGGTGAGCATCACGCTGTTCGACGTCCAGGTCGGTTTGCACGGCGATCACGTCGGCGGCGAGCTCGACGCGTTTCGCTCGCTCGAACGCGGCGAAGCGGCCGCGTCGACGATGCTCGACTTGAACTGGCAGAGCTGGACGCGCGAGGGAATCGTCGATCCCGCTCGATTCGCGATCGTCGCATCGACGAAGCCCTTCGACCACTGCGTGTTCACGGCTCGCGACAATCTCGACCCCGCCCTGGAGGCGCGCTGGCTCGAGACCCTGTTCACCATGCGCTACGACGACCCCAGGCACCGCGAAATGATGGACCTCGAAGGCTTGAAGGCGTGGCTGCCCGGCCGCACCAGCGGGTTCGGGCCCTTGAGCGCTGCCGTCGCCGCGGAACGCTTCTTCGAGCACATTGAGCCCGGCACGTGATGGCCCTGCCCCTCTTTCCCGTGACGACGGTCGGCAGCTGGCCGAGGTCTGCCGCACTGCTCGAGGCGCGGCGGCAGCTCACGCATCAACGCATCACGCCCGCCGAGTTCACCCGCATCGCCGACGACGCCGTGCGTGACGTCGTGCGCCTGCAGGAACAGGCCGGGTGCGACCTGGTCACGGACGGCGAGCTGCGGCGCGACAACTTCTACTCGTTCGTCGCCGACAAGCTGGATGGCGTCCGTCTGATGACCCTCGCCGAAATGCTCGATGTCGTCGAGGACAAGGCCGGCTTCGAGCGCCTGCTTCAGACGCTGGACGTGCCGGCCTACGCGATCAGCAGCCCCACGGCGATCGGCCGCCTGAAGAGGCGGGAGCCGCTGGCGGCCGACGACCTCCGGTTCGTGAAGCGGCACACCGATCGGCCCGTGAAAGTCACCCTGCCTGGCCCATATCTGCTGACGCGGGCCATGTTCGTCCCCGAGGTCACGAGCGAGGTGTATCCCACGAAGGAAGACCTCGGGGAGGCGGTCGTGGCGCTGCTTCGTGCCGAGGTCCTGGAGCTGGAGCGAGAGGGCGCCGACTTCGTCCAGCTCGACGAGCCCGTGCTCAGCGAGCTGGCGTTCGCGTCGGGTCGGACCCGTACGTTCATGTGCGCCGCGCTGGCGGCCGGCAAGGACCCGGCCGATGAGCTCGAGCTGGCCGTCTCGCTGATCAACCGGGTGCTCGACGGCGTCTCCGGCGTGCGAACCGGCGTCCACGTCTGTCGCGGCAACTGGAGCCGGGACGAAACCACCCTGCTTCGCGGCAGCTATCATCCGCTGGCGCCGTATCTCGAGCGGCTCCACGCCGATCAGTTGGTGCTCGAGTACGCCACCGAGCGCGCCGGCGATCTGGTTCGCTTCGATGGAAAGGAGCTGGGACTCGGCGTGGTGAACCCGCGGACGGACGGCGTCGAGCGCGCCGGCGACATTCGCGTGGCCGTCGAGCGGGCCCTCAGGCTCTATCCGGCCGAACGCCTGTTTCTGAACCCGGACTGCGGCTTCGGGACGTTCTCGAGCCGCCCGATGAACAGCGGCGCGATCGCCCAGGCGAAGCTGCGCGCGATGGCAGCGGCTGCCCGCGACCTTCGCGGGTCGTCCGGGCGCGCGACCGCGATTATGGAATGAACGTGAACTGGGCGTGGCCGGTGACGGCGTTGGCCCAGCCGAGCAGCGAGCTGCCGCGGGGCCTCGCGCGCGCGCTGATCTGGACGTAGTAGTCGCGATTCGAATCCAGCCTGGACGTCTGGCAGAGCGGCAGTCGATTCACGACGGTCATCCACCGTTCGACGACGGACTCGTCTTCAGTGACGAGTGCCTCCACGATGCGGCCGTCGACCATCCGCGACAGGCTGTGCCGCCGCGTCAGGTTGTCGTACTGGTCGATGGTCGTGACGACGGCCGTGGCGACGGTCCGATCCACCCAGACTGGAACCACCATCCGCAGATCCACGTCGTAGGTGAACGTCGTTCGCAGGCCGCTGGCGATCGCGTCGCGCACCTCACCGGTGTAAGCGTCGGACAGTTCGAACGACACCAGCATCTGATCGCCGCCGACGATGGGCACGATACGCAGGCTCTCGGCGGCACGCGCCATCGCCGTCGTCGCGAGGACCGCCGCCGCGCACCAGATCCAGATCCGTCGATTCACCGGCCACTCCGTCTCAGTATCGGAACACAAGCGCCATGTTCGCGCGCCAGAAAGACAGCTGCTCCTGACCGAAGCTCAGCCCGCGCGCCTTCCCGCCGAAGCTGCGAAACCGTCGGACGTCCCAGCTCAACCCGACGCGATCCGACAGAAACCCGGTCACGCCGCCGCCCACGTCCACCGCCGGCAGTGTACTCGACACGCCGAGCACAGCACCAGCGTCCGTGATACGCACCTGCATGAGGCCTGCTCCGCCGACGATGTAAGGGCGCAGCGAGAATTCGGCCAGCCGGCGCGGCAGCGCAAGGACGACATTGCCCGTCATCGTCGTGGCGCTGCTGCGGGTGACCAGGTGCTGGCCGCCCTTCTGAAAGAAACCTGGCCCGTAGCCGATGTCGGCATCGATCCCGACCAGCTCGCCGAGCAGCACGCCGTTGAAGCCCACGACAACGTTCGAACCGCCGGCCGCCCGCTCGAGATCGAAGAACGTGGTGCCGCCGCCGAACGTCAGGCCGACAAACGGCCGCAGCTGCCATTCGGCCCCCGCCGGCGCCGACCGCAGCAGCAGGAGTGTAAGCGCCAGAAGTGCGATTCGCATCGGTAATGGCCACGTCTCCTACCGTACGAAGAGCCCGAGAAACACGCGCGCGAAGGGCGAGGCCATCAGATCGCCCGCCTCCAGCGGAAACGGCTCCACGAGGCCGCTGCTGTTTGCCAGCATGACGAGGGTCAGCCCTGGCCCCGGCATCGTGACCACGAGAGCGGACGAGCCGTCCTCGCCGACGCCGAACTGCCAGACGACGGTCTCACCGTGGTAGGTCTGCACGAACCAGCCCATCCCGTGCGCCAAGGGCCGCCCGCTCCGACCGAATGGCGCGCGCCAGGCGACCGCCAGGGTGTCCGCTTTCAGGAGCACGTCCCGTTTGAGCGCAAGGTCGAAGCGCGCGACGTCGAGGACGGTGGAAATCACGCCGGTCCCCGCCGTCAGGGTCGTCGCCGAGTACCCTGATCGCGACGCCTGCCCCTGCTGGTCCACCGCGTATGGAACGGCGAGCCGTTCGATGACGCCCGCATAGCGCGCGGCCGCCGACTGGCTCGGGACGCCCTCGGCCGGCGGCTTCAAATGGACTGCGTCGGGGCCCGGCACCGAGTCGGTCATGGCGAGGCGATCGAAAAGTTTGGCGACGGTTTCGCGGAACGAATCCCCGGAGCACCTCCTCACGACCGACGCCAGCGGCCCGAGCCGACGGGTCCGGTAGTCGAAGACGAGGTCGTCCGGTGGACCCGACGTGTGCGTCAGGACCTGTCGAATTGTCGCGCGCGGCTCGGGGCTCGCCGGGACAAGCCTCCCGATTTCGTCGTCCAGCGAGAGACGGCCCTCTTCGACGCAGCGCAGCACCAGCGAGGCCGTGAAGACCTGCGTCAGCCCGTCGAGATGGAATGGCGTGTCGGTCCTGGTGGCAATTGATCGTTCGAGATCCTGCCAGCCGAACGCCTCGTCCCACAGGACGGCGTCCGGCCCGACGATGGCGGCAGCGAGGCCGGGAATTCCCGCCTGCGTCCGCAGGGATTCGACATAATCCCCGAAGCGGCCGAAGATCAGCCCGTCGATGCGCTCGTCGGCGCGTACGGGAGCCCCGGCGAGCAGCAGGATGGCGACCGCGAGAGCCAGAACAGAATGGCGCATTGACCTGATCGCTGCAGTGGGGGAGTTGCGCTCAATCATACCGGATATCGCGGCGTCCAGATACTTTCGAGGGCGGCCGGTCGGGCCCGGTCTTCCCGTCATTGCTAGAATAGGGACGGCCTTTCCAAGGAGCGGAGCGGGATGACCGATCGCCACGCGTCAGCGGTGAGCGTCGAACGCCTGATGCGCGAGATCGAGGACGGTGTGCGCGCCGCCCGCCGGCAGCGCTCGCTGGCCAGCGGCGGCCCGCCGGAATACGGCGACGCGGAACTCTTCGCCCTCGTCGAAGGTGTCCTGCGCCGAGCCGTCGAGCACCGCGATCATGACGCCTCCTTGATCCCCGCGCTCATCGCGGACGACGAAGAGTGGCGGCTCCAGACCCACCTGCGCTTCTCCAGCCATCGTCCCGTGCTGGGACCGGTGATCGTGTTCCTCAAGCGCCGGATCCTGCTGCCGGTGATGCGCTGGCTTTACGAGTACAGCCTCGAGAACTTTCGCCGCCAGCAGCGGATCAATCGGATGCTGTTCGCCTGTCTCGAGGAACTCGCCATCGAGCACGCGCGGCTGCGCCAGGAGCTCGGTAAGTCGGGGAGATGAAGCTCGCGTGCGTGATCCACCGCTTCGCGCCCGACATCGCCGGCGGATCGGAGAGCCATTGCCGAACCGTGGCGGAGCGGCTGGCTGCGACCCACGACGTCACGATCCTGACGACCTGCGCCCGGGATCACATCACCTGGAAAAACGAATATCCCGCGGGATCGTCTCAGGCCGGACCGCTCCGCGTTCGCCGGTTTCCCGTGGCCCGGACGAGGTCGCTGCACCGGTTCGCCGAAGCGAGTGAGATCGTCTTCGGCGGCGGAGCGTCTGAATCCGAGCAGGAGCAATGGTTCAGGGAAAACGGCCCCGAGACGCCGGAGCTCGTCGAGTTCCTCCGGCGCCACGGCACCGAGTACGACTGGATCCTGTTCTGGTCGTTCCGGTACTACCAGACGTTTTTTGGCCTTCCGCTCGTCGCCGACCGCGCTGTCCTCGTGCCGACGGCTGAAGAAGATCCGCTGATTCGCGCCAGCATCCTCCGCCGCTTCTTCACGCTGCCTGCCGGGTTCCTCTTCCTGACGCCCGAGGAGGAAACCCTCGTCGCCGGGCATTCTCCGCGTCCGCTCGCGCCCTCCTGCATCGTCGGAACTGGCCTGGGGCCGGCGCGGCCCGGCGCCGCGGGGTCGATGGGCGGCCTGGGTATCACCGGTCCGTACCTTCTGTATCTCGGGCGGATCGATCCGAACAAAGGGTGCGAAACGCTCCTTCGGTACTTTCTAAAGCGCCAGGCCACTGCGACGACCTCCCACCCCCTCGTCATGGCCGGGCCGGCGAACATGCCGATCCCCGATCACCCGTCGATCAGGCGTCTGGGGCTCGTGGGCGAAGCCGTTCGAGAGTCGCTGCTGTCGAACGCGTCGCTGCTGATCGTTCCCTCGCGGTACGAAAGCCTGAGCATCGTGCTGCTGGAGGCGTGGAATCATGGCGTGCCGGCGCTCGTCCACGGCCGCTGCCGCGTGCTCAAAGGC
>Ga0209343_10010745_pt1 | contig 10385 bp, 10 predicted proteins | sample RifCSPlowO2_02_FD_184026 | JGI IMG/M metagenome (GOLD analysis project Ga0209343, IMG submission 184026) | Groundwater microbial communities from Rifle, Colorado - Rifle CSP2_plank lowO2_0.2 (SPAdes) (version 2) | ecosystem: Environmental > Aquatic > Deep subsurface > Groundwater | place...
TCGGATTGGCTTCTTTTGCCAGTTGTTCCATTTTTTCAAAATCAATAAGCCCGGACTTTTCATCAACTCCATACTGGGCTGAATTGTAAAACTTGGCGGAAAAATTTACTTTCCAGCCATGAGTTAAGTGTCCGCCATGAGGCAAAGACATTCCCATAATCGTATCTCCCGGCTGACAGACAGCAAAATAAACCGCTTGATTCGCCGGCGAACCGGAATAGGGCTGAACATTAACAAAAGGAACGCCGAATAATTTTTTCACCCTTTCTTGGCATAGAATCTCGATTTTATCGTAGAATTCCAAACCCGCGTAATATCTTTTCCCAGGATAACCCTCGGCGTATTTATCGGTCAAAATTGAGCCCAACGCCTCGCGCACGGCCGGCGAGCTGTGATTTTCTGAAGGAATCATCTCCAGGCAGGTCTCCTGCCGCTCTTTTTCTTTTTCAATTAATTTTGCGATTTGAGGATCGCTTTTATTAAGCTTCATATAATTGTTATCCCTGCTATTTTCTTATTATTTTAAGCTTTTCGCAGGTTAAATCAATAATTTTTGACGGCGAACTTTCTGGCAAATCGCCGGCGTCCAAAACCAAATCCGGTTTTATTTCTTGATTCTCAAACTGCTCTAAAATTTCTTTTATCTTTCCCGAAGCCGGTTGCCCAGAAATATTTGCCGAAGTGGCGGTCAATGGTTTATTTATTTTACCTAAAATATCGCTGATAATTTTATTATTTATGATTCTTATACCGATTGTTTCTTTCCCGCCAAATAAATTTTCCGCCAATCCGCAGTTTGGCTTTTTTTTCAAGATAACCGTAAATTTCCCCGGTAAATTTTCCTCTAAAAATTTTCGTTGATTTTCGTTAACAAAAGCAAATTTTTTTATTTCCTCAATACCTCTTACAAAAACTGAAATCGCTTTTGCTTTGTCTCTTTTTTTTGTTTCAAAAATTTTGTCAACCGCTTCTTTGTTAACAGCATCGACTATTAATCCATAAACCGTGTCTGTCGGACAAATAGCCACCACGCCCATTTTTATCGCTTCACACACCTTTTCAATCGCCAATTCGTTATATTTTATTATTTCCATTTTTTATAGATACCCTCGCCCTTACGGGCGAGGTTCTTGCGAACCTTCAAAATTTTGCGAGTTTAGATATTTTTTGCTTCGCTAAAAATATCGCAAAATTTTGGGGTATATATAACCGCCTCTGCGAGCCTTTCGGCTCGCTTCGGGCTGGCATTCATCTGCGGCCTTACGGCCGCAGTGTTTTGCCAGCGGTTATAAACTTTGATAGCTTTATCACATCAGACGGATTTCCAAAATCCATCCAATAATCTTTTATTATTTTAATTTTCATTTTTTTATCTTTGGCTAAAAGATTTATTGCGTCGGTAATTTCATATTCCTCACGAGACGATTTTTTAATCAAAGAAACTTTTTCAAAAATTTCCGGAGTAAATTTGTAAAGTCCGGCATTGATAATATTGCCAAAATATTCTTTTGACTTTTCAACAACTTTTTCTAAAAATCCATCTTTTTCAACTAAAACCCCGTACTTTTCAGGATTTTTATGTTCAATCCCGGCAATATAGCAATAATCATCGTCAATATTCATTATTCTTAAGTCCCTTGACGAATAAAGATTATCCCCGCAAAGATAAACAAATTGGCTATTTTTAATAATATCTTTAACGCACATTAAAGGGCAAGCTGTGCCGTAAATTTTTTCTTTTGGCCCTAAAATTTCAAATTGGTTGACCAGCTCTACCTTATAGCCGTATTCTTTTAGAAATTGGCTCATCAATTCATCGCCATAGCCGACAACCAGAACAACTTCTCTATATCCCGCTTCCAAGATATCATCTAAAAGATATGATAAAAAAGGTTTTTGGCAAACCTTTATTAAATGTTTTGATTTATTTTTTGTTAAGTGCAGCATCCGAACTCCCTGCCCAGCAGCCGCAATCACCACTTTTTTAATTTGCATAAATTTATCTTGCAAAACGAAAAAAACGCAATCTAATTTGGTTGCGCCAACTCAAAAGCTTTTTTATTTAATTCAAGATATTTTTCCGGGACAACTTTTGCGATAGCTTCCAAAACCGATTCTTTTTTCAAAGGAATTAAATTTTTGGAAACAATGTATCCCAAAAGATAAATTCCACTTACAACCTCCGCCCCAAGCTCTTCCTGGCATATTTTAGAAGCCGGAATAATATGTTTTTCATTTTTAATTAAATTGTTTATTTTTAATAAAACTTCGCTCTCCGACAAACCGCCCGCAAAAGGAAAAATAAATTTATTAACTAAAAAAATGGTTTTCGGGTTAATATAGCGAACCATTCTTAAGCCTTCTAAAAGCTCCAGCCCCAAAATTAAATCAGCCCCGGCTAATGGAACTAATGGAGAATACACCCTCTCTCCAAATCTTACATACGCCTCAACGCTCCCGCCTCTTTGAGAAAGTCCGTGGAGTTCCGATGTTTTGACATCATACCCCTCTGATAAAACCGCTTCAGCTAAAATCTGAAGCAAGGTTATAAGCCCCTGTCCGCCAGTCCCCGATATTACAATGTTAAATACTTTCCGCATAATAAATAACGAATTATGAATTGTGTGCCTACCTGGTAGGCACACAACAATAACTTAATTTAATTATTCGTCTTAATTCTTTTCGCCAGTAAGGCGCACATTTTCCTCGCCACAAGCAATGAAACGCCAGGTTTGGCCAAAAGCTCTTTTATCGCAGATTCAAGCTCCCGAACATTCCCGCCAGCAACCACTTTTACATTTTCCACTCCGCAGGCCTTGGCGATTTCCTCAATTTTTATTTCTTTTGAATCTTCGCCCATTCCGGTTCTCCCCATTCCCGGATTCGGCTGTTGTCCGGTCATAGCGGTAATTCGGTTATCCATAATAATAATCAATTGGTTTGATTTATTATAAACCGCGTTTATTAAAGCCGGAATCCCGGAATGGAAAAAAGTTGAATCGCCCATAAAAGAAATTATCTTTTCTTTGCCCGCCGTAGCTCCGATGGACATCTGAGCGGGGGTCATAGCTTTTTCAATGCCGTGAGCAACGCTCACCGAAGAGCCCATACACAAAAGATAATCCTGCAAATTATGCGGAGCAAGGCCCGCTATCATATAACAGCCAATATCTCCGCCAAAAATCGTTCCTGCCGAAGTAGCTCTTTTCACTGCTCCAAAAACAGCCCAATAAGGGCAATTTGAACACAAGCGGGGCGAACGACTCGGTAAATCAACGAAAACCGCTTTCGGCAAAATATATTTTTTCCCAACCATTTTTGAAACAGCAAAAATAACTTTTTCAAAATTCAACTCTCCTATTTCCGGCAAAACATTTTTCCCTAAAATTTCTAATTTGCAATTTGCCTCTTTGGCTAATGCTGTTATTTCTTTTTCTAAATACGGATCCAATTCTTCAACCACTAAAACTTTTTTCAAATTCTTAATAAATTTTCCGATTTTTTTTTCAGGTAAAGGATAAAAAAAACCGAGCTTCAAAATCGGCAAGTCTAAATTAAACTCTTTTAAAACCTCTTTAACATATAAATAAGAAACTCCCGAAGCCACAATCCCTAATCTTCCAGAGGCCAGACCTCTGGAAGATTCAATCTTATTAATGCCGCTTTTTTCAGCGAAATCCTTGGTTTTTTCTATTTTTTTCAAAAGTTTCGCCTTCATTCCCAAAACCCTATTCGGCATAACGGAAAACTGCTCCGGATTTTTAACAAATTCACCATTCGGTTTAGGATTTATGATTTCAAATTTAGAATTTATCGTAACCGGCATTCTCTGATGCGACACTCTTGTCGTTGTCCTCAATATAACCGGCAAATTAAATTTTTCGGAAATTTCAAAAGCCAGCAGGACAAAATCCTTTGCTTCTTGAGCGTCTGACGGCTCCAATATAGGAATATGCGCCAAATAAGCGAAAGCCCGAGAATTTTGCTCTGATTGCCCTGAACTCCAGCAAGAAGGGTCGTCTGCCGCGACTATTACCATCGGCCCTTTTGCGCCGGTATAACAAAGAGGCAATAAAGCGTCTGACGCCACATTCAAACCGAAACTTTTCATAGCCACTAAGCATTTCAGTCCAGAAAAACTGGCGCCGATAGCCGCTTCCAAAGCCACTTTTTCATTGGTAGAAAATTCAAAATACACGCCGTTGTCTTTGGCGATTTTCGCAAATGTATTCCCTATTTCCGAAGCCGGCGTCCCCGGATAAGTGGAAACAAAATTCACTCCTGCCTCAAGAGCCCCCTGAACAATCGCCTCGTTCCCCAGCAATATCTTTTTCATTATCTTATATGACAAAATTAATTAGCTTATCGGGAATAAAAACTATTTTTTTAATTTTCTTTCCCGACAGATATTTTATCACTTTCTCGCTTTTTTCGGAAATCTTCCGGGCTTCGGCTTCTGAAATCCCGGAAGCAACTTCTATTTTGTCTCTAACCTTCCCGTTCACTTGAATTATCAAATTTATTTTTTCTTCTTTAATTAATTTTGGATTATATTTAGGCCATTCTTGTTCGCAACACAAATTCTTAAGTCCGGCTTTTTGCCAAAGCTCCTCTGTTAAATGTGGAGCAAACGGACTTAATAGAATTAAGAATTGAAAATAATAATTTGTAGGGATTTCTTTTTGCTTTTCCAGCTCATTCGCCAAAATCATCAAAGCAGACACTGCCGTATTTAGCTTCAAGTCCTCAATGTCTTCCCCCACTTTCTTTATTGTTTTCTGGACCAGAACATCCAGTTTTGAATTTTGGATTTTGGATTTTGGATTTATTTGAGATTTGTAATTTTTGATTTGTAATTTTTCAGAAAATTTCCATACTTTTTCCAAAAATCTCTTTGCTCCGATTATTCCTTTTTCATCCCAGGGAATCGCCTGATCAAAAGGCCCCATAAACATTTCGTAAATCCTCATAGCGTCCGCTCCGTATTTTTCAACCACCTCGTCGGGATTAATGACATTTCCTTTTGATTTGGACATTTTTATTCCGCCCTCGCCCAAAACCATTCCATGCGAAGTTCTTTTTTTGTATGGCTCCGGACCAATTTCTTTCGGCACAGCGCCGATATCCCACAAAAATTTATAAATAAACCGAGAATAAAGCAAATGCAAAGTCGTATGCTCCATTCCTCCGTTATACCAATCCACCGGAAGCCAGTATTTTATTTTATTTTTATCCCAAAAATATTTTTCAGTTTTTAGTTTTGAGTTGTTGTTTTGCGTTTTGCGTTTTGCGTTTTTAGTTCTTGGCATAACATATGCCAAGTAGTACCAATTTGAACCAGCCCAGTTTGGCATAACATCCGTCTCCCTTCTTGCCAGTCCCCCGCATTTTGGACATTTTGTCTCTACCCATTTTTTTATTTTTGCCAAAGGCGATTCGCCAGCGTCTGTCGGCTGATAATCATTAACATCGGGCAGTTCTACTGGTAAATCGCTTTCTGACACAGCGACCCACCCCGGATTCAAAATCTCGCCATCATTAAATCCTTCCTTATTTTTGGTTATTGGATATTGGTTATTGGATATTTCCGCTCGTTTTTTGCATTCATTGCAAAAAATGAGCGGTATTGGTTCTCCCCAATATCTCTGCCTTGAAAAAATCCAATCCCTTAATTTGTAATTTATCTTTTTGGCGCCCAGCCCTCTTCGCTCAAGCCAATCAATAATTTTATTGTCAAGCTCTTTTTTTATTACCGGCAAATTATGTTTCTTCGCAAAATCAAAATCCCTTTCATCATAAGCGGGAACCGCCATTATAGCTCCCGTTCCGTATTGCGCCAAAACATAATTCGCGACAAAAATAGAAATTTTTTGATTGTTCGCCGAGTTTGTGACTTTTATCCCCTTTAACTCAATGCCAAATTTTTCCTTGTTGACCGTTCTTTCCTCTTCTGATTTATTTTTTACTTCCTCAATGTATTTTTTAACTTCGTTGTAATTTAATATCTTATCTTTCAACTTCTCAATAATCAAATTTTCCGGCGCCAATGCCAAATAAGTACAGCTGAATAAAGTATCGGGCCTGGTGGTGAATACTGGAATTTGCAAACCGGACTCATGAATTTTAAAAATTATCTCCGCTCCTTCGCTTTTGCCAATCCAATCCTTTTGGGAAATTTTAACTCGCTCCGGATAATCAACCAAATCCAAATCATTTATCAGCCGTTCCGCATATTCAGTTATTTTTAGCATCCACTGCTCTTTTTCTTTTTTTTCAACTTCAGCGCCGCATCTTTCACACACCCCGCCAACCGCTTCTTCATTTGCCAAACCTATTTTACAAGAAGGACACCAATTAATGGGCATCTTTCTTTTATAAGCCAAGCCGTTTTTAAATAACTGAATAAATATCCACTGCGTCCATTTATAATATTCAGAATTGGAAGTATTAATCTCCCTTGACCAATCAAAAGAAAAACCTAATGCCCTAAGCTGTCTTCTAAAATTATCAGTATTTTGCTTGGTAACAACAGCCGGATGAATTCCTGTTTTAATCGCATAGTTTTCAGTGGGCAGTCCGAAGGCGTCCCAGCCCATGGGGAACATAACATTAAAGCCAGCTAGTCGTTTTTTTCTCGCTAATATATCTAAAGCGACATAACTGCGGCAATGACCAACATGAAGCCCGTCGCCCGAAGGATAGGGAAACTCAACCAAAAGATAAAACTTCGGCTTCTTAGATTTATCTAATGCCTTAAAAACATCCTTTTCTTCCCAGACCTTCTGCCACTTTTCTTCAATTTTCCGAGGATTATATTCTTCCATAGTATTTTGCATAATATCACAAATTCAAGAGCAAAAAAAGCCCCAAGACCCGGTCTCTAAAAAATTGACAAAAAAAATAATAATAGCAACATCCAAAATGGATGTAGTTTTTCATAGTTTTTCCTCGTCATACAGTGTTCTGCTTCAAAGGTAAGCTTGCCTGTATAGACGAAAACTAACCTTTTTGAAGGACAAAAAAATGGGAGAAATCGAGAAAGTACCTTTGATAGAAGACCTGGAAAAGTTTGCCTTGAAATTACAGCCAGAGCATCGCTCAAGACTTTACAGAACCGCTGAATCTTTTTTTTGCGTCGGAGCAATGCAGGGAGCGTTTGCGGGACTCGATAGCTCGATCCACACAACCTCTCCAAAAAAAAATCAACAAGAGGAGTGGATAGCGTATCTGAAAAAAAGGCAAACAGAATGCGCGGTTTAAAAAAACCGCCGGGAATGATCTCAAAAGGCCTGTTCACCGCAAACAGGCCTGTTCTTTTTTCTTAATTTTTAATTTTACTATTTTACAATCACTCCTGTTTTTTTTATTTCCCAAACAAGTGGATCGTCGTTGCTGAAATCATCAGGATGAAAAGGATGTGGCTCTATCAGTCCTTTAACCAAATAAGATTTCATTAATAAATAATGCAATGCCTTAAATTTATCTCTAAAACTGGGAGAAATAATGCAGATATCAATATCGCTATCTTTTCTGGCAATATTTTTGGCTTGAGAACCAAAAACAATCACCTTATTAATGGGTAATTTATCTTCCTTTAATAAATCCACATATTCTTTGACTTCTCTCTTTACTTTTATTGACAAAGTTTTTCTTTTAACCATAAATAAATTTGTTCTGATATTAAAAAATATTTCTCCACATATTCTTTCGTGGCTTTTTCACGAAAATCGTGTTTAACAGCGTCGTATCTCGCCGCGATATTAAACTCGGTAATAGTTGTAAGGTTTTCTATTTGCTCCGAAGACAGATCAATTCTAGCTGATTTTGCCAAATCAACAAGTTTGTGAATATATGGAGCATGAATTTCCGTTTCTTTCACGACCAAAGATTTCAAAATTTTCTCAATCATCAAATGGCAGAAAAAAAGACAATCAGGATATCTTTCCCCTTTTAATAAATATCTGGCTGTTTGATAATTATCCTCTGCGGAATCAAACCAATAGTCAACTACTTTTTTTATGTTAATTTTTTCTTCCATAATTCTATTATAGTCCGAATCTTTCTTTTTCGCAAATTCAAATCTTGAACAAATTTTTAGCGTTTTGGGTTGTGGCAATAGCGACTTCTTCAAAAGAGATATTTTTTATTTTTGCTATTTCTTGGCCGATATATTTTACAAAAATCGGTTCGTTTCGCCCCTCCTTCGCCAATGATAGGGCGGGCAAGGGCGTCAAATATGGAGAATCCGTCTCAATCAAAATTCTTTCCAATGGCGTTTTTCCAATTACCTTCTTTAAGTCAAACTTATACATTATGCCATTTATTCCAAGATAAAATCCCATATCAAGATATTTTTTCGCTTCTTCCTGAGTTCCAGTAAAACAATGAATCACGCCAGGCAATTTATAACCCGCCAAAATTTCAATCATTTCTTGATGCGCCATTCGGCAATGAATAATAACAGGCGAATTTAATTCTTTTGCCAAATCCAATTGTTGAACAAAGATTTCTTTTTGTCTATTTATAAATTGCCCGTAATCCTTATAGCGGTCAAGCCCAATCTCACCGATAGCCACTACCTTTTTTGATTTTGCCAAATTTCTAAAATCCTCAACATTAAAATCGTCTCTCGCGTGAATGGGGTGAAGACCGACACCCGCAAACATTGTTTTATTTTTTTCCGCTATTTCAACCGCTTTTTTGCTGGTTTCATATTGACTGCCGGCGTTAATTGCCCAAATATCCTCGCCAACACAACGGCCGATCACCTCATCCAAATCATTTTCAAACGGCTCAAAATTTAAATGGCTATGAGTATCTATTAGCATTATATTCTCGGGAATAACGGCTCTCCCTTTTTTATTTTTCCTTTTATTTGTTTTAATATTTTTTCCGATGTTTCCGGCAAAAACGGCGCCAGCAATTCCGCGATATTTTTTATAGCAAACAGCAAATCGCTTATAACATCTCCACTTTTTATTCCTAATTCATAATTCATAATTCTTAATTCATCGTCCACCCACGGCTTTTGCTCTTCAATATACTTATCGCAAAATCCAATTAATTTCCACACCGCTTTAAGGGCTTCGCTGAACTTAAAATTTTCCAAAGCATTCCTGTATTCGTTTTTAACTTCAGCGATTTTTTCGTTAAGTTTTAAGTTTTGAGTTGTTGTTTTCCGCTTTTCACTTTTCGCTTTAAGCTGTTTCTCCGCCATCGTCGTCACTCTCGCCGTTAAATTTCCTATCCCCGAAGCCAAATCGCTATTATATCTTTCTTCAAATTTTTCATAAGTAAAATCCCCATCTTCGCTCGCCGGAATTTCCCGCAGAAGATAATATCTCACAGCGTCTGCGCCATATTTATCAACTAACTCAAAAGGGTCAACTGTATTGCCCAGCGATTTTGACATTTTTTGCCCGGCGGAAGTAATAAACCCGTGAACAAATATTGTTTTCGGAATTTCTATCCCCAAAGATAAAATCATCGCTGGCCAAATTAAAGCGTGAAATTTCAAAATATCTTTCCCTATACAATGGACATCTGCCGGCCAGTATTTTTTGAAATTTTTATCTTTTCCGCCATATCCCAAAGCGGAAATATAATTTGTTAAGGCATCTGCCCAAACATATAAAATTTGCGAAGGATCGCCGGGAACCGGCATCCCCCATTGCAGTTTTTCAGAAGACCGGGAAAAGCTCACATCCTCAAAACCATATTTAATAATAGATAAAACCTCATTCTTTCTTGCGATTGGAATTATTTTTATTTCATCAGCGCTTATTAATTTTTCAATTTCCGCCAAGTATTTTGAAATGCGGAAAAAATAATTTTCTTCTTCTACAATCTCCGGCTCTTTATTGTGAATAGAACATTTTCCGCCAGCCAAATCCCTTTCTAAAACAAACGCCTCGCAACCAACGCAATAAAGACCTTTGTATCTCTTTTTATAAATATCGTCTTTTTCTGCCAATCCTTTCCAAACTTTTTCCACTACCGGCCAATGCCTCTGCTTATCCGTGGTTCTTATAAAATCATCTGCGGATAAATTTAACGCTTCTTTTAGCGCCATAAACCTGACTGAAATTTCATCAACAAAATCCTGCGGATTTTTTCCGGCAGATTTGGCGGTTTTAGCTATTTTAACGCCGTGTTCGTCGGTTCCGGTCAGAAAAAAAACATCATCGCCCAAAATCCGATGATAACGCGCCAAAACATCCGCCTGAATTGACTCCAAGGCAAACCCAATATGAGGAAAAGCGTTGGTGTAGGCAATACTGGTTGTAATGTAAAATTTATTTTTCGCCATATTTCATCCCATACGTTAACTTATTAAACATCTTTCATCTTTTTTAATTCCTCTTTCAACTCTACCATTTTCAATT
>Ga0209343_10010747_pt1 | contig 10383 bp, 10 predicted proteins | sample RifCSPlowO2_02_FD_184026 | JGI IMG/M metagenome (GOLD analysis project Ga0209343, IMG submission 184026) | Groundwater microbial communities from Rifle, Colorado - Rifle CSP2_plank lowO2_0.2 (SPAdes) (version 2) | ecosystem: Environmental > Aquatic > Deep subsurface > Groundwater | place...
GGCCCAGGCAACGTCCTGGCGGACATCATCAACAGCTCCGCCGTGCCCGTGGTTCGACTGACCAAGGTGAGACGCCAAGCGGCCCAGAGCGCCATCATCAGAGCAGCCCATTCCATACGACAAGGCATCGTCCCTGACCTCCAAAACTTCCCGTCCGAGGAGGACATTTCGGTGGTCTACATCGATGACTCGACGGAGGCTGTGCCAGCGATCATGGATGTCCTGTCTGCCCTTATTGAAAACGGCACCGCCAGAGCAGAGATACAGATCATCACGCCCACCAACCGAGGTCCTGCCGGCGTTCACGCCATCAATGAGGCTGTGGCCGACATCATGCGTGAAAGGCCGATCCCTGACCTTGATCCAGAGGACCCAGCCGAAGACCAGCCGTGGCCAGGCCCCCACTCTAGGTTCAGGCCCAGGGATAGGACCATCAACACGAAGAACAACTACGAGCTGGAGATTTTCAATGGCGACATCGGAACTGTCGTTGGTCTCACGGAGATCCCCGCCAAAGAAGTCTCGGCCAGGACTGGGAATCAAACGCTCAAGGCTCAGAAGGCCCTCCAGGTCCAGTTCTCTCAGGGCCTTGTCCCGTTGCTCGCGGATGACCTTGAACGGTTGATGCTGGCGTGGGTCATCAGCATCCACAGGTCCCAGGGCAGCGAGTTCAACTTTCTCATTGTCCCCATCTGCATGGCCCATTTCGTGATGCTCCAGCGGAACCTGCTGTACACGGCCATCACCCGCGGAAAGTACGACGTGGTTCTCGTAGCGCAGCGACGGGCCTTGGAAATCGCCGTGCAAAACACCTCCGCAACAAGACGCCACACCAGGCTAAAGCAGTTGCTGCACTCAATCACTCAGCGACTCAAACACTCTTTTACTCTTTAGCTCAAATACTCATTTGAGCTTTTGAGGCTTTCAGTTATCATTAGATCAAGCACCCGGCCAGGCCAGTTGATGACGGGCAGCGACGATGTAGTAGCACGCTACTCTTATGAGTATTTACTCTTTTGAAACAGTGAGTATGTGAACATGAAAATCCTCGCACTTCTCAATGAAAAGGGCGGCTCGGGCAAATCGACCCTTGCGATCAACCTCGCGTGCGCGCTGCACCGAGCTGGTCACAAAGTGGTTCTGATCGACGCAGACACACAGGGCACTGCCCGTGACTGGCGTGAAAACTCCCCACCTGAAGCAGATCTGCCCCCTGTCGTCGCGCTCGATCGACCGGAGATGCTGCTGAACTCTCTCAAGACACTGGCTGCAGACTGGCTGGTGATTGACACACCGGCAAAAGCTGAACGGATGGCCGCAAACGTTGTTCGTGTTGCGGACATCGCCCTGATCCCGGTTCAACCGAGTGCAGCGGATGTCTGGGCCGCGGCTGCAACGGTCAAGCTCATCATGAGCAAGATCGATGTCGGTGGGAACATCCACGCAGCCTTCGTTCCGACGCGAGTCAGCCCAACAACCAAGCTCTCGAAAGAAATGCTTGCGGGCTCATGGAACGAGTATGGGTTTCCCATCCTGGAGAACGTCATCAGCAACCGATCCAGCTACGCTCAGTCTCTGAGCGATGGTGTGAGCGTCTTTGAAACCCGCGACTCGAACGCCAAAGGGGAGATCGAGTTCATCCTGGGTGAGCTGGAGGACCGCAAATGGCTCTGAAATCAAAGGATCTGGGCGCGGTGAGATCTGACCTCCCGACCAACGAAGCAGTACCTCAAGAGGAACTGGTACGAGTGAATCTTGAGGTCACCAAGTCCATCAGACAAGCTTGGAAAACGGCGGCATTGAAGCGCGACATGACCCTTACAGATCTCATCAAAGAGGCCATGGACGCTCATCTGAGCAAATGAGTCTTTGAGTAAAAGAGAATCGCAATGTCCAAAGCCGAAACCATCGATCTGAACCTATCTGAGCTGCCACGCGCGTTCACCAGCGAAGCAGACAAGATGGTGGGCCGCGCCACGTTTGAGGGGCAAGAACCACTGCTCGGGGCAGTGCGCCTCTACAGCGGCATTCGCAGACCGGCAAACGACGAGATCTTCGTTCGACTGGCCTACCTGTCCAGCCGGCTGACGAAGGTTGTGAACTACTTGGCCGACAAGTACCGCATCGATGCCGAAGACCTGCGACAGCACATCTACTTCGCCCTTTGGAACGGGTTGGCCAACAGAGTCCTTCGTCCCGCGGAAGAGAAGGAACTGTTTCAGTACGTCTACTCGGTTGGGCGGCACCATGCACTTCGCATGACCATGGGCAAGGATGCACTCACCCAAGCCCACTCCCTCGATGAAATGCCGTCTGACCAAAACTGGTTGGAGTCACTGCGCTTTTCGGATGAGGGTGAGTCGGCCGCAGACATAGAGCGCCTGTTGACTGAGGAGAAGCAGGCTGTCGAGTTCTCTCCGTTCGTGACGGCAGCACGAGCCATCATGGAGTCGAGAAGCCGCGCGCCCAGAGCCACCAGGAGGAGGGCAGGCGTCCAAAAGGAATTGGATCTGTCGGTCCTCAGCGATGGGTCGAAAGTGAAGAAGCCGCGCTCAATCAATCCGGCTTCCATAAAAGGCAGATCTCAAGGTCGCACGACCATCGCAGCGGTCGTTGAGCCCATCAAGGGCAGCACAAGGGAAACGGCACGTCAGATCAAGATCCAGAAGCCTAAACCGAACGCGCTCCTGGACAGGGTAGGGCGCGCATTGCTGGGCGAGGACTACCTTTCGGAAAAAGTACCGACCCCAGCAGTGAAAACCGTCCGGGCAAAGCGCGGACGCCCTGCGGGTCCGAGCAATGTCGAAGAGCGCAGAACCCAGGAACAGGCGGAGCTGTACACGATGTACCGTGAGTCCTGCATACGCGCAGCGGACTACGCACGCGCCATCGGTACGTCCAACTACATGCTCAACAAATACTTCAGCGCGGCCGTCCAGGTGCCCGATGACCTGCTTGAGCGTGCACGGGAGTACCACATCGATATCAAGGCCCTGATCGCTGAGCTTAGCATCAGGTACCGTCCACCAATGAGCCAGATCATGGAGCGTTGGTCAAACGAGCTGGCTGGCCGCCCGCTGCTGAATGAGGAGTTCTCCGACATTCTTGGAGTGACCACCTCAACAATCAGGCGCTGGCGGAAAAACGAGGCGAAGCCCTCGATCATGAAGCTGAGCGCTTTGGAGCTGGTCTTGCGCAAGCACTTTGGGCTCGCCCACTAGCTGGCCAGCGTGTTGCGCGCTGAGCTGCCGCGCTCCGTCCCAACCTCACTCAACTACTCATTCACTCAAATAAGTATGTGAGTGAGCGTCGAATCGCTCCAAAATTTCGCGTTTAGAATACAGTCACGCAACTTCTTAACTGTTGCGCGCAATCCCTTCTTGAACGTGAAAACCCAGCATGTCGCTGAAACCACGCTTCGCTCTTCAGGAGAGAGAACCATGAACTATCTGACCGCTACCGCCGTTGGCCATTTGACCGCTGCCCCCAAGTTCTTCGAGGCCGCTGGCGAAAAAGAAGCCATGCTCGCCTTCACCATCGCTGTGAACCGCGGCGAAGACAAAGTGACCTACGTCGAGTGCGAAATGCGCGGCAAGAACGCCGTGAACGTCAAGCCGCATCTGCGCCAGGGCAAAAATGTCTTGGCAGTCGGGACGCCGTATGCCACGGCCTACATGCCCAAGGAAGGCAACGAACCTCGCGCGTCGTTCAAGCTGTCGGTCTACAACCTCCAGCTCGGCGCTGACGCCAAGGAGAAGGGCGACGATCCGGTCTAAACCCCGGTTCATCCCCCTGAAACAAACCCATCTGCGCATGCAGGTGGGTTTTTTTTCGTCGTGATCTTCTTGTTTGATGTTAATATTTGCATGTGAGCTAAACACTCACCCCGCTTCTCCTCCCTGAGCGGGAATCTTTGTGTGACAGCAAAGGCTTATCCACCCCGGCACCGACAGGTCCGGGGGTTTTTTTTGCCTGCAAGTTGGCTGCCGAAGACACCTCGGCTATCGCGCCTTCCTTTGCCTGCGCCCTCGGCCGGCGAGCTTTTCCGGTCGGGGGCAACCAACCCTCTCCAGAGCATCGTGGTAGCCGATCTTGAGCAGCCGTCGCACGGCCCAGAGTCCACCGTAGCCAGACAGCACCTCATCGTCGCCCGAAGGTGCCACGTACCAGGCGTGATCGGCCTTCACCTGCACCTCGTAGACCCACGGTTCTGACGGATGGGAGACATGCCAGCGAGCTTGATCCCTCGATCGCGGCCGGTGCTCGCCGTCTGGCCGGCAAATGAAGCCGGCGCGCTGGAGTGCATCGATCACGGGAAGCTGACGGGCTCTTTCTTCAGTCAACGGCCCATCCAAGGGGGCGTGTCCAGGGCCTGATGACACCTTGGAAGCACTGAAACTGGCGATTTCTGCACGTTTTTCCGCGGGCTGAGAGTTATCCACAGGGACCAGCGCAAGCGACGAATCCCCCCCCGACCCCCCCCTGGTCATTTTTTGCAGGTTCCCTGCATTTAAAGGGGGGCAAGAGCCATTAAGGGACGGTTTAGGTAAAACCGGTGTCGTAGGGCACACCTCCTGTGGTTTCGTGCGCTGAAGCGCGTTTTGGATGTCCTCAAGAGGGACGTTGAGCCATGAATGCACTGTCTTTATGCTCACCCCGACGATCGAAGCGATCTCCGCCAAGGTGGCCCCTGACTGGCGCTCCTCATGCGCTCGAAGAGCAGCTTCAAGGTGAGTGGCCCGAACACCTGTCTTGGTGTACTCCCCGGTGCCTCGGGGGCGACGGCCGCCGAACGACTTCACTTGGGCGACCGCAGCTCCGAACACGTCTGCCAGACGCTTGGCGAACCAGTCAGGGGACAAGACGTAGCGGAGGTCTTCATAGATGGTCGTGATCTCCGAACGCGCCGCAGACTGGGCTCGTTGGATCACAGTGATCATTCGCTGGCCAACAGCCTCCCGCGAGTTCATCCCCACGAGATAGGCCCCGGCGAACTGCGCGATGTGGTCTGCAAGCTGCTCAGGCGGGACCATCCAGGCCAGGCAGCACCCCGCAGCGAACAACACCGTGTCGCGGGCACCACGGTCGATCTTTCCGCCCAGACTTTGAATCTGGGCCTCCATCCACTGGTACTGCTTACCTGCGCGCTCTATTTGCCTTGCATGTTGTGCACGAAGGTGCTCAGGGCCTCGCAAGACTGGTGCAATCGCTTTTGCGACTGAGTTGGCCAGCCTCTTCTTCCTGGCCGCGTTCAGATCTGCGCACTGCCTTCTTGTGAATGGGTTGATCTGGTCGGCAAGCGTGTCGAATGAATGTCGTTCACGCCTCAGGACTTCGGCAGTCACGATCCAGGTGTGGGATTGTTCATCGAGCACCTTGGTGTTCCTCGTCCCCACGAGACGAAACACCCGAGTGGCATCGCTGCAACTCGAATCTGGGCGGTGCTGTAGTGAAGCCATCCGCTTGATGAGATATTCCTGCGTCGTGCGCCATCGCGGATGCGCTGCGCCAGGGACGACCGTCGAAAACAGCCAGTAGAGATGGAAGCCGCGCCCGGTGCGAACAACCAGGTTCGGCGAGTCGATCGACTGCTCCTCAATGCATGCCAATGTCTTTTGAATGGTCGATTCGACAGCCAGAAATGCGTCTGTATCGGCATGGATGACGTGAGCGCCATCGGTGGGCGCGAGCACGTCAAAGTCAAGCACCAAGCAGGTCAGCGATCGCAGATGTTCCAGCCGGCGCCAGACGGAGAAGACAGATAGGCTGATGTCGATGTCGTCTTGCCCAGCAAGCGCGTTGAAGTCGGAAAGGACAGCATGACGCGGACGACCCTTTTGAGGCTTTGGTCGTTGGCCAGGCAGCAATGCCGCTGGAGGCCGGGGGGACAAGACCCGGACGGCCTTCTCTTGCTTGCCCGCGGGGGCATGCCGACGCCGAATGGTTTTGATCCCCCAGGGGTGTTCAGTGCTCCCATCTTCCAGGCCGGGCCAGAGCAGCTTGACGTGCTCGGCCGGCGTTGAGATTGCCGCGGGGATATCTGGTAGGGGAGGCCGTCGCGCTGCTTTCGTCTCGCCAATACGAGATTCAGGGCTTGCGTTTTGCGCCGGATTAGGTAATAATAGGTTATTCGAGGACTTCAACTTCGATACCTGCCTCTCTCTCGCGTTCTCTTTTTGTTCTCGCTTCGCAGGCGCAGGCATGAAGATGCTGATTGAAGGCTGTGACGGCATCGACCGTCAAAACGCTGATCGCTGCACTGGCTCGCCAAAGCCCGCGCAACAGACGCACCAAAGCCCGCCAAGGCTCTGAGACGTTCGAGATCAACGGTTGTTTGCATATAGCTCTTTTCTGAAGTCACCGGGTGGCCTGCCGCCAAGCTAGAAACCACCCAAACCACTCAAAAAGACACCTGCCGCCAAGCAGGTGTCTTTTTTTGTGCCCCGAATGTACCACCGTCAAAATTGGATGTCCAATCTTTCTTAATGAATGTTCGGGCTGCATTTTCGGATTCTACAGCCCAGGTACTGCAGAACTTCTTTACCGATGCGAGCAATCCCTTCTTGCAAGTGACTCATGGACTCTATGGTGGAGATCCCATGACACCCCTCTTGCACAGGAGATGTGATGAAGAAGTTGATGTTGTTTGCGGCCTCGGCCGTAGGTGCGACCTGGCTGGTGGCCAGTTCCCCGTTCGTGATGCTGTTCCTGCTGTTGGCCACGTCTGTTTGGCTCTACCTGACGGGCCAAGCTTTCCAATGGCTCACGCCTTCTGCGCGGCATGCTCCGTGGGTTGCACGCGCGTCCACCGCGCGGCCGCCACGCTCAATGAGCGCGACAAAGGCCGTCCATCGTGGCCAATCTTCTTGGGGACGGCGCACGCAGCACGCGTAGACGCACCTCATGCGTAAGTGATCCCCAAAAGGCCCCCACATCACACTGTGGGGGCCTTTTCTTTTTTGATGCGAACACCGCTCTGACGAATGCGATTGACTGTTCTCACGGTGAGAGCGGATCTGCATTAGGAGAGAGCTATGTCTGATGAGCAAAACACCATCGTGGTGCTGATCGAGGGCGGTCGCGTGATCGATGTTTGGTCGAAGTCCCAGTGCACCGTGATCACCCTGAACGCCGACGAGGCCGAAGCGGGTACCTTGCGGCCGGTGGTTGACTTCATGAGCCGGAGCTACGCCGTCGAGACCTACAGCATGGGTCCGTTGAAGGACTCGAAACACCCGACCAGGCCCCTGGCCGTCGGGTTCGTGGAAAGCCTGGTGAGCAACGTGAAGTCCGGGGGTCTCTATGCCTGTCATTGAGTCCTTCAGCGAAGCGATCACAGCATTCGGTGTTCAGCGGGAGTCCAACGCCTATGCCAAAGCTGCTCAACGGCTCTACGCAGACGAAGGACGCATCGAGATCGATGACCAGGTGGTGGTCAGCGAGGGCAACGAAGGCGCGTATGTGATGGCCTGGGTCTGGGTTCCAGACAGCGCGCTGCAGGGCGATTCGAGCGGAGCTTCTGATGACCCAACGCCGGCAGGCTCCTTCGTGACAAGTCAGTTTCGCAACCACTACAAGTGCCCTGGGTGCAATCACACCTGGACAGATGTGTGGTCGGCTCAGTGCGACGATGACTGCCCCGAATGTGGCACCAGGCATATCAGTCCTCACAAGAGTGACGATGTGTGAACCGATCCCTCGTACCGCTGGTACGGGGGATTTTTTTTGCCTGTTTTTCGAGCACGCCGGGGAAGCGCCGCTAAGTGCTTGATTTCCTTTGCCCTCAAGGTCGGAGCCGCCGAACTTATCCACAGAAACTGTAGAAAAAATTCTAGAACTTCTTTTTTGATGAACGCACTCCCATCGCAAGTGCGATGTTTTCTGCCCCCATGGTGGGAGCAGCATCGCTCAGGAGATGGTCATGACTTCACTCAAGCTACTTTTTGGGGACATCTTCCCTGCGGACGTTGGGGATCGTCCGTTCGCTGTTCGAGAGCGCATGGAGTTCACACCTCAGGTGCGTTCCAACTATGTGTTCGAGCTGGACGATATTCGTTTGCTTCTGATGTGGGACTCGCCTCGCGTGAGCTACAACAAAAACCTGTTGCTGACTGGCCCAAAAGGCTGCGGCAAGAGCGAGCTGGTCTTCCAGTTCGCAGCACGCACCGGCCGTGAGGTCCTGCGCTACTCATGTCACGAGCGCACCGAGTTCGCGGATCTGCTGGGAGGGATGTCGATTCTTGCTGATGGTTCAACCGCATTCCAGGATGGCCCGCTCACGCTGGCCATGCGACGCGGAGCGATCTTCATGCTCGATGAGGTGAACGCGGCACGGCCGGGCACGTTGATCGGTCTGAACGGGGTTCTCGATGGCGCTGAGAGCGTCACCTTGCCCAGTGGGGATGTCGTCAAGCGTCATCCTGAGTTTCGCGTGGCGGTCACCGGCAACTCTCTGGTGCGTGATGAGTCTGCTGCTGCGTTCCGGGGTACCGGGGCGATGAACTCAGCTTTCCTTGATCGGTTCTTCGTGATCGAGAAGGACTACCTTCCCGAACACCTTGAGTCGCGTCTGATCATCACGTATCTCTCTGAGATCCTGGGTGACCCGATGCTCAATCCACAGGGCATCCCAGTGCCCGTGGAGCTGCCGACCTCGATCGTCAAGTTCGCCAATGTGGTTCGTGAGCAGTTCAAGAAGGGGCAGGGGGAGGTTTCGATCTCAACGCGTGGACTTCTGTCCTTCGCAGAGATGATCGCGCTGCGCTGGCCACACGTGTGCAACGCGCCCGAAGACGAAGTGAAATTCGTCGCCAGCAAAACCATCCTCGGTCCAGTTTCCGGCGTCATGCGGGCCTCGTTCTTGCGAATACTGGCGGCCGAGGCTTTCGACAACAAGAAGTGGCCAGATGCTCTGCTCCGGCAGGCGAACAGAAGCGCTGGATCTGCCAGCTCATCCCGGCCACGGACTGCGAAGATTGGCACTGAGGCGCACGTCGAGATCCTGGTCAATCCGAACCGGCAAAACTCGGGCAACGTGGCGGTCTGGGGGTATCTGCGAGGAGAGACATCTCATCGAGCGTTTCACGGCGTTTTGACGGGTCAACCACGGATCACCTGGCAGGCCTTCAAGCCGACCGACGAGATCCTGGCCAAGGCCGATGAAAAGACCAGGAGCCGTGGGTACATTTTGTCGATGCGGCTGGTTCTTCCTGCTGATCAGGCAAAAGTGCTGACGACCAAGACGTTCGTTGAAGGATTTCCGAATTCCTTCACCAGTCCTGCTGATCCCTCAAACCTGGCGGAACTCGGCAAAGCCGTTGAACGCGCCCTGGTCAAGACCTTCGGCGTAAACGCTCTCGTATTGCGATGACGACAGACGCATCCAGCTCAGGCTGGGTGCGTTCTTTTTTTGTGCGTTCTACCCGTACTTGAAAGCGATCGCCGGCATGGTGCTGGTTGTTGCGATCTTGAACTGGAGATCTGCATGAACGACTCTACTTTTGCATCGTCACCCGCCGCTGTCGGCGACATCGTGACAGCCTTCATCCCGTACACGGAAGGGGCATCCATCGGTGGCAAGGTTCGCCCTTGTCTTGTGACTGCGATTCAGCAGTGTTTCGAGGGCGTTCGTTTGACGGTTGCTTACGGCACCAGCCAAACGAACAAGGGGGCCAACCACCCATGGGAGTTCTCGATCGGGAGAGTCCCTGAGGTAGGTCCAGTGATGGCCGACGCATCGCTGACATCTGCAACGGACTTCAACCTGCGCCTTTGCTACGTGATCTGGGCTCACAAGAGCCGGCGCATCGGTCGTGTTCACCCGTCCATTTATGGGCGGTTGGTACGCTGTGCAGACGAAGCAATTCGACGCGGGATAACAAAGGTCGATCTGACCTCTGCCCCCTGAACCAAGGCCCAGCAACACGCTGGGTCTTTTTTTTGGCGTCATTATTGACATCACAACTGGCGTCATTTATTATTCAGCCATGGCTACAAAAAAACCTCTTCACCCCGTCAGCACGACGACTGTGCGAGGTCGTCTGACGATCCGTTTTTATGAAAGCCTGGCTGTGCCTGGCTTCATCGATGTGGATCAGATGCTCAAGGATCTGGTAGACGCAAAGCGTTCTGGGAAGACAGCAAACAAAGTCGCGCATGCGGCGATCAAGCTGCTGCATCGTGAGTCTTTTCCGGATCTGTATGAGAGTTCGGCCGACACCAAAGCAGAGAGGCTTGCACAGCGCGAACGTGATCGACAGGCCATCCTGGGCGGTCACGATGTTGCGGTGCGCGAGTTGGCAACTGAAGCCGCTCACCGGGGACTCCACACCCCAGGTGGGGCAGGCGAGCAAAACATGGCCGACATGTTGCTCGCAGCGGGAT
>Ga0209343_10010748_pt1 | contig 10383 bp, 8 predicted proteins | sample RifCSPlowO2_02_FD_184026 | JGI IMG/M metagenome (GOLD analysis project Ga0209343, IMG submission 184026) | Groundwater microbial communities from Rifle, Colorado - Rifle CSP2_plank lowO2_0.2 (SPAdes) (version 2) | ecosystem: Environmental > Aquatic > Deep subsurface > Groundwater | place: Rifle...
TTCTTCCCGATCTTATCTACCACTATGAAGAGCCTTACGCCGACTCTTCGGCGCTTCCTACCTATTATGTTTCAAAACTTACCAGAGAGCATGTGACCGTGGCGCTAAATGGGGATGGCGGCGACGAAAATTTTGCCGGCTACCCTTGGTACCCAATCCATCGATTTGCGCACTACTGGAGCCGACTGCCCTACTTCATTCAACAGTGTGCGCGTACAGGAACCCGCCTTACGGGATCTGTGATAAAGAACACCTTCACCAACCGCGCCATCCGTTTTGTAAACGGCGCGGGAGAAACGCCGGAAGTACGGTATCTCCGGTACTTTGCATATTTCCATCCGGAAGAAAAAGCAACTCTCTATACTCCCGAATTTAGGTTGCTCACCAGCGCATTTGATTCAAAACAATTTTTTCTGCGATATTTTCAAGAATCGGAAGCGTCCGACCTATTAGACCGAGCGCTTTATACTGACATTAATTCGTATCTGCCTGACGATTTGCTGGTCAAGGTAGATATTGCCTCTATGGCGGTATCGCTTGAGGCCCGCTCACCATTTCTTGACCATAAATTTATGGAACTGGCGGCGCAAATTCCTTCTTCCTTAAAATTACATGGACGCGAAAAAAAATATATATTCAAATTAGCGCTTGAGGGAATTATTCCCCACGCCAACCTCTATCGCCGCAAAATGGGCTTTGGGGTGCCAATTGAGCACTGGTTCCGCGGTCCTCTTAAAAAATATATTCAGGAAACACTCACAGACCCACAGTCACTCCCCTGTAAACTATTTAACCGTGCCTCGCTTAATCATCTCATAGCAGAACATCAGCATACTCACATTAGCCACGCCTATCGCCTTTGGTCGCTATTGACCCTTGAACTTTGGTGGCGCGCTTTTTGGGGGAAGCCCCCCTCCTTGCTATGACAATGCGCTTTTCTTTTGGAAAAAATTGGGAGACATTTTTGGCGCAACATTATTCAGAAGCACGCCTTAAAATCGCTATCAACTCACTCCAAGAATTTTTGGGATTAAATAGTCTGCAAGGGCTTTCTTTTACAGATATCGGATGCGGCAGTGGACTTTTCTCACTTGCGGCATTCAAACTGGGGGCAAAATCAGTTATCAGTTTTGATATTGATCCCCTTTCAATTAAATGTTGTCAGTATCTTAAGGCAAAAGCAGGCAATCCTCCACAGTGGCAAGTACGACAAGGGTCTGTCCTCGACCGCGCCTTCACGCGCTCATTGCCTAAATCTGATGTTGTCTTAAGCTGGGGAGTGCTGCACCATACTGGATCAATGTGGAGCTCGATTGAGAGCGCTTCTCTGCTTGTAAAGCCCGGGGGATATTTTTATATAGCAATATATAACAAGATTGGCGGAGTACTGGGGTCCCGCACATGGACGGTAGTTAAGCGCTTATATAATGCGTCTCCTCAATCCATGCGCCACCTGCTTGAAGCTTGTTGGATGAGCGCTGATATAATTTATACACTTTTTCAAGGGAAAAATCCGATCAAAAAAATACGCCAATACAAGATCAACCGCGGCATGAGCTGGTATACAGATATTGAAGATTGGCTAGGCGGCTATCCTTATGAATACGCAACAGCCAAGGAAATGGTAGACTTTTGTAAGAATAGTTTAGACCTTATTTCTCTTAAAGTAGTAGAGCGTAATTCATTGGCCTGCAATGAATTCCTTTAAAAAAAGCCCGGTTGATATGATTCGCAACCGAACCCCCCGCATCCTATTTATACACTCTGACGTTCGCTCCTACCGCGTGCCGATTTTTCAGATGCTTCATGAGCAATATCCCATACAATTTATATTTATGTATGGAAAGGGTCTGGCGAAAAATTTTCGTGAGAGCACAAAGTGGAATTATACAGATCTCAAACAATACCCAATGGTCGGATACTCAAGTGATTTTTCTCCCGGATTGATTACTGAACTCATACGACGGCAATATTCATACGACATTATTCTTTCCTCCGGTCTTGCAACTTTTGCCACCCACATTTCATTTCCTATCGCAAAATTACTGAAAAAAAAATTCATCATTTGGTCTGAAGATTGGATGTGGTCAAAAAGCGTAATCGCACGTATGGTCTTGCCCTATGTTCGTACTATGGTACAGAGAGCCGACGCCTGTATTGCCGCGGGCAAAAACGCAAAAGAATTGTTTCTGCGCATGGGCGCGAAACCCGAACGCGTCTTCGTCGCCCCAAACTGCGCGCTTGATGTGGCTAAAATGCATATGGATAATAAGAAATTAGAAGATTTTCAGAACACCGTAAACCCTACAAAAAAAATCGTCATTTCTTACTTGGGTAGGGTTGTTTCCTATAAAGCACTTGATACACTTATTGATGCATTTTCTGAACTTGAAAAAAAAGCAAGGAATGTACTGCTCTTAATCGTGGGCGACGGTCCATTTGCTCCCGCCTGCGCTCGGCTGATTCAGAAAAAAAATATCACAAATTTCTATTGGCCGCAGTACAACCATCTCACTGCCGCACAAGAATACGAAAGTATTCCCCATGACGAACTAATGTATTATGCATGGCTAAGTGATATTCTTGTACTCCCCGGCCGCTTCAAGATGCAAGACCATGTTACCTGTGAGTCGTGGGGACTCATTCTCAATGAAGCTATATCGCTTGGAAAACCAATCATTTCAACGAACTCTGTCGCCGCCGCATATGATCTTATTGAAAATGACAAAAACGGATATCGTATACCAGAAGATAGCTCCGAAGCGCTTGCTGATGGACTCGAAAAGCTTGTTAAAAATCCCGCAGGGCGTAAGGCCATGGGTATTAGAAGCCGAGAAATATTTGAAACACGATTTCAGTACCCAAACATGATGCAAGGGTTCCAAAACGCCATCAACGCCGTGAGCATATGAAGTCAACTCCCGCGCACATTGCCGCCACAGCCGCCATAATTAGTATTCTTGCCCTGGGCACTCTTCCCTTTGTACAACTTCTTTGGAATCATCCCTTTGAGAGCGGCACTCCTGACGTTATTATATTTGCACAATATGCGAAGGAGACGATTGATACGGGTATCGTCACCGCCAGGGGCAATCACGGATTTTTTACAGCGCTTCAACTATTCCCCTTTATTTTCCTCCAAAGCGCTATTATGTCGCTTCTGAATTCTCTCCATCCCCTGGCGAATCTCTGGATCATGCAGCACATCATCAGCTTTCTTAACACTGGACTATTTTTTATCCTCGGCAGAAAACTCACAAGAAGTACTTTGGGAGGCATGATTTCTGCAACAGTAAGTTTTATGCTTCTTGATATACCCATCTGGCAGGATGCTGGGTTCCCTCGATATCTTTCAACCTTTCAATATTCTTCTATCTTTCTTTTCGGTCTCCTCGCGTTTTTACCCGATAAAGACCAAGGATATTCTCCGTGGGCTATTCGTTTACTTGTTATTTTTCTAGGTTCCGGGATGTTATTCTCTCATCATCATTTTGGCTTGGTTCGTATTACGCTGTTCATCATAAACATCATTATACTTATTTTTCTGATGGTCTGGAGGCAATTTATTCCAACAAAATTTCTCACATCTATACTCCAGTCTCTTGTCTTTGTTTTATTTTTATGGCTAGTGAGCAATCTTCCCTACATACAATTCTTCTGGCACGATTTTATTGGCCCATTATTTTTTAAAAATCCTTCATAACTCATTAGCATCTCTGTGCATACTCCATTAGAAAGCCGCATTAAAACTTTATCCACCCTATTTACCGCCAACGTAACCGGGGTATGACCTCACCATTCATTGAACCACTCCGCGCGCATCCGTTCCTTATTACTATTATATTGATGGCGGCGGGCGGAGTAATGCTCTATATTGCTGTGCTAGTTCGCGCGCTTCGACACCGCGCGCATATACCTATAACCGCGGCATTATTGTTATTTTTTTTCTCGGCAAATATGTTCCTATTTTTTATCATGCCGGGGCCGATCCCCTTACGACATCTCCGTGAACTTTATGCATTGAGCGCCCCTTTTGCCGCTCTGTTCCTTATGCTACTGCTTAGACATACACCAAAAATAATGGGGGCGGTAATTATAAGTTTAATTCTTGTCATTGGAATCACAACAGAATTTACGGCCTTCTCGCGCTACGAAAAAAATAATTATATTGATTGGTCTTACCTTAATTTTTTTGACTGGGCCGAAAAAAATCTCCCAGCCAACGCATCTGTTTTGACTGACCCCTTTACTTTCCATGAATTATTTGCAGCCCTGCCCTATATTCAAGGACCAAAACAACGTAATATTACTGTAAGTCTTGACCCTTCTTTGGACCCACGGCTTACCGTCTTTGAGGGAAAGCCGGAACAATTACCTATGGCCTTAGCCGTGCTCTGCCCAAGCTATGTGATTATCGACAGAGCCAGTACTGGGCAATTCTATCCTGTAGTACTTCAGGATAGACCAGAACAATTTGGCGATCTTCTCGCGCCTATCTATAATAGACTTACCTCTAAATCACATATTACCGTATTCAAGGTACATCTTCCTTATTCATGTTATCCTAATTAATTTTTGCTATTGAGAGCAAATAACGCACATGGAATATCCATTGCCACATAATCGTCCTACGATTCTCCATTGCATCACCGGGCTCCAGCCGGGTGGGGCTGAGCGTATGCTCGTTCAAACTATTCCCGCACTGACAGAGTTTGTGCACGTAGTTATGTGCCTACAAAATGAAGGTATTGTAGGAGCAAGGTTAGAAAAGATTGGTATTCAAGTATTCTATACTTCACCATGGCGCGCCATTTTTGCGCTCTATCAAATTGCTCATGAGACAAAACCTTCGCTTATGATAACCTACCTTCCAATAGCAGACCTCCTTGGAAAAATCTTTGGAAAATATTTCAGCATTCCTATTATCATCTGCTCTCTGCGTTCTACTATGCGCGATTACCGTTATATTCCTTATCTTATTCTTGAAGGGCTAACTGCAAAACGTGCGGACCACTACATCGCCGTTTCCAACGCGGTAAAAACCCGCTTTATAAAGTTTGGAATTCCGGCAAATACAATCACTGTTATTCCCAACGGCATACCTCTTAGCGAAATCAAATCCATTGTGCGTTCCGACACAAGAACCTTTATACATAAAAAATTTGGCATTACCCCTAACACGTTCGTAGTAGGAGTCGTGGGCGGACTCCGTAAAGAACGCGGCCATGCTCATCTGCTCAAAGCGTTTGCCAAAGCGTATCCCAAGCTCTCGAGACCTTCATGCCTTCTTATTATTGGTGACGGACCGGAGCTAAATGCTCTTACCACAAAAACACGCCAGCTTAATCTTGAGAATTCAGTTCACTTTCTTGGATTTCGTAATGATATCATACGCTTGCTGACTGCATGCGACCTTGTAATCTCTTCAAGCCCATACGAAGGAATGTCCAATGCGCTTCTTGAGGCAATGGCCGCAGGATGCGCTATTATCGCCATGGACATTCCGGAAAACAGGGAACTTCTTACCCACTACGTCTCAGGATTCCTCGTACGGCCAAAGTCACCAGCTGATCTTAGCGATGCCATTATATCCCTGGCAGAGAACCCAGAACTTCGTGCTACAATGGGGAAGGCGGCGGCACGCCGCTCCTTGGCTTTTTCTATTGAGCAAACAATACATAATCTTAATAAGTTTCTAAAACCTTACATAACACGTTAGCGACACAGGGTATATGTTAGAAAGTATACAAAAAATATTTAATACTTATTCCTGGTTTGATGCCAAGTTTTTAAAAAGGGAATTGTCAAAGTGGCACGGTAGTGTCCTTGATGTGGGATGCGGAAACGGTCGCCTTAAATCTCTTCTTCCCGCCGGATCATCATACACAGGCATTGATCTCCACGGCAAAGTCGCCGATTATAAAGTTGACCTCTCAAAAGAGCAATTTCCTTTCACCGATGAATCCTTTGATTTTGCTGTCTGCAACGCAGTACTAGAACATGTCGAAAACCCCGAATTTGTCGTCTCTGAAATCCGCCGCGTGCTCAAACCAAAGGGCATTCTATATATCAGCGTCCCCTTCCTCCAGCCCTACCATCCGGATCCTGAAGACTATCGACGCTTCACACAAAAAGGATTAATTGATTTCCTTGAAGATAGAGGATTTAAGACAGTCCGCACATTTGAGATTTTTGGAAGCTCTGTCGTTATTGAGTATCTCACTCTTTTTGAGCTAATCCAATTCATCAAATCACCCTATCGATGGCTTAATCCAATCCGCTATATCCAGCTATGCTATCTTCTGCCAATCTACTTTGTTTCAAGAATATTTAACATATTTTTTGTTCGTCTATTCCAATACGATCATTTCTCTTCGCCAGGCGCGAAAGTTCTAGCTCAAAAAATATAAAACAATTATGAAGCCCCGACTTCTATCAATTCTTCGATGCCCGGTGTGTAAATCCAACCTTGCCGTGCAAACATATCGACGAGATGAAACGAAAGAAATACTCGATGGTGTGCTCACATGCACTAGTTGCAATGCATGGTTTCCGATAATAACAGGAGTGCCGCGGATGCTGCTTGGGTCTTTACAGCGCGATTTGGTTCTTGCTCCTCATACATTTTTTTTAAAATCCTACAAAAATTTACTACCCGCGCGAACAGAAGAAGAATGGAGAGCGGCCGTATACGCAAAATCCGACCGCCGCAACCTAAAAGTAAAGACTGCCAGCAGTTTTGGATACGAGTGGAATACATTTCTCTCAAAGACTCTTCAGGACAAAAGTGAAGTATACCGTCGAGATTTTTTGGGATGGATATCACCTATTACAGGACAATTTTTTGACGGCAAGGTTGTTCTTGAAGCAGGATGCGGGGTAGGTCGTCACACCTACCTAGCAGCGCAGTACAATCCTAAAGAGCTCATTGCCATTGACCTTTCGGAGGCAGTCCGGGCAAGTTATGAAAATACAAAAAAGTTCCCAAATGTACATGTGGTTCAAGCGGATATATACCATCTCCCGTTCATGAACATCTTTGACTACGTTTTCAGCATTGGAGTGCTTCATCACCTTCCTCAGCCGGAGGAGGGGTTTCAATCGCTTGTATCCCATCTCAAACCAGGCGGCACTATTTCACTGTGGGTTTATGGACGCCGTCATAATTTCTTTCACGTCTATTTTAATGAGACAGTTCGGCTTATTACGCGAAAACTTCCCTATCGGTTTTTGCATCTTCTCTGTTATGTTCCGGCCACGGGCATCGCCATTACAAATTTGCTGTATCGAGCACTCAAGCGATTCCGTGTCACAAGTCCACTCGCGCGCTTTATGCCATTCAAAATTTACGCCGACTTACCGTTTGCGGTTAAGCTTAACGATGCTTTCGACGTATTTGCCACCCCGCGAAGCACCTATTGGGAAAAAGAAGAGATTGAAGAATGGTTTTCTCGCACGGGTATATTCAAATTCAACGTAGAAGAGTATAGAAAAAAAAGCCTCAAGGCATATGGAGTTCGAGTAATATAAACCGTGCGTCATATGAGTCAAAATTTTGCTCGCTTTTTAGCTGGAATAATCGTTATCCTAGTTATTTTTGCAGGCGGATTTTCATATGCCTATCTCTTTTGGAATCACCCATACATGGGAGGATATCCAGATGTGGCAGTCCATGCGCTAAACGCGCTTCAAACCATTCAAAGCGCCAGCATCACTGCGCAAACAATGCTTGGGAATAGCTCTCCCAGACAATTTTTCCCATTCCTTGCCCTTGAGACAGCGGGACTGTCGCTTGTAAATGGCCTTGAACCGCTTGCCAATCTTTGGATTCTCCAAGAACTCCTGCCCTTCCTATATGTCGCGCTATTTTTTATTATCGGCAGGAATCTTACCGGAAACGCCTTGGGTGGAATACTATCCGCCTATCTCACGGGTGTGGTAGCTGATCTTCCTATATTTTCCGATTTCGCATTTTCCCGATTTATATCGACCTATACTGTTTCTTTTGTAGTGTTTGCTGCGGTAATCGCATTTTTCCCGCACCTCTATCGCATGAAAAACCGACTACTGGCCGGTATATTTTTTTTCATTTTGGGAACTAGCGCGCTTTTTTATCACCATCATTTTGGTATTTTTAGATTTGCCGCACTCATTATTGTGTGTGGCACCCTTATAATTCTCACCAAATACAAGAATCAATTCCGCTCACTCATATTTTCAAAAACTTTACTTGCCACCCTTGCAATTATTTCGCTCTTCTTTTTTGCAACCAATGCGTATCAACTCCAACCCCATCTCAAGCGCTATATTGAATTGGGGGTTCCTTCTTCCTTGTATGGGGCTCTATTCCAGCAAACCGAAGAATTGTCTTCGCTTGTAGAGTATCCTGCCGCAACTCCGCCATTGAAAAATTCTACATACATAATTCCTTCCCCGGCTTTGTTTTTTTCAAGTCCCCTGCTTTCCTTTATTAATATTTGGGGAGTAGTCGGTGCAGGGTATGCCCTGCTTTATTGGCGCAAACGACAATCATCATTTGCGCCAATTATTACTCTAACTTGCATAATAAGCGCTGTCGCGTTGCAAACAATTTTGTTTGCGCTCAATTTTGTTCTTCCTGCACGCTATTTGCGCGAAATAAGCGCGTTGCTTATTCCTTGCGCCGCATTCCTTTTGCTGAGATTAATGCGGTTTCTTCCAAAATTTATAGGACCGCTTATTATATCTTTTTTTCTCCTGACCAGCGCTCTTCTTTGGTTCCCAAAAATGTTTGCGTTTGAGCGTTCGTTTAATACCTCCTGGGATAATATACGCTTCTTTGCCTGGGCAAGAACAAATATTCCTCCTCATGCAAAAGTACTTACCGATCCATTCACTTTTCACGTACTTTCCGCAAGCGTACTCCAAGCACAAGACCCATGGCGTAAAATGTATGATCCGTGGAATGATACCTATACTGGGATAGAGAACGCTGAAACAGAATCCGCAAAGCGTGCTCTTATGGGCGCAGAAAGCACTGAGAAAGAAATTGAGCTTGCTCTGCGCGCACTTTGTCCAGACTTTATAGTAATTGATCCTCCTCAAACTACCCAATTCTTTAATCTTCGCGCTCCTAAAAAATGGTATCAATACCCGCGCCTTTTTACTGTATCTTATGATTCAAGTGGTGCTTCCGAAACAAGAATTCTTGCCTTGAAACCAACGCCCTTTGTATGCAGCCATTAATGCGCCTGTCTTCATCCCCCCATAAGCTGTATCTCAATACCTTTATACTTCTTACAGGGACGTCTCTGCTTGGTTTTGGATCATATCTGTACCAGATCCTCATGGGGAACATGTTAAGCATAAGCGACTTTGGAACACTAGTTACATTGATAAGTCTTTTTTCCTTAATCGCCATACCCACAAGCGCGATTGATACGCTCACTACCCAAGCAGTTGCGGCTCAACGCGTTCAAGCACCCGGCGCAATACGCGCGCTTATCTCTAAAATTTCATATAAAGTTACCCTCTTCGGCATTGTTATATTCCTTATAGCACAGCTTGCCGCGCCAAAACTTCAACAATTTTTAAATCTTGAAACCAAATTTCCCTACTTCATATTAAATACAAGCATCATCGTCCTCCTTTTGCTGGCAGTGTATCGAGGATCACTCGCCGGCCTACAGCGTTTTCCAATCCTTTCCCTTAACTATTTCATTGATATAACCGTAAGAATTACAACTGCTTTTTTTCTTGTCACAATCGGCCTTAATCTTATCGGGGCAGTAAGCGCACTTGCTTTAGGAAGATTAGTGGCGTTGCTTACGCTTCTTTTTTTTGAAAGAAAATCAAATGGCCAGTTAGCGCATAAAACACCTATTTCGCCTTCCCCCATCCCAAGAACATATATTTTTATTTTCTTTTGGACAGTGAGCGCCGGACTATTGCAAAATATAGACATTCTTTTCGTAAAACATTTCCTCCCGGCGGAAACCACGGGATTATATGCGGCAATGTCTTTGCTGGGCAAAATCGTGCTTTGGAGCGGCCTTTCAGTAGCGGCGGTATTTTTCCCTCTTTCCGCAACGCTGCAAGCAACTGGCGAGCATGGTGAACAGCGAAAGATATTCCGTCAGGCATGTTTTTTCTTATTTTTGCTTACAGGAATTTTAACCTTGACATTTTGGCGTTATCCCTATTACATCGTGGATCTTTTTTTCAACCGTTCGTATCTTCCCCTTGCTCGTTATCTCCCCTTATTCGGCATAATCGGGATGCTTATCAGCATGAATCAGCTCTTTGCAATGTACTACTTGTCCAAACAAAAAAAATGGTTTGTGGTCCCTGTTTTTATTGCTATTATAATTGAATTAATACTCATTTATTACCGCTTTCACAGCA
>Ga0209343_10010749_pt1 | contig 10383 bp, 10 predicted proteins | sample RifCSPlowO2_02_FD_184026 | JGI IMG/M metagenome (GOLD analysis project Ga0209343, IMG submission 184026) | Groundwater microbial communities from Rifle, Colorado - Rifle CSP2_plank lowO2_0.2 (SPAdes) (version 2) | ecosystem: Environmental > Aquatic > Deep subsurface > Groundwater | place...
TGCTTCTCAAGTTCATATATTTTTTCAATGACGTAAGTAGGGCTTTGTATTGTTTCCGATACACCAAAATTTAGAGCTAAATATTTCATAAAAGTAGTCTTGCCACTCCCTAACTCTCCATATAAACCAACTATAGTAGCCCCAAAATCTTGCTTGGCCAGCGAAGTTTTAACGAAGTTGGCGGCGATTTGAGCTGTTTCTCCCACACTTTTAGACAAAAAATCCATATGTCTGATTTTAACACTCCCCTCTGCTTCTCGCTATACTCGAGCTATCACAGCATGAGAAGCAAGCAAACAAAAATGTCCCGCCAGAAGCCTTCAAAAGCGCTTCTAAGCGGGACATTGTGGTCTCGAGGACTTAACCATTAGTACACCCCACGAGGACCACGCAGATAATTGATTTGCCAACTTTCGGTGTGGTACCTACCGTCGGTGTAAATTGTAAACTGGCGGTAGTCAGTGCCCGCATACTGGCCGGGCTTACTACAACTCACTTCAACCACCGGAGGACAAGTCCCCCGAACGGTGATTATGAGGTCCCTCGACCCCATAAAGTTATAGTACCCCCTGGAGATAGTGTCTCCAGGATTCAGAACAACATCGTGGTACTGCCCAGTCGAATCTTTTACGCCTACCAAGACCCCATTCTCAAGAACTTCCAACGGGACGTTGGTGTTATTGGTGAGCACCACTGTCAAGAGCGGTGGTGTCAGGGAAAACGAAGATATACTCCCGCCATAACCACCAGTGCGAACTGCACACCCGGTGAAAAAAATGACAAAAATGGCCAGAACTAACAAAGAACCCTTGTTTTTCACGGCTTTTTCCTCCTAAGGCGGCCTTTCTGTATTCCACCTCTATTATAGCATACTCCATTTAAAAATGCAAGTATTGATTTGTATTTCAAAAATAGCTTATTTTTGAGAGCAAATTTGATATACTTAATTTTATGACTGTTCAATTCAACGAGGACAAACAAAAAGAAAAAATAGAAGAGCTCCGAGAACAAGAGGAGGAAGGTCTGGCGCAGGCAATGTCTAAAAAATACGGGTTGCCTTATATTGATCTCGATACAAATCCCATAAACATTGATGCTCTACGAGTAGTAAAAGAGCAGGAGGCCAGGGATGCTCAGGTAGCTCCTTTCAATATAATAAACAAGAAAGTTTCGCTGGCAGTAATATCTCCAAACAATGATAAGACTATCGCTTTGGTTGAAAAATTGAAGGACAGAGGTTATGCCCCCTCTTTTTTTATGGTTTCCGGTCAAAGCTTGGAGAAAGTTTGGGGCCGCTACAAGGATCTTTCATATTCTATGGAAACAAAAGGCGGGGCTTTGGATATCGCCAATGAAGAAATTCAAGATTTGGTTAAAACCGTCAAAACCTCCGATGATATAAAAAAATCAATTGAAACGATTTTATCTCAGAAAAAAAGTTATCGCATTTCAAGAATATTGGAAATAATATTGGCTGGGGCTATTTCCATAAACGCTTCCGATATCCATATTGAGCCAGAAGAATCTTCTGTAAGACTCAGATATCGGTTAGATGGGGTTTTGAATGATATATTAAATATTGATAATGTCACTTATGGGCTGCTCCTCTCCCGTTTGAAACTTGTATCCAATCTTAAATTAAATATAAAAGGAAAAGCTCAGGATGGTCGCTTCAGCATAAAACTTGGCGATGTAGAAATTGAAATCCGTACTTCACTTCTACCTGGTAATTACGGAGAATCAGTGGTTTTAAGAGTCTTAAACCCAAACGCCATTTCTGTACCCCTGGAAGAGCTTGGTATAAACGAAAGATTGCTCGGTATTATTTTAAACGAATTAAAAAAACCAAATGGCATGATTTTAAACACCGGCCCTACCGGCTCAGGAAAGACGACCACCCTCTATGCCTTCTTAAAGAAAATTTATTCACCGGAAATAAAAATAATCACCATAGAAAATCCAATTGAATACCACCTTAAAGGTATCGTTCAAACACAGACAGAAGAGGACAAGGGCTATACTTTTTTAGAAGGATTGCGAAGCGCCTTGCGTCAAGACCCGGACGTCATAATGGTTGGTGAAATCCGCGACAGAGAAACAGCCGAGATTGCAATAAATTCGGCTTTGACCGGCCACCTCGTTTTCTCCACTTTGCACACCAACAATGCAGCTGGTACTTTCCCCAGATTAATTGATTTAGGAGCCAACCCAAAAGTTATCACTTCTGCCATAAATATAACTATGGCTCAAAGACTTATAAGAAAACTTTGCAATAACTGCAAAAAGAAAGCGGTATTGGAAAAAGAAGAAGAAAAATTAATAAAAAATATTACAGATAGTGTTGTAGATAAAAGTTATTTGAAAGATTTGGATATGGTAAATATATACGAATCCGTTGGCTGCGTCGAATGCAACTTTACCGGTTTTAAGGGCAGAACCGGCATTTATGAAGCAATACTAACAGATGAAAAAATAGAAAACATAGTGATCCAAAATCCGAGCGAAAGAGAAATAAACAAAGCATCTGAAGGCCAAAACATTTTAAACATGAGACAAGATGGAATCATTAAAATCTTAAAAGGTATGACCTCTCTTCCGGAATTAAGCAGAGTTATTGATTTAAAAGAATAATTTACTTTGTTATAGGTGTAGTTATACACAAAACAAATTGCTTGCAGAGAGATTTTATGAATAATGAAATTAGGGATACAAATCTCTAAGCGGCACTTTCGATATTTAAACCAAAAGCAAAACATTACTCTGAGGAAAGAGCTAGTGATCCCTCCCTAAAGATGGTACCAGCACTTCCTTGATTTAATGTCAAAATCCGCGCAAGGCGAACCGCCGCTTAGAGATTTGTACCTCCAATACACAAGCAAATAAAAATACTATATTTAAATTTCAACAATTTCAAATTCACGTAGAGTATAGCATAAACACTAAAATATGTCAAGAAACAATAAAAAAGCCGATGAAAGCAAGGATTTTGAATTTTTAGACCAAACACTAAGACCTGTTAAGTGGGGTGAGTATATCGGTCAGGAAAATATAAAGAAAAACCTTCAAATCCTTTTAAATGCTGCCAAAGAAAGGAAGCACCCTCCGGAACATTTGTTATTTTACGGCCCGCCAGGCCTTGGGAAAACAACTCTTGCTCATCTTATCGCCAAAGAAACCAGCAGTCAGATGCGCTCAACTTCCGGACCAGCAATTGAAAAGGTTGGGGACCTTGCTTCCATACTTACCAATCTTTCTCCGGGGGATATTCTTTTTATAGACGAGATACACCGACTCAACAAAGCTATTGAAGAAGTGCTGTATCCGGCCATGGAATCAAGATTTTTGGATATAATAATCGGCAAAGGACCTTCGGCCCGCACCATTCAGCTTGAGTTACCCGCTTTTACCTTAATAGGAGCGACAACTAGAGTGGCAATGCTATCTTCCCCATTGCGGAGTAGATTTTCCGGCGGTATCTTTCGTCTTGAATTTTATAATCCGGAAGAAATAAAAAGCATAATCAAACGGTCAGCAAATATTTTAGGAGTAAAAATAAGTAACGAAGCGATGGATTCTGTAGCCAAAAGAAGCCGGTTCACCCCCCGAACCGCCAACTATCTCTTAAAAAGGGCCCGGGATTACGCTCAAATTCAAAAAAAGGATATCGACCAAGATGTGATCGATGAGACCTTTAGTCTTTTGGGGATAGATAATATGGGATTAAATAATTCTGATAGGTCACTGCTTGAAACCATAGCCAAAAAGTTTGCCGGCGGGCCAGTTGGACTCAATACCTTAGCCGCTTCCCTTTCGGAAGAAGAAGCAACCATAGAAGAATTTAATGAACCGTATCTTTTGCAGATTGGGTTTCTTGAGCGCACACCTCGTGGCCGTTCTCTCACCCCCCTAGCTTACAAACATCTTGATTTGAAACCGCCTAAAGAAAAACAGGAAAAGCTTTTATAATTAGAATAACCTTTAAAGTTATGTCAGGGCATAATAAATGGTCAAAAATTAAAAATAAGAAGGCAGTCACGGATGCGCAAAAGAGCAAGATGTTTGGTAAACTTGTGCGTTTTATTGGGGTAGAATCTAAAAAATCCAAAGGAGATACAAACGCTCCAGGACTAAGAGCGGCTATTGAGAAAGCAAAAGAAGCCAATGTGCCAAGCGACAATATTGAAAGGGCTATTAAAAAAGGGATGGGTGGTGAGGGTGGAGAAATGGAACAGATCACCTATGAAGCTTACGGGCCAGGCGGTTGCGCTTTGATAATTGAGGCTCTGACTGAAAATAGAAACAAAGCGGCACAGGAAATAAAACATATTCTCTCAAAAAATGGATTTGAGTTGGCAGCCCCCGGTTCGGCCGTTTGGGCTTTTGAAAAAAATCCACCACAAAATGGAGGAGGATGGACACCAAAAAATACAATGCAAATCGGAGAAGAGGATTCAACAAAACTGGAAGTCCTTATTGACGAGCTTGAAGAAAATGATGAGGTTCAAGATGTTTTCACTAACGCTGAATGATTTTTGTATCTGAAAGTATATGTTTTCAAAAAATCAGACAATTCTTGGCATAGACCCTGGCTACGGGAGAGTTGGTATTGCTGTAATTGAAAAAAGTAATAGAGGAGAAAAATTAATTTACTCGGAATGTTTTGAAACAGACGGGAAGCTTTCTCATTTAAAAAGACTTCTACTTATAGGAGAAAAAGTGCGAAAAGTAATCGAAAAATACCAGCCACAAAAAATGGCGATTGAAACTCTGCTTTGGAGTAAAAATAAAAAAACGGCTCTGCAGGTAGCGGAAGCTCGTGGAGTGATACTTCTTGAAGCTGCTAGATATGGTCTTCTTGTTTGTGAATATAATCCAAATCAAATAAAACTGGCGATTACCGGATATGGCAAGAGCGATAAAAAACAAATTATAAGCATGGTAGAAAAACTGATTAAAATCAGTCCATCTGCCGCAGGACAAAAAAGACACGATGATGAATACGATGCTATTGCAGCCGCTCTTACCTGTGCCGCTATTTCGTTATCCACAGGTATGCTTGTCTAAATATTGCAAAAACGTTTCAATGTGATAAAAAGTATTCATTAAAAATTAATAAATTTTTATGGACGACGAAGAAATGAGGGATGATTTAGGAGAAGGAGACAAACTAGGTAGGATACGCCGTAAAAAACCAATGATAGGTGATGACTTGATAGACCCATTAGAGGCGATGGATATAGAAGATGCCGTTGAGGAAACAGAGGAGGAAGACGACGATGTTGAAGATGAATATTAATTTGGTTTTATAATCACAAAAGTTTTTTTACCTATTTTTATTTTCCTTTCTTTCCCCCCTACTATCTCGTTCCCGTTATTTATTTTTTTATCGGGATAATCAGAAATAGCACCGGCTTCTATTAAACGACGGAACTCCGATTTTGATTCTACAATTTTATTATTTACCAAAACATCAATTATTTTTTCTTCTTTTGAGACCGTCAGCGTTTGAGCGTCATTTGGAAACTCTCTTTTGCTAAAAGTATTTTCAAATGTTTTTTCGGCCTCCGTTGCAGCTTTTTCTCCATGATAAATTTTTGCTATTTCCCTAGCCAATTTTATTTTTATGTTTTTTGGATTTTCTCCGGTTTCCAATTCTTTCTTTATTCTATCTATTTCTCCCATAGATAAGTAAGTGCAGTCAACAAACAATTGGATCAGTGCTTCGTCTGGCAAAGCCATTATTTTCCCAAACATTTGATTGGGTGGTTCGTCTAATCCAACTCCTGTTCCCAAACTTTTGCTCATCAATTTTTCTTTGGTAACCGGATGCTCCAATAGAGTTGTGGTTATCACAAATTTTTCTTTATTTTTATATACCTTGAGTAAAGTTCTACCAGCAAGCATATTGAATGTTTGGTCTGTACCTCCGACTTCCATATCAACATCCAAGGCAACGGAATCGTAGCCTTGCATTAGGGGATAAAAAAATTCGTGGATATAGAGAGGTTTGTTTTCTTTGATTCTCTTTTGAAAATTATCTCGCTCAATCATCTGCTGAACCGTAAAGTGAGAAGCGAGTTCGACTCCGTCTTCAAAAGTCAGTTTCGATAACCATTCGGAATTAAATCTTAATTCAACCGGATTGTTTTTATCTTTAAAATCTATTATCTTCCCTATTTGCTCTTTGAAAGTTTTCAAGTTCCCCAAAACTTCTTCTTTGGATAATCTTTTCCTTTCGGCATTTTTGTCAGAAGGGTCGCCAATCATCGCTGTAAAATCGCCTATTAAAATTATTATTTTGTGTCCGAGATTATGGAGACGTTTTAAAACAATGTAATTGGTGGCGTGGCCTATATGAGCATAAGTAGCTGTTGGGTCGATACCCATATAAATTCTCATCTGCTTACCCGAAAAAAGTTTTTCTTTTAGCAATTCTTTGTTCGGATAAATAGCAGAAACCGATCTGCTTAAGACCTCATCTATTTTCTTTTCATCAACTATCACCCTTGTCTTAGTCGTTCCAAACATACTAAAACACTATCATAATTTCACTTTTTGGCATAATATATATGGGTGGTAAAAATGTTCATAAACAAACACAGGCTAGCCATAAAAACACTTTTAATGCTTGCTCTGTCGGCTTTTTTAATATTAAGTGCATTAATACTTTTTTGGATAAGCACTTTCAAAGTGCCCTCCGCGGAATCAATTCAAGAAAGAAGGGTCGCTGAATCAACAAAAATATATGATAAAACAGGCCAAATACTTTTATATGACACCGGTGGCAATGTAAGGAGAAGCACCGTCCCGATAGAGCAAATATCCAGATATGTTAAAAATGCCACTATCGCCATAGAAGACAAGAGTTTTTACCAGCACCGCGGTGTAGAGCCGCTGTCCCTTATACGAGCCTTTTTGGCAAACATTATGACTCTTAGCTGGAGTCAGGGAGGTTCTACCATCACACAACAGGTGGTCAAAAATTCAATCCTTACAAACAATAAAGATATATCCAGAAAACTCAAAGAGTTGGTGCTGGCGGTAAAACTTGAACAAATGATTTCAAAAGATGAAATCTTATCAATGTATTTAAACGAGATACCTTACGGCGGCAATATTTACGGTGTGGAAGAAGCCAGTGGATCTTTTTTTGGTAAAAAGTCTTCAGATGTAACCTTGGCCGAAGCCGCTTATTTAGCAGCTTTACCTAAAGCGCCAACATTTTATTCTCCGTACGGCCACAACCAAGATAGACTTGAGGAAAGAAAAAATTTGGTTTTGAGGGAGATGTTAAGCAATAATTTTATCACCAAAGAAGAATATGGCTCTGCTGTTGCGGAAAAAGCTTCTTTTGTGGCAAAAGGAAATTCGAGTATTAAAGCGCCACATTTTGTTTTTTATGTTCTGAGTTACTTGGCAAACAAGTTTGGCGAGGAGGTTTTGAATACCAGGGGTTTGCGTGTCACAACTTCACTAGATTATGATTTGCAGTCTATAGGCGAAAAAGTGACTCATGATTATGCTTTGCAAAACAAAATAAATTTCAACGCTGAAAATGCAGCTATTGTGGCCATAGATCCTAAAACCGGAGGGATACTCACCATGGTCGGATCAAGAGATTATTTTGACAAAGATATAGATGGGGCTTTCAATGTAACTTTGGCCAAAAGACAACCAGGGTCAACGATTAAACCGTTTGTGTACTCTGAAGCCTTCCTGAAAGGATACACCCAAGACACCGTCCTTTTTGACGTAAAAACCCAGTTTTCCACAGCTTGTACTCCTGACAACTTAACAACAGGTAATGGTTGCTATTCTCCGGATAACTTTGACAACATATTCAGAGGCCCTATTACAATGCGGAATGCTCTGGCCCAATCTATAAACGTGCCGTCCGTAAAAGTTTTGTATTTAGCTGGTTTGAGTGATTCAATAAGATTAGCTAGAGATATGGGTATACAATCTTTAAGCAACAAAGGAGATTATGGGCTGACTCTTGTTTTGGGAGGTGGTGAAGTTACACCCCTTGAAATTACAGGAGCATACGGAGTTTTTGCAAACGATGGAGTAAAAACTGATATTTCCCCTATTATTGAAATAAAAGACAAGACTGGCACCATTTTAGAGAGACACAACCCCAATCCAACCCAAGTTTTGGATAAAGAAATTACTTTAAAAATATCCAGTATATTATCTGATAATGTGGCAAGAGCACCATCTTATGGACAAACTTCAGCTTTATATTTCCCCGATAGAGATGTGGCTGTAAAAACCGGTACCACAAACGATTCTAGGGACGCCTGGATAATGGGCTACACCCCAAGTATTGCAGTGGGTGCATGGGCCGGAAATAATAATAATAGCCCGATGGTAAAAAAAGTTGCCGGACTTATTGTCGCTCCGATGTGGAGAGCCTTTATGGATCAAGTGGTGGTTAAATATCCAAATGAACAGTTTGAGGAACCTTTGGTTCTAGACAAATTACAACTAAAACCAGTGTTGCAGGGTATTTGGCAAGGAGGTTTACTTTCAACTTCAACATCTGGGGCGTCCACTGTTTATGGTGGAGTACATTCAATCCTCAATTGGGTGAGTAAAGATGATCCAAAAGGCCCTATCCCAGAGAACCAATCTTTAGATTCTCAATTTAATAACTGGGAATACGGTGTTCGTCTTTGGGCGCAGGATCATGGTCTTTCCAACGATCAACCGTTTGTGATTGATTAAACGATATTCAAAAATATTTTTGAGATTTTTAACGAGTCTTCTATTTCTGTTTTGTGCATAAATATTTCATTACGAAATACCGGATTGCAATTTAATTTAATATTATCCCCTTTTATTTCCAACGATTCTTTTGGTAAATCTAGGCCGGTTTTTTGTTTTATGGCATCCAAAATCATTAACAGTTTGGTTGTATTATCTTTTTCTAGATTTAAAAATTTTTGTAGAAAACCAGAGATACCGTTCATTATGTTTAAAAGTTATTATCTTATTTTTATCTATTCATTGGCATTACGATATATAAAAAGCTTTTATCAGAAGACCCGCTAATAGCTAGTGGTTTGCCAACCCCCCCAAAACTTAAGGTTAGACTGTCGGAAGGAATAGATTGTATACAATCTATTATAAACTTGCTGTTAAAATTTAATTCCAAACTATCCCCCAAAACAGAAGCGTTGATTGATTCAACATACTCACCAACATCATTATTTTTTGACTCTATAACCAAAGATTTGTTTTTAATATCTACTTTTAATTTAACCTGATTTAAAGAATCAGAAAATACATTTGATGCTTTGATAGAATTTAATAAATCCTCTTTCAAAATAGTAGCTGTTGTGTTGAATGTTTTTGGTATTATTTGTTTATAATCAGGGAAAGATCCGTCTATTAATCTTGATACCAAGTACATATTATCAATAATAAAAGCTGCTTGGTTTTTTTCAAAAATAATATCAATGTTTCCGTCATAATCTTCAAGTAACTTTATTATTTCCGAAACGTTTCTATATGGAATAATAGTTTGAGGAAAATCTATTGATGTTTTTGTATTGATTTTTTTTTCTGCCAAACGAAAAGAATCTGTTGAAACAAAAACTAAATTCTCATTATTTTTATAAACATAAACACTTGAAAGTTCTGGTTTGATATTTGAATTTGAAGCGCTATACCAAACAGATTTAAAACCGGATATTAAGTCCCGGCAATTTATTTTTATTGATTTTGAATTTTCTAATTTAGGAATACTTGGGAAATCTTCATAAGGTAAACATTTAATAATGGCTGAATTTTTATTTGAATAAATTTTTAAATTATTTTCTTTTGATTCAAAAGTTAAATTATTTTCTTTAATAGAAGATAGTACTCCTAATAAAACACTAGCTGGGACAGCTAGGATTCCTTTTTCTATTGTTTTAATTTTTATTCCAATTTCTACCCCAATATCTAAATTAGTTGATTTTATAACAATTTTATTATCATCTAACACATTTAAATAAACACAAGAAAGAACTGGTAAGGTTAGGTGTTTATTCGCTAATCTTGCTGTTTTTTGAATAGCCATTTCTATTTTTGTTTTATCACATTCAAATTTCATGATTTATTTTTTGTTTATATTTATACCTGTGGATTTGTGGATTTCTTGATATACCTTTTATTTAGAACGTTGTTTTTAATTTCAATTTTAAATTAATGTTTATAATGAATTTATAATTATTTTTATTTTAATTTTTTAATTATTTAAAAACAAAATCAACACAGTAAATCAACACCTAATCAACACTCAATCAACCTATTATAGACCTGATTTCTTGTATTTCTTTTAATAACAACATGTCTGTTTTGATTTCTCTTTTTATTTTTTCACACGAATGAATAACA
>Ga0209343_10010750_pt1 | contig 10382 bp, 7 predicted proteins | sample RifCSPlowO2_02_FD_184026 | JGI IMG/M metagenome (GOLD analysis project Ga0209343, IMG submission 184026) | Groundwater microbial communities from Rifle, Colorado - Rifle CSP2_plank lowO2_0.2 (SPAdes) (version 2) | ecosystem: Environmental > Aquatic > Deep subsurface > Groundwater | place: Rifle...
TGGGCCATGCCCAGGGCCGAGATGAACAGCACGCTGCCGGCGCCGATGCGGAAGGCGTCGATGGTGATGCCGAACAGGGTGAAGATGTGATTGCCGAACAGGTACAGCAGCAGGCTGGCGATCAGTACGCCGAGGGCGACCTTCCAGGCCAGGCGCTTGCGCTCCTTGACCGTGTAGCCACGGCTCAGGCCGATAAAGCAGGACAACACGAAGAAGGGGCTGTAGAGCACCAGTAACTTCAGATACAGACTGAACAGCTCGGACGCCATGGGGTGGACTCGTCTCTTGGCTAAAGGGGGGCGTGGCCGGCACTGCCGGCGGCGCCTGCATGATCCGGGATTGTCGTGCCGATCTCCAGTGCCCGCTGCGGCAATTGCGCGCGCACACCAGGCAGCCGTTCGGCAGCCGAAGCGCAGCCGGGGAGAGGCGTCGGCTATACCTGTTGGGTTAACCACTGTTGGCAACGGCTGCATGCCGGGAGCGGCGGATGGCACGTATCAGCTTCACCCCCAACCTGCAGCGTCACCTCGATGTGGCGCCATGCGCGGTGACGGGCGACACGGTCGCCGCCGTGCTGGCCGAGGTGTTTGCCGTCAACCCGCGGCTGCGCAGTTACCTGCTGGACGACCAGGGGCAGGTGCGCCGGCATGTGGCGATCTTCGTCGATGCCGAGCGGATTGACGACCGCCGGCACCTGAGCGACAGGGTCGGTGCCGACAGCGAGGTCTATGTGGTGCAGGCGCTTTCCGGCGGCTAGAAGGAGAACGATATGGCGGATGTGCTTTATGTGGCTACGCGCAAGGGTCTGCTGACCTTCGCCCGCGTTGGCGGGGGCTGGCGCCTGGTGCGCACGGACTTTCTCGGCGAGCCGGTCAGCATGGTCCTGGCCGATCGCCGCGACGGTCATCTGTATGCAGCCCTCAACCTGGGGCATTTCGGCCCGAAACTATGGCGCTCCACGGATACCGGGCAGCACTGGCAGGAGATTGCCGCACCGGCCTTCGTCGCCAGCGAGGAGGGCGACGGGCCGTCGGTGACGATGATCTGGTCGCTGGAAGGTGGCGGTGCCGATCGACCCGGCAGCCTGTGGGCCGGCACCCTGCCGGGCGCCTTGTTCCACTCGGCGGATCACGGCGACTCCTGGCAGTTGAATCAGGCGCTGTGGCAGCGTCCGGAGCGGGCTCAGTGGTTCGGCGGTGGTTACGACCAGCCGGGCATCCACTCGATCTGCGTCGACCCGCGCGACAGTGCGCGGTTGCGCGTGGCGGTGTCCTGCGGCGGGGTCTGGTGCAGCGACGACGACGGCGTCAACTGGACCTGCCGCACCCAGGGCATGCGCGCCGCCTATATGCCGGCGGAACTGGCGCAGACCCCGGAGATTCAGGATCCGCACCGCATGCTGGCCTGTCAGGCCGAGCCCGAGACCCTGTGGGTGCAGCACCATAACGGCATCTTCCTGTCCCGCGACGATGCCGCGCACTGGCAGGAGCTGCTAGACGTCGAGCCCGCAAGCTTCGGCTTTGCGCTGGCGGTGCACCCTCGCGAGCCGGAAACGGCCTGGTTCGTGCCGGCAGTGAAGGATGAATGCCGGGTGCCGGTGGGCCAGCGTCTGGTGGTGACCCGCACCCGCGATGGCGGGCAGAGTTTCGAGAGCTTGAGTCGCGGCTTGCCGCAAACCGACTGCTTCGATCTGGTCTATCGCCATGCCCTGGAAGTGGATGATAGCGGGCAGTGCCTGGCGATGGGCTCGACCACCGGCCATCTGTGGCTATCGGACGACCAGGGCGACAGCTGGCAGGAGTTGGCCGGCAACCTGCCACCGATCTATGCGCTGCGCTTTGCCTGAAGCGCCGCCGTGCGGCGCCGCCGGGGCAGGTGCCGGGTGGTTCAGGGCAGGGCCTCGCGCGGCTGGCGGATCTCGCGCTGGGCGATCCAGTATTCGAGCAGTTCGCGCAATTGCGAGAGTTCCACCGGTTTGGCCATGTGGCCGTCCATGCCGGCCTGCCGTGCCCGTTCCTTGTGTTCATTGAGGATGTGCGCGGTCAAGGCCACCACCGGCGTGCGCGGGCGCTGCTCGGCGGCTTCCCAGGCGCGCAGTTGTTCGGTGGCGGAGAAGCCGTCGAGCACCGGCATCTCGCAATCCATCAGCACCAGGTCATAGTGCCGCGCCTTCATCGCGTTGAGGGCTTCTTCGCCGTTGCTGGCGGTGTCCGGTTGCAGGTTGAGCTTGCCGAGCATGCCGCGGATCACCTTGGTCGAGATGTTGTTGTCTTCGGCGACCAGGATGCGGAAATCGCTCGGCACAGTCAGCGGGGCGCTGATCAGGGTCGGGGTGAACACCGGCGAGCTGTCGCCGCCGCGCTGGGACAGTTCATCGGCCAGGGTGGTTTTCAGGGTGTAGCCGGCCACCGGCTTGGCCAGGATGCGTTTGATCCCGGCGTTGCGCGCGATGATCTTGCTCGGCGCATGGCTGATGCCGGTGAGCATGATCAGCAGGATGTCGTGGTTGAGGCTGGGGTCTTCCTTGATTTTTGCCGCCAACTGCATACCGGTCATGCCGGGCATGTCCTGGTCGAGCAGCACCACATCGAAGTATTCGCGCATGTGCGCCTTGGTGCGCAGCAGGGCCAGGGCCTCCTTGCCCGAGGGCACGGCGCTGACCTGCAGGCCCCAGGCATTGCACTGCTGCACCAGGACTTTGCGGCAGGTGTCGTTGTCATCCACCACCAACAGGCGTGCGCCCTGCAGAGGACCATCGAGGTCGGCGGTGGGCTGTTCGAGGCGTTGGCTGTCCAGGGGCAGGGTCAGCCACAGGGTCGAGCCCTGGGCGCCGCCACTCTGGATGCCAAACTCGCCATGCATCAGGCGCACCAGTTGGCGGGCGATGATCAGACCGAGGCGGCCACCGAGTTGGGTCGCGGCGAGAAAGTCCTTGCTGTGCAGTTCGGCATTCAGCAGGGCATCGCGCTCGCTGGCCTGCAGCGGGCGGCCGCTGTCCTGCACGGCGATGCGCAAGCGCGGATCCTCGCCGCCGCTGTCGAGGGCCACGACCAGGAGGATTTCGCCTTCGTCGGTCTGCTTGAAGGCGTTGTCGAGCAGGCTGAGCAAGGTCTGGCGCAAGCGCGTCGGGTCGCCGCTGATCACCCGCGGCACCTGCGGTTGCATGAAGCTGATCAGTTCGACTTTCTGCTGCTCGGCCTTGGCGCGGAAGATGTCCAGGCAGTCCTCGATCAGCGCATTGAGGTCGAACTGCACGTCGTCCAGCTCGATCTGCCCGGATTCGAGCTTGGATATGTCGAGAATCTCGTTGATCAGGGACAGCAGTTCGTTGCCCGAACTGTGGATGGTCTGCACGTAATCACGCTGCTTGGCCGACAGCGGTGTGCCGAGCAACAACTCGGTCATGCCCAGCACACCGTTCATCGGGGTGCGGATTTCGTGACTGATCTTGGCCAGGAATTCGGCCTTGGCCTTGAGTTCGGCCGCGCTGGCGGCCATTGCCGTGCGTTCGATCAGATTGGTGCGCTGGATCTGTCGCTGTCGCTCGGCGAGCGAGAGGCTGAGGAAGATGCCGCCAAGGGTTGCAATGCTGAAGACGCTGATCACCAGCCAGCCGGGGTTGAGTTGCTCGAGGCCGAGCAGAACCGGGATGCAGGCGCTGAAGCCGAGGATGAATACCAGCATGCCGACGACGATGAAGCGCGCGGGTTGATAACCGTCGTGCCAGAGCCGGCTGGCCACCAGCAACACACTCAGGGTACTGAGCAGCACCAGCAGGTAGATCAGCGTGCTGTACCAGAGCAGAGCAGTGCTGGCGATCACCAGCGTGACGGCGAGGATCAGCCCGGCGATGCCCTGCAGCAGGTATTTGAATCTGCCCGGCTGGGCCGGTGTGTGCCGCATGAAACCGAGACAGAAGGCCTGCAGGCAGAAGGCCGCCAGCAGCGCCGACAGGTCGGCGACCAGCGACTGGTTATAGCTCTGGCTGGGCACCCAGACGGCGAACAGGCCAAGATTGGCCGCCGCACCGACCGCCAGGCTGGCATGCAGGGCGCTCAGCCACAGGCAGCAGGTGGCGCGGCTGTAGAAAAAACGGATGAGGTTGTACAGGGTGAGCAGCAGCAGGCCGCCGAGCAGGGCGCCAAACACATAGGCGGGTTTTTCCTGGGCCACCAACCCGGCCTCGTCGATGATCTTGAACCAGGCCATCAGCGGATGGTTCGAGGTCATGCGCACATAGGCTTCGCGCGGCAGGCCATCGTTCGGCAGCGCCATCAGGTAGGCCCGGGAGTCGAGCGGCCGGGCGCTCATCGGCCTGGATTCGCCGGTCTGGATCTCGCGTTCGAGCTGGCCATCGCGCAACAGGTGGAAGTCGAGGTACTGCACGCGCGGGGCGAAGATCCACAACCAGCGCGGCTGCTGGTGGCGCGGCAACTCGACGTGCAACCACACGGCCTGCTCGCTGGGGGGGGAGGTGAAGGCCTGTTTGCTCAGGGGCTGGAACTGCTGACGGCGTGCCTGCACATCCGCCAGGGTCAGCGCGGCACCCGGGTCGAGCAGATACGACCAGTTTCCGGGTTGGTCGTCAGCGGCGCCTGATACGTTCTCGGCCATGGCTGTCGGTAACAGACAGGCCATGAGCAAAACGACGAGTAGTCCTGTGGCAATCCTGAGCCCGCGCACGCTGAATTCCCTTTGAATGGTAAGTGGCCAGATTATAACCAAGCCGTTGTGTAGCGGAATATGGCCAGGATGACCAGTCCAGACGCTGTGAAAGCGACCACTGGCACTGCGGCGCCAGCCCAGGGGTGGAGCATTCGATACCTGGTATTGATGCTTCTGGCGGTTGCGACACGACCCGCGTGGGTGTGGGTCGTGCCATGTTGCCGCGGCCTGAGCGCCGCGGCTGCACGGGTTTTGCCGTCCGTTAGGCTTCGCCGCGTTCGCGGGCTATGGCGCGGTAACCGATGTCGGTGCGGTAGAAACAGCCATTCCAGCGAATCTTCTCCGCCAGGCGATAGGCCTGCTGCTGGGCGTCGGCCACGCTGGCACCAATGGCCGTGGCGCAGAGTACCCGGCCGCCGGCCGTCACCACCTGGCCGTCCTTGAGTGCGGTACCGGCATGGAACACCTTGCCGTCGAGTTGCGCGGCCTCGTCCAGGCCTTCGATCACCTCGCCCTTGGCGTAATCGCCCGGGTAGCCGCCGGCGGCCAGTACTACGCCGACGGTCGGGCGCGGATCCCAGCGTGCTTCGACCTTGTCCAGCGCCTGCGCCAGCGCGGCCTCGACCAGCAACACCAACGATGACTCCAGGCGCACCATGATCGGCTGGGTTTCCGGGTCGCCGAAGCGGCAGTTGAACTCGATGACCTTCGGCTTGCCGGCCTTGTCGATCATCAGCCCGGCGTAGAGGAAGCCGGTGTAGACGTTGCCTTCGCTGGCCATGCCGTTGACGGTGGGGTAGATCACCTCGTCCATCACCCGCTGGTGCACCTCGGCGGTGACCACCGGCGCCGGCGAGTAGGCGCCCATGCCGCCGGTGTTGGGGCCGCTGTCGCCGTCGCCGACGCGCTTGTGGTCCTGGCTGGTGGCCATCGGCAAGACATTCTTGCCGTCGACCATGACGATGAAGCTGGCTTCCTCGCCATCGAGGAATTCCTCGATCACCACCCGCGAACCGGCTGCGCCGAAGGCATTGCCGGCGAGCATATCGCGCACCGCGTCCTCGGCTTCCGCCAGGGTCATGGCGACTATCACGCCTTTGCCCGCGGCCAGGCCGTCGGCCTTGATCACGATCGGCGCGCCGACCTGTTGCAGGTAGGCCAGGGCCGGCTCGACTTCGGTGAAGTTCTGGTAATCGGCGGTGGGGATGTTGTGGCGGGCGAGGAAGTCCTTGGTGAAGGCTTTCGAACCCTCCAACTGCGCCGCGCCGGCGCTAGGGCCGAAGACATCCAGCTTGCGCGCGCGGAACAGATCGACCACGCCGGCAACCAGCGGCGCTTCCGGGCCGACGATGGTCAGTTGTACGTTCTTTTCTGCAAAGTCAGCCAGTTGCTCCAGGGCCAGCACGTCGATGGCGACGTTCTCGCACTTGGCTTCGGTGGCGGTGCCGGCATTGCCCGGGGCGACGAAGACTTTCTCGACCCGTGGATCCTGGGCGACTTTCCAGGCCAGGGCGTGTTCACGCCCGCCGCTGCCGATGATCAGTACGTTCATGGGGTTCTCCTTCAGGAGGCGGGCCTGCGGCCCGTTTGGTGGATAGAAAAGGCGCTATCCACCCTACGAAAGCGGTGTTGGGTATCGCTGCGCTCAACCCAACCTACAAAAAGCTGCGACCCTTCACGAGGTCGCGATGAAGCCGGTAGATGCAAGGCGCCCAGGGTTTCGCCAAGCGGAGTTGCCTGGTGGCAATGAGCATTGGCGGAACCCTGGACAACGCAGCAGATGCCGGTTTCAGTGCGGCCGATTTTAGTGTCTAAAGTGGCGCATGCCGGTGAACACCATGGCGATATTCGCTTCGTCTGCGGCGGCGATCACTTCCGCATCGCGCATCGAGCCACCTGGCTGGATCACCGCGGTGATGCCGTTGGCGGCGGCGTTGTCCAGGCCGTCGCGGAACGGGAAGAAGGCGTCGGACGCCATCACCGAACCGGCCACCTGCAGGCCGGCATGCTCGGCCTTGATCGCGGCGATCCGGGCGGAGTTGACGCGGCTCATCTGGCCGGCGCCGACACCGATGGTCTGACGGTTCTTGGCGTAGACAATTGCATTGGATTTGACGAACTTGGCCACTTTCCAGGCGAAGATCAGGTCGTGGATTTCCTGCTCGCTGGGCGCGCGCTGGGTGACGATCTTCAGGTCTTCCGCCTTGATCATGCCGATGTCGCGGCTCTGTACCAGCAGGCCGCCGTTGACCCGCTTGAAGTCCCAGCCGGGGCTGCGCTCGGCCGGCCATTCGCCGCACTCGAGCAGGCGCACGTTGGCCTTGGCGGCCACCACATCGCGGGCCGCCTGGGAAATCTTCGGGGCGATGATCACTTCGACGAACTGACGCTCGACGATGGCCTGGGCGGTGGCGCCGTCCAGTTCGCGGTTGAAGGCGATGATGCCGCCGAAGGCCGATTCGGTGTCGGTGGCATAGGCCAGTTCGTAGGCCTGGCGGATGCAGCCTTCGCTGTCCAGGGCCACGGCCACGCCACAGGGGTTGGCATGCTTGACGATGACGCAGGCCGGCTTGACGAAGCTCTTCACGCATTCGAGGGCGGCGTCGGTGTCGGCGACGTTGTTGAACGACAGTTCCTTGCCCTGCAGCTGCACGGCGGTGGAAATGCTCGCTTCGCCCTTCTTCGCCTCGACGTAGAAGGCCGCGCTCTGGTGCGGATTCTCGCCGTAGCGCATTTCCTGGGCCTTGATGAACTGGCTGTTGAAGGTGCGCGGGAAGGTGCCGCGGGCTTCTGTGCTCAGGGTTTCGGCGCGCTGGTCGATGGTGCCCAGGTAGTTGGCGATCATGCCGTCATAGGCGGCGGTGTGCTCGAAGGCCTTGAGCGCCAGGTCGAAGCGCTGGGCATAGGTCAGGCCGCCGGCCTTCAGGCTGTCGAGGATGCCGGCGTAGTCGGAAGCACTGACCACGATGGCCACGTCTTTGTGGTTCTTGGCTGCCGAGCGAACCATGGTCGGGCCGCCAATGTCGATGTTCTCGATGGCGTCGGCCAGGTCGCAGTCAGGCTTGGCGACCGTGGCTTCGAAGGGGTAGAGGTTGACCGCGACCAGGTCGATCGGCTTGATCCCGTGCTGCTCCATGACCGCGCCGTCGAGGGCGCGACGGCCGAGGATGCCGCCGTGGATCTTCGGGTGCAGGGTCTTGACCCGACCATCCATCATCTCCGGGAAGCCGGTGTAGTCGGCGACCTCTACAGCGGCCACGCCGTTGTCCTTGAGCAGTTTGTAGGTGCCGCCGGTGGAGAGGATTTCCACGTTCAGGGCGACGAGCTCGCGGGCGAATTCAAGGATGCCGGTCTTGTCGGAAACGCTGATCAGCGCGCGGCGGACGGGGAGGCGGGTAGTCTGGTCGGTCATCAATCGGATCCGGTTGCGTAATAGAAAATGGGCTTGAAGCCGCAGCGGCCAGCTTCAAGAAAAAGCACTCTGGCCGGCGTGCAGCTTCAGAGCAGGTCGTACTGCTTGAGCTTCTTGCGCAGGGTGCCGCGATTCAGGCCGAGCAGTTCGGAGGCCTTGGTCTGGTTGCCCTTGACGTAATTCATCACGGTTTCCAGCAGTGGCGCTTCCACTTCGCTGAGCACCAGGTTGTAGACGTCGGTGACGTCCGCGCCCTCGAGGTGGGCAAAATAGTTATGCAGTGCTTTCTCGACACTACCGCGCAGGGTTTGCCCTTCTTCGCTCGGCGTATTGAGGTGCTGCTTCAAGCTTGTACTGTCGCTCACGGGAGCCATTCCAGTTCCTAAAGTGTCGGTCAACATCGTCATGCGGCCACCCCATCTCCATCATTTTGCCGTTCGCCGAAGAACTCGCGAACGTTGGTGTACTGCGCGTCCGTACTTTCCAGACGATTGAATCGGGCGCGGAACTCCCTGGCGCCCGGCAGGGTTGCGAGGTACCAGCCGACATGTTTGCGGGCGATGCGCACCCCCATCACCTCGCCATAGAACAGGTGCAACTCGGCCATGTGCTCTAGCAGAATACGTTCCACTTCGAACAGGCTCGGCGCCGCCAGCTTCTGGCCGCTGCGCAGGTAGTGCTCGATCTCGCGGAAAATCCACGGCCGGCCCTGGGCTGCCCGGCCGATCAACAGACCGTCGGCACCGGTGGCGGCCAATACCGTCTTGGCCTTTTCCGCCGAGTCGATGTCGCCATTGGCCAGCACCGGAATCGACACTGCCTGCTTGATCGCGGCGATGGTGTCGTATTCGGCATTGCCGGTGTACAGGTCGGCGCGGGTGCGGCCATGCACCGCCAGTGCCACTATCCCGGCCTGCTCGGCAATCTTCGCCACGATGATGCCGTTCTTGTTCTGCCTGTCCCAGCCGGTACGGATTTTCAGGGTCACCGGCACATCCACCGCGGCGACCACCGCCTGTAAAATCTCGCGTACCAGGCCCTCGTCCCTCAGCAGGGCGGAGCCGGCGGCCTTGTTGCAGACCTTCTTGGCCGGGCAGCCCATATTGATGTCAATAATCTGCGCACCCAAGGCGACATTTCGTCGCGCCGCCTCGGCGAGCATCTGCGGGTCGCCACCGGCGATCTGCACCGAGCGCGGCTCGGCATCGTCTTGATGGATCAGGCGCAGGCTCGACTTGCGGGTGTTCCACAGGCGCACATCGCTGGTGACCATTTCCGATACCACCATGCCTGCACCCATACGATGGCAGAGCTGGCGGAACGGCCGGTCGGTGACTCCGGCCATGGGCGCGAGAATCAGCGAATTGGGCAATGTGTAGGGGCCGATGCATAACGCCGACATGGGGCTTCCCTGCTCAAGAGACGTACTGTTGAGACCAATAGGAGACAGTGAAAAAGGGTGGGAATCATACCCGCTCTGGATGACCGGATAAAGGCTGTTTTGAACAAATTCTGAACAGCTATGGGCTTATCGCCAAGAGTTGGATTCGCTCCCGGAAAACCGGCAAGAACGCCAGGGATAGGCCAGGAACGAGGGTTGTAGTGGTCTGAAGGCGATGGCCCCGCCCTTACTCCGGCGAGTGGAAGCTCAGGCTGTAGTTCACCGCCTGGGTGCCTGGGTCGAGGATGTCCAGGGACACATGAATAGGTGTCTGTGGTGGCATTTCTGCCTGTCCGGCCAGTTCGCCGGCGAGGTACTCGCTGGGTTTGAAGCGGCGACTGGCCAGTAGTCGGCCATTGATGTCGGCAAAGCGCATTTCCAGCAGGGGGAATGGCTGGGTGAAGGGCGCACGGTTATACAGGATTGCATCGACGACCAGGGCGCCGCTGAACTCGGGATGGCTGCGTACCACCAGGTTGCTGCTCTTGATCTGGCTGATATCGACCTTGGACGGCAAGGTACAACCAATCAGCGGGCAGAGCTGCTCGAACCAGGGGCGGTATTGATCCTGACGGGCCAGTTCGTCGAAGTTGTAATGGATGTGCTGAGCGATCAGGGCGGTCACGGCCAGCAGGTTCAGCAGGCCCCAGCCGAGCCAGCGGCCCCAGGGCTTGCGCGCTGGCTGCCAGTCCAGTTGCAGCGGTTCGTCGTCCAGTTCGAACAGGTGTTCGTCATGCAGGCCGGGCTCGCTGCGCGCCGTTCTTCTGTCGGGCTGGTGCGGCGCGGCGGGGGCTGGCGGTTGCTCGTCCAGCGGGTCGAGGGCGTCCAGGTCCAGGTCCAGGTCAAAGCCGGGGTCGTCGCGCT
>Ga0209343_10010751_pt1 | contig 10382 bp, 5 predicted proteins | sample RifCSPlowO2_02_FD_184026 | JGI IMG/M metagenome (GOLD analysis project Ga0209343, IMG submission 184026) | Groundwater microbial communities from Rifle, Colorado - Rifle CSP2_plank lowO2_0.2 (SPAdes) (version 2) | ecosystem: Environmental > Aquatic > Deep subsurface > Groundwater | place: Rifle...
GCTGAAAGCTTTATGAAGACGCTTAAAGTCGAGGAGGTGTATTTAAAGGAATACAGCACATTTGATGAAGCATACAACAACATAAAGCAGTTTATTGAAGTAGTTTATAACAAGAAGAGATTGCATTCATCTATTGGTTATTTGCCGCCAGAAGAGTTTGAAGCAGAGGTTTTAAATACAATTAAGATTTCGTAAACTGGTTGTCAACCAAAAGGGGTTCACTCCACGTTCTTCGCTATTCGTCATTCGTAACTAAGAACGAAAAACGAATAACCGTTTTATCATAGTGAACGTGTTGGACATGCCAGGAACTAAATAAAAAACTTAAAATTATTGAACAATGGCTGCGCCCAGAAACTAAAAAAAGTGATTATAAAAAATTCATCTACAACAATCCATTTGTCACATTAAACATTGCCTCGTATGCCGGCATTAAAGTTCTTCTTGCTACTTTACCAAGAACAGGGTGGGCGATATTTTCCAGATAATCAATTCTTCCTCTAAAATCTGGAACAACGAACTCAACCATATCGTTAAGAACTTCTACTTTTGCATAAGCAGTTTTTCTAAACTCTCCTGCGAATTGAATTATTTCTGGTTTTGAGAATTTTATTTCGACACTAGTTATTTCTCTTTCAATTGTCTGCTCATCATCTTTTAAAGAATATCCGAACATGAATCGTGGAAGATATTTTATAACATTTATATCTGACATTGTTGAAGCCAAAAAGTGTGCCCCTCCGTTTTGATTATGTGCAAGATAAAATGGCTTCATAAAAGGAAGTACAGTTTTGCCTGCTGAAATTATAATGCCTAAATAATTGTCACTTGAATGAACCTCTTCTCTTTTTTTCCATCCCATTGTTCTTACACTGTTAATGCTTAGCTGCGCAGAAACTCTATGGTAAGGCTCAGTGCTTGAAAGAGCATCAGCAACATTCCTCAAAAATACAGTTGCCATGCCAAATGGATTATAATTCATGCGTGAATTTTGGAATGTATCATCCGTAATCTTGTCAGCAGTTATTCCATACCATTTCATTACTGCTTCAGCAGGAACTCCTGCGCCAAAATCAAAGGCATAGATTGTTTCAACTTTTCCATCTTCGCTGCCAATGCTTATTTTAAGCACATCCTTCTTTTTCATATTAAGTCTTCTACTTGTTTTTAAGTCATGCGTAACTTCTGAAAGAAATCTTTCCCTTTGCTGGTTTCTTCTGCCTGTAAATGCAAGCTGAGAGAAAATGCCCAAATCTCTCGCTTCTTTGTCGTGTGTTCCAGTAGGCAGATACCACATTCTTATTGGTTTTTGATCTCCATAATGATTGAAATATTCAGTCAATGTTAGAACTAAACCGCCGTCGCCAGCTGCAATAAACCCTAAATCAGGGTTATCTTCGCCAATCTGTTTTATTGCTCTTTTTAATGAATCAGCATCATTAGTTTGGTAAAGATTAGAATCTATTCCCTCAAATGCCTTGATTATTCTTTCAACTAACCCGTTCCTGCAGAACCTGCTGTTCATGTTTACTATTCCTGAAACCTTTGGCATAGACAGAGGAAATAGGGTTGAATTTAAATAGTTAACTTGTGTGAGAGATGAGAGTTTACATTATAATACCCTTATTAATTATTAGTAAATTTTTTGTACCTATTTAACTGAAATTATATTTCTTAATATTTTTAATCTCTTTTTCTCGCTCTCAATCTGGTTGTGGTGCGCAGTACACAGTCACATGAAAAACTTTTAAATGCTTGAAAGTTAAAAAGCTTGACAGCATTTAGAAGGCTTGAAAGTTAGAAAGCTTGATAGTTTGAAAGTGCGACTCCTAAAGCGCACCTTCGAGCTTTCAGACCTTCAAGCTTTCTAACCTTCTTACCTTTCTTCGTGAACGTGTTGGACATGCCAGGAACTAACAAAAACTTAAAATTATTGAACAATGGCTTCGCTCAGGAACTGAACAAAAATTCATGATTATAACCAAAGGTTTAGACAAACTATAATAACTACAGCTTCCCAAATATATATCCTAGAACAAGTCCTAAAATCAATCCAAATAATGCGCCGGTTGCAATAGTATGTAATCTTAATTTGATGTCATCAATTGATTTGAAATCAAAGAGGCCTTTGATGTCTTCTGTTTCTTCGTCGTCGTTTGAGTTGCTGCTTTCATTCTCTTCCTCTTTGTTGTTTATGTTTTTTGCGCTAATACCTGCGGAATTGTCTATTGGCAGTAATTCTTCAAAACTTTGCAGGTCTTCATGCTTTTGTATTCTTGCCTGCAGTTCCATTATTCTGTTCCTGACTATCTTTTCAGTCTCTAATTGATCATAACAATCTTCCAATGCAACTGCGAGCTCCTCATCCTTTACGATGTCTCTAACCCAATTCATGAAATCATTTCTGTCTTTTGTTACATGATGCTGAAATGTGGTTTTATTCATTGTTTTTAGAGCATAAACTAACTCTTCGAGATTCTTAATTTCTCCACCATTTTTCAGCTTAAAACTGAAATCAGGATGTACTTTGCTTAGAATCTTTCTTGCTCTTTCTGCCATTTTCCCCCTAGTTATATTTATTAAGTTAATATTAACTCTTATTTAATTTTATTGAGTTATGTTAAGTGTTCTTAAGTTTTGTCAAAATTTATACTAAAAGTCCTTGAGGTTCGAACAAACTTCAAGGACTTTTGTATATACAAATGGAATTATAATGTCGGACATAAATATTTATACATTTAGTTATGTCCGATAAATATAGTAAGTGACACTATTTGTATAAAAATTTACGTCACTTACTATATATCAAATCACTTTAATAATCGGAACATTAGTGACTAGCAAAAAGTGATTTGATTATTAGGAAATAACTTTACATTAATTTCAGTTTATCCGAAAATTAAAGTTATTTCCTATAGAGAGCTTTGAATAACCCTTTTTTTATTTGATTTTCAAAGCGGCTCTATTAAAGGTTTTGACTATTTTTATAAATTATTCAAAACCTTTTATAGTTTGTTCGAAAACTAATTCCATTTAGTATATTACAATAATTTTATCTTTTCTTATTCTCTTATCGCGTCATTTTCTTTATTTTCTTTGAGCTGGTCGGTGATATGCCTTAAAATTAATAATTCATTGCTGAACTTTGTCTTGTATTTGGATAGGTCATTTGCCAGCTGTTCTTCACCCATACAATCTTTTATCCAGTTTGCAAAATCATTTTTATTATCATTTACATGATTGCTGAATGTTTCATCTTTCATATGTCTGATTGTATGCGCCAATTCAAGCAAATTATTAAGCTCCCTCCCATCACTTACCCAAAATTTATGTTCTGCCTTGACATTCCTTTTGTATTTTGGTGTTGATGCTTCTTTTGCCTTCGCATCAACTGTTTCTTTTACTCCTTTGAACAGCGACTTGAAATCGTCTTCTGCTTTCTTAGAAAAAATTCTTTTTTGCTCTTCTCTTATCTTATCGACAATAGAAGAATCCTTTGCGCTTTTTCTGTTGTTAACATTTCTTGTATTATTAGCTTTATTATTAGCATTTCCAGATGCATTTTTTGATTTAGCTTTAGATTTTAATGGAAATGTCTCTCCCATTCTATTCACCTCATTTTTATGATATTAACAATAATGTGTTACTCTTTCTATTTCTTTCTATTTATTACTATCTTAATCTCTTATCATATAATAACATATATATAAATAATTCGATTTTTCGCAACATTTATATATAAGGAACACCTTAAAATAGATTTAGTTAGTTATTAGAGTAATTAGTGGATGGTTAGTGTAGATTCAAAGAAAAGTGTAATTAAAATAATAACCCTAAATATACTAAAAGTGCAAAATAATCGAACATTATTTTGCACTTTTGTATATACAAAAGTGATTAATTTGTTCGAAAATTAATCACTTTTAGTATAAATCCCCCTAAACTTAACCAAACTTAAATAAATTTTATTAACCTTAAATAAACTTAACTTTAATATAATTGTAACATGGAAACTCAAGAGATTAAAAAAACAAAAGAAGAAAATGCGATTGTGCTAGATTTTCTTCCAAACGGATATTTGTTTGATAAGAGGCCAAGCCACTTAAAGACACCGATAGTTCAAGCACTAGGTATAGAGAAATTTACACTTTTAGAATTAGTGCCAAAAAAAGGCATCTTTCTTCAGCCGCATGATGAAATCTATATAGGAGAAGGCAAACGAGAGCAGATTCATCATATTAACGGCAAGATTGGTTTAGACAAACTTACAGGCACAGCAAGGAAAGAAGTGGAATTTGTAATAATAGATATCATAAAGAAAAATGAAAAGAAGTTTGTTGATTTCTTTAACAAAGCTCAGCCATTGACGACAAGAATGCATCAGATAGAGTTATTGCCAGGTTTAGGCAAGAAACATATGTGGCAGATAATTGAAGAAAGAAAAGACAAGCCATTTGAAAGTTTTAATGACATTAAAGCAAGAGTAAAGCTAATGCCAGACCCTGAAAAGATAATATTCAAAAGAATCATCGCAGAAATGGGCGGCGAAGAGAAGTATATGCTGTTCGTGGATGTATGATATTTCTATTTATTTTATTAATTGAATTGTTTAATTAAAAAATTCATCCACAACATCTTTTATCCATTTCTTTTTTAACAGGGCTTTTTTTATTTCTTCGTTATTAAAACCTTGTTTTCTGCATTCTGATATATATTGTTTTAGTTTAGTGTAATCATGCTCAGGTTTGGGCGCTTCTGGGAGTTTTTTGGATTTTTCTTGCTCTTCCTTATCTTTTTCTTTGTCTTTTTTACAAATAAAAGGTATAAAGCGTGTCATAAATTCAGGTATTCTTAAACCATTTAGTTTATTTACTATATTTTTCATATTTCTAAAAACAGATATATTTGTATATCCGCTTAATATTATCGCTAATATAATTAGTACAATTATCAGAATAATAATCAGCACAATTGTTTTTGGTGAGAAGCTTATCAATGATTCTGCACTGTTGTTACTATCATTATCACTGCTTTTATCATTCCCTTCACCAATATTCTCTCCGCTGTCATCTGTCAGATTTATATCTTTCATATTTTTCTCGCCAATACTTTTCATTGAATCAACGATTGTTATATATGTTGAAAGCGGGTCATTTGTCGTCAAATATGCTGTGTAAGTATCATCGCCGTCTTTATAATTAACCTGTGTAGCCAATGAAATATTTTCTATCCTATTGCCTAACGCATTGGTAATATTATACCTTATTCTCTGTCCAATGAACAGCTGTCCTTTCATTCCTTTTATCAGCTGCACTTTTGAGAATTTTATTTCCTTGCTTTGTTTATTGCCAGCATTGTCGTCGCCATAGCTAACAAAGCTGTTAATTTCATAATCCTTAATACCATAATCAGTGCCAATTTCTAACCAATCAAGGCTGTGCTGAAGATCCATTACACCAACATAAATCTCAATAATATCGTCGCTGTAATTAAACGGATAATGTATTATTCTAAATGGCTGGGTGTAGTTCTGTTTTTTTAATATTGTCATCTTTTTTTCTGTGTCAAACGAAAATTCCTGACTGCCTGAAACTTTGTAAACTCCGTGAAACCTTATCATAAATGTTTTATCTTCAGAAAGCACAGGCAGTTTTCTGTTAATAAGCGCTGCAACACTCTTCCATTTTGGCAGGAGCTCTTCTCTTGTGAAATTTTCCTGATAAAACCCAAAGTCAATAACACCAGACACATTGTAAAAGCTCATGCTGTTTCTGTTGTCGATAAAAAACTTGAATATCTTAGTTTCACCTGACGAGAAATTGTAGTTTATTGTTTCTGCATCTGTTTCATTTTCTTGAATGTCTGGCAGCGTGCCAAGTACACCTGCATCTAATGAACTCTCTCCTGCAATCTCAATAATAGGAGTTAATGGCGTGAAATTCACAAACCATTCTTTTTTGAATAATTCTGTGTTAGTTTTATTCATAAACAAATATTTGGCAGTGAACAGAACTTCTTTATTTCCAGATGACTTATATGAAATTTTAAACGGCAGTTTTATTTCTTCATTTGGCTTTAAATCTCCAGTGAATGTTAAGACTGTTGAAACTTTCTCCAGACTTTTTTCAGTCTTTTCTGTTGAGTCTAGGTTCTCAGTTTTTTCTGTTGAGCCTAGGTTTTCAGTTTTTTCTTCTTGTTCTGTCTTTGGGCTTGGTTTAGAACCGGTTTTTTCTGCAATTGTTTTAACTGTTTTTTTTCCAAGCAAAGGACTAAGGCTGCTTACTTCAGATTCTCCGAGATTTATCTCAAAAGAAGTTAATTTTATTATTTCTTCAGGATGTGTATTTTTTAATACCAGCATTATCCCTGTTTTTTTGCCAGTGTCAATGCTCTCATTAAGTTCAGTTTCAAAATATATTTCTAACGGCGAGATTATGCTTATTTCAACTGGCTCAGTTGTTTTTTGTATTTTCACGCTGTTATCTGTGAATGAAACCTTTGAATTGTTAAGATAAGCTTTTCTGGTTGGGGGTATTGTTGTCAGCTGCAGTTTATATTTAAGCACAACGGTTTCATTCTTTTTAAGATTCCCTTTCCAGTATATTTTTTTGTCGTCGTTGGCTCCTGACATTGTTCCAGTGTTTGCTTCTTCCCATTCTTTTGACAGATTATTGCTTTCTTCTTCAATATTTCCAACAATAATGCTTCCTTTTTTATGAAAATAGGGATTAATTATTTCTTCATATTCAACATTATTTAATGCAGTATCTCTTATATTTGTAAGTTTTACATTCACAAAAACAGAATTGCCAAGCAGCACTTCTTGATTATTAACTGTTCTCTCTATCTGTATGCCAGATTCATATTTGTCGACAATCAAATGAAATTTGCCGAGTGCATTTGAGAGCTGAATTGGTATTTCACCATCTTCTGAAACATTAACCTCTACATTTGGGTTGGACTTAAGGTAAATCTTTCTCTCGACAAAACTAAACAGAAGCTCATTATAGCTCTTTGTTTCATTTTTATTAAGAACAATAATGCTGGAATTTGATTTTAATAATAAGATTGTTCTGTATTCATCAGAATTGGCAGTGAAATCATCTCCGTTAATATTAACTGTTTCATGCTCAGCTATCCAATCGTCATAAACTGCTGCTGAAGCTGAGTTTATATGTATAAATCCAATTACCAAGAAGAATAATATGTAAACACCTAATTTAAAATATAACACTGACTTGTAATTCATAATTCCCCCTTTTTAGATGTGAATTATCCTCTTTTTCACACCTTTTCACTCATAAATATTAACCAAGATAATAATCTCTTTCAAACAATACCAATATATTAATTTATTGAAAAAATAGATGAAAATAATAAAAATAGAAGAAGTCTTCGAAAGATTTAAAAATCACCTCATTTTACAGGCTTTTGGGAAACAGGTTGGAGCGGGTTCTACTATTTTAACTATAGTGGTCAGATTAATATGCCAGATATATGCCAGACATGGTTATACTGAATGTTATAGTGAAGGAACAAACATGACAGATACAGATGCAGAAAAAATGGCAACAGACAGGGCAATAAACATTCTTACATTAGATGGTAGAGTAAGTATTGAATATGCCCAAGGTATGATAGATGCAGAATTACTAAAAACTACGGGTTGGGATATTTTAAACCCTGAAACATTAGCTTCTCTTGGGCTTATTTCTGAAGACTATAATTTATCAATTAAACGCCACAAACGCAAAGAAGGTGTGGTCGATAGAAAAAAAGAGAAAAGCGGAGAAGGAAAAAAAGACGACAGAAAAGGAGAAGAAGGTAGAAAAGTATGTAAAGAGGGAGAAGAAGGTAGAAAAGTATGTAAAGAGGGAGAAGAAGGTAGAAAAGTATGTAAAGAGGGAGAAGAAGGTAGAGAAGAAGGTAGAGAAGAAGCTAGAACAAGTGCCGAGCCAACTACTAAATCTAATATTCACTTTCATCTTGAAACAAATCTTTTTGGCACAAACTCAAGCATGGAGCAGTTAATCAGGGAAAGTACAGCTTTTCGCTCATGGGCTGATGCCTGTTATACACGCGATGTATTTAATGTTCTTGCCGGAGCAACGCCTTCATTAATGGCTGCGATGAGAACTATCCTTTCCTATGCAGAAATTAAAGATGAGCCGCAACAAATATCTATTCCTATTATTTCTGATCTTTTAAGAAGAATTAGGCGCAAAGAACAAGTAATAGAAAGAAGTCCTGTTGACCAAAACGTAGATGCACTGCGTGATGTAATATCTAATGAACTGGAATCTGTGTTAGTTGAACCACGATTAAGAGTTGTTATGAGAGATTATGTAACTTATCAGCATGGATTTATCACTAAATTATATTTATTATTGAATGCAAAAGCAGGAGAGCTTCTTGGAATTAATGATAATGAACATAATAATAATGAATTCAAAGGAAGATTTAAATTAAGTGAAACTGAGCTTGGGGCTTTGGCAGAGTCTGTTTCTAATTTGCATTATTCTGAAGAGATATACAGGCATATTTTGGGTGCATATATAAGAACTTTAAGAACATATCATCACGCTGCTCCTTTGAGCGCAGATGAAATAAAGCCCATGAATGAAGCTCAGAAAATATCTTCTAATTCATTAAACCAAAAAGTGAGATATACTATTGATGTGTTGGCAAGATTAGTTGCCGAAGTAGAAGAAGTATCTGTTAAATATATTCAAGAAAAAGGTATTTTTTATGATGTGTCTAAGATACGTGATGAGCAGTTATCAAAACAGGAAGGATTAGTTAAAGAAAGAGAAAGGACTATTGCTGAGTTAAGGGGTTCAGTCCACAAATTAGAAGAAGCACAGAAAGTGGATATTCGTGAAACCGGAATTCTTGCAGACGACGGTGAAATAGAGCGGTTAAGAATTGAAAACGAAGCACTAAAACGAGGAGCAAGCGGTATTTGGCGTTTTGGAACTAAAAAATATAGAGGAGAAGCATATTTTACACAAGATGAAGTAACACAGCTTATTTCAGATGCAGCAAGACAGTTAGAAGAATTAAGAAAGAAAGAGGCAGGTTTAAAAGAGCAGCTAGCTGCAGCAAATGCAAGTGTTTCTCGTCTTGAATCTGAGTTAGAAGCAGTGAGAAGCGTACACTCCGCACAATCACAGCAACCTCAGTTTACTCAGCAATTAATATCACCTCAACAAACATTAGAAGGTTATTTATCTCATGAAGAACATACAAGACTAACTGATGCAGTAGTTGGGTCATATCTTGAAAAAGTAGAACAATTAACTAAAGATTTGAAAACATCTGTGTCAGCAAGAGACACTCTTCAAAGAGGTGTAACAGCTAATGCAACGGAAAGGGATAATTTGAGTTTAAAAGTTCGGGAATTACAGGTAACAAATATAGCATTGGTCAAAAGAATTGAAGAATATGAATCGCCGGACGCAGAAAGAAAACGCGCAGCTGTATCATCAACTGGTGGAGTCGCGCATGATGATTCTAAGGGAAGAATGTCTCAAAGAACCGGAGCATCTTCTTTAACATCTGTTGAAGGCGAAGGCAGGGATGGAAGTGCTATGCAACCCGGCGCAACTGTTCATCATATTTATACACAAGCGCAATATGATGATGCAATTGAAAGAGCAAAAAAAGAAGCATCATCTGCAGCTGCAATCCAATATGAAGGAAGAATAGCTGGCCTTGAGCAAAGAGCATTATCACTCATACAGATTGTTAACGAAGAAAGAACAGCCAGAGAGCAGGTTACCTTAGCTAAACTAACTCTTGAAGCTGACAATCGTTTCCTGCTTGGGAGAAAAATAGAATATGAACAGGCGCTTTCTGCGTATAAATCAAGAGAAGCAGAATTAGTGATAAAGGAAGCAAAAATTGCAGGCAGAGAATCTGCTTTTGCCGAGAAAAAAGGAATGTATGATAATATTATAAAGGAATATGCGCAGGAACGAACAAAATTAAACAGCGATAAAGAGCAACTGGCAAAAGAAAAACAAGATTTAGAAGGAAGATTGGGCGCTATTAGAAAAAGCGAAGAAGATTTAACAAAGTTACGAGGAGAATATGAGAAAAATGTTGCTGCTCTGACGCAAAAAGAAAAGGATTATGCAACAGCTGTTAAAAAGCTCGACGAGGGAAGAGTAGCATTGGCTAATGACAAAGAAGCATATGATGCAACTGTTGCAAGGCATAAATTAGTTTATGACAATCAGTGCGCTGATATTGAAGGAAGAAATAGAAAGGTTGAAAAAAAAAGAGCGCAGGTAGAGACGTTAGAAAGAGATGTCGAGGCACGAGTGGATTATTTAGAATCAATAACACCAGACAGAAGAAGGATTGCAATAAGGACGCAG
>Ga0209343_10010752_pt1 | contig 10381 bp, 8 predicted proteins | sample RifCSPlowO2_02_FD_184026 | JGI IMG/M metagenome (GOLD analysis project Ga0209343, IMG submission 184026) | Groundwater microbial communities from Rifle, Colorado - Rifle CSP2_plank lowO2_0.2 (SPAdes) (version 2) | ecosystem: Environmental > Aquatic > Deep subsurface > Groundwater | place: Rifle...
CGCTCGTCTGCCGCCTCCAGCTGGCCATCCAGGGTCTCGCCGTTGTCCTTGACCGCGCGAAAGTGAAAGAGCGCCATCCTCAGCCCTCCTGCGTGACGCGCAGCACTTCTTCGATATTGGTGGTGCCGTCCAGCGCCTTCAGGCAGCCGTCCTCGTACATGCTCAGCATGCCTTCCTCGCGGGCCGCCTGGCGCAGGGAGCCGGCGTCGGCATGCTGGAGGATCAGGCGACGGATGGCGTCGCTAAGGGTCAGCACCTCGATGATGGCGATGCGCCCGTGGTAGCCGCTGCCGTTGCAGGCGCTGCAGCCCTTGGCGCGGTAGAGGGTCACCGGCGCGTCGCCGGCCAGGCGGTCGAGGCGCAGCTCGCGGAGCATTTCCGGCAATGGCTGGTAGGGCTCGCGGCATTCCGTGCAGAGCATGCGCACCAGGCGCTGGGCCAGCACGGCGTTGAGGGTCGAGGTCAGCAGGTAGTCCTCCACACCCATCTCCAGCAGACGGGTGATGCTGCTCGGCGCGTCGTTGGTGTGCAGGGTGGAGAGCACCAGGTGGCCGGTCAGCGCCGACTGGATGCAGATGCGCGCGGTCTCCAGGTCGCGCATCTCGCCGACCATGATCACGTCCGGGTCCTGACGCACGATGGAACGCAGGGCATTGGCGAAGGTCAGGCCGATGGCCGGCTTGACCTGGATCTGATTGACCCCCTCGAGCTGGTACTCCACCGGGTCTTCCACGGTGATCAGCTTGCTCTCGCTGGTGTTCAGGGTGTTCAGCGCGGTGTACAGGGTGGTGGTCTTGCCGCTGCCGGTGGGGCCGGTAACCAGCAGCACGCCGTGGGGAATCTTCAGCACGCTCTGCAAACGCTGCAGCGGCTGGGCGCTGAAGCCCAGCACGGCGAAGTCGAGCACCACGCTCTCGCGGTTGAGCAGGCGCAGCACCACGCTCTCGCCGTGCATGGTCGGCACCGTGGAGACGCGGATGTCGAGGTCGTTGCCCTGCACGCGCATCTCGATCCGGCCGTCCTGCGGCAGACGCCGTTCGGCGATGTTAAGCCGCGCCATCAGCTTGATCCGCGAGATCACCGCCGGCGACAGCTGCACCGGCGGTGCCTCGGTTTCCTGCAGCACGCCGTCGACCCGGTAACGCACCTTGAGCCGACTCTCGAACGGCTCGACATGGATGTCCGAGGCGCGCAGCTCCACCGCGCGCTGGATGATCAGGTTGACCAGGCGGATCACCGGGGCCTCGCTGGCGCGGTCGCGCAGCTGCTCGACGTCCTCCACCTCATCCTCTGCGCTGGCTTCGACCCGCGAGAGGATGTCGCCCATCTGGCTCTGGCCCTGGCCATGCATGCGCTCGATGGCGGCGTCGATTTCCGAGCCGAGGGCCACTTGCGGGACGATCCGATAACCGGCCGCCAGGCTCAGCGCTTCGCGCACGAAGCGGTCCTCGGGGTCGGCCATGGCCACCCGCAACGCGCCGTCGCTGATATCCAGCGGCAGGGCCCGGCATTCCTTGAGGAAGCGGTAGGACAGGCGATCGGCCAGCAGCGGGGTTTCCGGGAAGTCGGTCGCAGCCACCCGCGGCAAGCCCAGCAACTGCGACCACTGCTGAGCGATGTCCTGCTCGGAAACCAGGCCGAGGCGATTGAGCAGGGTCGCCAGCGACAGCCCTTCGGCCTGCCCGGCCTGCATGCGCAGCACCCGGTTATAGTCGGCGGTGGACAAACGGCCGGCCTTGACCAGCGCCAGCCCGAGGTCGGCGGGCGCATCAACGGACTTGTCAGGCTCCGCGGCAAGCATGGGATTCCAGCCTCAGGCGCGGCCTAAAGCGCACAGTTCCATTGCGCCCGATCCACGCCTTGCACGATCCAGATTAATTTTTCAGCACGATTGACTATAGTCGCTGCCCCGCCCGGTTGCCGAAAGCCGCAACCGATCACTCGCTGCGCAGCGCATCCACCGGATGCAGATGCGCGGCGCGGCGCGCCGGAGCGATGCCAGCGAGCAGGCCGATCAGCGCCGAGAGCAGCAGGGCCAGCAGCAGAAACCCCGGGGCCAGGCTAAGCGGCAGGCCGGGCAGGCTGAAATACAGCAACGCCATCAGCAGCCCCATCAGCAGCAGGCCGAGCAACCCGCCGGCCAGGGACAGCAGCGCCGCCTCGGCGAGAAACAGTCCCAGCACCTGCCGCGGCGTGGCCCCGATGGCGCGCAGCAGACCGATCTCGGCGGTACGCTCGCCAACCGTGGTGGTCATGATGGTGAGAATACCCACCGCCCCCACCAGCAGGCTGATGCCGCCCAGGGCGGCGATGGCGATGGTCAGGGTGCCGAGGATGCGGTCCAGGCTGGCGAGCATGTCGTCCTGGGTGGTCAGGCTGAAGTCTTCGACGCCATGGCGCTCGATCAACACCTGGCGAATCCGCTCGCTCAGCTGCTGCGAACCGATGCCGGCGGTGAACATCACATTGATCTCCATCAGGCCGTCGCGGTTGAACAGGCTCTGCGCCCAGTCCACCGGGATATAGGCGATATCGTCCAGGTCGAAGCCGAGCAGCTGACCCTTCTCCTCGATCACCCCGATCACCCGGAAACGCATGCCGCCGACCCGCACCGGCTCGCCGAGCGGATTGGCCGCGCCGAACAGCTCCTCGCGCAGCTTGTGGCCGAGCACCACATAGGGCGGCGAGCGGCCGTCACGGGCAGCCGGCAGAAACTGGCCGAGGGCGACGCGAAAACTCCAGGCCTCGGCCAGTTGATGGGCGCCGCCGATGATGTCGCTGTTACGGCTCATCACCCCGTACTGGATATCGCCGCTGCCCTGGATGATCGGCACCACCGCTTCGACATGGGGCAGACGCCCGAGCGCGTCGGCATCGCTCAGGCTCAATGGGCGCACGCTGCTGAGAATGCCGCCGAGGCCTCCGGTCTGAGTCTTGCCCGGATGGATGGCGATGATCCGCGTGCCGAACTGGGAGAAGTTATCCAGCACATACAGGCGCAGGCCTTCGCCCATGGCCGTGAGCAAGGCCACCGCGGCGATACCGATGGCCACCCCGAGCAGGGTCAGCAGGCTGCGCAGCGGCCGGCTGACCAGGGTCGTGGCGGTCAGCCGCAGGCCATCCTGCCAGCGCATCATGTGCGCGCTCCGGACGGGCGCAGGGCCGCCAGCGGTTCCATGCGCGCTGCCTGGTTGGCCGGCAGCCAGGCGAACAGCAGCGCCGCCAGGCTGGCCAGCAGCAGCGAGCCGATCCGCGCCCAAACCGGCGTCTGCAAAGGAATCTCCCACAGCTGCCGGCCGAGCCACAGCAGCGCCTCGCTCAGGCCCAGGCCGATCAGGCCGCCGGCCAGGGCCAGCAGCGCCGCCTCGCCAACGAACAGCAGGCGCACCTGCGCCGGCCGCGCGCCCAGCGCCTTGAGCAGACCGATCTCGGCGGTACGCTGGTTCACCGCGATCCAGGTCACGTTCATGATCAGGATGCCGGCCACCAGCAGGCTGATCGCGGCAATCCCGGCCAGGGCCAGGCCGAGGGCCCCGAGGATGCCGTCGAAAGCCTCCAGCATGCTGTCCTGGCTGATCAGGGTGACGTCGTCCTTGCCTTCGTGACGGGCCTTGATGGTGTCGATAATCTGTCGCTTGCCGCTGACCATAAAGTGCGGCCCGCGCAGTTCGGCGAACACCCGGAACAGCCCCTCGCGGTTGAACAGCACCTGGGCGCTGGCCACCGGGATGATCAGCATCTCGCCGAAATCCATGCCTAAGGACTCGCCGCGCTCGCCGAGAATCCCCACCACCCGGAAGCGCCGATCGCCGGCGCGCAGCCACTGGCCCAGGGCCGGCCGGCTGCCGAACAGCTCGCGGCGCAGGGTCGCGCCGATCACGCAGACCGCTTCGGCCTGGTCCAGGGGCAACACCGGCAGGATCTGCCCCTGACCGACGCCGAGCTGACGAATGGCGAAAAATTCGTGGCTGGTACCCAGGGTAAAGGCCTCGCGCGAACGGTTGCCGACGCTGACCTCGACCTGCCCGGCCTGCAGCGGCGCGACCCGGCGTACGCTGGGCAGGCGGCCGATGGCTTCGGCATCGCCCAGGGTCAGGTCGCGGGTGGCCAGGCCGGTCAGAGGCGGCATACCGCCGGTGGTTTCCTTGCGCCCCGGCAGGACGATCAGGGTGTTGCGCCCAAGCATGGAAAATTCGCCGATGACGAACTGTCGCGCGCCTTCGGCCAACCCGGTAAGCAGGTTGACCGCGACCACGCCGATGGCCATGGCCAGCAGCAGCATCAGGCTGCGCGAGCGGTGCCCACTGAGGGCCCCGAGCATCAGACCGAGGGCGTCAGCCGCGCGCATCGCCCGGCCCCTGTTGCACATCTTCGATGATGCGCCCGTCGCACATGCGCAGGCAGCGCCGGGCCCGGGCACCGAGGGCCGCGTCGTGGGTGACGATCAGCAGGGTCAGGCCCTCGCCGTTGAGCTCTTCGAGCAGCCGGATCACCTCGGCACCGGAATGGCTGTCGAGGTTGCCGGTGGGCTCGTCGGCCAGCAGCAGCGCCGGCTGCATGACCATGGCGCGGGCGATGGCGACGCGCTGACGCTGGCCGCCGGACAGCTCGGCCGGGCGATGCCGAACCCGGTCACCGAGGTTCAGCCGCTCCACCAGGCGCGCGCTGCGGCGCTGGCGCTCGGCCGGCTCGATACCGGCCAGGAGCATCGGCAGTTCGATATTCTCCAAGGCGGTCAGGCGCGGGATCAGGTGGTAGGACTGGAACACGAAACCGATATGGCGGCTGCGCAGTTCGGCCCGGCGGATCTCGTCTAGGCTCGCGGTGGCTTCATCGTTCAGCCAGTACTCGCCGCTGTCCGGCGCATCGAGCAGGCCGAGGATATTCAGCAGGGTCGACTTGCCCGAACCGGACGGCCCCATCACCGCCAGGTATTCGCCGCGGCTGACCCGCAGATCGACCTGGTCCAGGCCCTTGACCTGCTGATCGCCGAGGACAAAACAGCGGCTGACCGCACTCAGGCGGATCATGGCCCGGCCTCGTCCTCGGGTACCACCGCGACGCCATCGGCCAGACCCTCCTGCTCCAGGCTGGCAAGAATTCGCTCGCCTGCGCTGAGGCCTTCAAGCACCTCGGTCCAGCGCCAGTTGGCCAGGCCCAGGCGCAGCTGGACTTCGCGCAGCACCCCCGCCGCCGGGTCGTAGCGCAGCACCCTGCTGCCCTCCAGCAGGCTTTCGGTGGCGATACGCAGGGCCTCGGGGCGCTGCTGCAGAAGGATTTCCACATCGGCGCTATAGCCGGTCAGCAGGGCCAGCTCGGCCGGCACCGGGTCGAAGCGCACCTCGACATCGACGGTACGCGCCTGGCGCTCGAGGTCGCGGACGAAGGGCGCGATACGGCTGACCTGACCGGCGAAATGCTCGCCGCGAAAGGCGTCCAGGCTGATCCGCACCGGCATGCCGGGCTTGACCCGGGCGGCGTCCACCTCGTCGATCGGGGCTTCGACATACAGGCAGCTGTCGTCGATCAGGTCCACCGCCGGCGGCGTGGGAATGCCCGGCGGCGAGGGGGTGACGAACTCGCCGACCTCGCCGTTGATCTCGGCGATGATCCCGGCGAAGGGTGCGCGCAGGGTGGCCTGATCCAGCAACGCGCGCTGCAAGGCCAGGCTGGCCTCGGCTTCGCGGATCGCCACCGCGGCCCCGCTACAGGCCAGGGCCGACAGGCGCGCGCGGGTGGCACTCTGGTCGACCCGGTCCTCGGCCACCAGCTGGCGCGCCTGCAACTGCGCCAGGCGCTGGTGATCCCGGCGCTCCAGATCGGCCTGCAGGCAGCGCTGCTCGCGCTGGTTGCGCAGGCCCAGCAGACGCTCCTCGACCTCGCGCAGGCGTGCCTGCAGTTCGTCCTGGCGCAGGCGCATCAGCACCTCGCCGGCCGCCACCCGCTGGCCCTCCTCGACCAGACGCTGCTCGACCCGGCCGCCCTGATTAAAGGACAGCAGGGTGCGCCGGCAGGCCTTGAGCGTACCGGCACGGGTATTGGCCACCAGACTCTCCACCGGCCCGCGCGTCACCTCGACCAGGCGCACCGGCAACGGCTGCGGCCGATTCCACCACCACAGCCCTGCCGCCAACCCCAGCAGCAGCGGTACGGCTATCCATGATCTGCCCATCAATCCCTCCACAAGTCGCTATCAGCCTAGGCCAGCGGGAACCGGGCAACAATGCGCCAAGTCAGTGAACTGCTGTGTCTGGCCTTTGCCGGCACAGCGGTTCACACTTTCCATTAAGAAGAGCAATTGAGGAGCGCAGTCATGAACGGAACCGAACGCCCGCTGGTCGAGCGGGTGGAGATAGACCAACTGCCATGCTGGCGCGTGCGCACAGCCGCGGCCGAACTGCTGGTGGCGCAACAGGGCGCACAGATCCTCAGTTACCAGCGCCATGGCGAACGGCCGCTGATCTGGCTCAGCGAGCAGGCCGAATTCAAGCAGGGCCAGAGCGTGCGCGGCGGCGTGCCATTGTGCTGGCCCTGGTTCGGCGATCTGCGGCGCAACCCCCAGGCGGTGCAGGCGCTGTATCAGGGCGGCCCGCTGGCCCCGGCCCACGGCCTAGTGCGCGGCCTCGACTGGCAACTGCTGGGCATCGACAGCCAGGATGACAGTGTCAGCCTGGAGTTCGTCTTCAACAGCCTTGAACAACCGCTGCCGAGCTGGCCCCATGCCGCCGAACTCAAGCTGAGTATCCGCCTGGACGAGCGCCTGCACCTGAGCCTGAGCAACCGCAACCTGGGCGACACGCCCCTGGCCATCAGCCAGGCGCTGCACAGCTACTTCGCGGTTGGCGATATTCGCCAGGCCGAGGTCGAGGGCCTGCACGGCTGCCGCTATGTCGAAACCCTGAAAGACTGGCAGCAAAGCCAGCAGAGCGGCGCACTGGGCTTTGCCGGCGAGACCGACCGCATCTACCTGGACACCCCGGCGCAACTGAGCATTCGCGACCCGGCCTGGCAACGGCGGATTCAGCTGCACAGCAGCGGCTCAGGCTCGGCGGTGCTGTGGACCCCCTGGGTCGACAAGGCTCGCCGCCTGTCGCAGTTCGACGACGCGGCCTGGCCCGGCATGCTCTGCGTCGAACACGGCAATCTGCTCAACGACATGCTGGTGCTCGCCCCCGGTGCCCAGCACCAACTCGACCTGAGCCTGTGGGCGGAACCGTTGCCAGGCTGACAGGCCCCCCTGGCCTCGGTAGCCCGGATGCAATCCGGGGGCGGTCGTATGGCCGCCAGCGCTCCGCGGATTGCACTGGCGCTTGGCCATACACGCCGATGCACGCCCCGCCCCTCGCGTTGCATAATCGACCCGGATAAAAACACCGCCCGGCGCACATAAACCAACAATATCCAGGCAACTTCTGTGACGTGCCACTAGTTTGCCAGTAAGCAATTACTTACAGTCAGATCGCTCTATCCCTACATGAAATGCATGATTAATTTACTTGCGCATTAGTTCTCACAATCTCCAGGAACTATCGTCCCATTAATTAATCGTCGAATATCGCCCTCTGATACACATTTCACACTTTGGATGGTTGCCCACCCTGCCCCATGAGGCTAGGATGCCCACCTCACGAGGGATCTGCGCAAGTTGTTGCACATCCGAGTGCGCAAGAAGTTGCGCACTCGCGCTGTTTCAACATCACCGACCTGTACTAGGCCGGAACTCACAAAGTTGTACGCGCACACACATTGAGTCATGGAATGACCTATTCAAACAAACTCACTGCTCATTATTTAGAGCTGGCCAAACTCCCTATTGATAAAGGGAACTTTGCCGGCGATGACGTGCGTTATTCCAGCGAATACGAAGTTCTCGAAAACGAGCTGGGCAAAGCCACCGCCCTGCACGAAACAGCGGCGATTGACTGGCAAAAGGTCCGCGAAAACAGCGAGATCTTGCTCAGCGCCCACTCCAAGGATCTGCGCGTCGCCGCCTGGCTGATCTGGGGTCTTTACCAGCGCGAATCCTTCCCCGGTCTGCAGGCCGGTTTCAGCCTGCTGCACTACCTGTGCCTCAACCATTGGGCCGAGCTGCACCCACGCAAACCCCGCACCCGCGCCGCCGCCATCAGCTGGCTGATTCCACGCCTGGAACAGGCCCTGGCCGAACACGTGCCGATTGGCGAGCAACTGGCGCTGTTCCGCAGCCTGGCCGAGCAGCTGCGCGCCCTTGAAGCCTGCCTGGCCGAGCACCTGGGCGAAGATGCACCACTGCTGCTGCCGCTGTGCCGCCGCCTGGATGAGCTGGTCAAGCGCGCCAGCCAGGGTCAGCCGGAGCCCGGTTCTGTCGGCGCGGCGATTGCCCAGGTCAAGCAGGCCGCCAGCCAGATGCTCACCCCTGGCGCTCCCATCGAAAGCGAAAAGGAAGCGCACAAGAGCCTGCGCAGCCTGCAGGACCAGGCCCGGCCGCTCTGCGCCTACTGGCTCAAGCAGAAGGCCAGTGACCTGCGCGCCCTGCGCCTGGCTCGCACCCTGCTGTGGCTGCCGATCGACAGCCTGCCGGAACGCAATGCCGAACAGATAACCGCCCTGCGCGGCCTGCCGGCGGACAAGCTGGCCAGCTATCAGGAGCGCTACCAGAACGGCCAGTACGCCGACCTGCTGGTCGACCTGGAAGCCAGCATCGCCCGCGCGCCGTTCTGGCTCGATGGCCAGCATCTGGTCTGGCAGTGCCTGCACGAGCTGGATGCCGAACAGGCGATGCGCGAGGTGGAGATTCAACTGGCGCTGTTTCTACAGCGCATGAGCGGCCTGGAAGAACTGCGCTTCCACGACGGCAGCGCCTTCGCCGACGCCCAGACCCGCGCCTGGCTCAGCTCCCATGTCATGCCCCATCTGCAGGCCCCGTCCAGCGCCAGCGCCCCGGTCACCCACGACGGCGACAGCCAGCCGGCCTGGGACCTGGCCCTGCAGGAGGTGCTGCCGAAGCTGCGCAAGGACGGCCTGAAAAGCGCCGTGCAACAGCTCAAGCTCGGCCTGGCCAAGGCGCGCGGCGGCCGCGAGCGCTTCTTCTGGCAACTGACTCTGGCGCGCCTGTGCTACAGCGCGAAGAAATACGAACTGGCCAAGACCCAACTCGAATCGCTGGACCAGACGCTGCAGGCCACCGGCCTCGGCGACTGGGAACCCGATCTCGCCCTCGACGTACTGCGCATGCTGCACAGCTGCTGCGAACTGCTGCCGCAGAACCATGCGGTGCGCGAACACAAGGATGAGATCTACCGCAGGTTGTGCCACCTCGACCTCGAGGTGGTGCTGGAGTAGGCGCGCTCAGGCCAGGTGACGCCTCGTCGTCTGCCCTGAGCACGCCCCAAAGGCCCCCGGGCCATCAACGCAAAGGAGAACAACCATGGCCAAAGAAGGCTCGGTAGCCCCCAAGGAACGCATCAACGTCACCTTCAAACCCGCCACCGGCGGTGCCCAGGAAGAGATCGAACTGCCCCTGAAACTCATGGTGCTCGGCGATTTCACCCAGCGCGCCGACGAGCGCAAGATCGAAGACCGCAAGCCGATCAGCATCGACAAGAACAGCTTCGACGAAGTCCTGGCCAAACAGGAACTCAACCTGACCTTCGGCGTACCCAATCGCCTGCAGGACGAAGCCGAAGGCGACGAACTGGCCGTACAGCTGAAGATCAACTCGATGAAGGACTTCAACCCGGCCAACCTGGTCGACCAGGTCCCCGAGCTGAAAAAACTGATGGAACTGCGCGACGCCCTGGTTGCCCTGAAAGGCCCACTGGGCAACGCCCCGGCCTTCCGCAAGGCAATCGAAAGCGTGCTCGCCGACGACGACTCGCGTGACCGCGTACTCGGCGAACTCGGCCTGGCCGCCCAAGGCAAGCTGGACTCCTGATCCCAATTAACAAGGAAGCTAATTCATGAGCACTAGTGCAGCAGTAGAAAGCGGTCGCAGCGCCGCCGACCTCGGCATCCTCGACCGCATCATTGCCGAGACCAAACTGACTCCGGACGACGAAGCCTATGACATCGCCAAGCGTGGCGTGTCGGCCTTTATCGAAGAGTTGCTGAAGCCGCAGAACGAAAATGAGCCGGTGAAAAAGGCCATGGTCGACCGCATGATTGCGGAGATCGACGCCAAGCTCAGCCGGCAGATGGACGAAATCCTCCACAACGCCGAGTTCCAGGCGCTGGAATCCTCCTGGCGCGGCCTCAAACTGCTGGTGGACCGCACCAACTTCCGCGAAAACATCAAGCTGGAGATCATCAACGCCTCCAAGCAGGATCTGCTCGATGACTTCGAAGACAGCCCGGAAATCACCCAGTCCGGCCTGTACAAGCACATCTACACCGCCGAATACGG
>Ga0209343_10010754_pt1 | contig 10377 bp, 9 predicted proteins | sample RifCSPlowO2_02_FD_184026 | JGI IMG/M metagenome (GOLD analysis project Ga0209343, IMG submission 184026) | Groundwater microbial communities from Rifle, Colorado - Rifle CSP2_plank lowO2_0.2 (SPAdes) (version 2) | ecosystem: Environmental > Aquatic > Deep subsurface > Groundwater | place: Rifle...
GGCCGCCGGCCCGCTCGGGATCATGCAGGCGTGCATGGACGTGGTTGTTCCCTACCTGCACCAGCGCGTGCAATTCGGCCAGCCGGTCGGAGAATTCGAACTGATGCAGGGAAAGCTTGCGGACATGTACACCACGTTGAGCGCCTGCAGGTCCTACGTGTACGCAGTGGGGCAGGCCCTGGACCGCGGTGAGGCCACCCGCAAGGACGCCGCCGGCGCAATCCTGCACGCCGCGGAAAGCGCGACCTGGATGGCACTGCAGTCGATCCAGTGCCTTGGCGGCAACGGTTACATGAATGACTTCCCCACCGGCCGACTGCTGCGGGATGCGAAACTCTATGAGATCGGCGCCGGCACCAGCGAAATCCGTCGCATGCTCATCGGCCGCGAGCTGTTCGATGAAACCCGGTAGATCCCATGCCATCAAAAACACGAACGCCTGTGTACGGAGGCCTGCATGAACGATCCAATCGTCATTGTTGCGGCGGTAAGAACTCCGATAGGGGCGTTTCAGGGCGATCTGCGGTCCGCCTCGGCGCCCGAGCTCGGGGCCGCCGCCATTAGGGCCGCCGTGGAACGCGCGCAACTCCAACCCGCCGACATTGAGGAAGTCATCATGGGTAACGTGTTGCCCGCGGGATTGGGCCAGGCGCCTGCCCGTCAGGCCGCTTTGGGCGCCGGCCTGCCGCTTGCTGCCGGATGCACCACCATCAACAAAGTGTGCGGTTCGGGCATGAAGGCGGCAATGCTGGCCCACGACATGCTGCTCGCGGGGGCCAACCGCGTCATGGTGGCCGGCGGCATGGAAAGCATGAGCAATGCGCCCTACCTTCTGGCAAAAGCCCGCGGCGGCATGCGCATGGGTCATGGGGAAATCAAGGATCACATGTTTATGGACGGCCTGGAGGATGCCTATGAGCGCGGCAGGCTGATGGGCAGCTTCGCCGAGCTGTGCGCGGACAAGTACCGGTTATCGCGCGAGGAACAGGACCGCTACGCCGTTACTTCGCTGACCCGGGCGCAAGCGGCCATCAAAGATGGCAGTTTCGCCAAAGAGGTGGTCCCGTTCGTGGTGACTACACCCAAGGGCGGCGTGACGATCGCAACGGACGAGCACCCGCAGAAAGCCGATATCGGGAAGATCCCCTCTCTGAAACCCGCGTTCCGTGCTGACGGCAGCGTGACCGCGGCCAACTCGAGCGCCATCGCGGACGGTGCCGCCGCGCTGGTGCTGATGCGGCGATCGGACGCGGAAAGCAGGGGCATCCGGCCGCTCGCCCTGATCAAGGCGCACGCCACCCACGCGCAGGATCCCTCGTGGTTTTCGACTGCGCCGGTGATGGCGATGAACAAACTATTCGAGAAAACCGGCTGGTCCGCGAATGACGTCGACCTGTATGAAATCAACGAAGCCTTCGCCGTGGTCGCATTGGCAGCAATGCATGATCTCGGCCTGCCCCATGAAAAGGTCAACATTCATGGCGGCGCGTGCGCGCTGGGCCATCCCATCGGGGCTTCCGGCGCGCGCATCGTGGTCACGCTGCTGGCGGCCCTGGAAAAATATGGTTTTAGGCGCGGCATCGCGTCGCTTTGCATCGGTGGTGGCGAAGCGACCGCCCTGGCCGTAGAACGAATTGACGGGAGGTAAACATCATGCGACCCGTATATTTGGTCTCAGGCGGGGTAAGCAAGTTTGCCAAGGCGCGGCCGGACGTCACATTCCAGCCGATGGTGAAGGAGGCGTACGATTACGCGCTTAAAGACCTAGGCCTCGAGCACAGGAAGGCCGCCGAAATCGTCGACGGGACCATCGCGTCGTACTTTTCGGATCACTTCACCCGCCAATTGAAGGCCGGAAGCATGGTCCAGGACTACCTGGGTCTGTGCCCCAAGCCCAGCAAGCGGGTCGAGGGCGGCGGTGCGACCGGTGGGCTCGCGTTCCAGTCGGGTTGGGAGTCGGTGGCCTCCGGGCGCTATGACATCTGCGTCGTCTATGGTTGGGAGACGATGTCGCGTGTGAACACCTGGAAGGGAAATGAATTCATCGCTCTGGCCTCGGATGTGAGTTTCGACTATCCGGTTGGCGGTTTTTACTCCGGCTATTACGCCATGATGGTGGTGCGCCACATGAAACAGTTCGGCACCTCGGTCGAGCAAATGGCGCTGGTGTCGGTGAAAAATCACCACAATGCGCTACACAATCCGTATGCCCAGAAACGGATGAAGATCCGAATCGAAGACGTGCGCCGCGCCGAGATGGTGGCTTGGCCGCTTACCATGCTGGATATCTGCGTGATGAGCGATGGCGCCGCGGTCACGATTCTGGCAAGCGCTGAAGGGGTGGACAAGCTGGACAAGGCGACCGGCCGCCGGCCGCGGCCTGCAAGGGTGACTGGGGTGGGCGGCGGCATCGATGCCATGCGCATGGCGGACCGGCCTCATGCCGAGGTGATCCTGCTCCCGCATGAAAAAGCCGAGGACTATGAAGGATTGAAGTACCCAGGGGTGCATTCGTTTCGGGCAGGGCGCATGGCCTCGAAAACGGCCTACCAGATGGCCGGTATCACCGATCCCGCTCGCGAATTGGATTTCATCGAACTGCACGACGCTTACACGTCTTCGGAACTCCAGACCTACGAGGACATGGGCCTGTGCCGATACGGGGAAGGCGGAAAATTCGTGGAGGCAGGCAAGCCTTTCATGCCGGGGCTGGATTACGGCTACCGCTTCCCTGCGCAGGGAACGATACCGATCAATCCCTCCGGCGGCCTCTTGGCCTGCGGGCATCCGGTGGGCGCCACCGGCCTCATGCAGGCGGTGTTCGCGCTGTGGCAACTCCAGGGAAGCATCGCGCGGCACTTTGGCAACGACCGGCTCCAGGTGAAAAACGCGCGGCGCGGCGCCATTCACAGCCATGCCGGTACCGGAACCTATGTTTCCGTCTCGATTCTGGAAAGAGCGTTTTAGATCCTGTTGCGCGGCGTGACCGTTGAAAAAGGAGATCCGCCATGAATGAGCAAGACTCGAAGCGGCGCATTAAATTGACGGAGACCGAGGACGGAAACGTCCTGTTCAATGTTCCGTTCCCGAAGGACCTTAAAGACTTAAAGGGGATGGCGCCGATCGTCATCAAACAGCCCTACCACATCGATTACATTCACAGCTATGGGCAGGATTCGCCGTTCTTTGCCGGGCTTGCCAACGGCAAACTGCTGGGAACCAGATGCGGGCCGTGCCGCTACACGTACGGCACCCCGCGGCTGCACTGTATGGTTTGCGGGGAACCGTGCGCCTGGGTCGAATTGCCACGGGAGGGCGCGGTGCACACTTTTACCGTCTGCCATTTCGGCGGCGAGGAATTTTTGGGTGAGACACCGTTTATCCTCATCCTGGTCGAATGGCCCGGCGTGGACACCTTGTTTCTTTCGCGCCTGGTGGGCGTGGAGCCCGAAGCAGCTTCGCTTGCATGGATCGGGATGAAAGTGTGCGCGCAGTTCAAGCGCCTCTCCAAATTCAAACCCACCGACGTCTATTTCGTCCCCGGTTAGCCGGCTTAGGGGATTAGCGGCATACGAAGTTGCCAAGTGATTGATTTGTCATTAAGTGACCAGCAAGACTCCGCACTACATGGCGTTACCCAAGCGAGCTCGGCAGCGGTTATTATCGGCGGCGCCTTGGCTCGCATGGTTAAACATCGATCGTCTGCACTGCGGCGGATTTGCCTGAGCTTGTTGCGACCGAGCCGGTAAGTGAAGCTTGCGCTTTAAGCGCGGTAAATTCGACCTCGATCAACCGCCACGCGGCGGGTGCCCTGGTTTGCGGTCCACCGCCCGCATCGGGTTGCTGGTAAAAAATGGGGCATTCCATGCCCGCCCTCGGAATCGAATCGGCCGCAAGGCGCCGGAGTATCATTGCCTCCCGCCCCAATCCGACATCCGGAGGCCATCATGAACAAGGACGAGTACGTCGAGAAACTGAAATCGCAGCTCGATCAGTGGAATGCCGAGACCAGCCGCTGGGAAGAAAAAGCCCGCGTGGCGACGACAGAGATGAAAGCGGAATACGAAAAGCAGCTGGCGACGCTGGCTGCGCGGCGCGAGGAGGCCATGTATCAGATGAAACTGCTGCAGGGCGCCTCCACAGAGGCCTGGAAAGACATGATGCAGGGTGCCGACGCTGCCTGGGGGCAGATGCAGGACGCTTTCACCAAGGCGCGCAGTCATTTCGAGAGGAAATGAGCCGGAGTGTTGACCACTCCCTGGCTGGTCGCCGATGTCGGTGGCACCCACATGCGGCTCGGCCTGTGCAAGGAGCCGCGGGCGCCCTGGCGTGACGCGCGCACACTTGCCTGCTCCGACTATCCGGATATCGATGCGGCATTGGCCGCCTATCTCGGCACCACTTCGATAAGACCGCGCGCTGCATGCTTCGCGGTAGCGGGTCCGGTCCGCGGGGACGAATTTCGTTTTACCAATAGTCCGTGGGCATTCTCGGCGGCGACCGTCAAAGGCCGATTCGGTCTCGAACGCCTGCTGGTGCTGAACGATTTCGAGGCGCTTGCGCTCGCGCTGCCGGCGCTGGGGCCGGCTGATCTGGCACCGATTGGTGGCGGAACCGCGTTGCCGAACGCGACCATGGCGCTGCTGGGTCCAGGTACCGGCTTGGGTGTCGCAGCTTTAATTGCTGCCGATGAAATTGACGGGCGCAGGGTGGCTCTTCCTGGTGAAGGCGGCCACATCGGTTTCTCGCCACAGGACGTGTTGGAGATCGAAGTCCTGCGCGTGCTTGGGTCGCCGCGCGTAAGCAACGAAATGATCCTCTCCGGCCCCGGGCTCGCAAACCTCTACGGCGCGCTTGCGGCGATCGAGGGGGTGAGTGCACCAAGGCTGTCCCCGGACCAGGTCACCGCGCGCGGCATGGACGGCAGCGATCCGCTGGCGCGGCGCGCGCTCGAGGTGTTCTGTGCCGTGCTCGGATCAGTCGCGGGCGATGTCGCCCTGATCTACGGCGCAACCGGAGGCGTTTTCATCGGCGGCGGCATTGCACCGAGGTTATTGCCTATGCTGCCGGCGAGCCGCTTTCGCGAGCGTTTCGAGGACAAACATGCTCAGCATGATTACGTCGCCGCGATGCCAACCAGCGTCATCGTGGCGCCGACGCCGGCTCTGCTTGGCTGCATCGAGAAATTGCGCCAGGCGGGGACGTGATCGCAGCCGCGTTTGGTTCCCGGCGGATGTCAATGGAAACGCTGAACAAGTGGCCACAGCCGCCTGGGCGCTCTATTCGGGGTCTTTGTCGATCTTATCGTGCAAGCCAATGCGCCGCATTATTGCCACCCCGTTGACGATTTTGAAACTGGCCTTGTACTTGTCGTCGCTGGTGACGTGTATCGTCCAGGAATCAAAGCCGCTGAGCTTATGAAAATGCAACTTTCCAGGCATACGATCCACCTGCATTAGCATCAAGCCAAACGCTTTGCGCGCCTCGGCCTGGATCTGCGGGCTAAGTTTTTTCCAGTCTGACTGAAAGCAAGCAGCGCTCGTGTTTATCCCCGTGAGTATGTACGTTTCACTCACGGGAATGCTGGCTACTTAAGGCTATTGGATATTTCTTCTTCGGAGGATAGGACCGCTGATTCGTCAATCTCGCACAGATCAGCATCGTGCTCTCCTATCGCCCAGCGAAGATCATTTAAGGCGTCGTGCAGGTTAGATACGATTTGTATGAGGCGTTGGTATTCTTCCGCCACACCATCATCGCGGGTCAGTCGCTTGTCCGCGACGGCAGCTTTGTGCCGTGGGACCAAGTCATCGTATAACTCCCTTGCTGCAACTTGGGCTATTTGAAGGGAGTCGGCGGCCTTTCCATCTTGGTCAATGACTTTCGCCATCTTCACGGCCTTGACCCTGTCGAGCATCTCATGGGCAACTGCGGCGAATGTTGAATAAATTCGCTGGTCATAGCAAAGACGATCAACGGTGTCCTCGATGGCCTTCAGCAGCTTAAGGCTGCGCTGCGCCACGTCCCGGACATCGTCCGCAAGAGTAGTAATCGTCTCTCTGCTCGTTTGGTATTGTGGATTCACGTCACGGATCCTATTGAATCATTGGCCAAACATCATAGTACCCTGACGACGCCAGATGCAATTATCCTAAATCCAGCTTTGGGTGCTTAACATCACGCTATTGTTATGATTTTGAAGCGATTTTTTCACGTGATCTCAGTTGCGCGAATGAGACCCCATGGTTCAGCACATACCCATTCACACGCCGCTCAAGCCCGCCCGGCATTGCGCATGATCTCGGCCAGCCGCGCCAGGCGCGGGTCGCCTTCAATCTCCTCGATGCTGCGCGACAATTTACGGCGCCAGTTCGGATACTCGAGGTAGGTGCCCGGGATGTTCACCGGCTCGACTTCGCCGAGCAGGTCGTCCAGTTGCACCACCGCGAGCATTGAATTCGTTTTCGCAATGGCTGTGTGCAGCGCCTCGGTGATCTGGCCGGTGTCGGAGGTGTCGGCGGGCGACAGGCCGAGTTCCCCCAGCAAGGCGAGGATTCCCGGCCGTTCCGCCGCGCGCCGCGCTTCCTCCTGCTCGCGCATGCCGGGCTCGGGATAAAGTCCAAGCGCGGCGCGGCGCCCGATGTCGCCGCCGCGCCAGTACTCGGCGATGGTCGGCATGTCGTGGGTGGCAACGGTGGCGAGCGCTTGCGCGGGATACTCCCAGGGCCGTTTGAAGCTGCCATCGCCCTGCCAGTGGCGCTCGAAAATCTGCACCCGATAGGAAAGAAAACCCAGCTCATGCAGGCGCTCGCGCAGGCCGTCGGGCACCGCTCCCAGGTCTTCGCCGATCACCATGCAACGGTTGCGCTCGCTCTCCAGCGCGACGATGCCGGCGAGGGACTCGAGCGGGTTGCGCACGTAGTCGCCATCGGCACCCTTCATGCCGGCCGGAATCCAGAACAGGCGCGTCAACGCCATGACGTGATCGATGCGCAAGGCGCCGGCGCACTGCATATTGGCGGCAAGCAGCGCGGCGAACGGCCGGAACTCGCGTCGCTCGAGCACGCGCGGATTCCATGGCGGCGTGCCCCAGTTCTGCCCCTGGCGATTGAGCATGTCGGGCGGCGCGCCTACGCTGACGCCGGAGGCGATCAGTTCCTGGTCGCTCCAGGTCGCGGCGCCGTCGTCGGCCGGGCCGACCGCCAGGTCGCGGTACAGTCCGATCGCCATGCCGGCGTTGCGCGCCGCAACGGCCGCGAATTCGAGTTGCAGCGCCGCCTGCCACTGCAGATAGTTGAGGAAACCGATGCGCTCTGCGGCGCCCTCTAACAGGCGGGCCAATGCCGGATTCGCCGGGTCGCGCAGTTCAGGCGGCCACTCGCGCCAGCCGGGCAGAGATCCGGTGCTCTCCTGTAAAGTGAGGCTCACCGCGTCGAATTCGACGCAACGCGCCAGTGCCTCGCCGCCGCGCTCGATAAAAGCGCGGAAACTGCGCCCGCGCTGATCTTCCGCGTGGGCCGGGTCGGCCAGAAAAACGCGGAAGCGGCGGTACATCAATTCGAGTATCGGCAGCTTGAGTCCGGCCACCGCGGCGTAGTTGACCAGCGGCGCCTCGCGCGCCGCCGCCAGCCGCAGCTGAAATGCCGGATCCGTGACCGCGCTGATCGCGGCATCGCAAAGGGCGTAATCGGCTATTGCCTCGACATCGAGATACAACACGTCGAGGAACAGGCGCGACGAAGGTGCGTACGGGCTGGCTTCCCCCGGGCGTGCGAGGTGACGCGCGTGCAGGGGATTGAGGCCGATCAGCGCGGCGCCCGTCCGGCCCGCCATCGAGGCCAGGCGCGCGAGATCGGTAAAGTCGCCGATACCCCAATTGCGCGCCGAACGCAGCGTATAAAGCTGGACCGCAAGCCCCCAGACGCGCCGGCCCGCGGCAAGTTCTTCCTGGATGAAACAACGCGCCGGCACGACGATCAGTGCCGTGGCGCAGCCAAGCGAAACCAGTTCGAAGCGGTGGTATCCAGTCGGAACCAGCCTATCGATGGTCAGCGAAAAGCGGCCATATTTCACGCCGCCGGATTCGCGCTCATCGGTCAGTTGCGCCGGGAGGAACTCGCCGCAATGGCGCTCACCGGATTCGAGCGTGAGTTGCCAGGGGATGGTTTGCCCGCGGCATTCGAGCGCAAGCGCGAGGGACAGTGTTAGCGCGGTTTCGCTGCGCACCACCAGTGCCGCCGCCAACGGCCTTGTATAGGCTGCATCCTCCAGCGAGCGCACCTGGGCATCGAAGTCGCGGGTGGGGTCGAAGCCCAGCGCGGTGAGCAGCGCGGTGGCCGCAGGTTCGGCGAGGCCGCGCCAGACGCCCAGGCCATCCCAGTAGCCGTGCTCGATGCCGGCGGCAGCGGCGAGACGGAGCAGCGCTTCGTTCACGGGCTAATCGCCTGCGAGGCAAGCAGCATCAGGGCGTGCGCCGGCACTGTCGCGGCGCCATTGAACGCGGCCGGTTTAGGCGCGGCGCGCCCGGCCGTATCGAGCAGCAGGATCCACGCCTCGCCGGGCGACGGCGGAAGCTTGAACTCGGCGTCGCGATTGCCGCCGTTGATGAGTACCAGCAGCGCGGTTTCGGCCGTGGCTATGCGCCCGAGCTGGAAGCCGAAGCAGCGGTTCGAGGCATCTTCCCACTGCTCCTTCGTTATCCCGGTGCCTTCGCGCGAAAGCCAGGCAATTTCGCGGTCGCCCGTCGCCGTGGGCGAGCCATCGAACCAGAAGCTGCGGCGCAGCGCGGGGTGCGCTTGCCGAAGCTTGATCAATTGCCTCGTCAACGCGCGCAAAGCACTGTCGGCGCCTTCCCAATCGATCCAGGCCAGCGCGTTGTCCTGGCAATAGGCATTGTTGTTGCCCTGCTGGGTGCGGCCCTGCTCATCGCCGGCGGTCAGCATCGGCACGCCCTGGGATAAAAGCAGCGTTGCCAGCAGCGCGCGCTGTAGCCGAGCGCGCTGCGCCAGCACGGCGGCATCCGTGGTCGGCCCCTCCACGCCGCAGTTGCTGCTGCGGTTGTCGTCGGTGCCGTCGCGGTTGGATTGGCCGTTTGCCTCGTTGTGCTTCTTCTCGTAGGTGACCAGATCGGCCAGCGTGAACCCGTCGTGCGCGGTAATGAAATTGATGCTGGCCTGGGGGACTCGGCCGTCGTGCCGGAACAGGTCGCTGGAGGCGGCGATACGCCGCGCGAGTTCGCCGCAGCTGGTGCCGCCGCCGAGCCAGAAGCCGCGCGCCGCATCGCGGTACCTGTCGTTCCATTCGGCGAGGCCCGGCGGGAAGCGGCCGGTCTCGCAACTGGCAAGGTCCCATGGCTCGGCGATGAGCTTGACCGGACTCAGCACGGGATCCTGGCGCAGGGCATCCAGAAACGCGCTGCCCGGATCAAAACCGCCGTGCTCGCGCGCCAGCGCGGTCGCCAGATCGAAGCGAAAGCCATCCACATGCATATCGCCTACCCACCAGCGCAATGAATCCATCACCATCTGCAGCACGCGCGGGTGAGCGGTATTCAGCGTGTTGCCGCAGCCAGTGATGTCATCGTACCTGCGGCGATCGCCGTCGCGCAGCCGGTAATAGCTGGCGTTGTCGATACCCCGAAAACACAGTGTCGGCCCCAATTCGTTGGTTTCACCGGTATGGTTGTAGACCACATCGAGGATCACCTCGATGTCCGCGGCGTGCAGGCGCCGCACCATGGCGCGAAACTCCGCGATCGGGTCCATGCCGCCGGCGTAGCGCGCCGCCGGCGCAAAAAAGCCTACCGTGTTATAGCCCCAGTAGTTGGACAGGCCGCTATGCGACAGCGTGCGCTCATCCACGAATTCATGCACCGGAAGCAACTCGAGCGCCGTCACGCCGAGGCGCTTCAGATGCGCGATCGAGGCCGGATGCGCGAGGCCCGCATAGGTCCCGCGCAAGGCGGCCGGCACCTCGGGGTTCAGCATCGTGTAGCCCTTGACGTGTGCTTCGCATATCACGCTGTCGGCCCACGGGATGCGCGGCGCGCGCTCGTCTCCCCAGGAGTACGCCGTGTCGACAATGCGGCACCTGGGCATCGCCCAGGCGTTGTCGCGTTCGTCGAAAGAAAGGTCGCCGGCCGGATTGCCGATTCGATAGCCGCAATGTGCGTCGGTCCATTTGAAGGTCCCGGCGAAAGCGCGGGCGTAGGGGTCGAGCAGCAGCTTGTTGGGATTGAAGCGATGGCCGCGTTCCGGGTCGTAGAGGCCATGCACGCGATAGCCATAGGAGAGTCCCGGCCGGGCCTCGGGCAAGTAACCGTGCCAGACCTGGTCGGTGCATTCGGGAAGCGGAAGACGGGCGATCTCGCGGGTCGCG
>Ga0209343_10010755_pt1 | contig 10377 bp, 8 predicted proteins | sample RifCSPlowO2_02_FD_184026 | JGI IMG/M metagenome (GOLD analysis project Ga0209343, IMG submission 184026) | Groundwater microbial communities from Rifle, Colorado - Rifle CSP2_plank lowO2_0.2 (SPAdes) (version 2) | ecosystem: Environmental > Aquatic > Deep subsurface > Groundwater | place: Rifle...
AAGCGGCGGCGCGCGAGCGGGTGGCGCTGCTGGAAGCCGGCGCCCGGCGGAACGAGGTGGAGGCGGCCCGGGCCGGGCTGCGGGCGGCGCAGGAGCGTGTCCGGTTGCTGCGCGCGGGGCCACGGCCCGACGCGGTCGCCGCGGCGAAGGCGCAGGTCGCCGAGACGCGCGCGACACTCGCGCTCACGCGGGTCCGGCTGGCCGAGGCGCAGCTCTCCGCACCGATCACCGGGCTCGTGCTGCGCAAGAACCTCGAGATCGGCGAGGTGGCGAGTCCCGGTCTCGCGATCCTCACCCTGATGGACCCCAAGGACATGTGGCTCCGAGCGTACGTCTCCGAGACCGATCTCGGCCGGATCCGGGTGGGCCAGTCCGCCACGATCAGCGTCGACGCGTTTCCGGGGCGGGCGTTCGCCGGCGCGATCAGCGAGATCGCTTCGGAGGCGGAATTCACCCCGAAGAACGTCCAGACCAAACGAGAACGGGTGAACCTCGTGTTCCGGGTCAAGATCGCCGTGAGGAACGCGGAGGGCGTGCTGAAGCCGGGCATGCCGGCCGATGCCCAGCTGGGATCCTGACGACCGCCTCGCCGTCGTCACGCGGGGGCTGACGAAGCGCTTCGGGCGCGTGCTCGCCGTGGACCATCTGGATCTCGAGGTCCGGCGGGGCGAGCTCTACGGGTTTCTCGGGCCGAACGGCGCCGGCAAGTCCACGACCGTGCGGATGCTCTGCGGCATCCTCCAGCCGACCGAGGGCGACGGCCGCGTGCTGGGCATCGACCTCCGCCGGGATCCCGAGCGGGTGAAATCGGTGATCGGCTACATGTCGCAGGAGTTCTCCCTGTACGACGACCTCACCGTGGAGGAGAACCTGGCCTTCTACGCGCGTGTCTACGTCGTGCCACGCGGGGAGCGGGCCGGGCGCATCCGGCAGATGCTCCAGCTCGCCGACCTCGTCGGCCGCGAGCGCCAGCTCGCCGGCCAGCTCTCCGGCGGCTACCGTCAGCGCCTCGCGCTGGCGTGCGCCCTCGTGCACTCGCCGGAGATGGTCTTCCTCGATGAGCCGACATCCGGCGTGGACCCTGTCTCGCGCCGGACCTTCTGGGCCCTGGTGCGCCGGCTCGCCGACGGCGGCACGACGATCCTGATCACGACGCACTACATGGACGAGGCGGAGCTCTGCGACGCGCTCGGGTTCATCTACCAGGGACGGCTGATCGCCCACGGCCCCCCCGCGCGCATCAAGGCCGAGACGTTCGGGCGTCCGGTGCTCGAGCTCGTCGTCGCGGATTCGCGAGCGGCGGCCGACGCGCTCGCGGAGTGGGATGCGGTCGAGGAAGTCGTTCGCGCGGGCGCGCGGGTCCGCGTCATCGGCGCCCGGAAGGGTCTCGGCACCGCCGACGTGGCCGAGTACCTCCGCGCCCGCGGCGTCACCGTGGAGTGGGTGGGCGCGGTCGAGCCGACCGTCGAGGACCTCTTCGTGTCGTTCGTCGACCGGGAGCGGAAGACCCGCGTCCGCGCCCAGCTCCAGGCGCTCGGGACCTCGCGAGGCTGAGCCGATGGGCAGCCGCCTCCACGGGATCATCGTCAAGGAGTTCATCCAGCTGCGGCGGGACCGTCTCGCGCTCACGCTCATGCTCTTCGTGCCGGTGGTGATGCTCTTCATCTTCGGCTGGGCGATCAACACGGACGTCAAGCACGTGCCGACCGCGGTCGTGGAGCAATCCGGCAGCGTCGAGGCGCAGCAGCTCCTCGAGGCGCTCGAGAACAGCCAGTACTTCGACATCCGCCACCGACTCCGGAGCCAGCATGAGCTGACGCGCCTGATCGACAACGGCACCGCGAAGGTCGGCGTCGTGATCCCGCCCGACTACGCGCGCCAGCTCTCCCGGCGCCAGGCGCGGGTGCAGGTGATCGTGGACGCCTCGGACCCGCAGGTGGCCACGTCGGCGATGAACGCGGCGACGGCGCTCGCGGCCGACCGCTCGCTCGCGGTGCTCGCGCGGACCAGCGGCGGGGCGGTCGTGCGGGAGGAGACACCGCCGCTCGACTTCCGTGTGCGCGCCTGGTACAACCCCGATCTCGTCTCCGCGATCTTCATCGTGCCCGGGCTGATCGGCGCGTTGCTGATGCAGACGACGGTGAGTGTCATGGCGATCGCGATCGTCCGTGAGCGGGAGCGGGGAACGCTCGAGGCGCTGGTGGTGAGCCCGATCCGGCGCTGGGAGCTCTTGCTCGGCAAGATCATCCCGAATCTGCTCGTGGCCTACGGGCAGATGACGATGGCGCTGCTCGTCGCGCACTTCGTCTTCGAGGTGCCGATCCGCGGCAGCCTCGTGCTCCTCTACGGGCTCTCGGCCGTGTTCATGTGGGGGACGCTCGGGATCGGCATCCTGGTCTCCGCCGCCTCGCGGACCGTGCCCCAGGCCATGCAGCTGTCGTTCATGACTTTCCTGCCGTCCATCTATCTGTCCGGTCTGCTGTTCCCGATCGAGGGCATGCCGCAGGCCGCACAGTACCTCGCTTCCCTGATCCCGCTCACGTATTACCTGCGCATCGTGCGCGGCATCGTGCTCAAGGGAATCGGTATCGACGACCTGTGGCCGCAGGTGCTCCCGCTCGTCGCCTTCGGCGCCGTGGTGTTCACGCTGTCGGTCCTGCGATTCCGTAAGCAGCTGGACTGAACGATTACAATGAGGCGCATGGTGACGGAACGACTGGCGCTCGTGTCGCTCGTCCTGCTCCTGGCCGCCCCGGTCGCGGCCGCGCCGCTCGCGCACCGCGAGGTGCTTCCCAACGGGATCGTGCTGCTCGTGGCCGAGCGCCCGGCGATCCCGCTCGTGGCCGTCCGGGTGCTTATGCGGGCCGGCGCGGCGCTCGACCCGCCGGACCGGGATGGACTCGCGAGCCTGACCGGCGCCGTGCTGACCCGCGGAACGTCCAAGCGGACCGGACCCGCCCTCGACGCGGCGATCGAGTTCGTCGGGGGGAGCCTCGAGGCGGCCGCCGGCCGGGACAGCCTGAACGTGTCCCTGCGCGTCCTCAGGAAGGACCTCGGCCTCGGCCTCGATCTTCTTGCAGACGTGCTCCTCTCGCCGGCGTTTCCCGCGCCCGAGGTGGCGAGGAAGGTGGCGGAGCTCAAGGCCGCGATCAAGCGATCCGAGGAGGATCCGGCCGCGGTGGCGTCGCGCGCCCTGGCGCGTCTCGTCTACCCGGGTCACCCGTACGGCGTGCCGGTCGAGGGCACGCTCGAGTCTGCGGATCGACTCACGCGCGAGGACGTGCAGGGTTTCTGGCGTGCTCACGCGCGTCCCGACACGACCGTGATCGCCGTCGTCGGGCAGGTGACCGTCGCGGAGGCGCGCCGCGAGATCCTCGCGCGCCTCGGCGGCTGGCAGCGGCCCGCCGCCGCGCCGGCCACGGTGCCAGAGGCGACCCCAGGGGCCGCCCCGCGCGAGGAGACGATCGCCCGTGAGCTGACGCAGGCGACCATCATGTTCGGGCGCCAGGCGATCCGGCAGACGAGTCCCGACTACTTCCCGCTGGTCGTGGCCGCCTACGTGCTCGGCGGGGGCTCGACGTCGCGCCTGTACACCCGGGTGCGCGACCAGGCCGGGCTCGCGTACTCGATCTACAGCTTCGCCTCGCCGTCCCGGTACGGTGCATCGTTCATCGCGGCCGCGCAGACGCGCACGGCCGAGGTCCCGCGTGTGATCGCGATGGTCCGCGAGGAGCTCGCGCGGATGGGACGCGAGCCCGTGACGGAGCACGAAATCGAGCTCGCCAAGGCGTACCTGATCGGGAGCTTCCCGTTGCGGCTGGACACCTCCGGCAAGGTCGCCGATTTCGTGGTCGCCGTCGAGGAGCTCGGGCTCGGCCTCGACTACGCCGACCGGTACCGGGCGCGCGTCGCGCAGGTGACAGCCGCGGATGTCCAGCGGGTGGCGAGGCAGTACTTCGCTCCGGACACCTTCAGCCGGGTGGTGGTCGGCCGGTCGCCGTGAGCGCGGCGCTCGCCTCCCGGCTCGCCCTCGTCCTGCTCCTCGTCGTCGCAGCACCGGTCTCCGGGGCGTCGCTCGCGCTCCCACCCGGCGAGCGCGCCAGGGCCGTGCAGGTCGGTGCCCGCTCGGTCACCCAGGAAGCCTTCGATCGCGAGTGGCGGGTCGCGAACGCAGCGGGTGACAGCCTGATCGTGCTCACCCCGTTCCATCGGCTGGTCCTGGCGGCGCGGAACGCCGCGTTCAAGAACGAGACGCTCAAGCCGGGCGAGGCCGACCGTATCCTGAAGGCGCACGGGGAGCGCGTCGTGATCTGGGCGAGCCTGCACGGCACCCGCGCCGACTTCGCCCGCTACTACACCCCCCGCCTCATCGCGGGCGACCGCGAGATCGAGCCGAGCTTCGTCCAGAACGAGCGCACCGCGCAGCGGGAAGATGGCGGCCGCTACCGGGCACGGTGTGTGTACGGTTTTCCGATCCGCGACCTCACCGGAACCCAGCGGCTGCACCTCGTGGTCCGGGACGCCGACGGCCACGACGTGAGCCGATTCACGATCGATCTGTCCACGATGCGCTGAAGGAGCGCGCGGTGAAGCGGCACGGGTGGGTGGGGCTCGGTGTCATCGTCGTCGCCGAGGCGTTGCTGTTCGCCGGGGCGCCGATCGTCGGGCGATGGTTCACGCCGCTCGTGTGGACGGGCTACGTCCTCGTCGCGGACGCCCTGGTCGCTCGGCTCTGCGGCCGCTCGTACCTCACGACGGACCGGCTCGAGGGGGTGCTGGTCGCGCTCGTCTCCATCGCCGCCTGGTGGCTCTTCGAGTGGTACAACGCGCCTCGGTTCTGGCGCGGCGGCGACGACCTCCGCGGCCTCTGGTGGCAATACCACGCGATGGAGCCGAATCTCCTCCTGCGGCGGCTCGGATACGATTGGGCCTTCGCGACGATCTTCCCGGCGCTCTTCCTCACGGCCGCCGTGCTCCGTGCGCGCGTATTCTCCTGGGTGCGCGTCGCCCCGTGGCGTCCGTCCCCCGCGTGCCTCCAGGTCGCGATCGCCGCGGGGGTCGTCGCCGTGGCGCTGCCCCTCCTCGTGGTGTCGTCGTGGCTGGTCCCGCTCGTCTGGACGGGATTCGCGCTGCTCCTGGAGCCGATCAATCACCGGCGCGGCCGCCCCTCCTGGCTCACCGCGCTCGCGCGCGGGGATGCCTCGCTGCTCTGTGCCCTGCTCTCAGCGGGCGCGATCTGCGGCGTGCTCTGGGAGTTCTGGAACTACTGGGCGCTGACGCGGTGGACGTATTCGGTGCCGTACGCCGGCGGCGTGAAGATCTTCGAGATGCCCGTGCTCGGCTACCTCGGGTTCCCGTTCTTCGCGCTCGAGTGCTTCGCGATCTACCACTGGGTGCGGGGCCTGCTCGGTGCCACGGACGCGCCGGGCGTCGTCTGACCACGTGGGGGGCCCCGACATGCCCCCCCCCATCCCGACCCCCGCACATCCCCACATGCCCCCCCAGCCCCCCCAATTTCCCGCACACCCCCAACGCTCGGCGCGCCACCGCAACGCCGCGGCACGCCTCGACGCCTCGACAGGCTCCTCGGAGGTCGAGGGGGCGCGCTCCGGTGCTATAATCCGCGCGCACAAGCCGGACCGAATGGAGGCCGAACCGATGAAAGCCGTCCGCGTGCATGCTCCCGGTGGCCCCGAGGTCATGAAATACGAGGATGTCGCCGCGCCGACGCCGAAGGCCGGCGAGGCGCTCGTCAAGGTCGACGCGGCCGGGCTCAACTACATCGACGTCTACTTCCGGACCGGGCAGTACAAGGTGGAGTTCCCGGTCACGCTCGGCATGGAGGCGGGGGGCACCGTCACCGCGGTCGGCCCGGGTGTGACCGAGGTGAAACCGGGCGACAAGGTCGCGTACACCGGCGTGCCGGGCGCGTACGCGGAGCTCGCCGCGGTGGCGGCGCAGCGGCTCGTGGTGCTCCCGGCGGGTGTCAGCACCAGGCAGGGCGCCGCGGCGATGCTCCAGGGGATGACCGCCCACTACCTCGCGTGCTCGACCTGGCCGCTCAAGAGCGGCGACACGTGCCTGGTCCACGCGGCGGCAGGCGGCGTCGGACTCCTCCTGTGCCAGATCGCGCGGATGCGCGGGGCGCGCGTGATCGGCACCGTGTCCACCGAGGAAAAAGCCAAGCTCGCGCGGGGGGCCGGCGCCCACGAGGTCATCCTCTACACGACACAGGACTTCGAGGCCGAGGTGAAGCGACTCACCGGCGGCAAGGGAGTGCAGGTCGTGTACGACTCGGTCGGCAAGACGACGTTCGACAAGGGCTTCAATTGCCTGGCGGCGCGCGGCATGATGGTGCTCTACGGGCAGTCGAGCGGACCCGTCGGCATGTTCGATCCCCAGGTGCTGAACCAGAAGGGCTCTGTCTGCCTCACGCGACCCAGCCTCTTCCACTACGTGGCGACGCGGGCTGAATTGCTGGAGCGGGCCGGCGAAGTCCTCGGCTGGATCCACGACGGCAGGCTCAAGCTCCGGACCGAGCTCGAGTTCCCGCTGAAGGACGCGGCCGAGGCCCACCGGGCGCTCGAGGGGCGTCGGACGACCGGCAAGGTCCTGCTGATTCCGTGAACGTCGCGCAGCTCCTCGAGGCGTCGGCGCGCTACCACGCGGAGCGGCCGGCGCTCGTCGCGGGGAATCGGCGCTTCACCTACCGCGAGCTCGACGACACCTGCTCGGTCCTCGCCGGCCGGCTCCGGAGGCTCGGCCTCCAGCCGGGCGATCGGCTCGGCGTGCACCTGCCGAACTCGGCGGAGTTCGTGCTCGTGTACTACGCCGCGCAGAAGCTCGGCGTCGTGCCGCTCTCGCTCAACGTCACGTACGCGGCCGAGGAGATCGCGTACATCGTCGGCGACGCCGCGCCCAAGGCCGTGATCACCGCGGCCGGCGTCGCCGGCAACCTCCCGCCGCGCGCCAGGATGCCCGGCGTGCGCCACGTGCTGGACGCCGACGAGCTCGCGTCCCTCGCGGGCGACGGGCCTGCGCGCGCACTTGACCTCGATCGCGAGGCGACCGCGGCGGTCCTGTACACGTCGGCGACGACGGGACGTCCGAAGGGCGTGATGCTCAGCCACGCCAACATCGTGTCCAACGCCCACGCGACCGTCCATCACCTCCGCATGGTGCCCGACGACCGCGGGCTCTGCGCCGTGCCCATGTTCCACTGCTTCGGCCAGAACTTCGTCATGAACGCGCTGATCACCGCGGGCGGCCTGCTCGTCGTTCAGGAGCGGTTCGTTCCCGACCAGTTCACCGAGGCGGTGGCGCACCACCGGATCACACTGCTCTACGGTGTGCCGACGATGTACATCCTCTTCCTCTCCATGGACCGGACGCCCGACTTTTCGTCGGTGCGGATCTTTTTCTCCGCGGCCGCGACACTGCCCACCGACGTCGAGCGCCGGTGGAGCGAGCGCTACGGGTTGCCGGTCGCGCAGGGGTACGGCCTCACGGAGTGCTCGCCGTTCGCGGCCTGGAATCACGATTACGCGATCCGTCCCGGCTCGGTCGGCACGCCGATCGAGAATGTCGAGATGCGGGTGGTCGACGGCGAGGGACGCGAGGTGGCGGAGGGCGAGCTGGGAGAGATCCTCATCAAGGGCCCGAACGTCATGAAGGGCTACTTCAACAATCCCGCGGCCACCGCCGAGGCGGTCCGCGACGGCTGGCTCCACTCGGGCGACATCGGCTACCGTGACGCCGACGGCTACTACTACCTCGTCGATCGCGTGAAGGACATGATCAACGTGGCCGGCTTCAAGGTGTTCCCCCGCGAGGTCGAGGAGGTGCTCTATCGCCACGCGGCCGTCAAGGAAGCCGCGGTCGTCGGGGTGCCGGACCCGGTCCGGGGTGAAGCGGTCAAGGCCTTCGTCGTTCTCCACACGGCGCAGGCGGCGACCGTCGAGGCGCTGCAGGCGGTGTGCCGCGGCGCCGTCGCCGCGTACAAGGTGCCGGAGACTATCGAGTTCGTCGCCGCGCTCCCCAAGAGCCCGATAGGCAAGATCTTGAAGAAGGAGCTCCGTCGCCCGCGCTGACCTGCCCAGTTCTTGGCCAGGCTGACACGGTCGGCACGGCGCGAAGAGCGGCCGACACGACCGTCCCATCCGGAATGCTGTGTTTTTCTTGTCCTCCCACGTTGGCCTCACTCTTGCTCACGCTCGGGCAAGCGATCGATCGGCTTTGCCAGTCCAGGAGGTGGACCATGGCGCACTTCTCCGCGTCGGCGCCCTCCATGCACAGGCGGCGCAACAGAACGATGCGCACGACGATCCAGTCGTTCGACCGCGCGAGCCTGGCCGCCGCGGCGCGGGCGCTGTTCATCGGCGTGCAGAACGGCCTCGCCCTGCGGGACATGGGTATGCTCCGCAATCGCGTGACGCCCGAGATGCACGCGGCGCTCCAGGCGCGCTGCGATCAGCTGCGCGCTGCGAAGCAGTCGAACCGCATCGAGAAGATCGACATCACGAGCGCGGCGGTCGAGGACGCGTGGGAGGAGCGTGACCGCGAGTTCGCGACCGTGCGGCTCTGTGGCACGCTCTTCGATTACACGGTCGACGATGCCACCGGGACGGTGCTCGATGGCTCGAAGACCGCCGCGCAGCGCTTCGAGGAGCGCTGGACGTTCGTGCGGGCCGCCGACGCCCGAGCGTGGAGGCTCGCCGGGATCGACGGATCGGTGAGCTAGAATACGGGCGGAGGTGCGACCTGGATGAAGTGGCTCCTGGGCATCACCGGGGCGGTCGTCTTGCTGCTGATCGCCGCGGCCCTCGTCCTCCCGCTCCTCGTTGACACGCCGCACGTCCAGGGACTGATCGCAGAAAGCGCCGCGCAGGCGCTCGGTCGGCCCGTGAAGTTCGCCTCGCTGTCGATCGCGCTGCTCCCGCTGCCCGCCGTCGAGCTCAGGCGGCTCGAAGTGGCCGACGATCCCGCGTTCGGTCCGGCGCCCTTCCTCAGCCTCGAGACCGGACGCTTGCGCCTCCGCCTGCGCCCGCTCCTCGTCGGTCGCGTGGAATTCGGAGAGCTGCTCCTCGATCGGCCGACGATCGCGCTCGTCCGGCGCGCCGACGGGCGGTGGAACGTGGCCAGCCTCGGGGGAGGCGCGCCCGAGGCCCGCGGCCCGGCGCGGACAGGACGAGGGAGCGGCGGCACGGGGGGCTTGCCGTCGGGGGCGGTCGTATCGACCTTCGGCTCGCGCCTCAGGATCGAGCGGGGCAGCGTGACCTACACGTCGAGGGCGGCGCGCACGGCGGCGACGCCGTGGCGCCTCGAGGATCTCGATCTGACCGTCAGTGAGCGCGGCTCGGCGCTCGCCTTCGAGGGAGGAGCGCGGCTCGCGCCCGGGGCTCTCGTGGCGCGGATCCGCGACGGTCGGCTCGCGCTCGATGGGCGGGGCCTGCTCGAAGCGCCGCTCTCGGCGCACGTGAGCCTCGACGGCAAGGACCTCGGCGGGCTCGTGGCGGCCGCCGCGGCGCCGACGGTCGAGGTCGCAGGGGCGCTGCGGGGGACGCTTGCCGTGACGGGCACGCTCGGGTCGCCCCGCGCGGTGGGCGACCTCGAGGTCGCGAGTCTCAGGCTCACGCACACGAACGCCGCGTGTCCGGAGCCCAAGCGGCGCACGCTCGCGCTCGAGGGCCTCAAGGTCGCCGCCGCCTGGCAGAATGCCCGCTTCACCGGTCAGCCCGTCACGGCGCGTCTCGGCGGTGGCACGATCACGGCGGGCATCACGACCATCCACGACGCCGACATGCGCGTGCGGATCACCGATCTCTCGATCCGGGCGCTGCCCGTCGAGCGCGTCCTCGTCGACTTCCTCTGTCGAGGCTACGCGATCGCGGGTCCGCTCGATCTCACGGGGACGGCCGCGTTCGCCGCAGCGGACCCGCGTGGCACGCTCTCCGGCGCCGGCCGGCTCCACGTCGGTCCCGGTCGCATCGTGGGCGAGCAGGCGCTCCGGCTGGCGGACCGGATGCTGCGGGTGGGCGGGGCCGTCTCGTCGCTCCTCGGCGCCGACGCGCCCGCCCGGCCCGCCGCCTCGCCGACCGAGTTCGAGTCGATCACGGGCACCTATCAGATCGCGAACGGCGTGGTGACCACGCGGGACCTGGTGTACACGAGTCGGGTGATGAAGGTCGCAGTCGCGGGCGACTACGCGCTGAGCACCGGGCTCGTGAATCTCACGCTGCTCGTGAGCCACGGGCGCGGCGACGTGAAGGCGGTCGTCAGCGGTCCCACCGCGTCGCCCTCCATCCGCGTCCTATCCTCCTCGCTCCTCCGTGACGTGGATCCGAAGAGGGTCGAGAGCGGCCTGCAGGAACTCCTCCG
>Ga0209343_10010756_pt1 | contig 10376 bp, 12 predicted proteins | sample RifCSPlowO2_02_FD_184026 | JGI IMG/M metagenome (GOLD analysis project Ga0209343, IMG submission 184026) | Groundwater microbial communities from Rifle, Colorado - Rifle CSP2_plank lowO2_0.2 (SPAdes) (version 2) | ecosystem: Environmental > Aquatic > Deep subsurface > Groundwater | place...
CCTCTCCCTGAAGGGAGAGGGGATCATCCCACACTGTTTTCTAATTTCATCTCAATCAATTTCACGGCCTCGACTGAAAATTCTAGCGGCAATTGTTTAAAGACCTCACGACAAAATCCATTGACGATTAAAGAGATTGCATTTTCTGTGTCGATACCGCGCGAATTCAAATAAAATAATTGATCATCATTGATTTTTGAGGTGCTCGCTTCATGCTCAACAATAGCTGTTTCATTCTTGACCTCAATGTGAGGAAAGGTGTTCGCCTGACAACGGTCGCCGACGAGCATAGAATCGCATTGCGTATAATTTCTTGCATCAGTAGCGCTTGGCATCATTTTCACAAGACCACGATAAGAATTGACGGAGTCATCACAGGAAATCCCTTTAGACAGGATTGTACTTTTTGTGTTTTTGCCGATGTGGATCATCTTTGTGCCGGTGTCGGCCTGCATTTTGTGAACCGTGAGCGCGACTGAATAAAAAGCGCCTTGTGAGTAGTCTCCTTTTAAGATGCAGCTTGGGTATTTCCAAGTGATCGCGGAACCTGCCTCGACTTGTGTCCAAGAAATTTTAGAATGGTGTCCCGCGCAAAGTCCACGTTTTGTAACAAAGTTGTAAACTCCTCCTTTGCCGTCTTTATTTCCGGAATACCAATTTTGGACCGTAGAGTAATTGATCGTCGCATTGTCATATGCGATGAGTTCGACGATCGCTGCATGGAGTTGGTTTTCATCACGTTGCGGGGCAGTGCAACCTTCTAAATAATTGACGGATGAATTTTCTTCGGCGATCACGAGCGTTCGCTCAAACTGTCCGGTCTCTTCAGCGTTGATTCGAAAATAGGTAGAGAGATCCAGCGGGCATTTGACACCTTTTGGGATATAACAAAACGAACCATCACTGAATACCGCCGAGTTCAAAGCTGCATAAAAATTGTCTGTGTGAGGAACCACAGAACCCAAATATTTTTTAACAAGATCGGGATGCTTTTGAACAGCCTCAGAAAAAGAGCAAAAAATCACGCCGTATTTTTTTAAATCTTCTTTATAAGTGGTAGCGATAGAGACAGAATCAAAAACCGCGTCGACTGCGACCCCCGTAATTCGTTTTTGTTCCGTTAAGGGGATGCCAAGTTTTTCAAAGGTCGCAATAAGTTCTGGATCAATTTCTTCAAGATTTTTTGGTGTTGCGGTTTGTTTTGGCGCCGCATAATAATGGATATTATCAAAATCGATTTTTGGATAAACCACATGTGCCCATTTTGGTTCTGTCATGGTTAAAAAATGACGATAGGCTTTGAGGCGAAATTCAAGCAACCATTGAGGTTCTTTTTTCTTCGCAGAGATTGCGCGCACGATGTCTTCGCTAAGTCCCTTGGGAAGAAGATCTTGTTCAATCTTTGTCGAAAACCCGTATTTATAGGCTTTGCGATCCTCGATAGGTTTTAAAGCGATGTTCATAGGATTCCTTACACAACGATTTCTTTTTGTAAGGGCAAATGGCCCTCCTTCGCCGAGGCTTCGGCGGACAAGCCATTTGCCCCTACCTCTATCCTTTCTCGTTTCTTAGACTCCGATAAAATAAGTTCTTTGACAGAAATCGTATCGTAAAAGTCTTTGAGTCGATCGTTGAGGTTTACGATAGGAGTCATGATGTTGCATGTGCTCAAAAGATCACAGCCGTTTGAATTTTCGTGTAAACAATTCACCACTCCAACAGGGCCCAAAATAAATTCGGCAAGTTTTAAAAAACTGATTTTGCTCAAGTCCATTTGAATTTGATAACCTCCCTGAGCGCCATGTTCGGATCGCAAAATTTCTTGCTGGGTCATGATCTGCAAAACACGTGAGGTTGTATCGAAAGGGGCGTTATGGGTTTCACAAATTTCTTTTGCGCTGGTGAGCTCACCCGGGATTTTCTCGCTCATGTGTTTTAGCGCAATGAGGGCATATTCGAGTTTTCGATTGATTTTAAACATTTTTCAACAGACCCATTATAAAAAGGCTTTCCTAAAGTCAATTATATAAGTCTTTTTATATCTTATATTAGCATGGATGAGGATGTTTTGGAAGTCCCATCTTTATTATAAATATTTGATATTTATAACTATTTATAATAGAGAAAAAATATTGCGGCTGTTTTTTCTAAAAAATTTTTAAAATCTGAGTCTAAAAATCCCTAAGATGAATCTACTTGCTCTTCCAGGTAAGTTTTGAGAAAAAGTTTTAAGGAACCTCTGAAAAACACAGCGTCCCTTGAAGGGGTGGCGCGCGAAGGTGTTATTTTCTCGCTTGCCGAGAAAAAACACTGAGCGTGACAGGACCCAAACAGGAACTTGAATTTTTCAGAGGTTCCTTAAAGTTATGCCAAAGGTGATTTTTTTACAGGATGGAATTGAGATTGAAATCCCTGAAGGGACGAGTGTTCAAGATGCCGTTGAACAAAGCGGTGCAACCTTGCTCTTTGGTTGTCGCATGGGCAGTTGCGGTACCTGCCGGTGTTTGATTATGGAAGGCATGGAAAATTTGAATGGTTTGACCGACGAAGAACAAGCGCTTTTTGAGACACTAACGTCAGTGCATCCGAATGAGAGACTCGGTTGCCAGCTCATCGTGCAGAGGGGCACGGTAAAGATTCAGCATTAATATGGCCAAAATTTTAGTTTGCCAACATGTCCCTTATGAAATTTTAGGCACCCTTGATCCTTTATTCCGCGGTGCCGGTTTTCGTATTCGCTATATAAATTTCGGACGATTCCCTCACGAAAGACCATCTTTGGAAAATTATGATGGGCTTGTGATCCTTGGAGGACCGATGAATGTGGATCAAGTCCGCGAGCACCCTCATCTCAAAACAGAAGTTGGTCTTGTCGGGCAGGCCTTAAAAAAAGACATCCCTATTTTGGGAATTTGTTTGGGGGCGCAGATTCTCGCGAAGGCCCTTGGGGCTGAAGTGAAAAAAAATCGTGAAAAAGAAATCGGTTGGTATGATGTGTCACTAACAGATGTGGGGCACAAAGATTCTGTTCTCAAACATTTTCAAAAGACAGAAAAGATTTTTCAGTGGCATGGGGATGCGTTCGATCTTCCCAAGGGTGCAAAGCATTTGGCGAGTTCTTCAACTTGTAAAAACCAGGCCTTTTCTTATGGGGAAAAGGTTTATGGTTTTCAATTTCATTTGGAAGTGGATGAGCCGATGATCGAGCGTTGGCTGAATGTTGGGGTCCACAAAAAAGAATTGGCCGAACTGAAGGGAAAAATTCATGTTGATGAAATTCGAACGCTCACGCTAAAATACATTGATCCTTTGAAAACTTTGAGTGACAAGACCTTCTGCGAGTTTTTGAAACTTTTTGGACAAAAGAAAAAAGTGAAGATGTTGTCTTCCAAGTGATAGCTGTATGCCTATGAATTTTATGAAAAATAAAAAATCCAAAGTGTCCTCTAAAACGGGTTCCTCAAAAAAAATTATCCCAGCAACAAAGAGTCTGGAAAAAGTTCGGCGCGATCCTTTGCAGCAATACATGTTAGAGGTCTCCCGTTATCCGCTCTTGAGTCCCGAAGAGGAAGGACAAGTAGCGCGGCATTACAAAGAGCATCGTGATAAAAAATCGGCACAGGCCCTTGTGCTCGCGAATCTAAGGCTGGTTGTCAAAATTGCGATGGAATATCGCGCTACTTATGCGGGACTTCTGGATCTTATTCAAGAAGGCAATGTGGGGCTCATGCGAGCTGTTGAAAAATATGATGTCGATAAAAAAGTGAGATTCAGTTCTTATGCCTCTTGGTGGATTCGCGCCTACATTTTAAAATTTATCATTGATAATTTTCGTCTTGTCAAAATTGGAACAACTCAAGCGCAGAAAAAATTATTTTTTAATCTCATGAAGGAAAAAGAAAAAATGGAAAAACTTGGGTTTCATCCAACGCCGGCGCTTTTGGCAGAACGTTTGGATGTGAAAGAAAAAGAGGTCAGGCATATGGAGATACGTATGGGCGCGCGCGAGATGGAACTCGATGCCCCGCGCTCAAAGGACAATGCGGAAAGCGCTCGTCACATCGATTTTTTGGAGAGCTCAGATACTGATGTCGAAGAGGCTTTGGAAAAAAGCGAACTCCAAGATATGCTTTTGAAGCACTTGGAGGAATTTACGGCCAAGCTCAAATTGAAAGAAAAGAAGATTTTTTATGACCGGCTTTTTTCAGAAGTCCCCAAAACCTTGCAGGAAATCGCCAATGATTACGGGATCTCCAGAGAGCGCATCCGTCAAATTGAGGAAAAACTCATTGAAAAAATGCGGAAATTTTTTAAAGAAAAAGGTATGGATGTCGACGTTAGTCAAAAGGATAGTAACTAAAAAACCGGGACCCTAGGGGGTGCACTGCGATCAAATATGTCAGAAGACATATTTGACGCATGTGCGCCTCAATCGTAGGGGCGATTCCACGTAATCGCCCGACTGAAGGGCGAAAACACGGTTTCGCCCCTACATTAAAAAATAGCGAGACAGGCCCCCGATGGGTGGTTTTTTAGCTGTTCTATAAATTTTATGAAATCTTTTTTCGTCATGATCCCCCTCATCGCGATCTCTTTTAATTTTGTGAATCCGTGTTCCCAAAAATCACGTTATGTTTCGAAGGCGCCAACGGCGGAGGATGTCGTGTATGATGTCGAGGTCATTTATCCGGAATTCCGTTCTGTAGCACAGGTTTATGATGTGGAGGGTGTCTTTGATGTGAGTGAACTGTTGACGATCACAGCGAATGCGAATGGTCAGGTGGAACAGGTGTTTTTGAGTGTCGGAGATCGTGTTGAAGAAAAGGATCCTGTTGTTGCTATCTCGAATTTAGAAATTTTGGATCGTACCGAATTGATGCGACTCAAGGTGAAGGAACTTTCAACGAGATTGAGACAAACCGAAGGCGGTTTTGAAGAAATCGATACCGAAGACCGTCCTGTGACTCACGATGAAGTTGCGTTTTTGGATGATGACGACATCGTTGGCGAAGAAGCCAAGAAAAAGAATTTTGGAATGGCAGAGCAAAAAGCGCCAAGCACTTTGAGGGAGCTCACCGAAATTTTGGAAGCTCGAATTGAATTTTATAATAAAGCAATCTCTGTTTTAGAAAAACAACTTTTGAATCTAAATCAAGTCAGCGCTGTGGGTGGCATTGTTACGGAAATTTTTGTGACAGAAGGGAATAAGGCTAAAGAGCAAGATCGTTTGGTTATGATTGCGAAAATGGATCCGATGTCTGTAAGTTTTGATTTGCCGCAAAGTGTTGCGAGCTTTGTTGACAAACACTCTGAAGTCAGCGTCTCCCCTTTGGGGGTCGGAGAAGAGATCCTTGGACAGGGAGCGGTTTACTATATCTCGCCGAATATTGACCCTAAAAATGAAACGATTACAGTGAAAGCGCATGTCGATAATCCAGAGCTTCGTCTTCGAGGTGGGCAGAAGGCTGAGGTTCATATTCAGACCCGCAAAACAGATACGATTTTAGTTCTGCCAAAACAAGCGCTGGTGATTGAAGGGGAGGGTGATTTTATTTTTATTGCACAGGGACATCAGGCAAAACGTGTTCAAGCTGAAATTGGCAAGGAACTGGAAAGTGGCCTTGTTGAGGTCAAAGCGGATATCCGTGTTGATGATCCCGTGATTGTAAATCATCCTTTGGAATTGGAGGATGAGTCGTTTGTGCGGGTCTTGGAAACAAGGCAAGAAAAATGAAGCTCATCGTTGGTCTAGGGAATCCTGGGAAAAAATACGAACAGACTCGCCACAATTTTGGTTTTTTTGTCCTGGATGCCCTAGCGGAAAAATTTTCATTTTCTTTTTCTTCTCAATTTCGAGGGGAGTTTGCGCAAATCTTGAATTTAGAACACGATAAAATTTTTTTCCTAAAGCCGCAGACCTTTATGAATTTAAGCGGAGAGTCCGTGGCCTCCTGCGTGCATTTTTATAAAATTTCGCCAAGCGATATTTTTGTGATCTTTGACGATTTGGATCTACCCTTTGGACGTCTTCGTGTTTCGCGCTCAGGCAGTGCGGGTGGACACAATGGAATCAAATCACTGATTGAACATTTGGGCACTCAAGGGTTTCCGCGTCTTAAACTTGGGATCGGCCAGCCGCATCATCCGGGCCAAGCAGCCACTGATCATGTCCTGGATAAATTTTCGAAAGAAGAACAAGGCAAGATAGAGGAGATCCTGTGCTGTGCTGTAGAGTGCGTTGAAATTTATCTGCATCAAGGGTTGGAAGAGGCGATGAGCCGTTATAACGGCGTATCTCTTTAAAATTATTATAAGATAACGTTGGTGATCGTATACATTGTAACAATACGGTTCAATTGAGCGAGTTCACTTTCGTTCAAATAATTCTTTGCAATGATCACATCCATCTTGCGCACCTTGGATCCATGCCAACTGGTCAAACCCATGTTTGATTTGGAAGCACTCGCCCTTTCAGCAATGATTTCTGCAGCAGTTTTTCCAGAGACGGCAAAGTGGAGTTTATTTTGAACAATCTGAAAAAATTCTAACGTCTCGGAAGCGTTAGGATCATAATCAATGGCCAGTTTGTAAATATCACGGATCTTTTGGTAAAAACGTTTTTCGCTCGAACGGATATCCCGAATCCGTTCCAGCATCTCATCAAAATAATCAGACCCAATATTGGAGACTTGTTTAAGGCGCTCGTCATCCATCGTAAAACCCTTGACCATGTACTCATTCAGACGCTCAGTAGCCCAACGGCGAAATTGGGTGCCTCTAAGTGATTCCACCCTGTAACCAACAGCAATAATAGCTTGTAGATTGTAAAATTTTCGATTGCGCGAAACTTGGCGATTTCCCTCATTTTGAACTTGTAAATATTCCTTACAAGTTGCTTCTTCTATTAACTCCTCAGAATAATAAATATTTTTTAAATGAAACGTTATGTTTTGAGGGGTTGTTTGAAATAATTCTGCCATATTGGCTTGTGTGAGCCATAAAGTGTCATTCTCAAGCCGCACTTCGACTTTGGTGTGGCCATCTTCAGTTTGATAAAGAAGAATCTGCCCAGTGGGATCGTGTTTGGAGAGAGATTTAGTCATGAGGTTGCCTCCTTTTTATCATTACAAAAAACAGAATTCCCTCAACAAATCAGAAAAGTCATTGTCTTCAATGATTTTATAATCAGGAGGTCTAATAATTTTGAATCTCTCAACATCCAAGTCTTTTTGAGCAATTTGTGATACTGTGGGTGTGGACGCACAGTGATTGCCAGCGCCAACGATAATCACACAGTTAAAAGAGCCGGTGACTTTATTAAAAAGTTCCCAATGACTTAGTTTCGAGCCATTAATTAACATATCGATTTTTTCACTGGTATTTTGTTCGGGCGTTTTCATTCATTTTACCCATTAAACATAATAATAAATTTGATTCATTATGAGAAAACCAATAATTGCCTTATCCTGAGTGTAATCTCTTTCATTTGAAACGCCATGTGCGTGACTGTGTCGCGAAAAGTTGATATTCCCTGAGGAAAAATCAGAAGTTTTGTACAGAAAGTTCTCTAAATACTTCTGAAACTGTTTTGGGAAAAGGAGAGATTGAGTCCCTGCTTTATTAGTACCGGCTTCCCTTAGTTGTTTTAGTAACCAAGGTAAATTTGGCTTTTTGCCATGATGCCCAAATAAACCCAGCAAAACGCCCTCGATGCGTGGATAGAAGGTTGATATCGTCGCAATATAATTCCCATTTTTATAAGATTCTACAGCCGATTCAAAATGCTTGTGATGTTTCTTAATTTCCGATTTTTTTTGCCACTTATCTACCATGGATGACAGGCGATCAGCAGTAAAGTGATTGCGAACTATTGATGCCTTATCCTTGATTGATAGGTCATCATAGAAACTGTAAAACATATCGAATATTTCCTTTGGAATTGCGGCAAAACGAAACCATCCATCCTCGGCCATTTTCGCAATTACGTCATCATTTTTAAAATGAGTTTCATAGAACAACTGCTGAAAATAGACAGCCAACTCTTTTTCTAGAGCGTCAATATTTATTGGCTTATCATTTAGTGAGGTCAGATCGATGTATAGTCCATGTCGGTACCCTGCACTGAAATGATAAATGATTCCACAATCGACAGGAATAGGAATTGTTGGAAATCTAATTCTGCGAATGGCTGCAATGTCAGAGTAGGTCACAGGCTCACCAGTCTTTACATCTCTTTTACTGAGGCCTTCACAGAGAGTCGGCATTCCAAGATGTAAATCAAATTTGCCATCTTTAGAAAGTAAAATAACAAAATGTCCAAGCGAGGCTATGCTACTTCCCATGAGCCCCTTAATCGAAGGGAAGAGAAATGTTTTAGCAACATTATCAGCAATTTTATGGAAGTCTGGATCAGTTGAGCTAAAAAATCCCTTTATCAACACTTTTAAGAGACCGCCTTGGTGTGCTTCCCTGTTTTTCATGGAAAAACCAGCAATCTGATTTTCCAATTTTCCGTGAATCGTCAAATGCGATTCCCTTTTTTCCTCCATTGCCTCATTAGTAAAAGGGATGATTCGATAAAAATATCCCAACTTGTCGAGTGTGGAGAGTAACACATCATAACTGATTTTTTGTGAACCCTGTTTTGATTCCAATTGAGCTACTCTTCCTTGGCTCAAGTCGAGCATTTTGGCCAAGTCAGCCTGGGACAATTTCCTTTTTTTCCTCTCGGCTTTAATAAATCCCATCAATTGTTGTTTGCCTACTTCTTTGATAACTTTGAGGTCGACCCGTGTGTTTTTATCAGTCATTTTGCGCCAAAGATCATATGTCTAATAATTAGTCAATAGTAATAATTAAAAGCTATCCAAATTCCTTTTGGTTCGCTGTAGCGCGTGTATAGTCTCTGAACGCTGATGGATCCTATACACCACGGTCCCAGAAATAAGGATGCATTTGGCGAAAATTTTTGTTAAAACGCCAATGTTATGAATGAATATCTTCCCGTTTTGCTCATGTTTGCGATTGCGATGGGGCTGGCTGTGGTGATCCCTGTGATCTCGTGGGCCTTGGGTCCTAAAAAACCAACACGATCAAAGCTTTCTGTCTATGAGTGTGGGCTCAACCCTGTCGGCTCCGCACGGGAGCGCTTCAGTGTGAAATTTTATCTCATTGCGATTTTGTTTATTGTCTTTGATATTGAAATCGTTTTTCTCTACCCATGGGCCCTCTATTATAAAGAGGCGATCGCAAATGGTTCGGGACTTTACCTTTTTTTGGTCATGGGAATCTTTTTTGCAGTGCTTACCTTAGGGTTGATTTTTGAATGGAGAAAAGGGGCCTTGGATTGGAATAAAAAATTATGACACAAAACGTTCAAGAGTTTCCTCCTCAAAAATACAAAGATGATTTTCTCAAAAATTTTTTTGGTGATACTGTCTTTATGACAAAGATAGAAAGCGTGATCAATTGGGGGCGGAAGTATTCTTTGTGGCCCATGCCGTTTGGAACTGCTTGTTGCGCGATTGAATTTATGGGAACGGTCTCTGCTGCCTTTGACATCTCGCGTTTTGGGGCTGAGGTCGTTCGTTTTTCTCCTCGTCAATCCGATCTGCTTTTGGTGATGGGCACGATCAATTATAAACAAGCGCCGGTTTTAAAGAAAATTTATGAACAAATGTGTGAACCGAAATGGGTGATTTCTGTCGGGGCCTGCGCGAGCTCCGGTGGGTTTTATAACAACTATTCTGTGTTGCAGGGCATCGATGAAGTGATCCCAGTCGATGTGTACGTGCCAGGTTGCCCGCCGAGGCCGGAACAAATTTTAGATGCGGTGATGAAACTGCAAAAGAAAATCGATCCTACGAAATTTTTGGATGGGTAACATGAGCAAAACAAATTACGCAGACTATCTCAAACAGACCCTGACGGACGTTATCAAAAAGTCTTATCCCCTTTTTACAAATGAAGTCATTGAAATTGAGGCGGACAAACTTAAAGATGTGTGTTCAATTTTAAAAAAGGAATGCGGTTTTGATATGTTGTTAGATATTTCGGCCCTTGATTGGAAAACTCATCCAAAGGAGAATCAATTTCCAAGCCGGTTTGAGCTTGATTATTTTTTCTTCCATATGAAAAATAATGAGCGCGTTCAACTTAAGGTGGCTGTACCTCAAGATCAAAATCCAGAAGTGGATTCGATTAGCGGGGTGTATCCTATTGCGGATTGGATTGAACGGGAGTGTTACGATATGATGGGGATTCGTTTTCGTGGGCATCCGAATTTAAAACGACTTTTGATGTGGGAAAATTTTGAAGGGCACCCTTTGCGAAAAGATTACCCAATCAACAAACGACAACCTATTCCCGTTTTAGAC
>Ga0209343_10010760_pt1 | contig 10375 bp, 8 predicted proteins | sample RifCSPlowO2_02_FD_184026 | JGI IMG/M metagenome (GOLD analysis project Ga0209343, IMG submission 184026) | Groundwater microbial communities from Rifle, Colorado - Rifle CSP2_plank lowO2_0.2 (SPAdes) (version 2) | ecosystem: Environmental > Aquatic > Deep subsurface > Groundwater | place: Rifle...
CCGCCATATTGAAATACTCTAAACCTCTGAAATCATTATAGATTCCAGGGGTTTTTTGTTTGCTGGGTTTGGCATTTGGGCAAAAACGCTTCGCCTCAGTCCGTTCTAAACCGCCTCTGACCATCAAAATCCCATCATCTGCGAGACTGAGCTGGCCATACTTTTTGTGTCGCGCGGTATCCAGCGCCCACAGTGCTTTTTAACCATAGTGGTATCGGTGTGCCCTAACTGCCGAGCGACCCACTCCGTGGGTACAAAACTAGATAGAGCCTGACTAGCAAATGTATGCCTGCTTTGATTGGGGCCCCGGTGAGCGATTCCGCCGCGCTTGAGGTGTGCTTCGAACCAAACGTTAAGGGTTTGGCCGCTCCAGGGGATCCCACTGGCCGAGTTGCGGAAACCCATTGATCATCACATCGGATCGCGAGAGCCCCTGCATCTGCACGCTGGCCCAGGCGGTGAAAACCTGGGCGCCGTGGCTGTGGCGTGCAAGCTGGGGGTCGCCCGTGGTGCCGCCGGTGTGGAAATAGGCGGCGATGTCGTTGGCGGCGATCTGGCGCCCGCTCACCAACCTATCGTCCGCGTGTTGCGCGCGCAGCGCGTTTAAGTCGAGCACAGCCTCAGGCAGCGTGGGCCTGGCTTCGACCGGCTCGTCGTGTGGAGCGACGCGCAGCACATGGTGTAGCGTCGGCACTTGGTCGCGGATGCGCATCGCCTTGGACCAGATATTGGCATCAGCCTCGGCACCGTAGGCGATCAGCACGCTGGCGCCGGCGAGCCGCATCAGCGAAACCAGCTTCTCGTCGCTCAACAGCGGATTGAGCGGAAGCACTATCCCCGCGGCCTCTCCGCCCCACAGTGCAAGATGGTATTCGAGGCAGCCTGGCAACAGCACCGCGATGGCTTCGTTCGGCCGCATATCGAGCGAATTCAGCAGGTTGGCGGTCTGGTGGATGCTGGCCAACAGATGGTTATACGACCAATGGATCGGCTCTATAGCAGGATCGGCAGTCCGCAAGAAGGCCAGCGCCGTCTTGTCGCCGAACAAGCGTGCCGATTGGCAGAAAATTTCATAGGTGCTCGTTACCGGCAGCGCTTGCTCTAGCGGCGTCTCTTCCAGGCGTTCGATATTGGCCAGACTGCGAATCGGAAAATGCTGCGTAACAACTGAGCGGTCATGGTGTTTCCTATCTTTGTGTCTGGCGCGAGTGCAGCTAGCAGGCAGCGTTGAATCGTGCGAGCGAAAACCCAAGGCAGACCAAGAGCCGGCGAACGACGAACCGTTTTGATTTATGCAAAGGATGGCCTGCCATATGACGGCATCTAGCAGGCTCTCGGCCGCAACACTGGGCTATCGGAATGAAGCTGCAAAAGCAGCTCCACGACTAAACGTGGCCGGCGATACAACTAGCCCTCTTAGGACTCTCGCCCGCCCTCCTTGGAGAAATCATATTGACTGACCGGCAGCGCCCGAATCCGGGTGCCCGTGGCGGCATGGATCGCATTGGTCAATGCCGGCGCGATTGCCGGCGTAGCCGGTTCGCCGGCACCGCCCCAAGTGGCGTGGCTGTTGATGATATGGGTCTCGATAACGGGAGCGGAATCCATCCTCAGCATCGGGTAGTCGTGAAAGTTCGACTGGGTGACACGGCCGTTTTCGATGCCGATTTCACCGAATAAGGCGGCGGTGAGCCCGAAGATGACCCCGGACTCCATCTGCGCCGTCAGCCCATCGGGCGAAACCGCAAAGCCTGGGTCGATGGCGACCACCACTTTATCCACTGCAACACGACCCTCGATAACAGACACCTCCACGACTTCGGCGACTATCGAGCCGAAAGACGCTTGCAGGGCAATGCCGCGGCCGCGGTTTTTACCCACCGGCGAGTCCCATTTGGCCTGTTTGGCCGCCAGGTCGAGCACCGCTTGGTGACGGGGGTGGTCCTTCAGCAACGCTCGGCGAAAGCGGTAGGGATCCTGGTTGGCTTCATAGGCCAGTTCGTCGATAAACGACTCCGTGAAGAAGCCGTGCTGAGAGTGATCCACGCTGCGCCAGGGGCCGAATGGAACATGGCTGCGGCTCTCGACCGAGCGAATATCCTGGTGGTTGATGACATAGGGAATCAGTGGCGCTTCCACCGGTTCGTGTTTGTTGACGTAGCGGTTCTCCCAGGCGAGCGGCAGGCCCTGTTTATCAAGTGCGGCGCGAAAACGCGAGACAACGGCAGGGCGGTAGTAGTCGTGCTGTATGTCCTGTTCCCTAGACCAGATCAATTTCACCGGCCGTTTCGCCGCCTGGGAAATTCGTGCGGCCTGAATCACCGCATCGGACCTCGACCTGCGGCCAAAGCCGCCGCCCATGATGTGGTTAGTCAGGGTCACCAATGCCGCATCAATGCCCAGTGCTTTGGCAACGTCGTACTTGAATGCCAAGGGGTTCTGAGTGCCGCTCCAGATCTCACATCTGCCGTCGTGAACATGGGCGACGGCATTCATCGGCTCCATGCAGGCATGGGCCAAATAGGGAACACGATACTCCCGCTCGACGATTCGACTCGACTCGGCAAAGACCGCGCGGCTGTCGCCTTGTTGGCGATCCTTCTTACCGCCGTCATCAGCGCTCGCGCTATCTAGATCGGCTTGAAAGCGGGCAAACAGCGCCTCGCTACTGACCGAGTCATCGGCGGTTTCGCTCCAGCTTATCTCGACCTTAGCCAGGGCCTGTTTCGCCAGCCAATAACCGTCGGCGACCACGGCAATGGCGTCGTCCAGGCTGACTATTGCTACGACGCCGGGCATTTGTGCGGCGATGTCGCCCTCGAAGCTTTTTACTTTGGCGCCAAACACGGGAGCGGCGCTTATCGCGGCATATTTCATGCCCTCGACCACCACATCGATGCCAAAGATCGCTGAGCCGTCGACTTTGGCCGGGATATCCCGGCGCGGCCTGTTCTTGCCCATATGGGTGAATTGTTCCGGGCTCTTCAGTGTGGGTACCGAAGGCGGCGTCTTCCCGCCGGCCGCCGCGGCAAAGGCAGAGTAGGGCACCTGTTTGCCCGAGGATTGGTGATACAGGGTAGCGTTGCTCGTTGTGATTTCTCCGGCCGGTACGCCCCAGGCCTCGGCGGCGGCTTCTTTCAGCATTTGACGCGCGGCGGCGCCGGCAACCCGCAAGCCGTACACGCCGGTGGCACGGACACTGAGACTGCCACCGGTAATCTGCAGGTGCATGGCGTTGGCAACGTGAAAAAGAGCGCCATCCACGCTGCCCACCAGGAGAGCCGGAATCTTGGTATCCCCAAGCGTATAGCCCTTGCCCAACGCCCAGTTCGCGTAAGCATCCTCTGCAGGTGCTTCGATAAAGGAAACCTGATCCCAGCCCACATCCAGTTCGTCGGCCAGCATTTGGGTTAACGCGGTTTGCGCCCCTTGGCCCATTTCGCACTGGGGAATAATCGCCGTGACCCGGTTGTCCGTGTCGATTTTCACCCAGGCGTTGACCAGGTATTCATTGTCGCCGGCTACATACTTAGCCAGGCCCGGCGCCCGGTTTCCGGGGCGCAGGGCAACACCTATCACCAGAGCCGAAGTGCCCACTACAGCGGCGGTGATAAATCCTCTACGCGTCCACTTACCCATTTTGCACCTCCTGCGAAGACGCCTCGGGGTCATGCATATGGACTTCTCCGGATGCAACCTGGTGAATGGCCCGGCGAATTCGCGGATACATGCCACAGCGGCAGATGTTGCCGGACATCGCCAGGTCGATATCCCGGTCGCTCGGCGATGGATGTTTTTCCAGCAAAGCCACGGCTGCCAGAATTTGACCGGATTGACAGTAGCCGCACTGCGGTACTTGTTCGTCGATCCAGGCCTGTTGCACAGGGTGCAGCGAGCCCGCCGTGCCTAAACCTTCGATCGTCGTGATGGCGTTACCAGCGGCAACTGATGCCGGGGTTACACAGGAGCGAATGGGGGCACCGTTGAGAAGAACTGTACAGGCTCCGCATTGCGCGACCCCGCAGCCAAACTTGGTGCCCGTTAAACCCAGATTTTCTCTGATTACCCAGAGCAGCGGGGTGTCTGGCGCAACATCGACGCGGTGTTCCTTACCATTAATTTTGAGCTTTAGCATTGTCGGGCTCCTGTCCGGATCGTAGAGCTGGCTTCTTTGAATAGGCAGTAGGCTGCGTTGAACGCCTCCAGCCAGCTCCCTGTTTTGATGCCTGAGTCGCCAAGGCGGTCGTGCGAGGTCAGAACGAGAGGAATCTTCATGCAGTTACCTCTTGCTGCGAGCTTAGGAGGCTGCGGCGCAGCCGCCACGGGTTAACAGGCTCTTAGCCAGGAGCAGCGCGTGCTTTCGCCACCGCATTGCCAATCACTCCGGCTCCGACCGGCTCCAATGCATCGTCTTCCGCTAGCACCGGTTCGGCCGCCATTTCACGCCACCAACGCGACACCGTATTTGGCGCTTGTAGATTCAGCGCCTCGCCCATGATCGGTGTCGCCAGCGCCACGCCGTGTTGTTCGGCTAGCGCGGCGATGCCCTCGAAGGGCTCATACCAGCTGTGTAGCGCAAGGTCGAAGGTGCCGTTATGAATCGGCAGCAACCAGCGGCCGCGCAGATCCAGATGCGCCTGCAAAGCTTCTTCTGGATGCAGGTGCACGGCAGGCCATCTGGCGTCGTAGGCACCGGTTTCCATGAGGGTGAGATCGAAGGGGCCGTACTTCTCACCTATGGCTTTGAAACCGTCGAAGTAACCGGTATCGCCGCTGAAAAACACCCGCAGGCCAGCGTCGACTATCACCCAGGATGCCCACAGCGTTTTGTCGCCATCCAGCAAACCACGGCCGGAGAAATGCTGGGCCGGCGTTGCCACCAGGCGCACGCCCGCGACCTCAGTACCTTGCCACCAGTCGAACTGCTGAACCTTGGTCGCGTCGATGCCCCAAGCGATCAAACGATCGCCGACACCGAGTGGTGTCAGAAACCATTGCGTCTTGTCGGCCAATGCCAGAACGGTTGCGCGATCGAGGTGATCGTAGTGGTCATGGGACAGAATCACCGCTGTGATCGGCGGCAGATCCGCCAGCGCAATCGGTGGCGCGTGAAAGCGCTTCGGTCCCATCCATTGCACCGGCGAGGCGCGTTCGGCAAACACCGGATCGGTCAGAAAGAACTCGCCGCGCAGTTTCAGCAACACCGTGGAATGGCCAAGGCGGAACAGACTGCGATCCGGCGCCGCAAGCAGCGCTTCGCGGTTCAATGCCTGCACTGGCACCGGTGCGGTCGGCACAGTGTTCGCCGGTTTGTTGAAGAGGAAATCCCAATAGATGCCGAGCGTCTTCGCCAAGCCCAGCGCCGGCCGTGGCCGTGGGTTCTGGAATTTATCCTGTCCCGCTTGCGGCGAGTCAGTGTAGGAAAAGCGCTGACAGGATGTCATACACAGGGCGGCAGTCATGACGATGGCTCCAGGCAGCAGATAACGGTACGGATGCTTCATAGGGACGGGCCAACTCGGGAAGCAAGGGTATGGCGCCTTTTACAGGCCGGAATATTGCCGCACCATGGCCAAGCGTTCTGCTTCGCCCAGGCTTCGCTGCAGCGCGTAAACCTGTTCGGCATCTGGGCCGGCGAGGTACATCACCTGACCGGCACCATCGGTTGCCGCCGTGAAGATGATCTCGGCAATCGATTCGGCGCTGGAATAATTGCCGCGCCGCTCGCCCAGCGCCGCCATGACCTTGGCCAGCGTAGCGCTGTAGGCAGACTCCCCCGCCGAGAAGGTATGGGCCATCGAGCGGCCGCTGAAATCGGTGGCCACTCCGCCCGGCGCTATGACCTTGGCGCGGATGCCGAGCGGCGCGAGTTCGAAGGAGAGGGACTCGGTGAAGCCGACCACGGCGAACTTGCTCGCGCAATAGAGCGAGAAGAAGGGCAGGGCGACCAGGCCGCCTAACGAGGCGACATTGATAATGGTACCGCTGCCTTGCCTGCGCATGGCCGGCAGAACCGCACGGGTAACGGCAAAGGTACCCTCGACATTGGTGGCGAACTGGCGGCGAATCTGCTCGTCGGTCGCCAGTTCGAATGGGCCGAACAGTCCATAGCCGGCATTGTTGACGAGCACATCGATCCGACCGAAATGCTTCAGTGCCGCCGCGACTGCGACCTTGACCGAGTCGGTATCGGTCACGTCGAGCGCTAGCACCTTGACTCCCTCTTGTTTCTCCAGCGCCGCGCCATCGGCTGGGTTGCGCATGGTCGCGGCGACGCGCCAGCCGCGTGCAGCGAACAGATTTGCGGCAGCGAGGCCGATGCCGCTTGAGGCGCCAGTGATCAGAACAACAGGGGAAGTTTCGATTGACACGACAATACTCCTTAAGCGAATAAATATTCGGTTAGCGGGCAAAAAAATACTCAGGCTCGAATACCATCCCAGCAGAGCTGGAAGGCGATGTTACGGTTTTCCTCGGTGTCGGTGATCGATCCCGCGCGAATAAGGCGTGCGGTCTCGCGAACCGAGCCAAACAGAGCCGAACTCAAGAACTGGATCGGTACTGCCTTCAGAATTTCCTCCCTTTGCCCCTCGACGACGATCTGCACTAAGCCCTCGCCGATCCGCATGGTATAGGCCCGGCTGTCATCGCTCATGAAAGATGAATTGACGAATTGCTCCATAAAGGCGGCCTGATCGAAGCGGTGCATGCGATGATCGAGCGCCTTGTTCCATAGGTTATGCACGCGCCGCTTAAGCGGGGCGGTGAAATCGTCCTCACTGTTGTAAAAGTCTATCGCCTCGCGCTTGGCGCGGCGATAGACCTCGTTGAACAAGGACTCCTTGTCGGCGAAGTACACATAAAGCGTGCTGGTGCCGATACCGGCCGCCTTGGCGATCTCCGCCAGGGTCAGGCCTAATAGCCCGCGCTCGGCCGCCAGGCGGCAGGTTGCGGCGATCACGGCTTCCAGTTTTTTCTCGTCTTTTGGTTTCATAGCCGACTTTATAGGCGAATAAATATTCGCTGTCAAGGGCGGCCAACCTGAAAATAGCATTGGCAGGATGGCGGCCCGTATGAACGGGGTCAGCGCTCGCTTTCCCGCGCCGGGCGGGGCTCAACACTATGATTCTCATCTACTCGTCCGTCTCTGCGGGAAGCTGACGGCCGCAGTACGACGATCAGAATCGCACCTGCAGTCAGATACAGCGCGATCACGAGATACATGCTGTTCGCCGGCGTACCCGTGGTGGTGTTTATCCAGGTGGTGACGGACGGCATCAGCGCCGGTCCCAGATTGCCAAGGCTACTGATCAGGGCGATGCCTGCTGCCGCGGTCTTCTTCGGGATGTATTCGCTGACTGCAGTAAAGAACACAGGAGTGCCCGCGGCTTGGCCAGCCCCCATCAGGCAGAGGCCCGCTAGCGAAACGATCAGGTTCCCCTGGGCGATGATGGTGACCAGAATACCTGCGGAGGCCAGCACGCAGCACCAGAAGAAATGCCCGCGCCGCTCAAGGTTGCGATCCGAACTGCGGCCGATCATCAGCATGCCAGCTATGCCAAATACCGCCGGGAGTGCTGAGAGCAGACCAACGGCAAACAAGTCGGCGACACCCCAACTCTTGATCAGGGTTGGAGCCCAGAAAACCATCGCGTAGTGAGCGCCGTGGAGCAGAACGTAGAGTAGCGCCAGCGCGTGGATTCTTGGATCGCGCAGCAAATCCCCGAGCGATGCATGCGACGCCGCCTCGACCGCCTGCGCGTCAGTATCGAGATGCTTGCGCAGCGCTGCCTTCTCAGTATCCGTCAACCAGTTTGCCTGTTCGGGTTTGTCCTTTAGAACAAAGAACGCGACGACTCCAAGCACCGACGCAGGAAGGCCTTGCACAACGAACATCCACTGCCAGCCGTGATAGCCAAGCCCACCGTCCAGGTATTTCAGGATGAAGCCCGAGCTCGGCCCTGCAAGCAGGTAGGCGAATGCTGCTCCAGTCATAAAGGTCGCGATTGCCTTGCCGCGTCGTGCTGCGGGATACCAGTAAGTGAGATAGAGAATGACGCCAGGCATAAAGCCGGCTTCGAAGGCTCCGAGTAAAAATCGCAGCAGGTAGAACATCGTCGTGCTCTGCACGAACATAATCGCCGCAGCGCACAGGCCCCAGCAGAACATGATGCGCAGCAATGTCTTGCGCGCGCCAATCTTCTCGAGCATCAGATTGCTCGGCACCTCGAACAGAAAGTAGCCGATGTAAAATATGCCAGCGCCGAACGCATAGGCTTCGGCACTGAACGAGAGCGTCTCTTTCATTTGCAGCTGCGCGAAGCCGATGTTGATTCGATCGATGGTGGCGACGACATAGCAAATGATGAGCAGCGGCAGAATGTGCCAATCCAGCTTGGAGAACAGTGCGTTGTCGTCGGCATTTGCGGTACCGGGGCGATGTTTCTGTAGCTCGGCCAGATTCAAGAGTTGTTCTCCATCGATAAGCTCCTCGTTCGCGCACTCGCCGAGATGATTCCGGCTGCTGCCCCTTCCGGCGCCCAGTTTCGAGGGCTCGGCTGGATCGACGGGCAGGGGCAATAGGTTGAGACTGACCTAGGTCTCGGCGGTGAAGGTGACGCCCGCATTGGCTTCCAGGCGCTCGATCAGCGGCTCGGCCATCGCCGAGGCTGTGGTCCAGCAGCCGCCAGGCGTCACGGTGCGGGACACGTCACGGGCCAGACAAACGGCGCTTTCGCCGATCATTCTGGACGTCGAGCCGTAGCCCGGATCCCTGTCGCCCCTGACCGCCGTGCGCACGGTACGCCCGTCGTTGGCCTCGGCGATGAACAGGATGTCGTAGTACCCGCTCTCGCGCTCCTCCTTGCTCGGACCTTCGCCCGGCTTGAGGGCGTTGTTCACCTTGAAGCCGAGGCTGGGCGCTTCGCCGTCCTTGGGCGGCGCATCGATCATCAGCAGTTCGTCATACTGCAGGTCCCGACCCCAGGGATGGCCCAGCAAGAAGTTAGAGCGATGTACTGCTTTGGTATTGGTCTTCGACATAATGAAGGGTGCCACCCAAGAGCCGGTGACCTTGTCCTCATAGACCTTCTCTTCCGGTTGCGCCGGGCCCTCGAAGCCAGGCGTCAATGCGAAGGGATTGGCCCGCAGGAGGCCGATCGATGGATCGCGCTCGATAGCGGCCATGGTGGTCGCGCCGCTGGCGAGGGTGCCGCCCGACGCACTGCCGCGAACCCCTCTGACGCGCCCCCGCACCCGCGGTGCCGGAGCGCCAAAGGTCTTCAAGGCCTGCTTCTCGACAAAATAGACGCCGAGGTCGAAGGGGATGGAGTCGAAACCGCACGAGAAGACGATGCGCGCGCCGGATCTCTTGGCAGTCGCGTCGTGCTTATCGATCATCGCCGCGATCCAGTGGGACTCGCCGGTAAGATCCACATAGTCGGTTCCAGCCGCCGCGCAGGCCGCCACCAAGGGTGAGCCATAGAGTTGGTAGGGGCCCACTGTGGTGATGACCACCTTGGTGCGCTTTACCATCGCCTCAAGGGAGGCCGGATCAGCGGCATCGGCGACGATCAACGGCACGCTGGCTGGCGCGCCGATAAGGCTGTGGACTTCTTCAAGCTTGGCTTGGCTGCGTCCGGCCATAGCCCAGACCAGATTGTCATCTGGGCCGTAGGTCCGCAGAAGGTGCTCGGCGACCAGTCGGCCCGTGTAGCCGGTAGCCCCGTAGACAATGACTTCGAACTCGCGCATATCGGCCATGGCCGCTTCCTCCTCACGTTGGCAATTAAGCGAAAATATATTCGATATCTATTGGCAAGAAGATATTCATTTGACAAGTGAATAACTGCTCATAACTGGATGATGCCCCGATAATCCAGCGATTATCTGCAAGCCGTCTCCAATCTCAGCGCCAGTACCAGTGTGAATAATCCAGGCTGTCTCTTTGTGCAGACTAATTCCTTCTTATTAGCGAATATAAATTCTCCAATAAGCCTGATCATTAAGCCAAAGGATAGGAATGACGATGGCTCCAAGTAGCAGATACGGTGTTGATGTTTCATGGGGCGGAACCGGCTCGGGAAGTAAGAGCTAGGGCGCCATTCACAGGCCGGAATGCTGGTGCAGCATGGCCACGCGTTCCGCTTCACCTAGGCTTCGTTGCAGCCCGTACGATCGGGTTCAGCGCTCGCGTTCCCGCGCCGGGAACCCGCCGACACTATGATTCTCATCTACTCGTCTTTCTCTTCGGGAAGCTGAAGGCCGCAGTACGACGATCAGAATCGCACCTGCAGTCAGATACAGCGTGATCGCGAGATACATGCTGTTCGCTGGCGTACCCGTGGTGGTGTTTATCCAGATGCTGACGGACGGC
>Ga0209343_10010764_pt1 | contig 10373 bp, 14 predicted proteins | sample RifCSPlowO2_02_FD_184026 | JGI IMG/M metagenome (GOLD analysis project Ga0209343, IMG submission 184026) | Groundwater microbial communities from Rifle, Colorado - Rifle CSP2_plank lowO2_0.2 (SPAdes) (version 2) | ecosystem: Environmental > Aquatic > Deep subsurface > Groundwater | place...
CCCCTTCGCGTCAGGCTCCGGGCCGAGAAAACGCATGAGCTGGCTCCGCCTCTGCTCTCCCTTGCCCAGCCTCCGCACGGAGGCGCGGACGCCGGCCTGCCGCCCGCCGAGGCGCGGACGATCGACGACTGGTTCCGGTGATTGGTAGACGATCCCACCGCCGGCGCCTGAGCAGCGTTCTCCGTTGCTCTGCGTCCGCCTGTATGACCACCATGCATAGCGCGTGTCGATCGTCGGGCAACCCAACACGGGTTCGCGACTCGAACGGGATTCGAGCGAACTTGCAGAATTCAAGTCCGCGATTTCATTGCGCGGTGACTTACCTTCTGGCCCTCGTGTGGCGGGCTATGGCTGACCATCATTCAGCCTCGGCAATGGTGGCTTCCTCACCGTGCAGCCACTCCGCACGCGCGCCCAGTAGCCCCGCGGCGGGACCGGTACGTGCAGCGCGCGGCAGACCTTCCCGAGCCGTGCACCCGAGATTCCGTAAGCCTTCGCCGCTTCTTGGACGGCCCGCGACCAGACCTGTTCGTAGAGCGCCGCGCGGTCGTAGCGGCTCATCCTCAGGCGAGGCAAGACCGTCTTCAGCTCATACTCGCCGACCTTCAAGAGGGACCGCCGAATCCGGGTGATTCGTTCGGGATTCGACTCCTCCCACCGCACTCCCCTGCCATCAGCCCAAGGGGATCCCTGCTGCGGCGGGAGCGCCCGACTCTTGCTGACCGAGTGCAAGGTTCGAGTCATCGGTCACCGAACGCGGTAGGCTCATATCATGCAGATCTGGGTCGACGCCGACGCGTGCCCGCAGGTCATCAAGGAGGTCCTCTTCCGCGCGGCCGAGCGCGCGCAGGTGCCGACGACACTCGTGTCGAACATGGCGCTCAGCCGCACGCCGTCGTCAGCGTACGTGCGGACGATCCGCGTGGCGAAGGGGTTCGACGGCGCGGACCAGCGGATCGTCCAGGAGGTGCAGCCCGGGGACCTGGTGATCACGGCCGACTTGCCGCTCGCGGCCGAGGTCGTCGCGCGTGCCGCGTATGCGCTCGACCCGCGTGGCGAGCTGTACTCCAAGGACAACGTCGGCGAGCGCCTGGCGGTGCGGAATCTCATGCAGGATCTCCGCTCGGGCGGCGAGCTCGTCGGCGGGCCTGCTCCCTTCCGTCTCAGCGACCGCCACCTCTTCGCCAACCAGCTCGACCGATTCCTCGCCGGACATCGTCCGAAATAGACGCCACGCCGGGAAGCGACGGACGAGAGCCTGCGCGTCCCACCGCTGACGGAGAGAGACAGCAAGCTCCCCCTCGTCGCGCTGACACCCGCATGCCCCAGGTTCCCTACGATGCCGGCTCCGAGGAAGCTGACCACCTCGAGGCCTGGAAGTGAATCCTCGAGGAAGAGCTTCTCTCGCTTGTTAATCGTGTCGATGTACGGGCTCGCCATGGCCACTCGTCGGACACCCAACTCCCGGAATGGAGTTGAACCGGTGTTTGAGTCGCGCCGCGCTTTCGCCGAGATTCTCGGCACAAGACGCGCTGAGCCAAGGGCGAAGAGGCCGCCGGGCTCGAACGAGAAGCGTCGGTGCGCTGCGACGTCAACGGTCTCCAGCTCGCCACACTGAAACAGCGGTCCGCGACCAGTGCCCGATGTCAACCCCACTCGCTCTCTGCTTGAGCGCACCGGACACGAGGCCGCGAACGATGTAGCGCTGCACCAGAAGCGCGAAAATGAGGACGGGAAGCATCACGAGGGTTCCGGCCGCATGGAGCTGGCCCCACTGGAACGCGACGAAGAGCGGGATCAAGATTGCGATCTGAGGAAAGATGCGGCTCCCCAAGAACAGCTGCGTCATCAGCCCCTTGCCGCGAAACTGATAGCGGGTGAGCGCATAGGCCGCCGGAAGTCCCACCAGGATCGCAACTCCGACGGATCCGAAGCTGATGACCAGACTGTTCCAGTAGGTGTCGACGAACCGGGATTCGCTGAACACCTTGGCATAGTGTTCCGTCGGCGGCGAGAAGATCCATTTCGGGGGCATGGCGAACGCGTCCCGGCCAAGCTTGAAAGATGTCGTGACGATCAGGTAGAGCGGCAGGAGCGCGCACACGAGGGCCACAACGAGGGCGACGCCACGGGCGACGCGTCCCAGCGCACGCACTACGTCAGACCACACCGGCGCGCGCGCGCCGGAAGAGGAGCATGAGCGCCATCACGGTCGCGAAGGACATTAGCGCGGTGAGGACCGCGAGCGCTGCGCCTTCACCTAGTCGGAAGTACTGCAAAGATGAGTGTCGTTCGCAGCGAGCCCCAGAAGTATGAGTTCTCGCCGAACAGCAAGAGGCAGTTGCGGAGACCGATCCAAATGCTCTGGCCCTTCTCGAGCGACCATTCGGTGAAGCCCAGGTACAGCAGGTAGGCGAGCGGTCCGGCCGCGACGAGTACGAGCGTGATGACCGCGGGGAGGAGGAGGAGGAGCAGGTAGGATCGTCGGCTCGTGCTACGCGTTCTTCGGGCTCGGGCTGGCCCTCTACTTCGCCTCGCAGGGCGCCGGGCGCCTGCTGTGGCCGCTCGTGGCCGGCACGCTGCGTCGTAACTCCTCGCGGTTCCCCGTCTGGTCGATGACCCCCCGAGTGGGGCATCGTTGCGCCATCACGAGGAGGTGCGACGATGAACGAGGCGATCCGCCAGCTCCGGTCTGAAGCACGCCAGCTCACCCGCGGGAAAGTCCCCAAGGCCATCCGGTACCCGATCGCCTTTCGCGCGGCGGTCGCCGCGCTCACGCGGACGCAGCTGGACCAGGGAGCCTCCATGAATCGCGTGGCCACCGCGCTGGGGCTGCCGGCCCGGAGCCTGCTCCGCTGGCTCGAGCAGAGTGCCCCGCCCGTGCTCCGGCCCGTCACGGTGCGGCCCGAGCCGGCGCCGCCAGTCCCGCCAGCGGCTGGCCCCGTGCTGGTCACGCCCCAGGGCGTCCGGGTCGAGGGGCTCGAGCGTGACACCCTCATCGCCGTGCTCCGGATGCTCGGGTGATCGGCTCCACCCGGCAGGTCGCCGTCTGGGCATACGGCGCCGCCGCCGATCTCCGCAAGGGCTTCGACGGCCTGAGCGCGTTGGTGAGCCAGGGCCTCGGACGCGATCCGCTCTCCGGGGACTGCTACCTGTTCGTCAATGCCACCCGCAAGCGCGCCAAGGTCCTGCTCTGGGATGGGACCGGGCTCTGCATCTATGCCAAGCGCCTGGAGCGCGGGCGCTTCGCGTCCCTGTGGCGCGACGCCGCCGCGCGCAGCGTGCGGCTGACGATGAGCGAGCTGCAGCTCTTCCTCGAGGGCAGCACGCTGGTGGGACGCTTCGCGCTCTCGCCGGCCCCGTTTGTCGTCGGCGAAACGCGAAAAGATCTTGCGGCGCGCGCAGCGAGATGATGTAGTGCGTGTGTGCTTCGCCTCGATACGATCCGCGATGCTGACATGCTCCGTCAAATCGCGGTACTCCTCGAGCGCGAGAACGAGAAACTCCACGCGAAAGTCCAGGCCCTCACCCACGAACTCGTTCGCCTCCGCGGCGACGACGCCTCTGCGGCCGAGCGCCAACTGGCGTTCCTGAAGGAGCTGCTCGCGCAGCGAGAGCAGGCCCTTTTCGGGCCGTCCTCGGAGCAGCGCCCGCGTCCGGTGGAGTCGACCCTTCCCACGGCAGCGGCGCCCCGGCGCGGGCACGGCCCGAAGGCCCAGCCCGAGCTGCCCCGCGTCGAGATGGTGCACGTGCTCGACGACGCGGATCACACGTGCCCCCAGTGCGGCGGCACGCTCCGGCCCATGGCCGGGCAGACGGAGGACGCCGAGGAGATCACGGTCGTCGAGCGGCGGTTCGTGCTCGTCACCCACAAGCGCCAGAAGTATCGGTGTGCGTGCAACGGGTGCGTGGACACCGCGCCAGGGCCGCTGCGCCTAGCGGCCCGCCCCGACGTCCGCGGCCAGCGGTACTCGCCCGAGTTCGCGGTGGAGGTCGCGATCGGCAAGTACGGCGATCATCTGCCGCTGGAGCGCCAGGCCCGGATCATGCGGCGCGAGGGGCTGGACGTCGCGTCCCAGACGCTCTGGGACCAGATCGAGGCCCTCGCTACGGCGTTGCAGCCGACCTACGAGGCCCTGCACCGGCAGGTGCTGGCCGCTCCGGTCATCGGAGCCGACGAGACGTGGTGGCGCTTCATGCGGGGGCACGAGAGCAAACGGTGGTGGGCCTGGAGCGTGACGAGCCCGGACGCCGTCGCCTACACCATTCTCGAGTCCCGCTCGCAGGAGGCGGCCCGGCAGGTGCTCAACGGCTACGGGGGCATCGTGCTCGCCGACGGGTACGGGGCCTACGACGCCCTGGCCCGCGCCGGGCCCCGGTTCACCCTGGCGCACTGCTGGGCGCATGTCCGACGGAAGTTCGTGGAGGCGGAGCCGCATTACCCGGCCCCGTGCGCGGAGGCGCTTGCTCTCCTCGGGCAACTCTACGCCGTGGAGCGGGCGTGTCCCCGGCTGGACGGCGCCCTCGACGACGCGAGCCGCGCGCAGGTGCTGCGGCTGCGGGCGGCCCGCCGGGCCGAGCAGTCGGTGCCGATCATCGCAGAGCTCCGCGCCTGGGCGCATCGGCAGCGGGCGCTGCCCGAGAGCAGCCTCGGCAAGGCGATCAGCTATATGCTAGGGCTGTGGCCGGGGCTGACGCGGTTCCTCGACGATCCGCGGATCCCGCTCGACAACAACGCCACCGAGCGTGGCCTGCGCGGCATGGTCGTCGGCAGAAAGAACCACTACGGCTCTCGCTCCAAGCGCGGCACCGAAGTCGCTGCCCTCTTCTATAGCCTCATCGAGTCGGCCAAGCTCTGCGGGGTGGAGCCCAAGGCGTACCTGCTCCAGGCGGTGCGCGCCGCGCTCGCCACCCCCGGCACCGTCACCCTCCCTCACGCCCTGCTGACGAACTGACGCTCGCCCTCCGCCGGCTTCGCGGCCAGCGGTCACCGTGGGGAACCGCGAGGACTTACGCAACAAGCTCCCTCCCCGAGTTCGCCCTCTGACCCAGATCCCTCGTCGCTGCCGGATGATCGCCTGCTCCCAAGCTATTGCTACATTTATGCTCAGCGATTGCGGGAGGGCACACAGTAGAGCAGGACAGGCGCGGCGAGCGATTCCCGAGAGGCGCACCGGGACACCTCTGCATCTGCGGTCGGGACGCGGAACGACCCTGCGCCCGACGGAAACCCTCGTCAAGAACGAAACGTGATTCCGGAAAGCTCCCGTGAACGAACGCCTCAGGTCGATAGCGAGGACGCATGATCCTGTTGTGCTTGACGCGCTCTTTCCAGATGGCCTCCGGCGTCCTGGCGTCCGTGGAGCCCTCGTAGGGGCTCGGTCATGTCCCACGTCAAGCCCACGCTCCAAACAGCGCCACAAGGCGCGCACTGTGCGCTTCTGGTGGCGTTTCGGCTACGATGCTGTGGGCCTCTCGCGGGGCTCGCTGAGCCTGGCGGAGCCGGACGCGGGAGGAGGAGCCGTGAGCTACCTCGGCGTTCTTACCGCCATTGGCCTTGCCCTGCTTCTGTTCGCGCGTCACGTCCTTGCCGGTCGCGCCGCCGTCCTTGTCGAAGCCCTCGCTTTCATTGTTGTCGTTGTCGCGGGAGCCCAGTTTCTCTTTCACGGAGCGACACTCGTATCCGCTGCCTTGGAGGGGCAACGCAGGAAGTGGTTTCAGATAGCCGTCGCACTCGCTGCGCCCGTGATGTTTGCCCTAATTCTGGTGAGCCGCGCCGATGCAATCCCGCTACGAACGTTGTGGGACATCTTGACGCCGTACCTCCTCTTCCCCCTCGGCGTCATCGCCTGGGTCTGCTGGTACAGCGGCGGTCAACTGAACCGCGAGCATCCCTTCCGCGGATTCCTTATCGCAGCGGCCATCCTGGGCGTTCTGTGCCTCGCCTGGTCGGCAGGAATGACAAGCGAATACGACGATTACGAGAAAGGCTCGAGCGAGTATTTTGACCCTGAGAAGGCCAGACGAGGAAGGGAAACCGGCGTGTACGTGTGGCGGGTTGCCTTCTATGTGACGACAGCGTACCTCGTGCTGTTTCTGCGGCTGAGGCAACGCACGTTGCCGCAAAGATGATCCCCACGCAGATTGCTGAGGCGCAGCGCGCGCCAGGGTGGAAGCTCACGCTGAACTGCGCGGTGCCATACGGCTGACCTGTGGCAAGTCTTCCAGGAGCTGAAACGATCGCTGCCACCAGGTGGACAGTTGCCGCGCCGCTGGACCAAGAAGCGCGTGAAGCTTGCGAGTCCAAAGTCGTCCGCCGATTGGCATCGGTGGCTCAATGAGCAGGAGGAAGGATAAGACCCTCGGGAGGGCTAGCAGTGAAGCAGGAGCATCAGATCGAACGCTATCTTCGGGATTCTTGCGACGTCAGGGACGACGAGAAATTCAGACGTCTCGGAATCTTTTTGCTGGCGCATACGGTAGTGGACACCCATTTGATCTCCGTGCTCGTGGCCGATCAGATCAAAGATGGCGTCGGCCTGGTGTCGCTCGAGGAGATACAGCACATTAGCGACCGGGAGACGTCCCACTCGACTTTCAAGATGCATCTGGAAAGAGCCCGAGCATTGATTCCGTCCCGAGCGGGAGAGATCGCCGAAAAGGTGAATCAGGGACGCGACGCGTTCGTTCATTTCAAGAGAGGGCGATTCGAGCTGCCTCGATACGACGGGCAAGACATCACGACCGCGGAGGGCTTTCGGGTATGCATGGATGCCGTCAATGAGTTCTTGTTGCTGGTCCCTTTTCAGGCTATCGCGTGGCAGGCCAACCCATGATCGCTACGATCTGCACGCGTAAGCAAGAAGCGCGCGTCGCGTATCGCGGCCGCTAGCGCTGACAAGGTGTCCCGTACAGATCCGCGCGCTGCGGGAGACATTCGCATGAAGCGAACGAGACTACCGTGACCATCCTCATTGTGGACGACGAGCCCGAGGTCGCGGAGCTGCTGGCGGGGATCCTGACCGACGATGGCCACTAGGTCGACACGGCCGACAACGGCCGGCGGGCCGTCGAGTAGCTCGAGACTCGGACCTACGACGTGATCCTCAGGGACCTCTCGACGCCCGAGCTCGGCGGGCCGGCGCTCTATCGCGAGCTGGAACGCCGTGACCCGCAGCTCTGCCGCCGCGTCGCCTTCCTCACGGGCGACACGATGGACCCGCAGGTGAGGGAGTTCCTGGATGGCGCCGGCCGGCTGTGCCTGCACAAGCCCTTCGACCTCGACGAGGTCCGGCGGGTGGTCCGCCAGGCGTCCGGCACGTGAGGTTTGACTCTGACCCTGCACGGTCCTAGAGTCTCGGTGGCGTTAAACTACTGGCCGCAGCCCGGAGGATGCCCGTGCGGCTCGCCCAGGACGACCTCGATCGGATTGAGAACGCCCTGGCCGCAGCGTCCACTCCCCTCGGCGCGTTGTCGGTCCTCCTCACCGAGGCCCGTCAGCTGACCCGGGCCCAGGCCGGGACGGTCTATCTGCGGCGAGGTGACGAGCTCCACTTCGCCGTCGTCCAGAACGAGGTGCTCGTCGACCGCCTCGGCGCCGAGGAGCTCGCGCGGCGGCTGGCCGCCCCGCCGCTGAAGCTCGACGGGCCCAGCATTGCCGGCTACGTGGCCCTGACACGCGCGCCGGTCAACGTTCCGGACGTCTACGAGATCCCGCTGGAGCGCCCCTACGAGTTCGACCGCCAGCGGGACGTCGAGACGGGCTACCGGACGTGCTCGATGCTGGCGCTCCCACTGCGGGAGCCACGCGGCCGCGTGTTCGGCGTCCTGCAGCTGATCAACGCGATCGACGACCGCGGCGAGATCGTCCCGTTCGACCAGGCCAGCGAGGAGCTCGCCGCGGAGCTCCTGGAGCGCCTGGCGCGCTCGATGCTCGCCACCCAGGCGAGGCCCGGGGGCGCGGCATCGGAGACGACGGCGGCGCCGGGATCATGACGGACGATCTCCAGTACAAGGGCTTTCTCATCGAGCCGGAGTCCCAGCCCACGCCGGAGGGTTGCTGGATCCCGCCCGTCGTTGTCACGCTCGATCGAGGGAATCAGGTGCGCACGACCCCGCTCTCCTCAGGTACGGGGATCGACTTCGCGAATGAGGCCGAGGCGGACGCCTATGCCGTGAAGCTGGCGCATGCGTGGATCGATCGCAGCGGGTGAAACAGCACCCATAGCGCTACGAAGGAGATCCTCATGGCCAAACGAAAGACGGCGAAGCCACGGAAGAGCGCTACTCGCGGCAAGAAAGCTCGCAGTGAGAAAGCCAGCCCGCGCCGCCGACCGAAGTCGACACCTGCCAGGAAGCCGGCCGAGAAACAGGGCTCGAGCGCAATATCGCCCACCCTGGACCAGTCAGAGAAGCCAATCGCTGGAGCATCCCTCGGCGATCAACAGTCTGTATACATCGGGACGGTGTCGCTCCCGCCGAGCTGATGGCGACGCTCCGCATCGGGAGCGACGGCCGTGGGTACCACGAGCACCGAGGTTGGACGATCCGCGTGGGGCCCGATCCAGTCGGTGACCGTCGTGGTCGCAGCCCCGGGCCGGTTCCGCAAGATCAGCGCCGTGGGCATGCTGGCCATCAGCAACGACGCCTTCTTCGGCGTCCGGGGCGCGCGCGTGCCGCCCCACGGCGCGAGCGTGTACGCCGCCGGGGCCTACGACGCCGGGAGTGAGGCGAACTCCGAGTCCTGCGCGTTCATTCCGGGGCCGCCGTGCGGCAGTGCGCTCATGCGCGACACGGCGGGCGCGGAGGGCTACGTGCACCTGCATGCCGGGATCCACGGCATCGGCGACCTCGTGCCGTCCTCGCACGACTGGCGGAATCCCGTCGCCGAGGTCCACATCCGGCGCCTGCGCTGACGCGCACCGACCCGGTCAGGCCCGGGCTCGACGCGCCGTGCAGGCGCGGCGACCCCCGGACCTGACCGGATCACCCGAACGGCGCCGCCGACCAGGTGGCCGTCACGAGGAGAGACGAGAGGCGGTCGAAGAAGACGGCGGGGTCGCCCTTCTTCGGCCGAGCACGCCGAGCGCGATGACGCCCACGCCGAGGAAGACAAGGGAGACAGGCTCGGGCACTGTCGCTGCGTTGTAGTGAGCCAGGACTCGACTTGCCGTCAGCGCCGAGCCGTATACGGCCACCTCGTCGATCAACCCGTCCACAAAGCGACCCCCTCCGCCCCAGCTACCGATCCTCCCGAGCGACTGTGTGGTCACCAATCCCGAAAGGACGAACAGGTGCTCCTGGAATTGGCCGTTGACGTACAGACTGGCTACCCCAGTACCTTGCTCGTAGGTGGTCACGATGTGGTACCAAGAGCCGCCGCCGAACACGAAGCCGTTGCTCCAGTCCGAGCCGGCCAGCGCCCATTCGAACCGTGGGACGTCCAAATTCACGAATTGCCAGTGAGCACAAGGGAATGCGCAGCCATCGGTGTTATACAAGGATGACCAGCCGCCCGGGAAATTGTCGATATACGCCCAAGCTTCGATGCTGAGGTCAGCAAACACCCCCAGCGCGGGCACCGACACGTCGGCGCTCGTCCCATTGAAGCCTGCCGCTGTACCCAGCGCGGGCGCGGCGCTTGCCTGTCCCAGCGCGACGTTGTTGTACGTGCCGTGATTCGATCCGGCGGAATCCGTCGCAGTCGAACCGCTGGTGTCCTCGAACCGCCAGTACGCAACCGGATTGTCGCTCAGCACCTCTGTCGCGTACGGCGAGGCATAGGCGCGCCGTGCATCCTGAATTCCCAAGAAGAGCAGCGACAAGAGGATCCAGTACAGAGCGTTTTTCATGACCACCTCCAGTGGCCCGAACGATGGCCCGGGAATGCGACTGAGCGCAGAAGACTCCGCCTTGCAACCACCGGGCCACCCACGAAACAACGAGCACTTGCGAAATAGCGGAAAGACCCGGTGCGCCGAAGACGTTAGTTCCGCTGACGTTGAACACTAATTGTGCCGCTTCAGTAGGTTTTTTTACCTCTATGGCGAGAGGCATCTTGCTTACCTAAGATCACCCACTGTCGGCTCTTCTTACGGAACCAGGCCTCTTTAGCGGAACCAGGCCTCCTATTGGTGGTGAGAGGCGGCGCGTCTTTGATGGGTGACCCGTGAAGGTGAGGTTCGTGTATCGTAAGTGCTGATCGGCTGTGACCACGGAGGGCTAGCCTCAACTGGTAAGGCAGTGGACTTGAAATCCACCGGGCTGCGAGGCCCTTGGGGGTTCGAATCCCTCGCCCTCCGCCAATCTCTCGCACAGTTAGCCGACAGTGACTCATGCGCTCGCGACTCCTGAGGCGGCTTGCTTTGCCCGTG
>Ga0209343_10010765_pt1 | contig 10373 bp, 11 predicted proteins | sample RifCSPlowO2_02_FD_184026 | JGI IMG/M metagenome (GOLD analysis project Ga0209343, IMG submission 184026) | Groundwater microbial communities from Rifle, Colorado - Rifle CSP2_plank lowO2_0.2 (SPAdes) (version 2) | ecosystem: Environmental > Aquatic > Deep subsurface > Groundwater | place...
CACACCGGCTTCGGCGATGACGATCGTGCGGGTCTGGTTGGTCATCTCGGCAAGTCCACGAATGATTTCCTCACCAAGGTCTGGCACGCGTTGACGGCGGCAAGCACTGCGACGATCCGCTCGGCTGCATGGCCGTCGCCGTATGGGTTTTCGACGTTCGTGCGATCGCGTGCAAGCCCCGCGCGGATCGCGTTGTAGATGGCTGAAGGAATCGGGTCGCAGTCGATCACCGAGGCGGCGCGCGGCCGGCGCGCCTGGCGGTCACCGATGTTCACCGTCGGCAGGCTAAACGATGGCGCCTCGTGTATGCCGGTGGACGAATTGCCCACAAGCACATCCGCATGCTTGAGGAGCCGTAGATAGTCTTCGTACGCGATGTGCGGGTATACAACGAAACCGGACTTGTTCAGCTTTGAGACGATGCGCTTTCCGCCCGCGTCATTGTTGGAATAAATAGCGAGGACATCCGCCCCGTGCATCTTGGCCGCGCCTCGGATGGCCCGTATGCTCTCATCGATATCCCGCGTCACTCTCGAGAGCTCTGTCGTGACCGGGTGCTGGGAAAAGACGATGAGCTTTTTTTTCGGGTCCAGCCCGTATTTCTTGAAAATCGCGGCGCGCGGCGGATAGGAGTCCCGATGTCGGAAATCCTCTGGTTCACGCTGGTCGCAATCGGCCTGTATTTCTTTTCGGACTGGCTGCTCGATTTCATCGAACGCCTGCGTGGCAAGCGCTTCGGGGAGAACCGGCCGCTCATTTTCTTCGCCATCATCCTGCCGCTCGCGGTCGCGAGCTTCTGGCTGCTGCGCAGGCTCTCCGGCGGCGAGTAGACCCGAAGGCTCAGGCCCCAGCGGGGAGTTCGCGCCCCAACCACTCCAGCTCGCGGCGCGTGCGCGCCCGGAGCAGGCGCACGCGCTCGGAGGCGCGGCAGAGCTCGGCGTTCTGCGCGGCGGCGATGGCTGCCGCCGCCTCGAGCGCAGCGCGTCCCGGGGCGCCGGTGTCGAGCGCGACCACGATTCGCCGCGGCGATCCTACTTCTCGGCTTGCTTGCGCCATGGTTTCTTCCGCTCGTGGGCGCCGGCGGCACGCGCGCGCTGCGCGAAATCGAGCAGGCGCTCCTCGACCCGGCGGTTGATTTCGTCAGCCGGCCGGCCGGTGAGAATCTCGATGCCCTCGTCGATCCGCTCGACCGCGTGGATTTGGAAGCGTCCCGCGCTCACCGCGTCCACGACGCGCTCGTGCAGCATCAGGTGTTTCACGTTCGATGCCGGAATCAGCACGCCCTGGCGGCCGTCGAGGCCGCGTTTCGCGCACAAATCGAAAAAGCCCTCGATCTTTTCGTTGACCCCGCCGATCGGCTGCACGTCGCCGTGCTGGTTGACCGACCCGGTGACCGCGAGCGACTGCGCGAGCGGCGCCTCCGCCAGCGCCGAGAGCAGCGCGTACAACTCCGCGGACGAGGCGCTGTCGCCCTCCACGCCCGAATAGCTCTGCTCGAAGACGAGGCTCGCGGCGAGCGAAAGCGGCTGGCGCACCGCGTAGCGTCCGGCGAGGAAACCCGAGAGGATCAGCACGCCCTTCGAGTGGAGCGGACCGCCGAGGTCGGTTTCGCGCTCGATGTCGACGACCTTGCCGCCGCCGAGCCGCACGCGCGCGGTGATGCGGTGCGGCATGCCGAAGGCGAAGCCGCCGAGCTGCACCACCGACAGCCCGTTGACCTGTCCGACGCGCTCGCCGGTGCTCGAGACCATCAGCGTGCCGCGCAGCATCTCCTCGAGGATGCGCTGGCGCATGCGATCGTGGCGCTGCTCCCGTGCCTCCAGCGCGCGCGCCACGTCCGCGGCACTCGCGACCGCCCGTCCCGCGACCCCGGCCCAGTGATCGGTCTCGCGCAGCAGATCCACGAGGCCGCGCATGTGCAGCGACAGCCGCTCGGCGTCTTCCGCGCCGCGCGAAGCCTGCTCGATCACGCGCTGGACGGCGGCCCGCTCGAGCGGCCTGAGCTTCTCGCGCCGCAGGAAAGTCGCGATCACGCGCGCATGCGCCAGTTCCGCGCCCGCATGGCGCTCGGTGACCTCTTCGAAATCGCTCGCCACCTTGAACAGCTCCCGGAACTCCGGGTCATAGGCGTGCATCAGGTAGTAGATCATCCGCTCGCCGACCAGCACCACCTTGAGGTCGAGCGGAATGGGCTCCGGGTCGAGCGACACCGTGCTGATCAGGCTGTAGGCCTGGCTCGGGGATTCGATCTTCAGCGCTCGCGCGCGCAGCGCGCGCTTGAGCATTTCCCAGGAGAACGGGTGCGTGAGGAGCTTCAGCGCATCGAGCACCAGGTAGCCGCCGTTCGCACGGTGCAGCGCGCCCGCCTTGATCAGGGTGAAATCGGTGAGCAGCGCCCCCATCTGCGCGATGTGGTCGATGCGGCCGATCAGGTTGCCGTAGTTGGGATTGTCCTCGTACACCACGGGTGCGCCCTTGGACTGCGTGTGCTCGACGAGCACGTTCACCTGGTAGCGGCGAAGCGGCGACTCCCCGGGCTCCGCGCGCGCAACCGGGATTCCGAGCAGGGTCGGCTGCTCGCCTTCCTTGGGCTGGCGGAAGATTTCGGCGTGGTCGAGCACGTCCTCGCGCACCCGGGCGAGGTACTCGCCGACCGCCGCCACGTCCTGCCACTCGAGCATGAGTTCCTTGATCATGCTGCCGACCACCGAACTGGTTACCTGGCGGTTCAGTTCGCGGAGCTTCTGCTGCGCGTCACGCCGCCACCGCGGCAGGTTCTCGATCACCTTCTCTAGCTCGGCCTGCAGCGCGGCGATCGTGGATTCGAGTCGCTGGCGCTCCTCCTCGGGCAGCGCACGGAAGCGATCGGGCTCCATGACCGCATCGCCCTGGAGCGGCGCGAACGCGAATCCCGAAGGCGTGCGCAGCAGCGCGACGCCCTCCTTGCGCGCCCGCTCGCCGATCGCGCCGATGCCCTGTTCCTGGTGATCGTTGAATTCGGTTTCGATTTCCTGGCGGCGGGCACGGTACTCGTCGGTCTCGAAAGCGGCCGGAATGCCGGCCTGCAGTTCCTCGACCAGGCGCCGCATGCCCTGCTGGAACTGCAGCGCGCGGCCTGCCGGCAGGTCGATCCGCGACGGCTTGTGCGGAGTGGCGAAATTGAAGACGTAGCACCAGTCGGAGGGCGGAGGTTCGGTCGCGGCGCGCGCAGTGAGAAGCCGGCGCACGGTCGTATGCCGGCCATAGCCGTCGGGCCCCATGGCGAACAGGTTGTAGCCATCCGAGCGCATATCGATGCCGAACTGGATCGCCTCGACGGCGCGGTCCTGCCCGTAAATCCCGTCGGGCTCGGTCAGATCCGTGGTGGAATCGAATCCGGCCGCGGAAAGGTCGCAGCGGCGTCGAAGCTGCGCCGGCTGCAGCCGCAGCGTCCTGGCGAGGGGCGTTTCGTCCATCAGCGCGACCAGGCGACGCGCACGCGGTATTCGTGCGGACTGTAGCGAACCTGGAGATTGCCGCGGTAGGCGCTCGCGAGCGCATCGCCGATGCGGCGGGCGAGATGCACGTCGGTCGTGGCGACTTCCAGTCCGCCGCGTGTTTCCCGCAGACCCATCACGCGCTGCAGCGGGTGCAGGCGCGTCTCACGGCGTTCCGCGTTTCGCACCAGCGCGAGCAGTTCGTCGCGGTGCTCGGCGAAGTACGCACCGCTCAGGCGAACCGTGCCTGCGGGTTCACGTTCCTTCGTTCGCCGGCACGCCGGGCAGAGGTGCGGCCGAGCGCGTTCCGAGGCCTCCCCCCATTGCCAGCGGCCGCGGCGGAAGACCGCAGCGCAGTCCGGGCACGCTGCAGGCCCGCGAGGTTTCGCTCGTTCGAAATACGGATCGTGTTTGAGCGCGTCGAACGCGCGGTCGATATGACGTCGTTGTCGCTGGCGGGGTTCGCGTCGTTTCATGCCGGTTTCCTTGAATGGTGGAGAACGCTCGAAACGGAATCGGTGATCTTTGATGCAAGCATGGTCCGCGCCGGCGCGGACGGTGTTGACGGGCGTCAAGGGGGAATCCGCAATTCCTTTGCGCGCTGGTCGGACCTGCATTGGAAGTTCGTCGATCTGCCGACTTCGCGAACTGCGCGAAGTCGGCAGACCCGGGAGATCCCAATAAACGACGCCTCCGACTCGCATCGGAATTTCATCGATCTGCCGACTTGGCAGACTTCCGCCAAGTCGGCAGACCTGGGGGAACCTAAAATCGAGCCAAACGTCGCAAACGCACGTTCTGACGATTTCCATGAATCACGCAACTTCCATCCCGCGCTGGGAGCACTTCGACCACATGGCCGACATCGGCGTGCGGGGTTTCGGGGCGACGCGCGAGCAGGCCTTCGAGCAGGCGGCGGTGGCGCTCTGCGCGGTGATTGCGGATCCCGTAAATGTGGCGCCGCGGGAGGCGGTGGCCATCGAATGCGAAGCGCCGGACGAGGAGCTGCTGCTGGCCGAATGGCTGAACGCGCTGGTCTTCGAGATGTCTACCCGCAAGATGCTCTTTTCCCGCTTCGTGGTGCGGTTCGAAGGCACCCGACTCGCAGGTGAAGCCTGGGGCGAAGGCGTCGATTCGAGCCGTCACCATCCCGCGGTCGAGGTGAAGGGTGCGACGTACACCGAATTGAAGGTTTCGCGACAGCAGGACGGCACGTGGGTGGCACAATGTGTCGTCGACGTGTGAAGCCGTAGCCATGGACCTCTCCCGATTCAAGCGGCGCAGCGAGCACGAGTGGGAGATCGAGCCGCACGGCGCGATGCGCGTGCCGGGCGTGATCTACGCGACCGAATCGCTGGTGCGCGACATGGACGACAAGGTTTATGAGCAGGTGGTCAACGTCGCCGCGCTGCCCGGGATCGTCAAGGCTTCGTACGCCATGCCCGATGCGCATTGGGGCTACGGCTTTCCGATCGGCGGCGTGGCCGCCTTCGACCCGGAGGAGGGCGGAATCGTTTCCGCGGGCGGGGTCGGCTACGACATTTCCTGCGGCGTGCGCAGCCTGCACACCGGACTCTCCGCGCGGCAGGTGCGTGCGGTGCAGGAGCGGCTCGCGGATTGCCTGTACGCGCGAATTCCGGCCGGACTAGGCAGCACCGGTTCGATTCGGCTCGGTGCTTCCGAGATGGACGCGATGCTCACGGGCGGTGCGCGCTGGGCGGTGAAGCGAGGCTATGGAGAGGCCGCTGACCTCGAGCGCATCGAGGAGGGCGGTTGCATGGCTCAGGCGAAGCCGGATTGCGTTTCCGACCGGGCGAAACAGCGCCAGCGCGACGAAATGGGCACGCTCGGCAGCGGCAACCATTACCTCGAAGTGCAGAACGTCGCGCAGGTGTTCGACGCGGAACTCGCTCGCGCATTCGGTCTGCGCGAGGGTGCGACGCTCCTCACGATCCACTGCGGTTCCCGGGGCCTCGGCCACCAGATCGGGACCGAGTTCCTCAAGCGCATGGCGATTGCCGGAAGCCAGCACGGCATCCGACTGCCCGATCGCGAACTCGCCTGCGCTCCGATCCGCTCTCCCGTAGGCGAGGACTACCTCGGTGCGATGCGTGCCGCGATCAACTGCGCGCTCGCCAACCGGCAGATCCTCACGCACCTGGCGCGCGAGGTTTTCGCCGCGATCGTGCCGGCGGCGCGGCTCGAACTCCTGTACGACGTCTCGCACAACACCTGCAAAGTCGAGCAGCACGTCGTGGATGGGGTGAAGCGTGAACTCTATGTGCACCGCAAGGGCGCGACGCGCGCCTTCGGTCCCGGACATCCGGATGTTCCCCCGGCCTTGCGCGCGTTCGGGCAGCCGGTGCTGATCGGCGGCTCGATGGGAACGGCGTCGTACGTGCTCGCCGGCGCCGAAAGCGGCGAAGCGCGTTCCTTCGCTTCGGCCTGCCACGGTGCCGGGCGCGCGATGAGCCGGCACCAGGCGACCAAGCAGTGGAACGGCCGGCACGTGATCGACGAATTGGCCGCGCGCGGCATCCTGATCCGCAGTCCTTCGCAGCGCGGTGTCGCCGAGGAGGCCCCTGGCGCCTACAAGGACGTGTCCGAAGTGGTCGACGCCTCCGAGGCCGCGGGGCTGGCGAAGAAGGTGGCGCTGCTCGAGCCGCTGGTGTGCATCAAGGGATGAAAGCCTGGCCGCGGTTGAGGCCCGCGTGTCGCCACTACGAGTCATTCGCAAGTACGCCGACAGCCCGTCTTTCCTCGACCGCCCGATGGGCATAGCCTTCCGGGCAAGTTGCTCTTGGCCAATACGTGCGATCCCCACCTCGCGTGAAACCTGCGTATCCAGGTACCTAGCATTCGCACGATCGCGGCGGTGAGTTGATTTTGATTGTCGTTGGCGAGTCGTTGCCACGAATGGCGGGATGTACTCCGCTTATTCGGCTCCCCTGCTGTTCGTTCGGCCTCTTGTAACCCGTAACGCCATCGGTTACACTGAGCTCTGTGATCCGTCGAATCCGGCACAAGGGACTGCAGCGATTCTTTGAGACAGGCAGCAAGTCCGGAATTCAGGCGCAGCATGCCGATCGATTGCGGTTGATTCTTGCCCAGTTGAGCGCAGCAACAAAGCCAGAGGATATGGCGCTGCCCGGATTGGTACTGCATCCGCTCAAGGGTGATCGGAAGGGCGTGTGGTCGGTTCGGGTGAGCGGAAACTGGCGTATCACCTTTGCCTTTGCGGGAACCGATGCTGATTTGGTCGATTACGAGGACTACCACTGAAAGGAAGCGCCATGCGCATGCACAATCCCCCGCATCCCGGCGAAATTATCAAGTCGCTTTGTCTGGAGCCGCTTGGGGTAACGGTGACCGACGCTGCGAAGGCCCTGGGCGTCAGCCGCAAGACGCTTTCGGCGATTTTGAATGGCCGTGCGGGCGTAAGCCCTGAAATGGCGGTACGTCTGTCGATCGCGTTTGGGACCTCGGCGGAGAGCTGGCTGAATCAACAAACGCAGTACGACCTCTGGCACGCGGAGCAGCGGCGCAAGCAGCTACGCGTGATGAAATTGGCGGCTTAGCAAGATGCCGAACCCGCTCAACGCCGACGCGCAACGAGAGTGGCGGCGCGCGGGTTAGCGGCACGTTCAGCTCCAAGTTCGCGAAGGGCCGCGGGAGGATTGTCATGAGCGAGGCGGGCTTTCACGGTGTTTTCCCTTACCTAGTCTCGCCGGTCCACGAGTCCGGCGAGGTGAATGCCGAGGTTCTGGCCAGACTGTGCGACGATCTGATCAAGGCCGGCCTGGGCGCCGCGCAGCAGATGGTCGATCGCACCCTTGCGGGTCGCGGCTGATCTCGCATCCCGCGTCAGCCGACCTCGATCTCCCGCGTAATCCAACCCGTTCGGCACGAACCGACCCGCACCACGGCGCTTCCCTTGCCGCGCAGCGTCCACGACAGGGTGCGCGCACCCGTGTTGCCGCGGCTTCGCATGTAGTAGAGCGCGGCGTAGCCCTCGTACTTTCCGTGCCCCCACCCTTCGAGATGCCCGAGCGTCTGGCGCGCCTCGCGCGGATTGGCGAGCGCACAGCCTTGCGGCTCGATCTCGGCGACCAGCGGCTCGTTCCAGTCGAGCTTGCGCGCCGAGCTCAGGCCGTTGGTCGCGAGGTAGCCCAGGTTCTCGACGCGCACGTCGAGCCGGTAAAGACCGCTTGCGACTTCGCTCGCCTGCGCCAAAGCGATCCGCACGCTCGGCGCGAGCGCTGCAACTCGCAGGAAGGCGGCCGACTGCCCGCGGCAGACTTCGTCGATGCGCTCGTAGGGCGGATTCCATAAACCCACGCGCGGATCGAGGCCGCCGACCTCGACCTCTCCGAGCTGCGGGTGGTCGAGCTTCTTCCACGGGCGCAACACGCGCCCGGAATTGTGTTCCGCGTCCCAGCGCGCGATCTTCTCCATGTCGGCGCGCTCCAGGTGCGTGTAGCGATCGACGAAGCGCTTCTTCTTTTCCAGCCCCACCTGCTCGAAGAGATCCCACAGCTCGACCGCGTAGGCGAGGCAGCCGCGCTGGTGATAGGCGTAATCCGTGAGGTCGCCGCGGATCGGCTTTTCCGGCTCGTAGATGAACTCCTCGAAACCGCTCACTGTAGGGTAGTGCGCGTGCTGCTCGCCCCACTCGGCCACCTGGCGGAAGATGGCGAGATCTTCCTGGTCCATCTTCACGTCGGGCTTGTCGCCGAGCGGGCGGATGTAGACGCCGCCGAAGGTGTGGAAGTTGAGCCAGGCGAACAGATGCGGCCGGTGCGAAGTGAATTCCACCACTGCGCGCGATTCGGGCTCGTTCATCGGGTAGCTTCCGGCGCCGACCTGCTCGTTCTCCGGGTACCACTGGAATGGAAAGTTGCGGTTGAGGTCGGTCTGGTTGTCGGAGAGGAAGTTCGGCGTCGGGATCGTCACGCCGTCGAAGTTCTCGATCACGCCTTCGGGATAGATTTTGTAGTACGGGCCTGGATCCTCGAGCGTCCGCTCGAGAAGGAGGCCGGGAACCTCGCGCGACTCGACGAATTCCCCGGCCGGATCCGCCTTGCGCATGATGAGCGCGATGCCGTCGCCGTCGACGTCCCGCGAGATCCAGCGCGCGTGGCTGCGGTTGGGCCGTTCGTCGCGTGGCACGCTGCGCACGTAGCGCCCGGACTTGAGCACTTCTTCGGCGCCGTCCGGCGACATGCGCGGCATGATGTAGAAGAGCACCTCGCGCAGGCGCTCGCATACATGGGCGGGCAGCCCATGCAGCTCGGCCTGCGGCTCCGCGTGCAGGCGGATCACGTCCTCCGCGATCGCGAGCGCCGCGCTCGAGCCGCACAGTTCGGACGCGTGCATGTTGCCGTCGACCCAGACCGCGGGGCGCAGCCTCTCCGGCTCCGGCCCGAGCGTGAGGACCCAGAGGTCGCGTCCGGCCACCGAGCGGCCGATGCTTTCCAGGCGCACGAACGCGGGATGCGCCAGCGCCCAGGCCTGCAATTGCGCGGTGAGCGCGTCGTAATCGAGGAATTCGCGGCGGAATCGTGTCGTCATGGGCGCGCAAGCTATCACGTGCGCTACGATTCGGCCAACTCCGCTCGCGTGCCGAGTCCGAACGCCGTGATGCTTTTCTTCGATCTCGGGACTTCGGCCGTTTTTGCCGAAGTCCCGAGACACGGCGACAATGGCGGTGCGCGCTGGGCCAGGTTCGTGCCCGAGGGCTGCTTCGGTGTCTCATGATTCCCCGCAACGGCGAGCAGCGCGGGGAATCACGAGATCGGACAAAAACGCGGACTATTCGTATGCGAACTTGTGACTCAGGACGCCAGGGCGAAAGTTCATGACCATTTACCAGCTCGGTGACAAGACGCCGCAGGTCCATCCGACCGCCTATGTCGCGGACGAGGCGACGCTGATCGGCGAAGTGATCCTCGGCGAGCGCGCGAGCGTCTGGCCCGGTGTCGTGATCCGCGGCGACAACGAACCGATCCGTATCGGCGACGAAGCGAACGTCCAGGATGGCGCGGTGCTGCACGCCGACCCGGGTTTCCCGCTTACGATCGGCGCGCGCGCCTCGATCGGCCACCAGGCGATGCTGCACGGCTGCACCATCGGCGAGAACACGCTGGTCGGCATCCAGGCGGTGATCATGAACGGCGCGGTGATCGGGCGCGACTGCATCGTCGGCGCAGGCTCCGTGATCCCGGAAGGCAAGCAGTATCCGGAGCGATCGCTCATCCTCGGCGCGCCCGCCAGGGTCGTGCGCGAGCTTACGAACGAGGACCTGGCGACGCTGCGTTCCAATGCGGAGAGCTACGTGCGCCGGCAGGAACTGTTCAGGAAGACGCTGACGCGGATCGGCTGAGGGCGCGAACCGGCTCCTATAATCGATCGGATGGAACCGGGCGAATCGAGCGATGAAGCGAAGGATCTGGCGCTGCGGGAGGACCGACGCCTCCTCGGCCGGTTGCTCGGGGAGGTGATTCGCGAGCAGGCCGGCGACTCGGTGTTCGAGACGATCGAGCGCATCCGCCAGACCGCGGTCGGATTCCGACGCTCGGACCCGGAGGCCGGCAATGGGGCGGGCGAGATCAAGGCCGCGCTCGAGCGCCAGTTGAACGCCCTCGGCATCGAGGACACCCTGCACGTGGTGCGGGCGTTCAGCTACTTCTCGCACCTGCTCAACATCGCCGAGGACGTGCACCAGCACCGCCGGCGGCTGGCGCACGTTCGCGCAGGCGCGCCGCGCCGCGCCGGGAGCCTTTCGCACGCACTCGAGCGAGTGCAGCGGGCCGGCGTTGCGCCGGAAGCGCTTCTCGCCTGGTTCGGCCGCGCGAGCGTGAGCCCGGTCCTGACGGCGCACCCGACCGAGGTGCAGCG
>Ga0209343_10010767_pt1 | contig 10372 bp, 12 predicted proteins | sample RifCSPlowO2_02_FD_184026 | JGI IMG/M metagenome (GOLD analysis project Ga0209343, IMG submission 184026) | Groundwater microbial communities from Rifle, Colorado - Rifle CSP2_plank lowO2_0.2 (SPAdes) (version 2) | ecosystem: Environmental > Aquatic > Deep subsurface > Groundwater | place...
ACCCGCAATCCCGAGATGCCCACCGTCGTGCGCCCGCGCCGACGGACGGCGAGGTCATACCAGGGCGCGAGTTGCGCGATCTCGCGGCGCATCGCTTCGGCAAGTTCGCCCTCCTTCGCGGTTGCCGCCGCGAAACTGACCGGACAGGCGAAACCGCTGGCCGGGGCGTCCGACGCCGGAGCTTCCAGCGGAAAATCCATCAGAATCGGGCCTGCAGGATGCTCGAACAGCGACAACAGGGCACGGAGCACCTTGCGCTGGAACTCCGGCTCGTTCGGCGCCCCGAAGGGACGCCCCAGCATGAACGGCACCCACAGCGCCCGCGGCGGCTTCGCCGCCGCCGTCTGCTCGCGGATCAGGCTGATCTGCGCGGTCGGGACGCCCTCGCGCTCGATGTAGTGGCCCAGTGCGCCCACGGCGCACGTGCAGTTCGGTCAGACCGGGGTAAGCAATACCGCGTCAACGCGGTCCTTTTTCAGCAGGGCCGCGAGCTCGCGCGCCTTCGGTTCGAGCGCGCGGATCGGGGCGGCCCCCATGAATGAGTAGTGGAAATCCGAGACCGAACCGACGATGCCTTCGGCCTCGAGCTCCCGCAGCCGGTCGAGCGGAAAGACGACATTGACGTCCTCCTGGAATCCGCTGCGGTCGAAATTGACCGAGATGTGGCTCATCCTCAATTCGGCCGCCGGCGCATCGCCGGGAATGATGCGGTAGTCGGCCGAGCCCATTTCGAACGGCCGGTCGCCGTGAACGTGCAGGCCCGAGGTCGTGACGATCGCCACGCGCCGCCGTTCAAGCGCAGGCCCGGTAATGAACGGCGTTCGCCCGAAATCGGGCAGGTCGCGGATCTTGTCGAGGTGGTGCTGTCGTTCCCACTCGGGAAGGTCGGTCAGTCGGGCCACGCGCTTGCTCTCCTCTGTAAGATGAAATGGGTCATTGCGGTCAACGGCGGTGCCGGCCCGCGTTCCAGCCGTGGGATGCGAGGAATTTCTCGCCGACCTCGATCGGCTCTTCCTCGAGCGGCGTCGCCATGGTGTCGTTCCAGCGGTTGAGGAATCCGAACAGCGCGACGGTGGCTGCGATCTCCACGATCTGGTTCTCGTTCCAGTGGCGCTTCATCTTTTCAAACAATTCATCAGTGACAGCGTTAGGCTGCGAAGCCGCTGCAATCGCAAAGTCGAGCGCGACGCGTTCGCCCTCCGTATAGAGCGGACTGGTGCGGTATTCCCATATCGCCGCGAGCTTCTTCTCGTCCACGCCAAACCGGAGCGACCCTCCGGCGGTGTGCGCCATTCAGTAATGGCAGCCGTGCGCGCGGCTCGCGACGTGAGCCACCAGCCGCTTGAACCCGCGGTCCACCTCGCTCTCGGGGTCCCACACGGCCGCGGTCAGCGCGGTGAACGCCCGCACCAGCCTGGGCCTGCGCTGCATGATGAGCACGCTGTTCGGCACGAAGCCGAGCGATTTGGCAAAGCCCGGAGCGAGATCGCTCAACTCGGCAGACAGGGGCAGCGGCGCGATCCGCGGGTCGGGATTGCGTGTCTTCTGGGCCATCCTGGAACTCCTCCGCTTATGGATTAATCAGCCAGACCACGGAAAAATCATCGATCGAGGCAGCGCAGCATCACGTCTGCGATGTCGTTGAGCGCGGCGCGGTCGGGATTGGCCTTGCCGACCAGCCGCAGGCCCTGGATGCTGGCGACAAGGAAGCGGGCGAGGGAATCGAGGTCGGCCGTCGCCGGAATTTCCCCGCGCGCCTGCCCGCGGGCCAATGCCTCGCGGAAGGTCGCTTCCACCCGCTTCAGGCTGCGCTGTACCCGAGCCGCCGTGGTCCGGTCGCGCGACGCCAGCTCCGCCGCGCTGTTGCCGAGAAAGCAGCCACGTCGCCCGGGTCCCGCGACGATACTGTCGATCAGGTCGCTCACGAAAGTTGCGATCGCTTCGCGCACTGGAACCGGCCGCGCAAGCGCGGAGGCGATGCGGATAACGCCCTGCTCCCCATAGCGTTCGAGCGACCGGTGCAGCAGCGCGCGCTTGCCACCGAAGGCGGCGTAGAGGCTCGACCGGCTGAGGCCGGTCGCCTCGCACAGGTCGTCGAGCGAAGTCGCCTTGAAACCCTTCGCCCAGAACGCCTGCATCGCTCGTTCCAGCACGGTGTCAGCATCGAATTCGCGGGGTCGGGCCATGCGGAAACGAAAATAGACTCGTTATGGACTATACAGTCTTGAATGAGTGCGTGCAAGCCGCCCTCCCCGCCGCGACCGGTGGCAGCGCCCGCAGCGGACCGGACATCCGGCGCCCCGCCCGCCTCGTATATCTCTCGAGCCACGTGCCCCGAGCCGAACCCGGCTGCCGCGCGCGGCCATTTCGATCAACCAACAGGAGTCTGATACATGAAATCACGCAATATCGCTGTCACCGCAGTTACCCTGGCGGCCCTCGCCGCCGGCGCCGCTCTCGCTCAGGATAAGGGCGCGTCGATCAAGGGTGAGAAGGAACGGTGCTACGGCATTTCGATGGCCGGCAAGAACGACTGCGCCGCCGGCCCCGGCACCACGTGCGCCGGAACCTCGAAGATGGACTACCAGGCCAACGCCTGGAAGTACGTCGCCAAGGGCACCTGCACAACGATGAAGACGCCGAAGGGCATGGGGTCGCTCAAGGAAATCAAGAAGAGCTGAGAGTCCCCCGGAAGCCCATCACCTCGCCAGCATGACCACGGTCCTTACCGCCGGGCTCGGCCTGAAGCCGCAGCACTACGATGCGGCGCTGGCCTGCCCCGCGGAAGGGCTGTGGTTCGAGGTGCATCCCGAGAACTACCTGGTCGCGGGCGGTCCGCGCCTCGCGTGGCTGGAGGCGATCCGCGCGCGCCACCCGATTTCGCTGCATGGAGTGGCCCTGTCGCTTGCAGCCGACGCCGAACCCGACCCGGGTCACCTCGCCCGCCTGGCTGGTCTTGCCCACCGCATCCAACCTGTGCTCGTATCCGAGCACCTCGCCTGGTCAACGTGGCGCGGCGCCTATCACCCCGACCTGCTGCCGTTTCCGCGCACGGACGAAGCGCTTGCGCGCATCGCCGCTAACGTCTCGCGCACCCAGGACACGCTGCAACGGCGCATCGCCATCGAGAATCCGTCGCACTACCTGAAGCTCGTCGGGCACGCGTGGGACGAGATCGATTTCCTCAAGGAGCTGGCGCGCCGCACCGGTTGCGGGCTGCTGCTCGACGTGAACAACGTCTACGTGAGCGCGCGCAACCTGGGACACTCGGCCGACGGCTATATCGACGCCTTTCCCGGCGACCTGGTCATGGAAATCCACCTTGCCGGCCACACGCCGGACCCGAATCTGGGTGAGGCGCTGCTGGTCGATTCACACGATGCGCCGGTCGCTCCCGAAGTCTGGGCGCTATATGAACGCCTGATCCGCCGTATCGGCGCGCGCCCGACGCTGATCGAGCGCGACGACAATCTGCCCGAATTCGCCGCGCTCTTGTCCGAGCGCCAGCGTGCGGACGCCGTGCTGCGCGCTCCGCTTGCGATGGCCGCATGATGAACCCGCCGACGCCTGGAGCCCTCACTCGTTTCCAGGACGCCTTCGCGCGCGCGCTGCTTGCGCCCGCGGCGGTGCAGGACGACGGCGTTGCCGCGCTTGCGGCGCAACCTGCATTTGCCGTGTACCGCAACACCGTCTTGAAAGCCTGCATCGACGCGCTGCAGGCCAACTATCCGGCCGTGGCGCGGCTGGTCGGCGAGGAGTGGTTCCGCGCAGCCGCCGCGGTATACGTGCGCGAGTCGTTGCCCACCGATCCGACACTGCTGCGCTACGGCGCGGGATTCGCCGATTTTCTCGAGCGCTTCGAACCCGCCGCCGACCTGCCTTACCTGCCGGGCGTCGCGCGGCTCGACCGCCTGTGGACCGAAGCGCACGCCGCGCCCGATCAGGAGGCGCTCGACCCCGCCGCCGTCGCGCGCCTCGCCCCCGACGCGCTGGCCAGCTCGATACTGCGCCCGCACGCCGCCGCGCGCTGGGCGTGGTTTGCCGATGCGCCGATTTACACCATCTGGTCGCGGAACCGCGCCGATGGCGCACCCGGGGCCGATCTCGACTGGCAACCCGAGGGCGCGCTGCTGGTGCGCCCCCGCGACACTGTCGAGTGGATCGCGCTCGACGCCGCAGGATACGCTTTTCTCGACGCGTGCGCGGCGGGCAGCACCCTGGCCGGGGCCGCGCAGGCGGCGCTGCAGGTACAGGACGATGTCGACTTCACGCCGCTGATGTCCACGCTGCTCGAAGCTGGCGCTTTCGGCCGCATGAGCCTCACCGACAACCGGTAATTCGCGGAGGAACACCCATGAGCAACGCCGCCGCAAACGTCACCGATCCGTCAGCGAGAGGGCTGCGTGGCGCATGGAACCGGTATGCCGACCGACTCAGCGACGTCATCGGCCACGGGCTGCTCGCGCTCGCTGCGCGCGTGGCGGTGGCCGCGATCTTTTTCCTGTCCGGCCGCACCAAAGTCGATGGCTTCCTGACGGTCAACGAATCCGCCTACACGCTGTTTCGCGAAGATTACAAGGTGCCGCTGCTGCCGCCGGAGTTCGCGGCGCACCTGGCGACTTACGCGGAGCATCTGTTCCCGATCCTGCTGGTGCTGGGCCTCTTTACGCGGCTCTCGGCGCTTGCGCTGCTCGGCATGACCGCGGTAATCCAGGTCTTCGTCTACCCCGGCGCCTGGCCCACTCATCTCTCGTGGGCCGCCCTGATGCTCTACCTCGTCGGCCGCGGCGCGGGGGCGGTGTCGCTCGACCGCGCGTTCGGTCTAAAATGAGTTGAATGCACGCCACACTGCCCCGCCTCGAGACCAGCGCTTTCCCGGCGATCCGCCGCAAGCGCGTGGAAACGCTGCAGGTCAATCTCGGCTACCAGTGCAACCAGACCTGCGTGCACTGCCACGTCAACGCCGGACCGACGCGAACCGAGATGATGGACCGCGAGACGGTCTCCGAGGTCATCGCCTACATCAAGGCATCCGGCATCAAGACCGTGGATATCACGGGCGGGGCGCCGGAGCTGAACCCGCACTTCCGCGCTCTCGTGCTCGCGGCAGGCAACCTCGGCGTGCACGTGATCGACCGCTGCAATCTCACCGTGCTGGAACAGCCCGGACAGGAGGACACGGCGCAATTCCTCGCCGCGAACCGGGTCGAGATCGTCGCCTCGCTGCCCTGCTATCTCGAGGAAAATGTGAACGCCCAGCGCGGCAAGGGCGTGTTCGAGGCGAGCATGCGCGTCCTCCGGACGCTGAACGCGCTCGGCTACGGCAGGGACGGATCCGGGCTCGCCTTGAACCTGGTTTACAACCCGCAGGGGCCAAGCCTGCCGCCCCCGCAGGAACAGCTGGAGGCCGACTATCACCGCCACCTGGAGGAAGGCTACGGCGTGGCATTCAATCGGCTCTACGTGCTCACCAACATGCCGATCCAGCGCTTTGGCAGCATGCTGATCTCCAAGGGGCAGTTCGACGATTACATGGCACTGCTGAAAAACGCCTACCAGCCGCAGAACCTCGAGACCGTGATGTGCCGCACGCTCGTTTCCGTGGACTGGCAAGGCCACGTGTACGACTGCGACTTCAACCAGATGCTGGACCTGCCGCTGGCCTGGCGCGGCCGCCCGCGCGTGCACCTGCGTGATCTCACCCGCGCGGACATCGCCGGCAACCCGATCGTCGTGAAGGACCACTGCTACGGCTGCACCGCCGGCCAGGGCTCCAGCTGCGGCGGCGCGCTGAACGGCTAGGACGGCGGGGCGATGTCCTTCGACCCGATGATGGGTCTGTACTTCTGGGGCTTTCTCGTGCTCTACGGGGGCGTGATGTACGCCATGTCGCCTTCGGCGACGACCGTATCGAGCTTCTTCCGCGGCACGGACAACGACGGCCGGCCCGCTTCCGAGTGGGCGCTGATGATGAGCATCTTCATCAGCTGGATCTTCGCCAAGTCGGTCACCAACGCCGCCAACCTTGGCGCCGCTTACGGCGTGGTCGGCGGCCTGGCCTACGCCACCTACTGGCTCTCGCTCCCGGTCGCGGGGATCGTCATCTACTGGTTGCGCACCCGTCACGGCGCCCGCGGACTGGTGCCGTTCCTGATCGAGCGCTACGGGCGCACGGCGGCGCTCGCCTTCGCCCTCGCGATCTTCATCCGCCTCTACAACGAGGTCTGGAGCAATACGGCCGTGGTCGGCGCCTACTACGGGAAGGCGGGCGAATGGCAGTTCATCGCGGCCGCCTTCCTCTTCACGGCCGTGACGCTGTTCTACAGTATCAAAGGCGGACTGCGGAGCTCCATCGTCACCGACATCGTGCAGGGGCTGCTCTTCATCGTGGTGCTGGGCATCGTGCTGTTCCTCGTGCTGCCCCAGCACGGCACAGGCACGCTGCTCGCGGCCGGCGAGTTCAGGCTCGCCGCGGGCGTCGATCTCATACTGGTGGCGGCCCTGCAGGTGCTGTCCTATCCGTTTCATGACCCGGTGCTCACCGATCGCGGCTTCATCACCGAGGAGAAGTCGATGCTGCGCGCGATGGCCATCTCGGGCGTGCTGGGTTTCATCTGCATCTTCGGTTTCAGCCTCGTCGGCGTGCACGCGAAACTCGAGGGACTGCCGTCGGGAGACAACGTGCCGGGGGCCGTCGCGGCGGCCTTCGGCGCCGTGCCCTATTTGCTAATGACGATGATCATGATCGTGGCGGCGGGTTCCACGCTCGACTCGACATTCGCCTCGGTCTCGAAGCTCGTGGGCCAGGAAGTACCCCTGCTTGCCGGCCGCAGGCCGGGCGCCAACGCCTTGAAGATCGGGGTGTGGACCATGATCGCCATCGCGATGCTGGGCAATCTGCCGATGATCGCCGGAACCGATATTCTGAAGGCCACCACCGTCAGCGGCACCATGGTCATGGGCCTGGCGCCGGTGTTCCTGCTCGCGCCGCTGGTGCGATACTCGCCGTGGAGCTTCCACCTCGCGTTCTGGCCGGGCGTGATCCTCGGCATCCTGCTCGCCGCGAGCGCGATTCCCCAATCGTGGGCGATCGGCACCGGCCAGTACGCCCTGCTGCTCGGCGCCAACCTCTACGGACTCGCGATCTGCTTCGCGGGCTTCCTGCTACCGCTCGCCTGGCAGCGATTGGCGGCGCGAGCGGCGGCCTGATGCAACCCGGCCGCAGCTGCCCTCCTTCCTACCGCCACGCGCCCGGCGCGCTCGCGCCCGCGCCGGAGCTCGTCGCCGGGACGCTTTACGTTATCGGCGGCCTTTACGGCAACCGGCGGGCGCTCGACTGGATCGAGGCCCGTATCGCGCGTGAATCCGGCAATGTCACGCTCGTCTTCAACGGCGACTTCCACTGGTTCGACGTCGATCGCTCCATATTCCGCGCGGTCAATGAAAGGGTTACGCGGCACACTGCACTGCGGGGCAACGTCGAAACGGAAATCGCAGGCGACGACACCGATACCGGATGCGGGTGCGGCTATCCGGACTTCGTGAGCGATGCGGAAGTCGGGCGTTCGAACCGCATCATCGAGCGGTTGCGCGAGACGGCGCGCGCGTTCCCCGATATGCGCGCCCGCCTGGGCGCGCTGCCGGCCCGGATCGTCGCGAAAGTTTCCGGCGTGCGCATCGGCGTCGTGCACGGAGATGCCGAGTCGCTGGCGGGCTGGGGTTTTTCCCAGGAAATGCTGCGCGAGCCGGCACGGCGCGAAACGGCGGTAGCGTGGTTCGGCGCCGCGGACGTGCGGGTATTTGCCTCCACACACTCCTGCCTGCCGGTAATGCAGGCGTTCGATACGCCGCACGGCCGCTGCCTGCTGGCCAACAACGGCGCCGCCGGCATGCCCAACTTCAGCGCCACGCGCCACGGATTGATCACCCGGATTTCGGAAACGGCCGCGCCGGACGCGCTGTTCGGAGCTACGATCGAGGGCGTTCGCGTCGAGACGCTGCCCGTGCTCTACGATCACGCCGGCTTCGAACGCGACTTCCTGTCCAGCTGGCCGGCCGGCAGCCCGGCCCACGCGTCCTATTACCGGCGCATCGTGGATGGTCCGTCCTACCGTCTGGACGATGCCGTGCGCCTCAAGGTGCCCGCCACAGCGTAACATCGGGCCAACACCCGCGGTCGGAATCAGGACATGAAGAAGAGCCAGCTGCTCACGGTGGTCGTGATCGCGGCGCTGATCGCGGCGTTTTTCGCGTCCGGTGGGCACCGCTATCTCACCTTCGAGAATCTCAAGCAGCTGGTCGCGAGCGCGCAGTCGTTCTACCAGGCGCACCCGATCGAGACCGCAGTCGGATATTCTTTCCTCTACGTCGTGATTGCCGGACTCTCCCTGCCGGGAGCGGTACCGATGACGCTCGTCGGCGGCGCGGTCTTCGGCCTGTTGTGGGGAACCGTGATCGTCTCGTTCGCCTCGACCTTGGGAGCAACGATCGCCTTTCTGGTCTCCCGGCTGCTACTGCGCGAGTGGGTTCAGAACTCGTTTGCCCGGTACATGAAGCCGATCAACGCGGGCATCGAAAAGGAGGGTGCGTTCTACCTGTTCACGCTGCGCCTGATTCCGCAGATTCCATTCTTCGCGATTAATCTGGTGATGGGGCTGGTTCCGATTCGCACCTGGACGTTCTACTGGGTGAGCCAGCTGGGCATGCTCGCCGGCACCATCGTCTACGTGAACGCCGGCACCCAGCTCGCGGCGATCGAATCGCCCTCGGGCATACTCTCCCCCGGCCTGATCGGCGCCTTCCTGCTGCTCGGCTTCTTTCCGCTGATCGCAAAGAAGTTCGTGGACGCGGTAAAGGCGCGCCGGGTCTACGCGCGCTGGCAAAGGCCGGCACGCTTCGACCGCAATCTCGTCGTGATCGGCGCGGGCTCCGCGGGTTTGGTCTCGGCCTACATCGCGGCGGCCGTGAAGGCGAAGGTCACGCTGATCGAGAAGCACCGGATGGGCGGCGACTGCCTCAATACCGGCTGCGTGCCGTCGAAGGCACTCATCAGGACGACGAGGCTGCTGGCGCAGATCCGCCGGGCGAGCGAATTCGGGATCAGGTCGGCGACCGCGGAATTCGATTTCGCCGACGTCATGGAGCGCGTGCGGCGCGTGGTGAGAACGATCGAGCCGCACGACTCGGCGGAGCGCTACACGGCGCTGGGCGTGGAATGCCTGCACGGCGAGGCGAGGATCACCTCGCCCTGGAGCGTGGAGGTGAAGGCAACCGCCGGCACGCGGGTGCTGACGACGCGCGCCATCGTGATCGCGGCCGGCGGCCGGCCCTTTGTGCCGCCGATACCGGGCATCGAGGACACCGGCTACCTGACTTCCGACACGGTCTGGGATCTGCGCGAGCTGCCGCCGCGGCTGGTGGTGCTGGGTGGCGGCCCCATCGGCTCCGAGCTGGCGCAGTGTTTCGCGCGCCTGGGCTCCCGCGTCACGCAAGTGGAGATGCTCGCGCGCATCCTGATCCGCGAGGACCCGGAGATCTCGCAGCTGGTGGCGGACCGCTTCCAGGCCGAGGGCATCGCCGTCCTCACCGGCCACAAGGCGAAGTCATTCGGGGTCGAGAACGGCGAGAAAGTGCTGGTCGCCGAGCACGATGGAAAAAACGTGCGCATCCCATTCGACCAACTGCTCGTCGCGGTCGGGCGCGTCGCCAACACGCACGGCTACGGGCTGGAGGAACTCGGCATACCCGTCACGAAAGCGCGCACGGTGGAGACGGATGAGTACCTGCGGACGATTTACCCCAACATCACTGCCTGCGGCGACGTGGCGGGGCCGTACCAGTTCACCCACACCGCCGCGCACCAGGCGTGGTACGCGGCGGTGAACGCGCTGTTCGGCGGCCTCAAAACATTCCGGGCCGACTACTCGGTGATCCCGTGGGCCACCTTCACCGATCCCGAGGTGGCGCGCGTCGGACTCAACGAGACCGAGGCGAAGGAAAAGAATATTCCCTATGAATCAACCGTTTTTGGCCTGGACGACCTCGACCGCGCCATCGCCGACGAGGCCGCGCACGGCGTGGTGAAAGTGCTCACCGTCCCCGGCAAGGACAAGGTGCTGGGCGTCACCATCGCCGGCGAGCACGCGGGCGATCTCATCGTCGAGTACATCGCCGCCATGCGCCACGGTATCGGCTTGAACCGGATCCTCGGCACCATACACATCTACCCGACCATGGCGGAGGCCAACAAGTACGCCGCCGGCGCCTGGAAGCGGAACCACGCGCCGCAGGGACTGCTCAAATGGGTTGAGAGATACCACGCCTGGATGCGCGGGTGATTCCGAGGGATGAGGGATGAGGGATGAGGGCGGAG
>Ga0209343_10010768_pt1 | contig 10372 bp, 10 predicted proteins | sample RifCSPlowO2_02_FD_184026 | JGI IMG/M metagenome (GOLD analysis project Ga0209343, IMG submission 184026) | Groundwater microbial communities from Rifle, Colorado - Rifle CSP2_plank lowO2_0.2 (SPAdes) (version 2) | ecosystem: Environmental > Aquatic > Deep subsurface > Groundwater | place...
TAGAATCACCCACGGCAGTCTCGTTTAAGCTTCGTACGAAGCGTTATTGGCGTAACTCCTTTTATATCAAAAGGTTAAACGAGACTCGCCTCTGTTTTTGAAAAATCCGGGTTAGGCTTCTGGCACCCGTGGAGGTGCTTGATGCCGATTCGCTACATTCTTAAACAACTCCTACTGCCGCCAGGCCTGTTGCTGATTTTGCTGCTACTCGCCTGGTGGCTGCGTCGGCGTTTTCCCCGGCTGGCGGCCACCTGCTTTGGCTTGGGGTTGGGCGGGCTGTGGCTGTGCAGTCTGCCGGTCGCGGTGGAGTGGTCGGCGCGCCTGCTGGAAAGCGAGCCGGCGCTCAGCGAACGGCAGTGGGCTGGGTTGGCCGAACGGGTCGATCTGATAGTGGTGCTGGGCGCCGGCCGTGAGCAGGGCGATCCCGGCTGGGGTGGCGACCAGCCCGGCTTGCAGGCATTGGAGCGGCTGCGCTATGCCGCGCGTCTGGCCAAGGCTTCGGGCCTGCCGCTGCTGACCAGTGGCGGCCTGCACTATGGTGCGCCACCCAGCGAGGCGGCCTTGATGGCGCAGGTGCTGGAGCGCGATTACGGGCTAAGGGTGCGCTGGCAGGAAGGGCAAAGCCGCACCACCTGGGAAAATGCCACCTATAGCGCCGCGATGCTCAAGGGCACCGGGCTGAAGCGTGTGTTGCTGGTGACCCAGGCCTGGCATATGCCCCGGGCGCGCTGGAGTTATGAACAGGCGGGCTTTCAGGTGCTGAGCGCGCCCATGGGCTTTCTCGGCGTGCCCAATGGCCGGCCTGTAGGCGGCTGGCTGCCGGAAAGCAAGGCGCTGTGGCAGAGCGGCTTATTAATCAATGAGGCCATAGGGCAGCTGGGGTACAGGTGGGCCTATGGCCTGTAACTTGGGTGTAGGTTGGGCTGAGCGCAGCGAAGCCCAACACTGCGCGCCGTCTTGTCTACAGGGTCTTGGCCATACGGCTGGCCAGCAGCGCCCAGGCCAATAGCCCCAGGCAGAGAATCAGCAGCGGCCAGCCGCGCCAATACAGATAGGGCGTCAGCTGTTGCATCGGCACCACCTGGCCATACAGTACGCCCTGTTCGAATTGCGGCAGCTGCTCGGTGATCCGCCCATAGGGGTCGATCAGCGCGGTGACGCCGTTGTTGGTGGTGCGGATCATCCAGCGGCCCGCCTCCAGCGCGCGCATCTGCGCCATCTGCAGATGCTGCAGGGGGCCGATCGAGCGGCCGAACCAGGTGTCGTTGCTGATGGTCAGCAGCAGCTCGCTCTGCGCGGCGAGCTCGGCGGCGAACTCCGGATAGACCACCTCGTAACAGATATAGGCGGCGATCCGCTGGCCCTTGGCCTCCAGCAGCGGTTGTGCGGCCGAGCCACGGGCGAAGTCCGACATCGGCAGGTCGAAGAAGGCGATCAGCCCGCGCAACACCTCCTGCAAGGGCACGTATTCGCCGAAAGGCACCAGCTTCTGCTTGAGGTAGTCGCCGCTGCCCTGGCCGAGCACGCTGATGCCGTTGTAGTAGCGCGGCTCGCCGCGTTCATTGGCCTGGCGAATGGGCACGCCGGTGATCAGGGCCGATTGGCGCTCGTTGGCGAAGCCATCCAGTATCCGCAGATAGCCCAGGGCATGTTCCTTGAGCACCGGGACGGCGGTCTCCGGCCAGACGATCAGGTCGGTCGGGGTGGCGTTGACCGTCATGTCGCGGTACAGCGCGAGCTGCGCATTAAGCTGCGCCGGGTCCCATTTCAGGTTCTGTTCGATATTGCCCTGCATGCTCGCCACCGTCAGCGGCGCGCCGGCGGGTGTGGTCCAGGCGTGGCCCTTGAGCGCCAGGCCGACGATCCAGGGGGCTATCAGCAGCACTAGGCCGGCCGCGAGAAAGGCTTTGCGCGCGCGCAACTGCGGCAGGTTGATCAGCAGGGCCGCGCTCAAGGCCAGGGCGAAGGACAGCAGCCAGATGCCGCCGACCGGCGCCAGGCCGGCCAGTGGCCCGTCGAGCTGGCTGTAACCGGCGTACAGCCAGGGGAAGCCGGTGAGGAACCAGCTGCGAAAGGCTTCCTGCGCCAGCCACAGGGCGGCGAAGGCCAGGGCGTCGGCCAGCGGCGCTTCCACCCGGCGCAGCCAGCGCGCCCACACCCAGGCGGCGAGGGTGAACAGCAGGCCCAGGGCGGCGACGAAGGCCAGGGTCAGAAAGGCCGCCAGGGGTGGTGAGGCCGCGCCGTAATCGTGGATGCTCACATACACCCAGCTGGTGCCGGCGGCAAATAGGCCGAAACCGTAGCACCAGCCGCGTAGCGCCGCCTGACCTGGGCTGAGGTCACGCAGGCCCAGGTAGAACAGGGCGATGGACAGCAGCGCCAGCGGCCAAATATCGAAGGGCGCCAGCGCCAGCGGGGTGATGGCGCCGGCCAGCAGGGCGATCAGGTTGCCGGGCCAGCCAGCTCGGGTTATCCAGTGCATTGCATGCAGGTCCTTGGATTGGGGAGGCGCAAGGGTAAAGCGGAATACGAAGACTTGGGTAGGAGCCAGCTTGCTGGCGATCATATCGCACGGATCGCCAGCAAGCTGGCTCCTACAACGGCGGGCAGAGACTCAGCGCGCCAGCGGGGTCAGGCGCAGCAGGTGCACGCGCCGGCTGTCGGCGCTGATCACCCGAAAGCGGAACTCGCCGATATCGGTGACTTCGTTGCGCTTGGGCAGGTGGCCGAAGGAGTTCATCACCAGGCCGCCGACCGTATCGAACTCGTCATCGGAGAACTGGGTGTCGAAGGAGTCGTTGAAATTGTCGATCGGCGTCAGCGCCTTGACCAGGAAGTCGCCGGAGGGCAGGGGTTTGACGTAGCTGTCTTCCTCGACGTCGTGCTCGTCCTCGATGTCGCCGACTATCTGCTCGAGCACGTCTTCGATGGTCACCAGGCCGGCCACGCCGCCGTATTCATCGATCACCACGGCCATATGGTTGTGGTTGGCGCGGAACTCGCGCAGCAGCACGTTGAGGCGCTTGGATTCGGGCACGAAGGTGGCCGGGCGCAGCAGGTCCTTGATGCTGAAGCTGGACTGGTCGCCCTGCAGTATCAGTGGTAGCAGATCCTTGGCCAGGAGGATGCCGATCACGTCGTCCAGGCTCTCGCCGACCACCGGATAGCGCGAGTGCGCGGCGTCGATGATCGCGGGCAGAAAGTCCTTGGGCGTCTGGTTGGCCTTGATGCTCATCATCTGCGAGCGCGGCACCATGATGTCGCGGACTTGCAGGTCGGCGACCTGGATGGCGCCTTCGACTATGGCCAGTGCTTCGCTGTCCAGCAGCTTGTTCTGATGCGCTTCGCGCAGCACTTCCAGCAGTTGCTTGCGGTTTTTCGGCTCATGAGCAAAAGCCTGGGTCAGTTTGTTCAACCAGGACTTCTGCTCGTTGCTCGATCGGTCTTCGCTCATGGTGGTTACTCGGGAACCTTCTGTGTGGGGGCTATTCGTGGTCGGCGTAAGGGTCGGGATGCCCCAGTTCTGATAGCAATTCTCGTTCCAAGGCTTCCATTTCCTCGGCTTCGGTATCCTCTATATGGTCGTAGCCGAGCAGATGCAGGCAGCCGTGGATCACCAGGTGGGCCCAATGCGCCTCCGGGGTTTTGCCTTGCTCCAGGGCTTCGCGTTCGACCACCGGCACGCAGATCACCAGATCGCCCAGCAGCGGGATATCCAGCAGCTCGTCCGGTACATCGGCGGGGAAGGATAGTACGTTGGTGGCGTAGTCTTTATGACGGAAGCTGTGATTGAGCTCGCGCCCCTCGGCCTCATCCACCAGGCGGATGGTCAGCTCGGAGTCGGCCGTGCGCTGGCGCAGGGCGATTTCACACCAGGCGCGAAACTGCGCTGCAGTGGGTAAGCCGGCGCCGTCACTGGCGATTTGCAGGTCCAGTTCAAGCATTGTCGTCGTCCTGATCGTCATCCGGCTTGCCGTGCAGGCGCTTGTCGTAGCGTTCGTAGGCCTCGACTATGCGCTGCACCAGGGGGTGGCGCACCACGTCCTTGGGCTTGAAGTGGGTGAAGCTGATCCCCGGCACATCGCGCAGCACATCGATCACATGGGTTAGGCCGGAACGGGTGCCGCGCGGCAGATCGACCTGGGTGATGTCGCCGGTAATCACGGCCGTGGAGCCGAAGCCGATGCGGGTGAGGAACATCTTCATCTGCTCGACCGTGGTGTTCTGGCTTTCGTCGAGGATGATAAAGCTGTTGTTCAGGGTACGGCCGCGCATATAGGCCAGCGGCGCGAGTTCGATCACCTGCTTCTCGATCAGCTTGGCCACCTGCTCGAAACCGAGCATCTCGTACAGCGCGTCGTATAGTGGGCGCAGGTAGGGGTCGATCTTCTGCGCCAGGTCGCCGGGCAGGAAGCCGAGCTTCTCGCCGGCCTCCACCGCCGGGCGCACCAAGAGGATGCGTCGCACCTGTTCGCGCTCCAGAGCGTCCACGGCGCAGGCCACCGCCAGGTAGGTCTTGCCGGTACCGGCCGGGCCGACACCGAAGTTGATGTCGTGGTCGAGTATGGCCTTGACGTAGCGCTGCTGGTTGGCCCCGCGCGGGCGAATCATGCCCTTGCGGGTGCGCAGGGCGACGCTGGCTTCGACTGTCGGGTTGCGCAGCTCTTCGATACCGGATTCCTGCAGGAACAGGTGCACCAGGTCGGGCGACAATTCCGTGCTCTGGGTTTCGCGGTAGAGGCGCTGCAGCAACTGCTCGGCGGCTTTGGTTTGACCGGCGCTGCCGACCAGTTCGAACTGGTTGCCGCGGTTGCGGATCTCGATGGCCAGGCGCTGTTCGATCAGGCGCAGGTGCTCATCGAATTGGCCGCACAGATTGGCGAAGCGGCGAGCCTCAAAGGGTTCAAGGATAAAGCGATGGGGTTCTATGGGTGCGTTCAAGGTCGTTTGATGGCCGCCAGTCGGCTGGGGTGGTGTAACGAAGAATACCGCTAGCGGCCGCGAGGGGAAAGCTCGGGCTGCTAGGCGCCTGTCGAGCTTGCCGCCTTTGGCGGCCAAGCCCGGCAGGCTGCAGGGTTTTAGTGGGAGGCGTTTTCGCCGAGCAGGCTGCCGCGCAGCGAGTTGGGCATGGCTTGGTCGATATGCACGTCGACAAACTGACCGATCAGGCGCGGGTTGTCGGCGCGGAAGTTGACCACCCGGTTGCTCTCGGTGCGGCCCTGGAGCATGCCGGGGTCCTTCTTCGAGTAATCGCTGACCAGGATGCGTTGCACCGTGCCGACCATGCGTCGGCTGTTTTCGAAGCCTTGCTGGGTGACGCGCTGCTGCAGAATCGCCAGGCGCTGCTTCTTCAGCTCCAGCGGGGTGTCGTCGACCAGGTCGGCCGCCGGGGTGCCGGGGCGCGCGCTGTAGACGAAGGAGTAACAGAAGTCGAAACCGACGTCCTCGACCAGCTTCAGGGTCTGCTCGAAGTCTTTCTCGGTTTCGCCGGGGAAGCCGACGATAAAGTCCGAACTGATCAGGATGTCCGGCACCGCGGCCTTGAGCTTGCGGATGCGCGACTTGTATTCCAGGGCGGTGTGGTTGCGCTTCATCGCCGCGAGAATGCGGTCGGAGCCCGATTGCACCGGCAGGTGCAGGTATTTCACCAGCTCGGGGATATCGACGTGGGCCTGGATCAGGGCGTCGGAGAATTCCAGGGGGTGGCTGGTGGTGTAGCGGATGCGGTCGATGCCATCGATGGCCGCCACGGCGTACAGCAGTTCGGCGAACTCGGCGATCTGCCCGCCCTGGGTGGCGCCACGGTAGCCGTTGACGTTCTGCCCGAGCAGGGTGATCTCACGCACGCCGTGTTCGGCCAGGTGGATGATCTCGGCCAGCACGTCGGCCATAGGCCGGCTGACTTCCTCGCCACGGGTGTAGGGCACCACGCAGAAGGTGCAGTACTTGCTGCAGCCTTCCATCACCGACACATAGGCGCTGGGGCCGTCGACCCGCGGCTCGGGCAGGCGGTCGAATTTCTCGATCTCCGGGAAGCTGATATCGACCTGGGCGATCTTGGTGGTGCGCGCGGCGTCGATCATTTCCGGCAGGCGGTGCAGGGTCTGCGGGCCGAACACCACGTCGACATAGGGCGCGCGATCGCGGATGGCCGCGCCCTCCTGGCTGGCCACGCAGCCGCCGACGCCTATCACCAGGTCCGGGTTGGCCAGCTTCAGTTCACGCCAGCGGCCGAGTTGGGAGAACACCTTGTCCTGGGCTTTTTCGCGGATCGAGCAGGTGTTGAGCAGGATGATGTCGGCATCCGCCGCTCGGTCGGTGACTTCCAGGGCTTGATGTTCGCCCAGCAGGTCGATCATGCGCGAGCTGTCGTACTCGTTCATCTGGCAACCGTGGGTTTCGATATAAAGCTTCTTGGTCATGCGCGCTCAACAAGGGTGATTCGAAGAACCGTGCATTATAGGGGGCATGTGTCAGGCTTCCTAGCCTTGCCCGTCCAGTGGCTATGCTATGATTTGCGCCCTTTCCCCATCCCCCCAAAAAAGTAACCCATCGATGCGAGCTGCATAGCCATGAGTAAACGCGAGCCTATCTATAAGGTGATTTTCCTCAACCAGGGCCAGGTGTACGAGATGTACGCCAAGCAGATCTTTCAAAGCGATCTGTGGGGCTTTCTGGAAGTGGAGGAGTTCGTCTTCGGCGAGCGCACCCAGGTGGTGGTCGACCCCAGCGAAGAGAAACTCAAGGCGCAGTTCGACGGCGTGGTCCGCAGCTTTATCCCGATGCACGCGATCATCCGCATCGACGAAGTCGAGCGCCTGGGCACGCCGAAGATCAGCGAGGCCAAGGGGGGCGGCAATGTCATGCCGTTCCCCATGCCGATGCCGGATAAATAAGAACCTGTATACGATCTGCTGCGCTTCGGCCCTGCTGCGTTGAAAACAGACTCGGAATGCTCATGTACAAAAGTACACTCCGCTTCCTCGCCGTTTTGACCAGCCGGAGGCTGTTACTAACGTAGCGCCTTGCAGGACTCTAGCTCGCGAGATCGTAAACAGGTTCTAAGCGCGTAGAAGGATGGGTTGAGCGTGCGATACCCATCATCAGGCCGCATGGGTATCGCTTCGCTCAACCCATCCTACGGTCTCAGGCGTGAATCACGGCAGCGGCGCAAAGGGTGAGCTGAGGGTGTCGGCGTTCTGCAGTTCCAGCAGGTAGTTGCGGAAAATCTGTCCGAGCACCTGGCTGGCGATTTCCAGCTCCTCGCGCGGCATCTGCGCGGCGATCAGGTCGGCGCTGTCCATGGCCTCGTCCGAGCCGTTTACCGCGGCCATCTTCAGCACTATATAAGCCTGCACGGCATTCGCCGGCACGCCTTCGCCGCGGTAGAACATCATGCCCAGGCGGTATTGCGCCTGCGCGTGGCCTTGCAGCGAGGCCTGTTCGTACCATTTCAGCGCCTGGGCCAGGTCGCGCGGGGTGCGCTTGCCGTCGTAGTAGAACTCGCCCAGCTCGTACTCGGCCTGCAGGTCGCCGTTCTGCGCCGCCTGTTGGCAGGCTTCCAGGGCGGCGGGCAGTTCTTCCGGGGCGGTATTCAGCGAGCAGCTGCCGGGTGCGGGGATCAGCAGGGAGTTACCGCCCGCCGAGGCGAGCAGTGGCAGCAGGAGCAACAGGCAGCCCAGGGACAGGGTGCGGCCGGTGCGTTTCATGAAAATCCGTGTACCTCGGGATGCAGGATGGGCGCTGTGCCCGGCCGGCGGAGCGCGGCGGCCGTCACATTATGAAATAAGCAGCGACGTTCTTACAAAGTCTTTACCGGCTTTTATTGGCCGGCACGGCGCCGCTCACCGCCGTGCCGTACCGCGTTAGAGCTGTTTCAGCTTGGCGAAGGCCCGCTCGGCGGCGTCCAGGGTGATGGCCAGCTCGGTCTCGCCGTGGGCGATGGAGGTGAAACCGGCCTCGAAGGCGCTGGGGGCCAGGTACACGCCGCCGTCCAGCATCAGGTGGAAGAAGCGCTTGAAGCGTTCCGCGTCGCTGGCCATCACGTCGTCGAAGGTGACTATGTCATCGGCTCCGCTGAAATACAGGCCGAACATGCCGCCCGCCTGGGTGGTGACGAAGGGGATGCCGGCGGCATCGGCGCGCTCTTGCAGGCCCTGCAGCATCAGGCTGGTGTAGTCGCTCAGCGCGGCGTGGAAGCCCGGCGCGCCGATCAGCTTGAGGGTGGTCAGGCCGGCGGCCATAGCCAGCGGATTGCCCGACAGGGTGCCGGCCTGGTAGACCGGGCCGAGCGGGGCGATGCACGCCATGATCTCGCGCTTGCCGCCGAAGCAACCGACCGGCATGCCGCCGCCGATGATCTTGCCGAAGGTGGAGAGGTCCGGGGTGACGCCGTAATGCGCCTGGGCGCCGCCGAGGGCGACGCGAAAACCGGTCATCACCTCATCGAAGATCAGCACCACGCCGTGTTGGTCGCACTGCTCGCGTAGGCCCTGGAGGAAGCCCGGGGCCGGCGGCACGCAGTTCATATTGCCGGCCACCGGCTCGACAATGATGCAGGCCACGCTGTCGCCGACTTCGCCGAGCATCCGCTCGACCGCTTGGAGGTCGTTGAACGGCAGGGTCAGGGTGTGTTTGGCGAAATCCGCCGGCACCCCGGCCGAGCTGGGTACGCCCTGGGTCAGCAGGCCGGAGCCGGCTTTCACCAACAGGCTGTCGGAGTGCCCGTGGTAACAGCCTTCGAACTTGATGATGTTGTCGCGGCCGGTAAAGCCACGGGCCAGGCGGATGGCGCTCATGGTCGCCTCGGTGCCGGAGCTGACCATGCGCACCATCTGCATGGATGGCACCAGGCTGCACACCAGGTCGGCCATCTCGGTTTCCATGGCGGTCGGCGCGCCGTAGGACAGGCCATGCTCCAGCTGGCGGCGCACCGCATCCAGCACGTCCGGGTGGCTGTGGCCGAGGATCATCGGCCCCCAGGAGCCGACATAGTCCACGTAGCGCTTGTCATCTTCGTCGGTGACATAGGCGCCGGCCGCGTGCTTGAAGAACAGCGGAGTGCCGCCGACGCTTTTGAATGCGCGCACCGGCGAGTTGACGCCGCCGGGGATGTGCTTCTGCGCCTGGGCGAAGAGGATTTCGGAACGGGACATGGCGGGGCCTCTCAAGCTGGGAGTCGGGGCGAGCTGGGCTGCCCCTAAATAACGATTAGTTAGATGTGAACAGGTCGCTAAAGGCGCGGGCGCGGCGCTCGACTTCGGCGGCCGAGTCGGCGCCGAACAGGCCGTGGATCACCGCGACCATGCTGGCGCCGTGGGCGATCAGCTGGGGGGCGTTATCCAGGGTCACGCCGCCGATGGCGACTAGCGGCAGGTTGACCCGGCTCTTCGCCGCGTCCAGCAGGTCGAGGGTGGCCGCCGGTGCGCCGGGCTTGGTGTTGGAGTCGAAGAAGCGGCCGAAGGCGACATAGCTGGCGCCTTCCTTGGCCGCGACATCGGCCAGCTCCAGCTGGGCATGGCAGGTGCCGCCGATGATCGCCTGGCGCCCGAGCAGGGCGCGGGCGGCGGACAGCGAACCGTCGGTCTGCCCCAGATGCAGGCCCACGCCGAGTCTGGCCGCCAGTTCGGCGTCGTCGTTGATGATCAAGGATGCGCCATAGCGATTGCACAGCTCGCGCAGGGCCTGGGCCTCGCGCAGGCGGCGGGCCTCGTCGGTGGATTTGTCGCGGTATTGCAGCAGCGTCGCGCCGCCCTTGAGTGCGGCTTCGACATAGGGCAGCAGTTTGCCGGTCAGCAGTTGGCTGTCGGTGATGGCATACAGGCCACGCAGTTTCATGGGTGACGCTCCATCAGCAAAAATCCAGGGGCAGGCGGCGCGGGATAAATTGGCCGTGCCCGGGTTGTTCGGCATCGCGCAGGGTGCGCCAGGTGTAGTCGAGGGCGAACTGCACGGCGCTGACCAGTTCCTGGCCCAGGGCCAGGCGGCCGGCCAAGGTGCTGGCCAGGGTGCAGCCGGAACCGTGGTAGCTGCCGGGCAGGCGCTGGCAGACGAAGCTATGCCGGCTGCCGTCGCGGCTGTACAGACGGTTGTGCACTTGGCGCTCGTCGCCATGGCCGCCGGTGATCAGCAGATGCTGGATATATGGCAGAAGCTTGTCGGCGCACTGATCGGCCGTGCCGTCCGGCAGTTCGGCGAGGATGCGCGCCTCCGGCAGGTTGGGGGTGGCGATGGTCGATAGGGCAAACAGGCGCTCGCGCAGGGCGTAGCCGACTTCATCCTGACCCAGGGCGCCGCCACCGCCGGCGCGCAGCACCGGATCGCAGACCAACGGAATGCCCGGCAGCTGGTGGCGAATTTCCAGCACTGTGTC
>Ga0209343_10010774_pt1 | contig 10368 bp, 12 predicted proteins | sample RifCSPlowO2_02_FD_184026 | JGI IMG/M metagenome (GOLD analysis project Ga0209343, IMG submission 184026) | Groundwater microbial communities from Rifle, Colorado - Rifle CSP2_plank lowO2_0.2 (SPAdes) (version 2) | ecosystem: Environmental > Aquatic > Deep subsurface > Groundwater | place...
CACCCGGCCGGTGATGGCATCGATCACCGTGGACTTGCCGGCGCCGTTGGGGCCGATCAGGCCGCGGATCTGACCGCGCTCGAGCGTGAGCGACACACCGTCCACCGCCTTGACGCCGCCGTAGTGGATCGCGACGTCCTCTGCTCTCAATACAAAATCACTCATCTTTTCTCTCCGATCAGTGCCCGACCGGGGCCTTGGCTGTGGGGGTAGCGCCTTTGCGCTTGACCAGGCGCTCCAGCACACCGGCAATGCCCGTGGGCGAGAACACGATGACGGTGATCAGGGCGACGCCGAAAATGGCCATCCAGTGATTGGCGTAGTCGCCCAGGATGTCCTTGGCCAGGAAATACACCACAGCGCCCAGCGCCGGGCCCCACAGGGCCTTGTAGCCTCCCACCACGACCATCATCAGCGCGACACCCGACAGGCTCCAATGCAGGTTTTCGGGTGAGACAAAGCCGGTGTTCAAGGCTGACAGCACGCCAGCCAGTCCGGCCACGGTGGCCGACAGGGCATAGACGGCGGCGCGTGGCACCAGGGTGCGGATGCCAATGAAGCGGGCCCGCTCTTCGTTGTCGCGCACGGCTTCGGTGATGCTGCCAAAACGGCTGCGCAGCAGCAGCGTCAGCAGCAACAGAACCCCCACCAGCGTGGCCCAGCAGACCAGAAACATGGTGGCAGGCTTGAGCAACTGCGACTGCGTCACGCCAAACAGCGTCGCAGGCCATTGGACGTTCATACCGTCGGCACCCCCTGTGAGTCCGCGCGCACGTGAAGCCGTGACGTAAAACATCTGCCCGATGGCCAGCGTCAGCATGCCGAAGGCAATGCCTGGCACACGCACGATCACCAGCCCCATGGCAAAGGCGATAACGGCCATGCCCGCCAGAGTGACGGCAATGGCGGCTTCCGCCGGCATCAGCTTGAGCTGCAGCATGATGCCCACGGCGTAGCCCGAGCATCCAAAAAACAAGGCATGGCCGAAACTGGCCCTGCCGTTTTGCCGCAGCAGCAGCCCAACGCCGGTGGCAAACACCGCGTAGACGATGGCCTGGGTCAACAATGACAATACCGTGCTCGAACTCACACCGGCGGCCACAATCGCCCCCGCAGCCAAGGCCCCGACGGTGCCCAGGCTAATACGTTGAATGGACATATGAATCTTCCTCTTCAAGTACGGCTACCGGCAAAACCGGCGGGTTTCCAGATCAAGACGGCCACCATCAGGACAAAGGGCAGCAGCCCCGCGACGGCAGGCAGGTATACCGCCCCTAGCGCCTGGATCATGCCCAGCACCATGGCCGCGACGAATGCGCCGGCCAGAGAACCCAGCCCGCCGATCACCACCACCACGAACGAATCGATGATCACGTCGCTGCTCATGGACGGCGACAGCGACAAAAAAGGTGCAGCCACCACACCGGCGAGCCCCGCCAGGGCCGTGCCCAGGCCCACCACACCAGCGCTCAGGGCGTCGGTGTTGACGCCTTGCATGGCGGTGGTGGTGGGGTCGGTGCTCGCGGCGCGCACGAACAGTCCGACCTTCGAGTAGCGCAACCACAGGCTCAACCCAAGGGCCACCAGCGCGCCGACCCCAATGACTGCGATCCGATAGGCCGGCACTGCCGTGCCAAACAGATCGACCGACACATTCAGCGCCGCCGGTGCGGACAGCGACAGGTTGCTCTTGCCCCAGACGGTCTGCACAAAGTCTTCGATGACCAGCAGCAGGCCGAAGGTGACCAGCACCACGCTCAGCGGATCGCGGTCCTGCAGGAGGCGAAAACCATAGCGGTCCAGCAGCACGCCCAGCAGCGCCATCACAGTTGGGACGGCCACCAGGGCGACCCAGAAGTTGCTGTAACTGGCCATCGAATAGCCGAGGTAAGCCCCCAGCATGTACAGCGAACCGTGGGCGAAATTCACCACGCGGCGCAGGCCGTAGATCAAGGCCAGGCCCGAACACATCACGACCAGCAATGCCCCGTAAACCAGGCCGTTGAACAGATTGATAGTCAGCATTTTTTGTCTCCTCGGTTTGAATGCAGGGCTTAGGCCACGGCCTGCGCAGCCAGCGTCGGCAGTGCCGATTCCGGCGCACCGAAGGCGGTCCAGCCGCCATCCACCGGCAGCACGGCGCCGGTGATGTAGCTGGCCCGGCTGGAGACCAGAAAAGCAATGACTTCGGCAATCTCGGCCGGCTCGGCCATGCGGCCCAGCGGCGTGCGGTGGGCGATGCCCTCGGCATCCAGCGCCCCTTGGCGTTCGAGCCCGGCGATCAGCGCCGTGCGCACATAGCCCGGGGCCACGGCGTTGACACGAATGCCCGCCCGCGCCCATTCGCTGGCCATGGCACGGGTCATGCCCAGCACACCGGCTTTTGCAGCGCTGTAGGCATTGCGCCCGGGCAAGCCGGTGGTGCTGGCAATCGAGCCGAGATTGACGATGGCGCCACGTCCATGGCCCGTCGTCGGCTGCGCCCGCAGCATCACACGGGCGACCGCCTGGCTCATCAGGAAGGCGCCACGCAGATGCACGGCCAGTACACGGTCAAATGCTTCAACATTTTGTTCCACCGTGGGGCCAGTCTGGTCGCCGATGCCGGCGTTGTTGACCAGTGCGTCGATACGACCAAATCGGGCCGCCACGGCCGCGACGGCCGCTTGCACGCTCGCTTCCGATGTTACATCGCAGGCCAGGCCGAGATGCTGGCGTTCCAGTTCAGCGGCGCGCGCCTGGACCGCTTCGCTACGCACATCCAATAGCGCCACGCGATAGCCGTCCATCACAAGCCTCTGGGCGGTGGCCCAGCCAATGCCATCGGCTGCACCGGTGACGATGGCCACGGACTCAATCCGTTTTTGCATGGTGGTTCCTCCATCGGGTCAAGCGCAGGCGCGCCGTGCAGCCTTGCGTCAATGTGTGCTGGATTCTGATTCGTCAAGCGCCAAAATCACGCGACGAATCGGGCCGGAAACCGCACATTTCATGCGCGGCCAGATCGGTGTTTTCCCTAAGTCCACGTCCAGACCACGACGGGCCGTGCAACTAGAAACCGCAGTGGACCGCTTACACCCGCTGGCGAAGCCGCATGAACACGCACTTTTGTACTCACGAACAAACTCACCCAATGGGTCAAAGCGCTACGCACCCGATTGAGCCGCCCTGGCGCCGCCGCTGTGCATCGGCATGCATGCCTTGTTTGACGCCGGCGCGCTGCAACAGTTGCGCGACGCAGGCGTGACGCGCGTGCTCACTTCATCTGCGCGCCGGTCGCGTCATGCACCACCACCTCGACGGGAATCCCTTGTCCCACGCTTTGGGTGACGGTGCAGAACTGCTCGAACTGGTCGAGCACGCGATCGAGGTGTTGCAACTGGTCAGCGGGCACGCCCAGGGTCAACACGGCCTTGATTTGAAGTACCCGCATCCGCCCTTCGGGATTGCGGCCCACGTCGGCCCGCACCTCGCAGCGCAAAGGCTCGGGACTTTGCTTGAACTTGCGCAGGGCGAACAGCAAGGAGTCCGATAGACAGCTGCCCACGGCTGCGGCCAGCAACTGCACGGGGGACGGCCCTGTTCCAGCGCCCAAAGGGGGTGGCTCGTCAGCGGTCAAGGAAGGCACCTCCCCTCCAAATGCAATCTGGAAGCGGTAGTCCTGCTCTTGGGTGAGATGAACCAGAATCTGTTTTTCACTCATTGCGTCGTCCTTCTTCAAGTTCAAGTCTGGCACAAAATCACAGCGTCACAGCGCGTTGATCGGAATCTTCAGGTAGGCCACCCCGTTGTCCTCCTTCGGCGGCATTTCGCCGGCACGGATGTTGATCTGCACCGACGGCAGGATGAGCACCGGCATCTCCAGCGTGGCGTCGCGCGCGGTTCGCATCGTCACGAAGTCTTCCTCGCTCACGCCGTCGTGGACGTGGATGTTTTTGGCCCGCTGCTCGGCCACCGTGGTTTCCCAGGCCGCCGGCCGGCCCTCGGGCGGGTAGTCGTGGCACATGAACAGGCGCGTCTCGGCCGGCAGGCTCAGCAGCTTGCGCATGGATCGATACAGGGTGTGGGCGTTGCCGCCGGGGAAGTCACAGCGCGCCGTGCCCACGTCGGGCATGAACAGGGTGTCACCCACGAACACGGCGTCGCCAATGCGGTAGGCCATGCAGGCCGGGGTGTGCCCGGGCACCGCCAGGGCCTCGGCTGTGAGCGCCCCAATGGCGAAAGTTTCTCCGTCCTGCAGCAGGTGGTCGAACTGGTGGCCGTCCGGCCGGAATTCGGGCTCCAGGTGAAAGATGCGCTTGAACACGTCCTGCACGTTGGTGATGGCCGCGCCGATGGCGATTTTTCCGCCCAATTTATTTTTCAGGTAATGCGCGGCCGACAAGTGGTCGGCATGGGCGTGGGTTTCCAGTATCCACTCGACGCGCAGGTTCTTTTCCTGCACGAACGCCATCAGCTTGTCGGCCGAGGAGGTACGGGTGCGCCCGGACTTGGGGTCATAGTCCAGCACCGAATCGATGATGGCGCAGGCCGAGCCTTCCTTTTCATAAACCACGTAGCTCACGGTCCAGGTGGCAGGGTCGAAAAAGCTTTGTACGGTGGGGGTCATGAAGAAGCGCTCCTCGGCATATGAATTTCAATGTTAATATTATATTGACAAACAAACTATTTGTCAATATAATGTAAAAAGTCCAATTCAAAGGAGCAAATCACCATGCAGGCTGACCCCGTGATGGACGTCGACATCCTGCGCAGTTCGGCCAGCGAGGCCAGCCGCCTGATGAAGGTGCTGTCCAACCCCGACCGGCTGCTCTTGCTGTGCCAACTGGCCCAAGGCGAGAAGCGGGTGGGCGAACTGGAAGCGCTGGTCGGTATCATGCAACCCACGCTGTCGCAGCAACTGGGCGTGCTGCGTGACGAAGGCCTTGTCAGCACACGCCGTGAAGGCAAGAACATCCATTACCGCATCGACAGCCCCAGGGCGCTGGCCGTGATGAATGTGTTGTACGAACAATTTTGTGACGACCCCAAGGAGAAAACACTGTGATGATCGACTGGAATAATTTCACGCCCTGGGCCTCGCTGTCCGGCGGCATCCTGCTGGGCCTGGCCTCGGCACTGTTCATTCTGGTGAACGGGCGCATTCTGGGCATCAGCGGCATCATCGGCGGCCTGTTCCGCCCGAAATCGGGCGACGTGGGCTGGCGCCTGTCGTTCATGCTGGGCCTGCTGGCTGCACCGCTGCTCTATACCCTGGTGGCAGGGCCGACCGCGGCGCGCATTGACGCGGGCTGGGTCACCGTGGTCATTGCCGGCCTGCTGGTGGGCGTGGGCACGCGCTACGGTGCCGGCTGCACCAGCGGCCACGGGGTCTGCGGCCTGTCGCGCCTGTCACCCCGCTCGCTGGTGGCCACACTGGCCTTCATGGGCGCGGGCTTTCTCACCGTCTTCCTGGCGCGCCACGCGCTGGGCTCGTGAATTGACTGAAAAAGGAAAATCCTGTGCAACACCGCATTTCTGAATTCCTGGTCGGCCTGATTTTCGGCATCGGCCTGATCCTCTCCGGCATGACCGACCCCGGCAAGGTGATCGGCTTCCTGGACCTGTTCGGCGCCTGGGATCCCTCGCTGGCCCTGGTCATGGGCGGCGCCATCGCCGTCGGCGTGTTCGCGTTCGCAACGGCGAAAAAGCGCACCGCCACCTTCCTGGGCGGTGCGCTGCACCTGCCCAATTCGAACGACATCGACAAACGTCTGCTGCTGGGCAGCCTGTTGTTCGGCGCAGGCTGGGGGCTGGCGGGCTTTTGCCCCGGCCCGGCCATCGTCTCGCTGGGGGCGGGCCAGCCCAAGGCCGCCGTGTTCGTACTGGCCATGCTGGCGGGCATGCTGCTGTTCGAACTGGCCGAACGCCGCTCACAATGGGTTGGCGCACATGGGAGACGCTGACATGAACGCCTCGACCCGCTACCTGAACGCAACGCTCGCCGTCGCCGGGCAACTCACCGTTGACGACATCCCCGGTGTCGCCGCCCAGGGTTTCGCGACCCTGATCAACAACCGCCCGGACGGCGAGGGTGGCAGCGCCCAGGCGCTGAGCCGCGACATCGAACAGGCGGCGCGGGCGGCCGGCCTGCACTACGTGTATCTGCCCGTGATCGCGGGCGCCATCACACCGGCCCAGGCGCTGGCCATGCGGGAAGCGCTGGCCACCGCGCCTGCCCCCGTGCTGGCCTTCTGCCGCTCGGGCACACGCTCGGCCCAGCTTTACGCGCTGGCCGAGGCAGCCGGGTGAAACCCGGCCCGAGGGGGCCTCATCCCAACATCCATCGCCCATGACAAGAACCCCTTCTTCATGACCTGGATACCCCACTGGCTTCGCACCTACCGGCCGGCATGGCTGGCGGGCGACTTCACCGCCGGCGTCATCGTCACGGTGATGCTCATTCCGCAGAGCCTCGCGTACGCGCTGCTGGCCGGGCTGCCGCCCGAGGTCGGACTGTACGCCAGCATTCTGCCCATCGTGGCCTACGCCTTGCTGGGCTCGAGCATGACGCTGGCAGTCGGTCCGGTGGCCGTTGCTTCGCTCATGACCGCCAGCGCCTTGCAGCCCCTGGCCGCCGCCGGATCGGCCGAGTACGTGGCACTGGCGATCCAGTTGTCGCTGATCTCGGGCGTGATGCTGCTGGCTTTCAGCGCTTTGCGCCTGGGTTTCCTGGCCTATTTCCTGAGCCATCCGGTCATCAGCGGCTTCATCACCGGCTCCGCGGTGCTGATCGCCGTGGGCCAGCTCAAATACATCCTGGGCGTCAAGGTGGCCGGCTCGGACGTGCTGGAGACCCTGGCCGGCCTGGTCAAGGCCCTGCCGCAGACCCGGCCGGCCACCCTGGCCATCGGTGTGGCCAGCCTGCTTTTCCTGCTGCTGGCCCGCCGCTACCTGGCCCCGGTGCTGACGCGGCTGGGCGTGCCGGCCAAGGCCGCCGAGCTGATGGCCAAGCTGGCGCCCATGGTGGCTGTGATCGCCTCCACCGCCGTGGTGGCCGCGCTCAAGCTCAATGAAACCGCCGGTGTCAGCGTGGTGGGTAATATCCCGCAAGGATTGCCGCAACTGGCCTTGTCCCTGCCCGGCATGAGCACGCTGGGGCAGCTCTGGCTGCCTGCGCTGCTGATCACGCTGGTCGGCTTCGTCGAGAGCGTGTCAGTGGCCCAGTCGCTGGCGCTCAAGCGCCAGCAGCGCATTGCCCCCAACCGTGAGCTGCTGGGCCTGGGTGCCGCCAACGTCGCCAGTGCGCTGTCGGGCGGCTACCCGGTGACCGGCGGTTTCGCGCGTTCGGTGGTGAACTTCGCCGCAGGCGCCCATACGCCGCTGGCGGGGGTGATTTCGGCCGGGCTGATGGCGCTGGTGATCGCCGCCCTGACCGGCCTGTTCTACTTCCTGCCGCACGCCGTGCTGGCGGCCACCATCATCGTGGCGGTGACTTCGCTGATTGACCTGCGGACACTCAGGGAAGCCTGGCACTATGATCGCGCCGACGCGCTGTCACTGGTGGCTACGGCGCTGGGCGTGGTGGCGCTGGGCGTGGAAGCCGGCATTCTGATGGGCGTCGCGCTGTCACTGGCGGTGCTGGTCTGGCGCAGCAGCCACCCGCACATGGCGGTGGTCGGGCGGGTGCCGGGCACCGAGCACTTTCGCAACGTCGAGCGGCACGCGGTGCAGACCGTCCCCGGCCTGCTGGCCCTGCGCGTCGATGAGAGCCTGTTTTTTGCCAACGCCACTGTCGTGGAAGACAGGATCGAGACGCTGCTGGCCCGGGACCCGTCGGTGCGGCGCGTGCTGCTGATTTGCTCGGCCGTCAACCAGATTGATGCCACCGCCCTGGGCGTGCTGACCGAGCTCGAACGCAGCCTGACAGCCAGGGGCATCGCGTTCACGCTGGCCGAGGTCAAGGGCCCGGTGATGGACCGGCTGCGCTCGACCGAACTGGGTCGGCGTCTGCAGGGCAAGGTGTTTTTGAGCGTGCATGAGGGGTTTGAGCATGCGGCGGCGGGCGCGGGGGGCGAAGCAGTGGCTGCGGCCGCTTGAGTGAGCGTGCCGCCCGACGCATTCACGGAGACCCCCGCGCGTCCGCCAATTGCGCCGGATCAAGTCCGTTTGCGCAATCTGGTTAAAAATGCGGTTTCCATACCTGCGGAATCCTTCACCTGGACCCTCTGTCTGATTTCATCCTGTCCGCTGTGCCGGCGCTGGCCGCAGCACTGGCCGCCGGCGCCCTGATCGGCCTCGAACGCGGCTGGCGCGAGCGCGAGCGCGCGGAAGGAAGCCGGGTCGCGGGGCTGCGGACGTTCGCGCTGTTCGGCCTGTTGGGCGGCGTGCTCGGCGTCCTGAGCGACACCCTGGGCCCCTGGCCATTGGCCGCCGGACTCGCCGGGCTGGCCCTCCTCGCCGCGGTGTCCTATCGCGAAAACGTTCGCACCCATGGCAGCTTGAGCGCAACCACCGCGGTCGCCGCGCTACTGACGTACTCGCTCGGCGCGCTGGCCGGCGTCGGCCAGGCCGCCATCGCGGTCGGTGCGGCGGTCATCGTCGCGATGCTGCTCGATCTCAAGCCTACGCTGCACCGCTGGCTGCGATTGATGGAGCACCGCGAACTCAGCGCGGCGCTCCAACTGCTCGTGCTGTCGGCCGTCATCCTGCCGCTGCTGCCGGATGCCGGCTACGGCCCCTACGGCGCGCTGAACCCTTATCGTCTGTGGTGGGCGGTCATCCTGATCGCCAGCATGTCTCTGTGCGGCCATATCGCGATGCGGTTCACCGGTCCCCAGCGCGGGATATTCTGGACCGGCCTGCTCGGGGGACTCGCCTCCTCGACCGCAGCCACGCTCATGCTCGCCAGGCGTACCCGTGCGGAACCGGCGCTCACCGATGCCGCGGTGGCCGGCACCTTGGCCGCTTGCGGAATGATGTTCCTGCGCATGACGGTGATCGTATTTTCGCTTCAGCCCGGGCTCGGTCGACCGCTGGGCGTTCCCATGGTGGCCGCGGGCATTGCGCTTCTCGGCCTGGGCGCATGGCAGTGGAAGCGGCGCCGGTCTGGCGATGTCGCGTCTGGCGTCGATCCTGTCGCACCACCGTTCGATCTAAGCACGGCGCTTGGCTTCGGCGCGTTTCTCGGCGTGATGGCGGTGCTGACCCAAGCCAGCAAGGAATGGCTGGGCAACCCCGGCCTGTATGCGCTGGCGGCACTGTCCGGGCTGGCCGATGTTGACGCGATCATCATCACCGTGATGCGAATGCAGGCCGCAGACAGCCTGGCGGTGGCCGCCACCGTGTCGGCGGTGGGCATCGCTGTCGCGGCCAACATGGTGGCGAAGGCATTGATCGCGACAGTGGCCGGCGGAACGTCCCTCGGCCGCCGGGTCGCGGTCGGCTACGGCCTTTCAATCGCTGCCGGCGCAGCGGCGGCGGCAGCCATGTTGCTTGTTTGAGCGCCCCCCCCCGCCAGCGGGTTCAAGGCGCCGGCATCACCGCGCGCTGCCAGGCGCCCGATTCGTCAAAACTGCCAGCGGAAGACACGCGGCGCTGCTTCGCCCGGGCGCAGCAGCTTCAGCGCGATGGCGCTGGGCCAGGGTGCCGTCATGGCGAACTCGAGCAGACCCTCGCGGTGATGTCCGCCGGGCGCGGCGCCGGTCCAGGCCACCGGCTTGATCTCGCGGCCATCGGCAGTGATCAGCGTTGCGGTCTTCATCAGGTCATCGCTGAGGTCGCTGCTGTGGGTGTCGAGCACGACGGCGAACTGCCAGCGCGCATTGTCTGCGCCGACCGCCTTGGGCGTCACCTTGACCGTGACGCCGTCCTGAACCGACGCCTGGGCCGCAGCAGTCTGCGCATGCACGCTGAACGGCGCAGCCATCAAGGTCAGCGAAAGCGACAGGACGACCAAGACCCTCGCAGGCGCGCTGCGGAACGTGAAAGAAACGATGGGCATGCGGCTCTCCTGGTGACATGTTGCGGTGTTGTTGATTTCATCCCGTTCGTGACCGCAGACGCAGCGCATTCCCGATCACCGACACCGAACTGAAGCTCATGGCCAGCGCCGCGATCATGGGCGACAGGAGCCAGCCCGTCAGCGGGTACAGCACCCCGGCCGCGATAGGAATGCCCAGCGAGTTGTACAAAAAGGCGAACATCAGGTTCTGTTTCATATTGCCCACGGTGGCTTCCGACAGCGCCCGCGCGATGGCGATGCCGCGCAAGTCACCCTTGACCAGGGTGATCTGGGCGCTGTTCATGGCCACGTCCGTGCCGGTGCCCATGGCCACACCGACATCCGCCTGGGCCAGCGCCGGCGCGTCATTGATGCCGTCCCCGGCC
>Ga0209343_10010775_pt1 | contig 10368 bp, 13 predicted proteins | sample RifCSPlowO2_02_FD_184026 | JGI IMG/M metagenome (GOLD analysis project Ga0209343, IMG submission 184026) | Groundwater microbial communities from Rifle, Colorado - Rifle CSP2_plank lowO2_0.2 (SPAdes) (version 2) | ecosystem: Environmental > Aquatic > Deep subsurface > Groundwater | place...
AAGTTCATGAACCTCACGTTGTTAATGAAGAGAAAGTAAGTTCATCAAAGAACAATGTTGATGAAGAGAAAATTAAAAATATAAAAATTGATGAGGAACTTTTTTCAACCTTTGCTGAAGTAGAATTAGAAGTTGATGATTTAATGATGGTTTTTACTTTAGTTCTTAATACTTTACCTTCGAGTATAGAGATTATAAAGCCTAGCGAGCTTGCTTTAAAAAACTTTGATTTAAACTCAGTTTTAAGCGAATTAGCGATAAAACTTCACAAATATGATGAAATTACCAAAGCATTGTTATTGGAAAAAAATCAGATGATTAATTTTATTAAAGAGGCGAATGAAAAAGTTGTTAAACTAGGCGGCAAACCAATTATCCGATTTGAAAGCGAAAAAAATGAAGAGGATAAATCTAAAGAAATAAATGCAAGTGAAAAAGGAAGTAAAAAATCAGAAAAGAAAGCTGAAAAGAAAAAGTGATAAATGTTATTATTCAAAATATACAAGAATATGAAAAGAAGAAAAGACAATTTAAAAAAGATGGGATAGAAAAAGTTCATGTTCTCTCTGATTTTGATAAAACATTAACTAAAGCATTTTATCATGGAGAAAAAGCAAGTAGTTTAATTTCTCGTTTACGAAATGGCAATTATTTATCGCTGGAATATGCTCGAAAAGCGCATGAACTTTTTGATTTTTATCATCCAATTGAGATTGATTCCAGTATTTCTATAGAAGAGAAAAAAGAAAAAATGTATAAATGGTGGAGAAAACATAAAGAGCTTCTTATTGAATCTGGATTAGATAAACAAACAATTGAATCATGTGTTAAGGAAATGATAAAAACTGGAATTCCTGATTTCAGGAAAGGTGTTGAAGATTTTTTACAATTATTACATAAATGCAAAATTCCTTTAGTTATATTGTCTGCTAGTTTAGAGGATTTAATTCAAGAATTTTTAAAACAAAAAAAGGTATTTTATGAAAATATTCATGTAATTGGAAATGAATTTTCTTATGATAAACAGGGAAGGGTTTGTGCTATAAAAAGGATTATTCATGTTTTTAATAAAAATGAAACAACATTAGAACATCTTCCTATTTATGATAAATTACTTAATACCTAACCTCGACACATAGTGTCTCGGTTAGCGGTTTGTAGTTTGTCGTAAGTCGTCTGTAGTTACGCTTTAATATTCTACTTCTTAGAAACTTTCAATTGACTGAAAGGAGGTTTACAAAATGGAGAAAAATATTAGTTTCTCTATTGGACCTCTTGCATTAATGGAAAGAATTGAAAATAAATTTAATCTTTTTGGAATAATTTTTGAGGGACTTGGCGGTAAAGCCAAGAACCTCAAAAAATCTGCTAAATTATTTATCTACAATAAATTAGCGGAAAGTATCGCTATCTGTAGGATAAAAGAAATTTATCCTTATGAACTTTTCGAAGAAATTGGATTTATAAAAGAACCTAATGAAAGGGCAATTTATAGAGATTTGGCAAGGATTGGAAAGAAAGCACAATTGATACTTGAGAAGTATCAATTATTTTTGAAAAGAAACAATCTGGTTTCTTCTGAACAATTCATGGATTTTTCATCCTCATATTTTGAAGGAAATCCAAAGCTCGGTGCTTTGGGATATTCAAGGGATGGAATGCCTGGAAAAAAGCAGATAACTTTTGGAATTTCAACTGGAATGAATGGAATACCTTCTGCATTGACAATTCAGAAGGGAAATATTCAAGACAAAACACATTTCAAAAGCTTGTTTTTAACTGCTAAAAAAATCCTTGAAATTGGAAGCATGATAATTTTTGATTGTGGAGCTAACACAAACAAAAACAAGGAAATGATAAGGAAATCATTGATGAATTATCTGACTCTTGTACAAAAAAATAAAAAGCTCTATAAAAAATATTTGAATCTTTACAAAACTAATAAAAAGGAAATTTTCACATCAAATGGTGTAAGATATAAATGCGTGAAAATTTCAGAAAATAATGTATTCAAGTATATTTATTATTCAAAGAAAGCAAGAAAGGAGCAGTTAAGAAAAAAAGCAAAAAAGTTTGCAAAAGAGCTTGCAAAAAATGACAGCAAGATACTTTCAAAAGTGAATAAAGGAAAATCATTTGCAAAATTTCAGACAAGCAAGGGAATTGTTTATGCAAAAGGAGAGATACAAAAACAATTTGGAATTGTCAATCCATTTATCACAGGTCTTGAAGGATTTTTCATCCTTGAAAGTTCTGTTGATGAAGATTCTTTCAAGATTTTATCTCTTTACAAAGAAAGAGACAAGGCAGAGAAACTCATTCGAGACATGAAAGAAGGTACTGATTTAAGACCGATTAGACATTTTTCTGATGATGCGATTGTCGGATATATCTTGATTGTTTTTCTCACAAATTGCTTGATTCAATTGACACATCTTTTAAACAAAGATAGCGTCGTTAAAAATGGAAAGTTACTCAAAAAATACATCAACAATTTGACAGTTACAATCATTTACTATCCAAACAGGCCAAAAGTCAAGATAATTTCCAATTTTTCAGAAGATATCAGGTCTATTCTTGGGGATTTCGTAGAGAAATACATGAAAAATCAACTTTCAAGCTGGCTATAATCCCGAGTGTCAAATAGGTTTGGTGAACAGAATTAGCGAGAGCTTTAATGAACTACCAACGACAAACTATTTACTACGGACTCTTAATCTCGACTGATGTGTCGAGATTAAGTTATAAAAATAAAAAATAGGTACTCCAAGTAGTAAGACTATCATTATACCTGTAAATACAATTATAGCCTGGTTTCTTATTTCTTCTGGAGAAGATATTAAAAATAAATAGGTTGGTACAACTATAGAAACAACTCCTATAGCAATTGTTATTATATCCTTTATATCCAATCCCTCTTCATACATTATAGTGAATGCAAGTCTTAGTTTCTAAATTTTTAAATAATATTGTGTATATGTTAAATATTCATCAAACAAAAACGTTTATTAATTCTAATAAATTATAATAATAAAATAGGGTGAATGATGAAATACGATGTTATTAGCTTTGGAAGTGGTCTGGTTGATTTTTTTGTAAAAACCGGAGTTCACGAAAAAAATCACTTAATTAGTTATCCTGCTGGAGAAAAAGTTGTAATTAAAGAGCTAAGATGTGAAATAGGAGGAGGTGGAACAAATACTTCTGTCGGTTTTTCTAGATTAGGATTAAAAACTGCTTGGATAGGAGGAATTGGAAAAGATTATTATGGAAAAAAAATTTTAAAATTAATGCGAAAAGAAAATGTAAAATTTTTAGGAAAAAAGGATAAGGAAAATAATACGGGAATGTCTATAGTATTATGCACTGAAGAAAAAGATAGGACTATATTAACCTATAAAGGAGCTAACAATTATATTGATATAAATGACTTATCATTAAGAAAAATAAAAACAAAGTGGCTTTATTACTCTTCATTGCTTGGAAAAAGTTTTGAAACTCAAAAAAAACTGTCTAAATTAAAAAAACAATCGGGAACAAAAATAGCTTTTAACCCTAGCAGTTATATTATCAAAGAAGTAAACTTATTACAATTATTAAAAATCAGCGAGGTGTTAATATTGAATAAAGAAGAAGCAGAATTATTATTGAGAAAAGTAAAAAGTAAAGAAGAGAATCTGTTGAGAGGATTACAAAAGTTTGGTCCAAGAATTATTGTTATAACGAACGGAAATAAAAAAATAAATTGTTATAATAAACATGAAGATAAAACTTATTCTCTTATGCCTCACAATATTAAAGTAGTTGATCCTACTGGAGCAGGAGATGCTTTTGGAACAGGTTTTATCGCTGGATTAATTGTAGGTAAAAATATAGAAGAAAGTTTAATACTAGGATTAAGAGAATCAGAATCTGTTTTAAGAGCATTTGGAGCAAAGAATAATTTATTAAGGATGAAGTTGAGATGAAGAGAAAAGATATAATTGACTTATTACAGAAACTAGGAATTGCTATAGGAATGATTGTAATAATTATTTTAGTAATAATAAACATACTCAACTGGACATGAAAAGATCACATTTGCTTAATCTAATTTCAGTAATAGCAGCATTATTATTGATAATAAACTGGATTTCAAGAGCAGTTGGAACATTATGTTTTAATTGGTTTGATTATTCGACTAGTTTTGGAACATTATTTTTTAATATGGCAATAAACATATTTGCGGTGTTAGAAGATTGAAAATGGTAAGGAAAAATGGTACATTTTCATTAATAGAAATAATCTTAATAATACTAGCATTTTTATTTATGTTAATTGGTATTGCATTACTTATTTACGCATTAAAACTAAAAATTATTGGATAAAATGAAAAAAGAATATTTAATAAAAAAAATGATAAAAATCATAAAAGAGAATCCAGGAATAAGGCCTTTAGAGATCAATAAAAAACTAAAAGTAGAACACTCTTGGAACTTAAGAAAAGCACTTATTAACAAAAAATACATCAAAAAAATAAAAAAAGGAAATGCAGTGTATTATTATTCAGTTAAATAGTTAATAAAAATGAAAGAAGATATTTCATGGTTTGAGAATTTATTTTATGGTTATAGAAGTTTTGGTGATTATGATTCAGGAATGAATATAGAATATATACTTCCAGAAATCCATAAGAGATATTTTGGTGTTTGTTATACTGAATTAGACATAAAGGAGAAACAAAAATAGATATCTATTAATCATTAAAGTTTTTTTCAGGATTCAATACTTTAAAACCTTCTTTCTCTGCTGATTATTAATTGCCAGATAATTTAAATCTTTAAATAAGATTTTTTAACAAAGAAAATATAATCGTTATTTCTTAATAGTCATAACAAGTAGTAAAATTTAAATACCTTAAAATGATATTTTGGATATGCTAGCTTTAAAATTAGAACAAAGATTAGAATCGAGATTAGAACAAAGAATTGAACAGTTGTCTCCTCACTTCCCAATTAGAAATCCAGAAATTACTGAAAACGCAAAAGATTCTACATGGAATTTGAAGAAAGTATTAGAAACAGGAACATTAAGTCCTTATCAAAAAATGCTCAATGTAGAATCTGCATTATTAGATAGATGGAAATTTAAAGATTCATGGAGAGCTTATCTCGATCTTCCTTTGTATGTTCATGCTGCGGCTACATTAACTCTAAAAGAACTAGGATTTGATGGAGTTATTGGAATTGAAAGTGCGGGTATTCCATATGCAGATTTTTTTAGAATGATAGGTGTTGATACATTTTCAATTGCTTTTTCTCATCATAAGAGAAAAATGTTTAAACCAGACATAAATAAAGATGATTTAGAAAAATTAAAATACAAGGATAAATTATTATTAACAGATATTGATGTAGTAACTGGAAAAACGCTAACTTCTGTTTACAAATTTCTAAGAGAAAATAACATTAATGTAGAAGGAGCATATATTGGATTAATTGAATGGCCCGGAATTAAGGATTTAGAGGTTCCTCATTTAGGAAAAGATACAATTAATTTTAGAAGTTTATGGAGAGGATGCGGAAGGACAAGACAATTAAAAGATACAAGGAAAAATTTGCCCATTCCTTATAGAATTGGTATTATACCACAAGAAATGAAATTGTTTAATCCAAACCCTCGTTTAGAAAAGGATTCTAGGATGGTCTGTGTGCTGCAAGAGAAATTGCACAATATTTATACGAAAATGGCTTATAAAACTATTTTAGATAAAGAAGAATATGATGAAACTTTACTAGTTTCAAATCCACGTTTAGTTACTTTTTTCAGAGATTTTCAAGAAAGTTTTATGATTTATATAAGAAGCCTCTTATTAACTGGAAGAATAATATTAGATTTTCTCTCTTATAAAGATGATGTTAAAAAAGAATTAGAAGAAATTCTATCTGATAACAATTGTATTCAATTTCCAAATTTTAATAGATATGTTGGAGAATTGGAAAGAGCATGTCATGCATCACAAACATTATCAGATAATTATGATTTAGGGATAGGTATAGCAAAAAAAGGTTCTTGGTTATCTTACATTTTTCAGTTACATGGATTTCCGGCTAAGGATATTTATGTAATAAGAACAGGAGATAAAAAAAGGTTCGGTCATCCTTTAGCACCCTTAATTTCAAACGAAATAGAAGATAAAAGGATTCTCATTTTCGATAACGATTTAGTTACTGGAGAGTCTGTAAATGTTGTGGCAGATAAAATGCTCAAAGCTAGAGCCGAATATGTTGATTTGTTATTGGTTTACAAAAATACAAGACAGGAAATAAAAAATTGGAATGTTGTTAAAAAAAGATTAAAACATAAACCTAAGATTATAGGAGAAACATCTTTTCAAGAGTATATTGTTGATACTTCTCAAGAAATTCCTAGTTCAATAAGAAAAACTTTAAGCCTTGAAGAAAATTTTTCTCCAGATAGTATTTATAGTGAAAATTTAATGGCAAGACTTGGATATTAACAATGGTAAAGAAAATTCTCGTATTAACAGATATTGGATCAGATCCAGATGATGCGTTATCTATCCTAGCAATGGTAAATGTAGGATTACCTATTGAAGCTATTTATACAACAAATGCTCCTTGTCTTGATTTTAGGTCATATATTGCAAAACATCTAATTAATTTATCAGGAAAAGATATAGTAGTAGCTCAAGGCGAAAGTAATCCTATTTTTCCATTAGTTAATCCATATACTTTCTGTGAGAATTGTTATGTTGATGATTGTTTCATTGATGAAGAAGAATCAGAAGCATCAAATGATATCATATTTAAAGAATTAGAAGAGGTTGATATAATTCCAAACGGTTTAGAAGATCTTGTTTTAAGATTAGAAAAAGAAAAAAAGATTATTTTTAGCCTGGCACCTTTAACAAATGTTGGGAAATTATTATTAAAATATCCTTCATTAGCAATAAATATAGAACGAATGTATATTATGGGTGGAAGTATTGAAGGAAGTATCGAACATAATTTTAGGCATGATATTAGAGCAGCAGAAGTTGTTTTTGAATCAGAAGTTCCATTAACCATTATTACTAAAGAAACGTGTGAGAAATATAGGATGCTTGTTTCTTACCTAGATAATATTTCAACAAATGCTGGTTTATATGTAAAAAAGATGGCTAAGGGTTACGCTGCTGCAAAAATTGCATTTGAGTTAAACGATAAACAAATTTATAGTCTATTAGAAGATTTGTTAATAAAAGGTAGTGGTGGAATAAAAATTGTTGGAAACTCAAAAGATATAAGAAGAAAGGTTTATGAAAGTATATTTTTGTTGAGCAATATAAATGATCCTATTTATGGGGCATCTGATACCGAAGATTTTTTTAAAAAATATCAGCAGATAATTGATTTATTAAGAAGTTCTGAAATAGATTATGAAGGTAAGAATATTCTACCAAAAGTGTTGGAAATGGTGATACCGAAGTCTCTTTCAGTAGCAGATGTATTTATCCCCTATTGTTACTTGTATCCTGAAAGATTAAGGGTTAAAAAAGGAAATTTAATTGGAGGAGAAAGAATTGGAGAAACAAGATTTGTAGAAGGGGATAGGTGTGATGTTGTGTTTGATATTGATTACGATCATTTTGACACATTTATTCAAACTTATATAAAATAAATAGTTATTTAAACACAATTCTTTTATTATGTCTGAATTACTCACAGTTTAAAACCACATCTTTTAGGATGTGTTCGTAATTCGGAGCATCCAAAAATTCCGAACTAACCACGCTTTTTAAGGTGTAGTAAACTAAGGAATTTTTTGATTTTAAAAGAGAATGTAAGATGATACAAGACCCTAATGCTGAAAAAGTTAAGCTTATTTTTAAAGACAAAAAAGCAATTGATTTTTCAAAATTAAAGAAAAAATTAAAAGAGAAATCAGAAAAAGTTGATCTTAATAACATTTTACTAAATGGAAAAGTTTTATTTCTAGCATATGATCAAGGACTTGAACATGGTCCTACGAGTGATTTTAATGACAAGAATGTTGATCCTCTTTTTATTATTGACATAGCCAAAAAAGGAGGATTTACTGGTTTAGTGTTTCAGAAAGGAATTGCTGAAAAATATAGAAAAGAAATTTTAGAGAGTAAGATTCCGTTAATAATTAAACTTAATGGGAAAACTAACCTAGTGAGAGGAGATCCAGTTGCTAGGCAGCTTTGTAGCGTCGATGAAGCTATTAATTTAAATGCAAGTGCAGTAGGATATACTATTTACATTGGAAGTGAACATGAAAGTATAATGTTACAGGAAGCTGAGAAAATAATTGAAGAAGCACATAAAAAAAGACTTCCAGTTGTATTATGGGTTTATCCTAGAGGAAAAAGTGTAAAAAATGATGCAAGTAGAGAAATGATTAGTTATGCAGCAAGAACAGGATTAGAATTAGGTGCAGACATTGTAAAATTAAAATATGGTGGGAAAAAAGAAGATTTAGAATGGGCGGTAAAGTCTGCAGGAAGAACTAAAGTGGTTGTTGCAGGAGGAATGAAAAAATCTGAAAAAGATTTTTTGAATGGAGTTAAAGATATAATAAATTCTGGAGCTATTGGTTTAGCAATCGGAAGAAATGTTTGGCAATCAAAATATCCATTAAAGATAAGCGAGAAATTGAGGAAGATTATTTTTGGGTAGAGAAAATGAAAATCGCATTTTTTGAAACTGAAAAATGGGAAGAAGAATATGTTAAAAAACAATTAAAAAACAATAAATTAATTTTTTTTCACAGACCAATCTCAAAGAAAGATTTAAAAAAAATTAAAGACCTTGAAATTTTATGCATTTTTATTTATTCGCGCATTACTAAAGATATACTTAGTCAACTACCAAATATTAAGGTAATTGTAACACGTTCAACAGGATATGACCACATTGATGTTGATGAATGCAAAAAAAGAAAAATTATTGTTACTAATATTCCTTCTTATGGAGAAAATACTGTTGCAGAGCATGCGTTTGCGCTTATCTTAGCATTATCCCGGAAAATTCACCTTTCTTATGAAAGAACAAAAAAAGGAAATTTTTCCATTAATGGCTTAAGAGGAACGGATGTAAAAGGAAAAACTCTAGGAATAATTGGCTTGGGAAAAATTGGAAAGCATGTTGCAAAAATTGCACAAGGATTTGAAATGAATGTTTTAGCATATGATATTTTTAAAGATGAAAATTTCGCTAAAGAGAATAAAATAAGATATGTTCCATTAGATTATTTACTAAAACATTCAGACATTATCACTTTACATACAAATTTGAATGAAAAAACTTTCCATTTAATTAATGAAAAGAATATTAATTTGATAAAAAAAGAAACTCTAATTATTAATACTGCACGAGGAGGATTGATTGAAACAGGAGCTTTGATAAAAGCTCTGGAAAATGGAAATGTTGGAGGAGCAGGATTAGATGTTTTAGAAGATGAATTTATGATTAAAGAAGAGTCTCAATTACTCCACAAAAATTCAAAAAAGAAATTATCTTTTTTTAAAAAATTATTGAGAATGGAAAATGTGATAATTACTCCTCACAATGCATTTAACAGTGAGGAGGCTGTAAAGAGAATTTTAGACACCACTCTTGACAACATTATCTGTATCATGCAAAATAAAGAATGTAAAAATAGAGTGATTTGAGATGTTTATAGCTACTTTGTTATAGATAATTATGATTCACTTCTGTACTTTATTTGTCTAAAATTCTGACACCATGACCCAGGAATTTCTTTTTAACAATTTTCACTAAATCACTTCTATCAATGTTAAATGGCAGTCTTAGCGGATCGTTTCCATTTACTTCAGAAAAATCATCATTGATAACTCCATGAATAACCAATGTTCTTTTAGGATTGTCCCAGGAATTATAATAAATTGTGTACCTTAATCTTAATCCTTGATATCTCAAAGTGCCTATAGACTCTGTTGTGCTAGCTGGCGGATTACACCCTCCTACCCACGAATCCCATCTTCCAACATCATAAATTTTTTCTAATATTTCTTGTTGATTCATTTTTATTTAAAATTTTAGAGGTTATTAATTATTATTATGCTTCAAACTATAATAAATCTCTCCCATGTTTTTATTTTTTTCATCCAAAAGCTTTAAAACTGAGAAAATAATTAATATAACTTAGTAAAGAGGTTAAAACATGTTCAACTTTTTCAGAAAAAAGCCAGTAATTATTATTAATTTTAAAACTTATAAGCAGGGAAAAGAGGTAATAAGATTAGCTAAAAAAATAGATAAAGTAGCAAGGGTAAACAAAAAATATAAGTTTATTGTGGGAGTTCAACCAACAGACATTTATGAAGTTGCAAAAGCAGTG
>Ga0209343_10010780_pt1 | contig 10364 bp, 10 predicted proteins | sample RifCSPlowO2_02_FD_184026 | JGI IMG/M metagenome (GOLD analysis project Ga0209343, IMG submission 184026) | Groundwater microbial communities from Rifle, Colorado - Rifle CSP2_plank lowO2_0.2 (SPAdes) (version 2) | ecosystem: Environmental > Aquatic > Deep subsurface > Groundwater | place...
ACTGAGCCGGGGCCTCTCTCGAGGCGAGCAAATCACTCAGCGCTGATTTGGCGATCTGATCGGCGAAACGGCTATAAGCACGCTCTGCAACGGTCATCACTAGCCTCCTGTAATCGTCGTCTACGCTCACACCAATTCCTTCTGGACCTGTAGCATCAGGAAGTCGAATGCCTCCCCTACTGTGCTCAGACCCCGTAGAACCTCAGGCTGTGGTTGATCTGGGTTGGCCCCCAGATCAACGTCAAGTCCATTGTAGCTGACTTTAAAATTGCCGAATTCTACACGCGCCTCAAGCATTGGGAAAGCCATGCACAACTCGTGTAGCCAGGTTGGCATCCCTGGCCTTTCTGGAAGGTCGTCCCTGAACAGATCCGGCTTGCTCATACCCTTCGCCAGACCTAGGACGTCCCCCACCGATCTTGCCTTATCATCACTGATCCACGCCGATACCACAACCCTAAATGCCGTGTCAACAGCCTGAAAGTCATCCGGGTCTTTAATAATGGCTTTTAGATGACCTCTTAATTCCGGCGAGGCATAAATAACCTTCGTACTATAGGGATAGTACGGGAAAAATTCCGAGACGCAGTTTTGTTTCATGTCATTCGGGATCTTAGCGTCATTTGCAGCTTGCATAATAGGGCAAGACACCAACAGCACTTGGCGGTTCGATTGTGCTTGATAGAAATTCGCGTCGATCTCCATCTGCATACGGAACCGCTCTTCCATTTCAGCGTCCCACGCCGCGGCAAAACCGCTGGAGTTCTTGGCTTGAAAATTCTCTTTGTGCTGCTCCGCTAGCTGACGAACGCACAGATCATCAACGAACGCCCGCTCTTGCGAGGAGATCATATAGTTATCGAGATTCGGGCGCGTAGCGGCGATCTCGCACACCTTGGCAGCCGCGTAATAACTCTCGAAGGAAGAGCCTTTGCTGTTGTTGTCACCGCCGCGTCTGATATTCGCCAGCTTTGTGACCTGCCTCTCGCCATAGCGAGCCTTCACAAATGCATCTAACCCCATTGATCGAACCTCAAAACCGTGCCCAAGTCCGGTTATGTGGGGGCACTGCCGCTCCGTTTCAAGGACGCAGAACTAGCTTACGTAAAACTATCAAGCCCCGTCAGGAGCCTAGTAGGTAAACACAAGGTGGCCACGTAAATAATTCGTCGGAAATCAGCCGAAGCTGAATCGGCCAGGTAACGCCGTCACTCTGTCGAGCATCAGATGGGCGGCAAACGACGACATGGCAGACGTAGAGAGGCGGTACGTGCAACAGACGTACAACAGACGTACAACAGATTATTGCCGCTGACCCAATAGAGGCTGTTCTGCCGATCGAAAACTGACCCCAGATGTTCAACTATGTCGGCCATTCGTGAACGACTACGACCGACCCAAGCTGCCGGCGATGACAGGCAGCGGCCAGAAGCAATGGGATGGACTCCCCCTCACCTCGGCATCTTGAGTGCCAGACTGAAGGTGCGAACCGCAGTCATCGATGAGAAGGAGTCCACACATGAAGCTTATGCGCATTGGGGTCGACCTGGCCAAGAACGTGTTTCAGATCCATGGCGTCGATTGTCACGAGAAGCCAGTCTGGCGGCAGCGCTTGCCGCGCGAGTGCTGGCTTCAAACGATGCTGGAGAAGATCGAACCAGGTTGTGAGATCGGTATGGAGAGTTGTGGCGGTGCCCATCATTGGGCGCGGCAACTTGAGACTCGTGGATTTCGGGTCAAGTTAATCGCTCCCCAGTTCGTCAAACCCTACGTTAAGAGCAACAAGAACGACGCCAACGATGCCGAAGCAATCTGCGAGGCAATGAGCCGTCCCAGCATGCGTTTCGTGGCGATCAAAACGGTCGAGCAGCAGGACATTCAGGCGACCCATCGCATTCGTGCCGGATTGATTGAGCAACGTACGGCAAAAGCCAATCAGATCCGTGGACTGGTCGCTGAGTACGGTCTAGTCGCACCGAAAGAACTGCTCTCACTGCGTCGAGCAATACCGTGCTGGCTGGAAGATGCAGACAACGGTTTAACGCTGCGTTTTCGACATCTGCTGGATGGCTTGTGGGGCGATCTGCGCACACTAGATGAACGCGTGAGAGAGCTTGATACCGAGATATCCGTGATCGCGGCAAATGAGCCTAACGCTCTATGTTTACAGCAGCTGCGTGGTGTCGGCCCGATGATCGCCACTGCACTCATCGCTGCCATCGGTGACGCCCGACAGTTTGCCAATGGCCGACAGTTTGCTGCTTCGCTGGGATTAACGCCGAGACAACACAGCTCCGGCGGCAAAGATCGACTGCTCGGCATCAGTAAGCGCGGCGATGCCTACTTACGGACACTGATGGTTCACGGCGCTCGATCAGCGTTACGTACGGCCAATTCCAAAGACGACCGACTTAGCCAGTGGGTCGTCCGCCTGGCCGAACGATCGCATGCCAACGTGGCAGCAATCGCGCTGGCCAATAAAACCGCGCGCATGGCTTGGGCAATGCTGCGTAACGGCACCAATTACCAACCGGATCGGGCTGCGGCCTGACCCACCAACCAGCACGCTCAGCAAGAGAGTAACCGTCACCCACGATTGCGAAGCAACCTGAACGATGGCAAACCGGTCGAACCGGCGCTGGAAAACCCCTCAAATGTCCATGTGCGAGAAGCACGTAGAAGCGATTGGGAGCCCGCGCGCGAATAGCCCATCATGGCCCTGCATCGAAGCGATGCCGAAGTCAGAGGCCGAATATACGTGTGCAGTCGGCACGGGCGCCAAAGAGAAGGGGGCTTGCAATGAGGGGGAGTCCATATACGGACCTTCGATGCGTTTACCAAACTGGGAGCGATTCATAGGAAAAAAAGAATGGCACTTTGCCATTGAAATCGCCATTTCCGACCTTAAGTAGGAGCAGGGCCATACAAAATCGATCAAGGACAAGAACGAGAAATGCCTCCAACCTCTGATGTGCTTTTGAACGAAGCGGCCTCGCCGGCCAACTTTGACGATCAGCATCTGGCTATGTGGCTTGGCTCCTGCTTAGGTAAAAAGCATCGTGTGGCATTTGTCCATGCTGGCTATCTCTGCAAGGTGGTTGATCTTGATGATCCTAGTCTGGTTCTTCATCTCGCTGATCCAGGGCCTGATGCTAAGACGTGCCTGAAAAAATTTGTTGGCCCGCAGAGACTCTTTAGCCTCGAGGTTTCTTTTGACGTGCTCAGTGATGCCCAAGTTGCTGACAGCTCTTGGCCATACTCCGTAGTACCTGATAAGCCCACAGTGAACTCGCTTATTGCCACGCGAGATGGTCTGCTCGGAAAAACCAGCGGTAGAGGACCAGAGATTTCTGAGAAAACAGCTCAGAAGGTATGGGCTGACGCCGGTGCACGATGCATGTTTCACGGTTGTAGTAAGGACTTGTCAGAGATACCTCTTTGGACGAAAACGGCTCGAGTGGGCTATCTGGCGCACATAGTCGCATCAGATCCAGCAGGGCCTCGGGGATGCCAGGCGGACTCACACCGGCTTGCAGACTGTCCCGACAACATCATGCTTATGTGTGATGAGCACCACCGCCTAATCGATTCATTTGCGCCTCAGCACTTCACGGCAGATGTGCTGAATGAAATGCGCCAGGCCCATCGAGACACGGTGCGGAATTATCTGGACTCGTTGGCATTTCCCTTTACGAAAGCGGTGACCTTGCACGCCAATTTGGCAAACGTGCCCACCTATTTTCATGACTCAGAGCTGATCGAGGCCATCGTTGCAACAAGGCGAGCGATGCTGCCTGGAGTAGTTCATTACATTCGACGAAAGTCCCTGCGCGATGAGCGCCATCTTCCAGGGTTCTGGCTTCAGTATCTGAAAGAGCATGAGAGCCAGATCAGGCAGCTTGTCTCAGGGTTCGACTCAAGTAGCAGTTCGGGTACTGAAAGCCTGGCGATCTTCCCGTTGCACCACATTCCAACGCTAGTTCTAGCGGGGCGTGTGATGGGGGAGGCACAGTCCATTCAAGTATTTCAGTACGACAAACCGCGTAGAAGCTGGGCTTGGAGCTCAGAGGTTGAAGCACACCCTCATGGCACTTTCAGCGTAGGTCCACTTCCTACGGATCGTGCAAGTGAGGTTCTGGTTACGGTTGAATTAACGGCTCACGTAGACGAAGAAGCGCTACCTGCGGATCTGAAGCTGGGTCTGAATTCTGGCAAGCTATCTCGAATTCGCATCACATCGGCAAAGACTGGGTTCGATTGTATTGGGCATCCAGATGATCTGGATCAATTCGCCCTAGCTGCCCGGAGAGCGATCGTTCACGTTCAGGATGTGATGAGGGTAAAGAAGGTACATCTGATTATTGTGAGCCCCGCAAGCACAGCGTTCCGCTTCGGGCAGATGCTCCAGGCAGGGCACCATCCGGAGTATATCGTTTATGACCGGGCAGGCCGTGACTATGAGTTTGCTCCTGCTTTGTCGATTACTGGCTACCAGGTTTCAGCCACTGATGGGCAGCAAGTCTTCAGCATTCCCCTCCGATAAACCGTTTGAGCGAGCCTGCGATCATGAGTACTACCAAAAGCGCAACGTTGGTGAACTATGCCGAACAGGCACGTCCCACTCGATTAACAAAGTCTCTAGAGTTCGCGGCCTTAAATCAGACATTCACAACTAATTCTCGAGATGGACTGCTCAAAAAATACGGCCACTGGGCTAAGGCGCTCGGAGAGGCGAACTCGCACATTAGTGTGCGTGAAGAGGAAATCGGGGCGGCAGCGGACGCCTATCGACAGGTAGCAAAGCATCTAGCTGCAAACCTCTCCTGGCCGCCCGAAGCTATTTCGATTTTGACTCAGGGTTCGGTGAGCACTAAGACCCTGATTCGTTCCCCGAACGGCGGTGAGAAGTTCGATATCGATGCAGTATGCCAAGTGGACATTACCCGCATTGAGGCCACCGACCCAATGAAGTTCTTTGAGTCTACTGGCCGAGCCCTTGAGGAACTAGAGGCTCAAGCCAAAAGGCGCTGCTGGAGCATCCCATTTCCTAATCAGCCTTTTTACCTTGAGTTCACTCCATCGGTTCCCTTGAACACCGTACCGGCGCAGACCCTGCAGCGCATGGCCCCGCGCTATCGAGCTGCACGATACGAGAAAACTGCTCTGGCGGTCGTGGACACGCCAACCAGAAGTTGGAAAACCTCCAACCCAGCGGGGATGTGCCAATGGGTTGATGATACGGCGAAGCGCCCCCTCATTCGGGTAATGAAAATGGAGGCGTATACAGCTGATCGGGCAACAGCTAGCGTTGCACCGGTTCCGGATCAGACTGTAGGGATTGCGGACACCCTTCGGGTCGCTATCCGACTGTTCAAACGCCATCGAGACATGTGCGTTAGGCGTGGAATCATTGATGTTGGAGCCAAACCGATTTCCATCATCCTTGTGACTCTCCTGACCACTTGCTATGAAGGTTTGGCCGATCTAAATCGCTCCTTTGAGCATCCAGTCGAGCTGCTGGACGAGCTTGCTGCTCTCATTCCTCACCTCATCCTGAAACTCGATGGCAAGTACCGAGTTGATAACCCCACGGTCGAGGGAGAGAACTTTGCTGAGAAATGGAATGATGATAATGGTGAACGGTACAGAGCGTTCATGACCTGGTGCAGGGCGCTATCTGCGGATCTTAAAACTATTCTTGCTCTGACTGAACCGCAGGCTATCTCCAAGCGAGTGCGTGAAGTTTTCGGGATATCTGCTCCTATTGGCGGTGGTAATGGTTTACCTACCATTCAGCCACCTGCGCCTAGGGCTACTCCTGCGAGTAGCGGTTTGGCCTGAGGCGGAGTATCAATGGGCCTAGACCTGACCTACCTGCGTGAGCGGTTCCCGGGCTTACACCCTGCCGCAATCAGCCGAGAAAGTGGGACCACTGCCTATCAGCTGTTGCTGCCACCTTTTCCAGACGGCAGGGAGTTCAAGTGGGCTGAGTTGCGTGTGTCCAAGGGATTTCCTGATAATGGCAAAGCATTTATCCAGCTATCTCCCGATGCTGTTTTGCGTGTACCTCATCTGGATAGTGCCGGGGTGCTCTGCATAGCAGGAGATCCAGGTCCAGGCCGCGGATACTCAGAAGATGAGCGGATTTTGTTCCTCTTGCATACCTATCTTGAGGAGTTTCTAAAGCCTTGGCTGACCGGAGAGCTTGATGGCGATTTTGAGGATGAAGCGCTCAACTATTGGGCGATAGAAGTGACCAGAGCCCGCTCTGACACCGACCCAGTGAGGGCGGTTTGGACGGTTGACCCACCTCCAGTGAGGGCAAGAGTCAGAAGTGGCCTGCTCTTAGTCCCGAACCGAATCGTCATTGCAGCAGATGAAGAGCTGCGCATCACCAACCGTGTGGTGCAATCCATGGGGCTATCTGCGACACAGCGTATTGGTGTGCTAATAGCAGATATCCCCATCTCGCGGGCTCTTACGCCTTCAACCTGGCCTCGTTCGATGTCCGATTTGGAACGCATCCTCGAAGGACGGCTTTCGTCTGAGGACTATTCAAGTCTCCAGATGTGCCATAGCCGCCGAAGGCGGGGTAAGCATCGTGTTGCTCTTTTGAGAAACACTGATGTTGCCCTTGCTTATTTGCTTCCAGGTGGGCCGCCGACGATTCTAGAGCTAAGTCGAGGTAAGAAAACCTTTCCTCCTCTGCGGAAACTTCTACCACTCATAACATCTCGATTGGATCCAGACTGGACTGTGGGGCGAGATCAGCATCCAGAGGTTAAAGCGCGGCAGGCTAAGCACGTATTGGTATTGGGTGTCGGAGCTCTGGGCAGTCCCTTAATCGATCACCTCGCCAAGGCAGGTGTTGGGCGGATTTCAGTTGTTGATGCTGACAATTTGTCCTCTGCGAACATTGGGCGACATCTACTTGGAGCTGAAGCAATAGGCCGTAAAAAAGTAGATGCGATCGCTCAGCGGATTAACTCTGACTACCCAGCAACAGAAGTGATCCCGCATGCAATGACTACAGCTGAGTGGCTTAAGAAGAACTCTCTGGGAGACGTCGACGCGGTATTAGATTTCACTGGTGAGCCCGATGTTCGAGTCCAGGTCGAGCAAGCCCGATTGAATCACCCACGGCCCTTACTCATTGGCTGGATGGAGCCCTATGTCGCTGCCGCCCATGCCTGTGTGTTGCCAGCCGGACAGAGGTGGCTACAGGGGTTACAAGATCCATTGTCGGATCTGGAGGCCGTGGTGTGGCCAGATGAAGTGATTCGGCAAGAGCCTGGATGTAGTAGCCGCTTCCAAAGCTATACCGCGGCAGCCGCCACGCATGCGGTTGCATTGATCGCTGAGTGTGCGCTGGAAATGATCGATCACTCTGGAGCGGTCGCGGCCCCAATAGTGAAGAGTTGGATACGTGGTCAACTCTTCCTAGACAAGCACTGGCCTGGCCTCAAACATAAAGAATGGGCTAGGTCTGCAAGTGAGCACGATGGCTTAACAATGCTCCGGAAATTTCCATGAGCAGAGTGTTCTTCTATCCAGACTATACCCGTTACATCCTATTCACCGATCAAGCCTTGTTCCACATGTATGCCCATGCCCAACGAGGAAGGTGGCAGAAAGAGGCTGGCGGAGAAATGTTCAGCTCAGAGCCGCACTCCCGCGGCCTGGTGGTCAATACCGCTACAGGGCCAAATCCATCTGACTATCGACGGCGGTGTGCTTGGAACCCTGATGTTCGGCAGTCTGACAGGAACAGGCAGGTCGAATTTGCGCAAAGCCGACATGTGGTTGGTTTGTGGCATACGCACCCCGAACCGTCTCCATCCCCGTCAGGACGTGATCAAAGCACCACATGGGAATACCTCGACTCGTTCAAGGGGGACCGGTCTCGTTATCTCATGGTGATAATCGGTAATCGGGGTAGCATTCCAGAAATGGCTGTATGGGTTGCTTCGCACCAACCGATGCGTGAGTGGACGCAGCTAGGTGAAGCTTTGGATTCTGAAACGGAACAAGCGCCTGACAAGTGAGGTTCTCGTCAGTAGACGATCTGCAGCACGCGGGCTAGTGATCGATGACTCTGATCAAGCGAAAAAGCTCGGCTTGGTATTGGGCGTCATGGAGTGCTTGATGATCGCTTTTAAGCTTGGGGTGGAGCCGCGTAGCCATTTTGCTAGAGCGTGTGTCTCGCCATCTTGTGCCTGTGGCACCCATGTAAAGCGCCTTGATGTCCAGTGCGCTAAAGCCAAATGGATTCGTCCCTAGGTAGCGGTGGAAATAGTAGTTGACGAAGGACCAGTCAAATGGCGCGTTGAGCCCAACAAATACGGGCAAGTTACTCGGGCCGGTTACTAGCTCAATCCAATCTTGGAATTGCTTCATTGCAGCTTCAGGGGAGACTCCATCCACAGTGAGCTTCTCTAATGAAAGCCCCGTTACTGCTAATGCTTCAGGATCTGCATTGTCGGATATCGGTTTGAGCTCACACACAAATACATGACTAGGTTCGTAAACATTGCACGCCCCAATTGTAAGCATGCTGTACTCGCCAGGAATTGGGCCTGAGGTTTCGATATCGACCGAGATATAGACTTCGTGAGTTGCGTTCATAGGGTGTGGGCCTTCAAGTGCTGAAGATATTTTCGGATTCACTCGGCTAGAAGTGAGGGTAATCCCCCATTTTTAGCGCTTGTCAGAAGTAGAGGTCAGGCCACTAGAGCCAACTTCTGTTTTGGGGTTATGACTCCAATCGCCGTATTTGGCCGTTCGTGACTGTATGTCCAGACCCATCGCGTGGCGTGATCTTGCACCTCAGTGATGGATTCAAACAGGTATCGTAACGCTCGACGTAGGCATCCTGCTCGGGGTTGCCGCGCTGGATATGCTCCATACGGATAGCATGCTTTTCTGCCCACAGCATGAGCTTGCTGTTGATGTATTCCGGCCCGTTGTCGCTGCGAATGGCTTGCGGCTTGCCGCGCCACTCGATCATCTGATCCAGTGCGCGCACTACGCGTTCCGCCAACAGTGAAAAGTCGATATCCATGGCCAAGGCTTCACGGCTGAAGTCGTCAATCAGGTTGAACAGGCGGTAGCTGCGACCATCGGCCAACTGATCATGCATGAATTCCATAGACCAGCAGTGGTTGATCGCCTCTGGAACGGCCAGTGGCACAGGCTTCTCGCGCATGATGCGTTTACGCGGTTTGATCCGTAGGTTCAATTCCATCTCCCGATAAATTCGATACACCCACTTGTGATTCCAGCGATAGCCAAATACAGGAAGCAGAGGCCGAAGCCTCAATTACGCTGGTTGTGCGTAAGCCGGATCAAGTGATCAGCGATCCCAGAATTTTCCGAGGACAGCCGAGGCTGATAGCGATAGCAGGCGACATTGACGCCAAACACCAGGCATGCCTGTTTGATGCTGATACGACCGGACTGAACAGCCTGCTGCGCCATCTTGCGTAATTGCATGTACTTGACCACTCATTTGCATTTCATCTGACCACCTGTTTGCAGCGGACTTGACCAGCCAATTGCACTCCACTTGACCATGACGGCGAGCAGCCAGCTCTCGTGGTTTTATCGTTTGGCTGGGTCTTGTCTGGGCGAAACAAAGAGTCACATCACCTTTCAGAGCGGTCACCTTGAGCGAGGGAAGTTGGTGCGAGCTTTACAGCTCACGTACCGAGCAGAAAACCTTCTTGTACCATTTCCGGGTCGAGAGCCGAAGTTTGGCTCATCGAACAAGATCACTTTCGGTTACATCGCCAGGGTGCGGGCAATCGCGAGCCATAGTTGCTGGCCGCTGGAGAGTTGGGCAGGGGAGACGCGGCGCTTGTCGGCGATGCCGACCTTGGCCAGCAAGGCTTCAGCAAGTCCGTGGCTTCGGCGCGGCTTTGCCCAAATACATGTCGCGGTGCCTCGATGATGTTGTCGAGTACGCTCATGTGTGGCCAGAGGTTGAAGTTCTGGTACCCGAAGCCGATTTCGCTGCGCATGCGATTGATATCGCTTGTTGTCGGCGGCTACCAGGTCACAACTTTTACTCGCCGAATGTTGGCTGTCGCGCTAGCACAAAAAATACGGCCGGTTTGCGTCCGGTTTGTGAAATCAGGCATTGGCGGGTTCGGATTTTTCCGGTGCTGCGGGCTGCCTGGTGTCTCTACTCGGGGTGTGCCGCTGGCCGTTGTGTTTGCCGCCATCGATATCACTCGGTGTGCAGCGCTGCGGGGATGGCCAGTGAAATAAAAACACCCTGCGAAAGGCGGGCCTGCGCAGGGTGTCGAGTGGAGCACTGATGAGCCGCCTCGAAAGGCGGCTTTTCAGTCGCGACCGGTCACGGC
>Ga0209343_10010781_pt1 | contig 10363 bp, 10 predicted proteins | sample RifCSPlowO2_02_FD_184026 | JGI IMG/M metagenome (GOLD analysis project Ga0209343, IMG submission 184026) | Groundwater microbial communities from Rifle, Colorado - Rifle CSP2_plank lowO2_0.2 (SPAdes) (version 2) | ecosystem: Environmental > Aquatic > Deep subsurface > Groundwater | place...
GGGAGCCGATCTTTTTTCACCTGGCCGGCAACAGCCCGATGAAAGGCACGGCGCGCCTGGTCCAGCTCTGGCGCCAGCATCTCGAGTGGCCCACGCTCATCGTCATCGAACACCTGGCAGACGGGAGCGCCAGTCCGCCCTCTTCGGAGAATGTCCAGGTGATCCCGTCGTACGTGGACGACGCCGATCTCAAGCAGTTGCAGAATCGCTGCCTCTTCCATGTGTGTACGTCTGAAGCCGAAGGGTGGGGTCACTACCTCGTCGAAGCGATGAGCGTCGGCGCCGTGACCATCACCGTTGACGCACCGCCGATGAACGAGCTCGTCATGGGCGAGCGCGGCGTCCTCGTAGCCTACGACCGGATCCTGCGGCAGAAGCTGGCGGAGCGGTATTTATTCGACGAACAGGCACTCACGATTGCTGTCGAACAGGCCCTCGCGATGACGCCCGACGAGATGGCGGCGCGTGGCACCGCGGCCCGGCAGTGGTTCCTGCAGAACAAGGCAGGATTTGCCGGACGCATCAGTCGCGCCCTGGCAGAGGTGGGCGTCTGAGCGGGAATCCCATAACTGAAGCCCTCTACGGCGCCGGACGCCGCGGAGCGGATGGCCGCGCGGGGCTTCTCGAGGGCCTTCCGAGCGTCGGGCGGCAAGGACGCCAGGTAGGCACGCACCTGTACGCCGGCCCGTTTCGCGTCGTTCTTTAGCATCGAGGAGGATGCCAATGCGACCTTAATCATGCCTCAAATGAAAATTTGTCCGAGCTGCCCTGGACGGCGTAGGATAACGCAAGCTCAACAACGCTTCGAGGGAGGTTTTATGAGAGCGAAGGGAATACTGCTGACAGCCGCGCTAAGTGCTGTTGTTGGCGCGGTCACGGCGTTTGGTCAGCAGCAGCCCGCGGATCCGCAGCGTACACCGGGGGTGCAGGCCGGGGGGGACGCCAAACGCGCGGAGTTCCTCATGGCGAATTGCAAGAATCCGGCGGCTCCCCCTGCAGCTGCTGGCGGCGGACGCGCGGCCGGCGGTGCTCCCGCGGCGGCCGGCGGGCGCGCGGGCGGTGGCGGCGGTGGTCGCGCAGGCGGCGCCGCGCCGGCAGCTGCCCCGGCCAACTACATGGTCACCGCGATTCCCGGCGTCATCGCCGCGGGACAGCGATGGAGAGTGCTGTGGACAGACACCGGCAACAACGCTGACAGCCCAATCGGCGTTGAAGACGGCGTCCTGGTCGCGCAGAACGACAAGAGCCAGGTCCTGAAGGTCGGGTTGAACGGCAAGGTGGAGCTTGTTGCCACCGACACGTACACCGGCGGCGCGCTCGCCATGACCAAAGACGGCAAGCTGTACGTCGGAGAGCGGGCGCTCAACCGCAGCATCTGGCAGGTTCAGCCGCAGCGCAGACTGTTCGCCGACAAGAAGGACGGCGAGCCGCTCGAGTGCCTCGGCCAGGGCGTGCTGAACGACATGGTCGCAGACAGCAAGGGCGGCATCTACATGACGATGGGTGGCGTGTATTACACGAACCCGCAGGGCGTGGTCAGCGGCCGCTTCGGCACCGTCGGCGGCAACGGGCTCATCCTGAGCCGTGATGAGAGGACGCTGTACGTCACGGGCCGGCTGATGGGCGCGATGCCGCCGGCGGATCTCGCTGTGCCCCCTGGCACCCCGATGCCCACGGGCGGCCTCGTCGCGTTCGACGTGCAGGCCGATGGGTCGCTGACCAATGAACGGCAGTTCGCGTGGGCGGGCGGCGACGGCACCGCCATCGACAACGACGGACGCATCTACACGACCGGCAACGGCGGCACGTGGGTCGTCAGCCCGACCGGCCAGATCCTCGGATTCATTCCCGCGCCGCGCGGCATGATCAGCGTGGCATTCGGCGGTCCGAACAAGCGGACCTTGTTTGGCGTCTCGATCCGCGACGTGCAGATCTTCGCGATCGACACGATCGCGCAGGGCTACACCGGCCGGCCGAAATAGCACGAGCGTGAGCCTGCAGGGCGTGGCCATGCCACGGCCCTGCAGGACCTCAACGGCCCTCCGAGGGTCGCGGATGGTGTGTCCGTCGCTTCGCCGTCGCACTGTTCATGGTGGGCTTCGGTGCCACCGCCGATGCCCGTAGCTCTCGCCACCGAATCTCTTCCACCTGGCGTGCCGCGTCGACCCATCGTCGGACGTAGGCTCGCTCTATCGCCTTCGCAGCTTGTACTGCAGCCTCACCAAGCTCAGACAGAATAATTCGATCAAGCGAGGTCCAGCAGGTGTAGGATGCTGCCGATCTTGAGTGGCCAAATCGGAAATGTCCGCTCTGGAGAGTGAGGAGAAACGCTCGTGCGAAACATTCCCACCATCTCGCGTCGCAAATTCCTCGGCGTAACGGCGGGGGCCGGCATGGCCGTCGCGGCTGGGCGTTCCTTGCCAACCTCACCGGCCGACCTCGTCGTGCTGGCCGCGCAGGCTCCACAGGCCGCGCCTCCCGCAGGTGGACCCGCGCAGGACCTGATGCTCGTCAACGGACGCATCCACACCATGGACGCGCGAAACACCGTCGCGAGCACGGTGACCGTCCGCAACGGCCGCATCGCGGCGGTCGGCACTGCGGCGCAGCGGGGGGCACCACCCCCGAATACGCAGGTGATCGATCTTCGCGGGCGCACCGTCGTCCCGGGACTCATCGAAACCCACCTCCACGGCATGGACACCGCCGATCGGCCCGGCTACCACGCGCTGGACGTGGAGAGCGCGACCTCGATTCGAGAAGCCCAGGAAGTGCTGGCCGCGCACAGAAAAACGGTGCCTGAGGGCCAGTGGATTACGGCCGTCGGCGCCGCGCACCCGAACTTGTGGGGCGAGCATCGCTTCCCGACGCTGAAGGAGCTGGACGACGCGGTTCCCGACCGGCCGGTGCTCCTCTACCAGGGCTTCAACGGCGCGGCCGCGACCAATACGCTGGGCAAGAAGTTCTTCGACGCCGCCGACGCGGCGCCGCCGCTCCACCCGGATTACAAGGGGGTGCATGTCTCCGAGACCGGCGCCATCGCCCAGTCCAACGCCATGACCGGCGGCCCGTCCACCAACACGCTGTACCTGCTGCGCCGGCTCCAGAAGTTCGAGGACAAGAAGCAAAATGCACTCCGCACGATGGCGTATTCCACGAGCCTCGGCCTGACCACATGGCTCGACAAGTCGACGATTTATGCGCTGGGCCCGCTGCACCCCTGTCAGGGCTCGGCTGGCGTCGACCCGTACAGGGCGCACGACTCCTGGAACGAGCTCCATAACGAGGGTCGGATGTCGATGCGGGTGCAGTTCGACTTCACGTGTTTCGCCGAGCGCGATCCCGAGAACCTGATGCTGAAGGAGTACCTCAAAAACCAGTTGCCGTTCTTCGGCGACGACATGCTGAGAACCGGAGGCATCGGCGAATGGCCGGCGCCCGCGGCCGCCGTCGAGCAGACGCGCGCGGCGCAGCGGCTCGTCGCGGAAGCACGCTGGCGCTGCGATAACGACGCTTCGAACCTGGGAGCGTTGACGCGGCTGGTCGAGCAGATCGAGGCCGTCAACAAGGAATTCGACATTACCAGTCTGCGTTGGAACGTGAACCTCTTGGGTGGCGGCGTCGGCTGGGTGACCACCGACTTTCTGGACCGGCTCCAGGCGATGGGCTGCAGCGTCCAGATCTCTGCGAACAACTGGGTCAACTCGAGCAATCCCGATGTCGTCTCGGGTCAGGCGTACCGGACGATCAATCAACACCCGATTCACAAGAGCCTCTTCAGCAACGCCACCCACATCTCGCCGCTGAACCCGTGGATGCACATCGATGAATGAGAACAAGACATGGATTATCGGGGCAGCGAGCAAAGCCAGTGGCAGATATCTAGCGATTTCGTGGCCCCTCATTCGAAACACCAGGGGTGGCAACACCCAAGTCAACGCTGCGGGCACGCCGTAGTACAGCCACACCGGCAACCCGACGGTCGTTCCCATCTTCGCAAACACCATTCCTCCAACAGAGACGACCCCAGCGACCCAGAATATCTTCGCCATCGTCGGCCGCTGGATTCGACGATTCAACGCCGCGAGGAGCACACCGACGCCCACAACGAACGAGACGAGGATCAACACTGGGAAATGCCAACTGTCCTGCAAGTGTCCCTCCACTGTTCAAGTCGCTCCCGAGCGTCTCGCACAACAACCGACGTAATGAAGACCAGAGATGACCATGCTATAACGGCCGTTGGGATGCCTGTGAGCCAGCAGCTTCTTGTTCGGAGGCCACTTGACTAACTGCAAGTACGGCCCCGGTTTGCTGGAATCACCAAGGAGCGTCACGGACTCGAGGCCGTTCGCGTTCAGAACCCACGGCATCTGTGACAACGGGATCGTGGTCACGCCCTCGGAAAGATCCTGCGCGATCGCGCTCGCCAGCGCACCGCCTCGTCGACATTCGGTATACTCGTCGGGTGACCCAAATACTCGATGCTGCCATTGCGCAGCTTGCGATGCTGCCGCCTGATGAGCAGGACCGTATCGCGCGCTGGTTACTCGATGAGCTGCGCGATGACGAACACTGGAACCACCAGTTCACAAGCTCCCAAGACGCCCTGAAGAAGCTCGCGGCTGAAGCTCGAGCTGACCACGCGGCTGGCCGAACGACAGAACTCGACCCTGAGAAGCTGTGATATCCCGTACGACGCCGCGCTTCTGGGCGGCGTATGGCGAGTTGCCACCGGAGATCCAGAACCTCGCACGGAAGGCCTACCGTCTGTTTCGCGACAATCCCAGGCACCCGAGTCTCCAGTTCAAGAACGTCCACGACCGCGACCCCATCTACGCCGTCCGCGTGACTCTCGGCTACCGTGCTCTCGGACTTCTGGAAAATGATGAGATCACTTGGTTCTGGATCGGCAGTCATGCTGAGTACGATCGCCTTCTGACCAAGTTGTAATTTTGTTCCGTCGGCCCAACGATCGGCGATGAGCCGCGCACCGCGGCGACAGCATTCTGGGGCACAAGGTGCGTCGGCTCCATATAGCCGGTGTTAGCCAGCCCAGATGCAGGCGTCATTCACCGCTTCACCCGATCGAAGCGCAGACTCCGCACGTCCACCGCGTTCACGGTGAATCCCGTGACGACTCCGCGAGCGTCGCGCGAACACTTCACAGCTGGGAGCTGCAGGGCGTCGTCATCAGGAACCCTGACACGGGCGCCCTGAAAAGCGTCCGTGAAGATGGGCCGCAGGACGAACTCCGCCCTGCCAGGAACCTCGATCACCAAACCAGAAGCCCGTATTACGAGCGTGTAACGTCAGGCATCAGCCGCGGCGCCTCAATGTCATCAGCGCCGTCGGCTGCCGTGTTAGACCGCGTGTTTCGTTTGTTTCCCTTGCTCCCGCGAGCACTACGCGCGGCGGTGCCAACGCGAGGGATCCTGCCGGCCGTGAACAGCCAGCACGACAACGCTTTCGACTGTCAACCGGAAATACAGGGCATCGGGGAACCGAGTAAGGACGGCGCGTCGAGTCTCGCCTCGCACTCGCGGAAAGAGAAGCGGACTGGCCGTGATGCGCGCGACAACCCCATCGACTTCCGCGCCACATTCGTCGCCGAGTCCTGGCTGCCGCGCTTGGTACCAGCGCTGAATGTCGAGCGCCTCCTGCTCGGCCTCCGGCCGGAAACCGACTGCACGTGTCACCCGCGTCTCAATAACTTACGCCGGACTGCAGACCACGGCACCGCGGAATCAGGATTGGCGAGATGCTCGGCCCATCGCCGATCGAGCTCGGCCGCCTCTTCCGCGGTGAGTACAAGTTCTTCCTCGCGTTCCGTTTCGGAAAGGCTTTCCCAGAGAGCCATCGCAAGTTCGGCCCGATCGCCGGCGGGAAGCCTCAGAAGCTGCGAGAGCGTCCTGGATTCCATGGCGTGATCCTCTCATGCGACCGGGTGTGTCACAAGATGATTGATTGCCAGCCAATCGGTTGCGATCATCGAGATCCGAATTTGTCTGTCTCCGGTTGGTTGTTCAGCGGTCTTATTCAAAGTATAAGACTGCTCCAATTATGGCTGTCGCGGTCAGACCACCGAGCAAATAAAGCCCGGTAAATACAGCAGCCCTGCCGGGAGACCACCCTTTCAACGAAACCAGCTGCTTGGCAGTGTATGCGCCGAGCGTCATTGCTGCGAGATACACCAGAACACTCCCTATTTCGTCAGCGTGGGCGTAGACGGACGGTACGGGTATCAAATCGAAAGTAATTAGGACAGGAAACAAAATAGAAATTCCAACACCTGCGACCGGAGCGAACCATTCTTTGGAATTGGTTTTATGTTTTCGAACAATAGCGACGAGGGCTGGAACAACGAAGGAGGCTCCTGCTCCAACTATGAAAATAATGCGCGCCAGTAAAACATCGTGGGATGAGGGCGGCCCTCCAACCATCGAATGATAAGTTCTGTCCCAGGCCGCAATACCCAAGATAGACAAAGAACAAAGTAAAAGAACAACCAGATCCATGAATCTAGACACCTAACGTCAGGCCTAAGCCGCACGCCGCGGCGACATGATCGCACAGACTGTCAGGCGTGTCGGCTTCAGGCCGTGTTAGCTGGCCTTTTGAATTGCCAGAATCTTCTTTCTTACAGCCTGAGGGAAGTCGACAAACGCGAATTGGGCCTTGTGGAACAGATAGTCCTCCCCGGTTTCGTCGATGACCCGCACCAGGTCGTCTTTGGCCGCGCGCGCGTCAGGGAGAACTCGATAGACCTTGCCCAGGATCAGCGAGGCTTCGTTGCCCCGATTCTTAAGGCAGAGCGCAAATCGTTTAGTTAGGCGCTTCATGACTTGTCCAGGTAGTTCTTGATCTTCAAATCTCGTTTGCCGATGCCGTGGGCTTCGTACCAATGCAATTCTACCCGACGCAGGTTTCCATTGGGGAGTCGCACAGTGCCGACACCCTTCCGTTTCCGCCACCGGCCACGACCATAGGCTTTCCGAAGGAGGTCGCGTTGTCCACCTTGTCGACCACGGAGCTTACCAAAGTCAGGAATGCCTTGGCACGTGCGCTCGCCGGCGCCGAGGTGAATCAACTCGGTCGCGACACCGGCCAAGCCAAGCGGCTGCGGACGGTGACCCCTCATCGCTTATTTCTCGCGGTCGTCTCCGCGCTTGGGAGCAGCCGCGTGGAGTCGCTCGCCGATTTGCTCCGCGCGTTCAATGACCAGAACGGCGTCCAGGTGGCGTACAAGGCGTTCTACAATCGTCTTGCCCGCGTGGGGTTCGCCACCTTCATGCGCGCGATGTTTGCGCGGCTCGTCGAGCGCTTGAGCCTGCAACCCCTCACGCCCGCGGGCCACGTGGCGGTCGCCGCTTCACGGACATTGTGATCCAGGACGGCTCATCGTTTGCGCTCAAACAGACGCTGCGGGGAACGTTCCCGGGGCGGTTCACGACGATTGAGCCCGCGGCGGTGGAGGTCCACGCCACGTACAGTGGGTGTTGCGACGAGGTCCGTGTCGTGCAGATCGCGCCGGATGCGGACGCGGAACGCCCGTTCCTCCCGGATCCGTCGACCCTGAAAGATTGCTTGTTGCTGGCGGACCGCGGCTATCCGAGCGTGCCCTACTTCGAGGCGGTCCACGCGCAGGGCGGGAGCTTCATCGTGCGTCTCACCCGCAGCTACGATCCGTGGGTCCGGACCGCCTGGGTCGACGGCCATCGAGCCGACCTGTCCACACGCCTGCGGTGGTCGCGGTGTGTCGCCCGGCACCCCGGGCGCCGCCTGGACCTCGACGTCGAGTTCGAACGCGGGCACACGCTCGTCGGTTTCCGCGTCGTCGTCCTCCCAGGCCGCGACCAGGCCATGACGCGTCTGTGCACCAATTTGCCGCGCACGCCGTTCTCGCTGGATCTGATCGCGCGGCTCTATCGGTTCCGGTGGCAGATCGAACTCTGTTTCAAAGAGTGGAAGTCGTACGCCAACCTGCATCAGTTCGACACCGCGAACGCGCATATCGCGGAGGGGTTGATCTGGGCGGGGCTGTGTGCCGCGGTGCTCAAGCGTTTTCTCGCCCATGCGGCGCAGCGCGTCGGGACGGGGACGGCGATGTCGACACGTCGGGTCGCGATGTGCGCACACCACATCCTCGACGAACTCGTCGCGGCGTTGCTGGTGGGCGATGGGCTCCTCCGGACCCTCCGACGGGGGATGGCGCATCTGCTTGAAAACGCCAGGCGGGCGAACGTGCAGCGCGATCGTCGCACGGGTCGCTTACGCGCCGGTCTTGCGATCGTCCAGACTGTTAAGTGATCACTTATGAACACGGACTACGCGCGTCGGCTCCAGCGCCTTGTTGGGCGGCCCTCCTGGTGATACCCCTTCGGCATGACCATTAAGGCTCGTGTCAACGCGGGGCGTTTAGTCGTCAATGAGCCGACGGACCTGCCCGAAGGGACCGAATTAGAACTGCTCCCGCTGGACCCTGGCGACTGGCTCGATGAAGCCGACCGCGCCGCCCTTCACAACGCTTTGCACGACTCCAACGTCGATGTCGCCGCCGGGCGCCTTGTGGATGCAGACGACATCCTCAAGGAACTTCGTTCGCGGTGAAGCCACGCCACGTCCGATTCACGGCCACCGCGCAGGAACACGTCAGGTACCCCACCCTGTATTCGGCTTGGGATGCTTGTACCGGCGTTGTGTTACGTCTGCACCGGCATGCCGGGCCGTGCTCCGCAGGTAGGCGACCATTTCCTGGAGTGGGGCGCTGCATTCTTCAAGGTTCGCCTGGAACCCCAGCGGATCGACTTCGTCGGGTACTGGTCTACTAGCCATCCGCTTGTCCTCGGTGTTTGGCCTTTGCCGGAGTCCAATGGTCACTGCCCACAGGAATGCTCGCTGTCCGCCAACGTGCGCGCTGAGCCGCGCGCCGCGGCGTCAGGTTACCACGGACAGGAGGCGAGTCGGCTCCAGCGCGAGTTAGTCACAATGGAACGACCGGCTCCGATTCGCAGCTCGTGGGTTACGCTGCGAGTTGGAGACTCTCAAACGCAGAGCCACATGCGAAAGGAGCCGGTCATGAGCACGGTACGATTTATCGGCCTGGATGTCCACGCCGACACGATTGCGGTTGCGGTTGCCGAACCAGGTGGAGAGGTCCGCTCGCTGGGCATCGTGCCGAACCGTCCGAAGTCGATCCGGAAGCTGGTGAAGAAACTCGGCGCGGTCGAGTCGCTGCGGGTCTGCTACGAAGCCGGGCCGACTGGGTACGTGATTTACTGGCAGCTCACCGCGCTGGGCGTGCCCTGTGAAGTCGTCGCGCCCACGCTGGTGCCGACGAAAGCCGGCGATCGCGTCAAGACGGACCGCCGGGATGCGGAGAAGCTGGCGCGGAGCTATCGCGCCGGCGACTTGACGGCGGTGTGGGTGCCGGACGCGGCCTACGAAGCGCTGCGGGACTTGGTGCGGGCCCGCGAGGCCGCGAAGAAGGACCAGTTGCGCGCGCGCCATCGTCTCGGGACATTTCTGCTGCGCCACGGACGGCGGCCGCCGACCGCCATGACGGCGTGGACACAGCGGCACCTGACGTGGATCCAACAGGTGCAGTTCGAGCAGCCGGCGCAAGAGGCCACACGCTTGGACTACCTGCACGAAGTCGAGCACGTGGTCGGGCGCATCGAACGGCTCGAGCATGCGATCGATGAGGCGGTGAAGACAGCCCCGCCCAGTATGCGTGCGGTGATCGAGGCACTCCAGGCCCTACGCGGGATCGTGCTGGTCTCGGCCGTGACGATCGTCGCCGAAGTCGGCGCACTCTCCCGCTTCGCGCGAGCGCCGCAGCTGATGGGGTACAGCGGGATGGGGGCTCGCGAGGACTCCAGTGGCCCACGGACGCGGCGGGGTGGGATTACGAAGACCGGCAACGCGCATGTGCGGCGCATCGCCATCGAGGCGGCGTGGGCCTATCGGCACCGGCCGGCCGTCGGGGGCGCCCTCCGGAAACGCCAGGCGACCTTGAGTGAGGAGGTGAAGGCGATCGGCTGGAAGGCCCAGATCCGGCTGCATGGCCGCTACCGCAAGCTGCTGGGCCGCGGCAAATGTCCGCAGCAGGTGGTCACGGCGGTGGGGCACGAACTCTTGGGCTTCATCTGGGCGATCGGGGTCACCGTGGAGCGCCAACAGCGGAAGACGTCGTCATCGATCGCGGCGTAGCGGATCACGGAGAGGGAGAGAAAGAGGAAGGCAGCACCGATGGCGGCCGAGGGGCACACGGAAAGGAGAACCCTCGAGCGGTCTATGCGGTAGGCCTCCGGGCCGAACCCGCGCTGTTAGTCCGAGGTAGCTCCCGACGGATCACGATTAT
>Ga0209343_10010784_pt1 | contig 10362 bp, 10 predicted proteins | sample RifCSPlowO2_02_FD_184026 | JGI IMG/M metagenome (GOLD analysis project Ga0209343, IMG submission 184026) | Groundwater microbial communities from Rifle, Colorado - Rifle CSP2_plank lowO2_0.2 (SPAdes) (version 2) | ecosystem: Environmental > Aquatic > Deep subsurface > Groundwater | place...
GAAAAGTATGCTCGGCTCATCCGCCAGGCCGGCATACGGCAGCAGGATTGAGCGAAAGAGGAGATCACCATGAGGCGTTCTTCACCTGCACTATTGGCCGCGGCGTGTGCAGTCGTTTCCTTCGCCGCGTTCGCACAGACCTACCCCGCCAAGCCGATCCGCATCGTCGTGCCCTACGCGGCAGGCGGTGCCACCGACACCTATGCGCGCGTGTACGGACGCAAGTTCACCGAGGCCTGGGGACAGCAGGTGATCGTGGACAATCGGCCGGGCGCCGGCGGCAATGTGGGTGCGGCCGTGGCCGCCAAGTCGTCACCGGACGGTTATACGATCCTGCTCAACACCTCCGGGCTCGCGATCGCGCCGGCACTGTACCGGAAGCTCTCTTATGACCCGGTCAAGGAACTGCAACCGGTCGTGATGCTGACGCGCGGCGTGTACGTGTTCGCGGTCCCTCCGTCGCTGGCCGCGGGGAGCCTGCGCGAGTTGATCGCGCTCGCAAAGGCGCAGCCGGGCAAGCTCAATTTCGGCTCCACCGGGATCGGCTCGGGACCGCACCTGGCCGGCGAGCTGTTCCGTTCGCTCGCGAAAATCGACATCGTGCACATCCCCTACAAGGGCGACTCGGCGCTCACGCCGGCGCTGCTCGCGAACGAGGTGCAGATGTCGTTCCTGCCTTCGCAGGCGGCGATGCCGCTGGTGAAATCCGGCAAACTACGCCCGCTCGGCGTGGCGAGCGGCTCGCGCTCGGCTTTCCTGCCCGAGGTGCCGACCGTCATGGAGGCCGGCGTGCCCGGCTACGAGCTCAGCACCTGGGCGGGCCTGTTCGTGCCGGCCGGCACGCCGCGCGATATCGTGCAGAAGATCAGCGCCGAGGGCGTGCGCATGCTGAAGGCGCCGGACGTCCAGAAAATCCTGGTCGGCTGGGGCGTGGAGGGCATCGGCATGGGTGTCGAGCAGTTCGAGGTGCGCTACCGGGCCGACGTGGAGAAGTATGCGCGCCTGGTCCGCGAGGCTCGCATCCCGCAGGTGGATTAAGCGTAAACCGGGGACAGACCAGGACAGACCACGTTTTCCGCAGGAAAACGTGGTCTGTCCCCCTCACGGCAGCAGCACCGCGGAGCCGGCGAAGGCGCGGTTTTCCAGGTCGCGATGCGCCAGCGCCGCGTCTTTCAGGGCGTAGGTGCGCCCGATCTCCACTTTCAGGATCCCGCGCTCGAGCAGATCGAACAGCTCATCGCTGTAGCGGCGGAAGTCCTCCGGGTCCGCGATATGGGTGCTGAAGGCAGGACGCGTCACCACGAGCGAGCCTTTCTTCGCCAGCAGCAGCAGGTCGAGCGGCTCGGGATGGCCCGAAGCGTTGCCGTAGTTGACCAGCATTCCGAAGGGCCGCAGCACATCGAGCGACTTGAGAAACGTGTCGCGGCCGACGCCGTCGAACACTGCGGCGACGCCGTGCGGCGCGAGTTCCTTCACCTCGGCCACGAAATCCGTCTCCCGGTAGAGGATCGCATGGTCGCAGCCGTAGGCCTGTGCGATCCTCGCCTTGTCGCGCGAGCCGACCGTGCCGATGACGCTCGCACCGAGATGCTTGGCCCACTGCACGAGCAGCAGTCCCACGCCGCTCGCTGCCGCGTGGATGAGGATGGGCTCCCCCGGCTTGGGCTCGTGGCAGCGCCGGATGACCATCGAGGCGGTGAGGCCCTTCAGCAGGGCCGCCGCCGCCGTCTGTTGCGAAATCCCTTCGGGCAGCTTCATCAGCACGCGGGCCGGCAGGTTCCGCTCCTCGGCGTACGACCCCGTGTTTTCGTAAAACGGTCCGCCCGAACCGATGTAGGCGACGCGATCACCGGGCTTGACCTCGTTCACGCCGGCGCCGATCGCCCTCACCACCCCCGCGCCCTCGTTGCCGGGAATGACCGGGAACTTGAGCGGGTTCGTGATGTAAAAGCCGCCACGCCGCAGGTTGACGTCGGAGAAATTCAGGGCGATGGCCGTGTGGCGAACCCGCGCTTCGCCTGCCCCGGGCGGCGGCAGCTCCATGTCCTCCCAGCGCAGCACCCCGGGGCCGCCGTTTTCATGCAGGCGTATGGCTTTCATGGGCGAGTTCTTTCCGGCGGCAAGAAAGATTCCGGTAGTATCGTCGCAAACCGTCTTGGGCGGCAGAGAGAAAGGGAGAAAGCGCGATGGCCTACATTTTTCATGAGGACCAGCTTCCAAAGCTCGTGTCGGTGGTGCCCGGCCGCGAACGGGTGTTCTTCGTCAGCCAGGAGCTCAGCTGCATGGACGACATGCTGGCGGGCATCATGCGCTACGTGAAAGGGGCGGCCTCGCCCTACCACTACCACGAGAACTGCGAGCATTTCTACTTCATTCTCGACGGCAACGCCACGGTCGAGACCGAAGAAGGCACAAGGGAAGTCAAGACAGGAGACATGATTTTCTTTCCCGCCGAGGAAAAGCATCGCCTGCGGGCGACGGGGCCGCTCTTCTATTTCGAATTCCAGGCGCCGAACCGCTTCAAGACAACCATCCTGGACGGCACGCCGGACGACCTCCTGTGGGAGCGCGTGGACGGCAAGATCTGGGTGCAGAGCTGACTCGCGGGCAAAGACTTCAAGGAAAACCGAAATGGCCACCACATTCATCGACACCCTGCAATGCCCCCGCGCCAGCCTCGCATCCAAACAGGGGGAAATGGCAGAAATCCTGAACCAGGCGCTGTGCGGCGCCCAGTCCGTCACCGGGATGCTGCGCTGGCTCGGGCAAGGCGAACGCTTCGATGCCGAGCCACGGCCGGACCGCCACCAGCTCATCTACCTGATGGAGGGCGACGGCGTCATCCGGCTCGCCGGAGAGGACTATCCGGTCACGAGGGGGGCGGGCGTCTATCTCGGGCCTTCGGAATCGGCGAGCATCGCGCACGCCGGCACGGCGGCGTTGAAGCTCTTTCATCTGGTCGTGCGCGCGAACGCGTAATTGGTAATTGGTGGTAATTGGGGTCAGGTTCATTTTCCGTCGGGAAAATGAACCTGACCCCATTTCTTCACCGAGCGGTAGAGCGTGCGCACGTTCTCGATCGGCGCCTCGTCCGGAACGCCGAACGCGCAGTCGAGGATGAGGCCGCCGTCCCTGCCTGCCTTTTCGATGACGTGCCGGCAGGCGGCGTCGACTTCTTCGGGCTTGCCGAGGTTCATCACCGAAGGCGAGATATTGCCGCGCAGGCAGACGACGTCGCCCAGCACCTCCTTGGCGCGCACGATGTCGGTTCGCTCGAACCAGTAGATCATCTTGCCCTTGGGCATGTCCTCGCCGATGATCTCCAGCCGCTTGTCGCATTCGGCTTCCCACAGGGGCATGGGAATGAGCCCCGCGTCGATCATCGCCAGCAGCAGCTTCTTGAAGGACGGCCAGTAGACGGTTTTGAACTGCTCCTGCGACATGAAGCGGTCCGGTGCCCAGTGGATGGGTATGAAGACGATCTTGCAGGGAACCACGGCTGCCACGGCGAGGGCGTGGCGCAGGAGGAACGGGATGATCTTGTCCATCGCCTCCATGAGCTTGTCCCGGCGGCGGAACAGGTCCGTCATCATGCCCTTGGCGCCGCGGAAATAATCGGCGAAGAAATCGTAGGGGGCGATCGACGTGGTCGCCGAACCCAGCGGATAGCCGGCCTCCTGCATCCGGCCGATGAAGGCCATCATGTGGTCGAAGAGCTTCTGGTTCTCTTCCCCCGCTTCCATCACCGTCGCCATGGCGCGCCGCACCCCGGGACTGGCGAAGCCGCGCACGCCAGTGACGATGCGGGTGTAGTGCAGCCCGGGGAAGAGCGGCAGTCCCTCGAACCCCTCGAAGGCCGAGGCGACCCGCGGCAGGTATTTCGCCAGGTAGAAGCCGGTCGGATCGGCGATGAACTCGTCGAATTCCTCCGATTTCATGTATTCCCGGTCCAGGTACTGGTAGGGCTCGTTTTCACCGACGCCGTGTCCGGGCCACTGCAGCTGCTTGAATCCCAGCTTCTCCATGGTCGGCCCGATGAAGGTGTTCAGGTGCGGCAGCATGTACATGTCCGGATCGAGGTCCAGGATGACGCGGCGCGCAACGTCCTCGCCGGCATCATAGTCGTACATGAGCTGGCGATGGCTGATGCCGCCGTATTTCGCCATCCAGAAGGTGGCCATGAACGCGGTCGGAATCCGGTCCGGCCGCCTGAGCGCGATCGAATCCTCGATGCGCTTCGTCTTTTCGTCGTAAAGGGCTTTTCCTGCAGCGTCGCTCATCGTTGGATTCTCCGTGGTTGCCGGGAATCTAACTCGCGGCCGGGCACAGGTAAAGCGCAGCCGTCGAGGATCGCAGACAGATCGCGCGGGATCAGTGCAGCGCCCCGAACACCTTTCTCAGCAGGGCGCTTGCCGCCTGGGCGGGATCCTGGCGGATGCGGGCCTCTTCCGCGGCGACCATGAGGAACAGGCCGTCGAGCGCCTTGCGAGTCACGTAGTCGTCGAGGTTGGCGTCCTCCTTTCTGATCAGCCCGAAGCGGGCTCCGATTTCGGCGTACTCGTTGTATTTATCGGCGAGCTTCACTTTCGCGGTGGCCTGTCTCACGATGGGGAGGAACCGGCTGCGCAGTTGTTCGCTGGTCGCGCGCTTGAAATACTGCGTGGCCGAGTCGGGCCCGCCGGTGAGTATGCCTTTCGCGTCCTGCACGCTCATCTTCTTCACCGCCTCCAGCAGCAGCGCGCTGGCTTGCGGCACGGCCGCCTCGGCGGCGCGGTTGAGCGTGAGGATCAGCTCGTCGGCTTGCGCGCCCATGCCGAAGCTGCGCATCATCCTCTCGACACGCTGGGCCGATTCGGGCAGCGGGATCCTGACCTTGGCGTTGCCGAAGAAGCCGTCCGGGCGGCCGAGCGCATCGACGGCGATCTGCGAGCCCTTCGCCAGCGCCTCCTTCAATCCCGCGGCAGCCTCCGGGTTGCTGATCGATTCGAGCGCTGCGTGTGCCGGGGCCGCCATGAGAAGCGCGCACAACAGGACGGCAATCCGGGCACTCATGGCGGGGGTCTCCTGCAAATGTGTTGCAGCTTATCCCCGGTCCGGCGGCCTCCGCAATGGCAGCCTGTGCGATATTGACAGGACTGGTGTCGTCGCCTTTAATGCACCGCGGAGGCTGGAAGCCCAAGTCGAAAGGAAAAGCGATGAAAAAAAGCCTGGTGACGAGCGGCCTGGCGGCCGGGTTGCTGCTGCCGCTGCCGGCGTTGTCGCAGCAATATCCGGTCAAGCCCATCCGCACCATCATGACCGCGGCCGGAGGCGTGGAGACGGCTTGTCGCGCGCTGTCGCAGAAACTGAGCGAGTCGCTCGGGCAGCCGGTGATCGTCGACCCGCAAAGCGCTGCGGGCGGCGCAGTCGGCGCGAGCGCCGTGGCGCGTGCCGCGCCGGACGGCTACACCCTCGCGTTTGCGACCACGAGCCCCATGGTGCTGCGTCCCTTCCTGATGAAGAACACGCCGTACGACACGCTGCGCGATTTCACGCCCATCACCCAGGTCGGCGAGGCGGTGGCAAGCGTCGTGTCGAGCGTGTCACTTCCGGTCAATTCGCTCAAGGAGATGATCGAATACGCGCGCGCGAATCCCGGGAAGGTCTCCTTTGGAACCTCCGGCATCGGAACCACCCACCACCTGTCGGGTAATCTCATCATGCAGGCCACCGGCGTCAAGATGGTCCATGTGCCCTACAAGAGCGGCGGGCAGGCGATCCAGGATCTGGTCGGCGGACGCATCCAGCTGCTGTTCGGCGTCATGGCCTCGTCGCTGCCCCACATCCAGTCGGGCAAGGCGCGGCTGCTCGCCATCAATGGCGGATCGCGCTACAGCCGAACGCCCAACATCCCCACCGTGAGCGAGGTGATACCGGGGTACGACCGGCCGCCGGGCTGGATGGCCTACTTCGGCCCGGCCGGCCTGCCCCAGCCGATAGTGAAGCGACTGCACACCGAGATCGTCAAGGCCATGCACCATCCGGAAGTGAGCGCGGTGTTCGAGAAGCTGGGCCTGGTGGTCGAGACGTCGGAAAGCCCCGAGCAGTTCGCCGCCGCGGTGAAGAAACACTACGACCGGGCGGGCGCCCTGGTGAAGGCCGCGGGCATCGAGCCCGAATAGACATTGCTTGTTCTTTAACAAGGAGGTCCATCATGGCGCGTGGTTCGTTTGGCATTGTCGTTGCGCTGGTGTCCGCGCTGGCGATCGGTGTTCCGGCGCCGACCTGAAGCGCTGGAGCGAGGTCGCGCAACGGGCCCGCATGCAGTCGCCGGACTAGCCACGATAAAATCGCCGGCTCGGCAGTCCATTTGACAAGGAGCAGGCAAATGCAAGGAAAGATCGCCCTCGAGGAACATTTCGCGCCACCCGCCGCGTTCGACGCCCGGCTGCAGTATTTCAGCAACCGGCTGCCGATGTGGCCGGTGCTGGAAAAGCGCCAGGAGGGCACGTTCGATATCGGCCTGGCCGAGATGGACCGCTCGGGTGTGGAGCTGACCATCGTGTCGCTCGGCGCGCCCACCATCCAGGCCATTCTCGATCCGAAAGAGGCGGCGGAGGCCGCGCGCCGGGCGAACGACTATCTGAAGCAGAAAGTCGACCAGCGTCCGGACCGGTTCGCCGCCTTTGCCGCCGTTCCGCTGCAGGATCCCGAGGCTGCCGCGAAGGAGCTCGCCCGCTGCGTCAAGGAGCTGGGATTCAAAGGCGCGCTGGTGAACGGCTTCAGCCAGCTGCGCGAGCAGGATTCGGGTGTCTACTACGATCTGCCGCGCTTCCTGCCGTTCTGGCAGACGGTGCAAAGCCTCGACGTGCCGTTCTACCTGCATCCGCGCAATCCGATGGCGAGCCAGCTGCGGATTTACGAGGGGCACCCCTGGCTGCAGGGTTCGGCCTGGGCGTTCGGCGTGGAAACGGCGACGCATTCGCTGCGGCTCATGTGCAGCGGGCTGTTCGACAAGTGCCCGCGGCTCAAGATCATCCTCGGTCACCTGGGCGAGGGACTGCCCTCCGGCATCTGGCGCGTGGAACATCGCGTGAAGAAGAGCGGCGAGCGCATTCCCGCAGAAAAACCGCTGAGCGAGTACTTCCGCAGGAACTTCTACCTCACCACCAGCGGCAACTTCCACGACGGGACGCTGCTCGCGGCCATGCGGGAAGTGGGTGCGGACCGGATCCTGTTCTCCGCGGACTACCCGTTCGAGGACATGGACGAGGCCGCGCAGTGGTTCGACCGCGCCCCGCTCAGCGAGACCGATCGCATGAAGATCGGCAGGCAGAACGCGGTGGAGCTGTTCGGGTTGAAGTAAGGCGGGGCCCCCGCCGGCTGCGATCCGCAATGGGTTAGCCAAGGGCGCAAAATCGGGTCAAACTAATTGCAGTTCAACAGCGCAAAGACCGGAGGCTCACTTGAAAGAAACTCACTCCAAGATGCTCACGACCAGGCGAAGGAAGCAGACAAGTAGAAAGGACCTCGCGAGGGTAGCCAAGCAAGAGAAGAAGCTAAGGAAGCAAAACGTCAAGGCGGCCAGCGCGGAAGCTTTGACAAAAAGATCCTCCTAGGCCAGTAGCTCCGCGAAACAAGGGACGCCCGACCTCAGGCCCGCACTTCCTTCCGCTGGAACGCCATGTAGGAAACCGCAAACAGGATGATTGCACCGGCGATGAGGCCGGTGAACTGGGGCCACACCAGCAGCAGGCTCTGGCCAAAGGAGAGCGGCGCACCGGCGACCGCACCCTGCACCTGGCTCGAGAAGACCACGCCGAAGGTGCGCGTCGCGGGCTGCAGCATGCCGATCACCGCTTCGCCGAACAGCGTGCTCGGCGACAGGCGCGCGAGCATCTGCTGCAGTCCGATCTGCTGCGGACTCTGGATGCCGAGCAGGATCGCCACATCGGTGGGCGGATAGATGATCTCGGCGAGAAAGCGCGCCATCAGCGGCCACAGGAGACTCAACAGCAGCCACGCGCCAAGGGCCGAAAGCGCGGCCGTGGCGGGCGAGCGGCACACCACCGAGCAAAGCATCGCGACCGAGAGCCAGACGCCGCCGTAGGCCACCGCCACGCAAAGGAATACGAAGCCGCGCGCCACTTCTTCGCCGCTCGGCGGAACGCCCAGGCGAAGCAGGCCCAGCCCGATGATCAGCAGCCACAAGGTCACCAGGCCCACCGCGAGGGTCGCGAGGCCGCCCGCGAACTTGCCGAGCAGCAGCGCGTCGCGGTAGATCGGCTGCGCCAGCACGCGGCTCATGGTGCGGCGGTTGAACTCGCCGTTGATGCTGTCGAACCCCAGGCCGATTGCCATCAGCGGGATGAGAAAGCCCAGCACGGCGAGGAACGACGGCATCGACTCCCGCGCGTCCGTAAAGAGACGCAGGAACAGGAACGGGTCCTGCGCGGTGGTGGTACGCAGTCCCTGGATCGAGATGAAAACCGCGCCGATGCCGGTGAGCAGGATCAGCCACTCGAGCACCAGCATGCGCGGGCTGCGCAGGTGGTCGGAGAATTCCTTTGCGAACACGATGCCGCAACCCTTCCAGGGCGAACCGCTACGCCGTGACATGCGCTGTGCCATTTATTTTCTCGAAATAGCGCCGGTAGATTTCGTCCAGGCTGGGCTCGACGCTGGCCAGCCGCAGGATCGGCGCGCCCGACTCGATCATCGCGCGCGCCACCGCGTCGCGCACATCGCGCAGGGCGAGCACGCGAAAGCGTCCGGGCTCCTCGGCCTGCACGCTGCTCACGCCTTCCACCGCGCCGAGCAGCGCGGCCAGCGCGCCATTTTGCGGGTCGCCGCTTTTCGGGTCAGTATCCACCTGCAGCGTGTATCCGCCGCCCAGCACCTGCGCCGCGAGTTCGCGCACGCTGCCCTCGATCGCGATGCGGCCGCGGCTGAACAGCGCCACCCGGTCGCAGATCGCCTGCACGCGATCCAGGATGTGCGATGAGAGCAGGATCGCCATGCCGTCGTCGCGCAGCGCGCGGATCATATCGAGCAGCTCGAAAGTCGACTGGGGATCGAGGCCGTTGGTCGGCTCATCGAGGATCGCCGCCTGCGCGCCCTTCATCAGAATCTCGGCAAGTCCCAGGCGCTGGCGCATGCCGCGCGAATAGGTGCCCACTTTGTGATCGGCCACGCTGTCCAGGCGCACGCGAGACAGAGCGCTGTCGATGCGCCCGTCGAGCTCGCGCGCGGCAATGCCGGCCAGCCGCCCCGTATAGCGCAGGTTGGCGCGCGCGTCGAGGTTGTCGTAGAAGCCAACCATGTCCGGGAGATAGGCGACACGCTCCTTTACCGTAATGGGATCGTGCATCGGATCCGCGCCGCACACCGAGATGCGGCCTTCGTCGGCCTCGGTGAGTCCGAGCAGCATCAGGATAGCGGTGGTCTTGCCCGCGCCATTCGGGCCGAGCAGGCCGAAAATCTCGCCGCGGTGCACCGTCAGGTCGATGCCATCGACCGCCCTGGTCGCGCCGTAGCGCTTTTTCAGACCGCGCGCCTCAATGAGGACTTCGCTCATGGCGGGATTTACCTGCGGCCAAAGCGTGCCACCGCCCCGACCGAGAGCAACAGCGCGATGACGATGACCAGGATCCCCGCCATGCCCCACAGGGTGGAGGTGGTCACGCTGAGGCGGAAGTCTGCCGAGGCCGATTCGCTGCCGCTGTTGGCGCGCAACGTCGCCATGTAGTCGCCGGCAATTGCCTTGCCCGATGGGGTGACGATGGCCTGCACCGGCAGCTTCTGGCCGGGGGCGAGCAGCGGAATCTGACGCGGCTCGATATCGATCTTCCAGTCCCCCGGCGGGCTCGCGGACAACGTGACGCCGGCAGCGGGTGCCGAACCGGTGTTTTCGATAACCACATTAAGCGGGGTGGGTTTGCCGGCCTCGGCTTCGCCGGACAGCCGGCCATCCTCGGTGGTAATGCGCAGCTTGGGCGCGCCGGTAATCTGGATTGCCATCTGCGCCACCGCCTGCGTGCCCTCCACCGAGGCACTGACTGTCAACGGGTAATCGCCGGCCGGGGTCGCATCGGAGGGCTGCACCTTGACCTTGAGCTCCTTGCTCTGGCCGGCCTCGATGGGGATGGAGCTGATCTCCTGCGAGCCGAAGCCTTCGGTGAAGGTGGACTGGAATCCCTGCGGCGCCTGCGCCGCCAGTTTCACCAGCGCGTCCTTGTCGCTCTCGTTGTGCACCGTGATCGGGTACTCGAAGCTGGTGCGCGCCGAGCCGCGCTGCGAGGGAAGCTTGGATTTGAGCGAGAGCCGCGGCGGCAGGGACTGTCCGATGATGATGTCCAGCGGCAGCTCGGCAGTGGCCTGGTT
>Ga0209343_10010785_pt1 | contig 10361 bp, 7 predicted proteins | sample RifCSPlowO2_02_FD_184026 | JGI IMG/M metagenome (GOLD analysis project Ga0209343, IMG submission 184026) | Groundwater microbial communities from Rifle, Colorado - Rifle CSP2_plank lowO2_0.2 (SPAdes) (version 2) | ecosystem: Environmental > Aquatic > Deep subsurface > Groundwater | place: Rifle...
TCTAACGGTTAGGACGGATGGTTCTCAACCATCAAATCGGGGTTCGATTCCCCGTACCGCTACCAGAAAAGGTGCAACGCCGCGGCAACGGGGTGTCCTTCTTCCATGGGGTCGGAACTCGCCTGTTATCCTGCCGCACGATAGATCATGGGAGCGCAGATTAAGGAAAGATTAAGGAGGGGGTGTGAGGCGACCGTTCACCGGCCTTGCTCTTGTCGTCACGGGGCTGATCGTCCTTTCGCTGATGATTCTGGGGCAGACCGAGCGTGTCGCTCAGGTCGACGAAGGCGGCAGCCGCGCCAGGCAGATTCTGTACGTCACCAACAGCGCAGGCGACGACGTCACGCTGGTCGACGCCGAGACACACCGCGTAATCGGCAGCATCGAAACGGGCACGACCCCGCATGGGCTCGTCGCATCGCCAGACGGGCGCCGGATCTACATCACCGGTGAAACCGACGACGACGTCGTGGCGATTGACACGACCACCGCGAAGGTGCTGTGGAAGGCGCCCGTTGGCGAGCAACCCAACGAACCCGCGCTGACCGCCGACGGCCGGCAGATCTATGTGCCCATCCGCATGTCGGAAGTGACCGACGTTGTGGACACCGCCACTGGGCAGCGGATCAACTCGATCCGGACCGGTCGCGTTCCGCACAATGCGTACCTCTCGGCCGATGGCAAGTGGATATACGTCACGTCGAGGGGCGACGAGAAGATCAGCATCATCGATCCCGCGACGCAGCAGGTGGTCGGCGACGTTCCGCTCGGAGGTGAACCGAGGCCGGTCGCCTTTACCAAAGACAACACGCGCGCCTATTCGACCTTGACGGGGCTCCATGGTTTCGTCGTGGCGGATCTGACCCAACGTAAAGTCATCGAGCGGATCGAGCTGCCGAAGGCGGATCTGCCGGAAATTTCGGTCCACGGTTATACGGATACGCATGGCATCGCGCTGAGCCGCGACGACAAGCAGTTCTGGGCCACGAACGTGTTTGGCAATGCCGTCACCGCGTTCAGCGTGCCGGAGCACAAGGTGTTGACGAGCGTCCCGGTCGGATTGGCGCCGAACTGGATGACCTTCAGCCCGGACGGCGAGCTCCTGTACGTCAGCAACTCGGGCTCGAACGACGTCTCGGTGATCGATGTCACGCTCTTCCGAGAAGTCGTCCGCATTCCCGTGGGAATGTCTCCCAAGCGTCTGCTGGTCGTCACTGTGCCCGAAGGAATGGGCGGACCAGACGAGGCGGGCTGGAGAACGGCGGCGCGCCGTCCCTCCACAACGGACTATTGGGTGCGAGGCGGCGGAACCCTCGGGGCAGAAACCCACAGCTTCCGGGCCACGTTCGCCACGGGAGCGCTCGCGGTCGAATCGGTACCGGCATGGTACCGGAAACTCGGTCTGCTTCACGTGGCGATCAACACCCGCGACATCACGTCATGGGAGAGCGACGCGCTCGATCGAATCAAGAGCGCGATACGCGACGAGGGGCGTTTTGTTTCGGCCGTGCTGATCGACGACGCGCTGAATGTCGGAGGTGAGGGGGCGGATACCGCAGGTATCGAAGAGTACAAGCGGATCATTCGGGCGGCCCATTATCTTGGCGCCCCGCTCGTCCGAATCACCGTGGCGGCGGCAGGAGTCGGCGATCAGACCGCCGCGGTCGATCGGGTCACCGCTGCCCTGAAGCAGCTGCTACCGGTTGCCAAGGAGATCGGCCTGAAGATGGCCATCGGCGTCTCGCCCGGATCGACCCTGGCGGCGGAGAGTCTCTTGCGCATCGTCAACGGCGTCGATCCCGCTGTGCTCGGTGTGGCGCTCGAAATCGAGAGCGGCGAACGCCGGTCGATGACTCGAGAGCAGGTTTCGAAACTGGCGCCTTTTGTCTCTTACCTGCGGGTCAAGGCGACGGCTTTCGACAGATATGGCGAGGAGACGACGATCGACTTTGACGAGGCGCTGAGCGCGTTCGAACGAAGCGGCTACGGCGGGACCATTTCGATCGGCTTCGATGGCGAGAGCGATCCTGTGACCGGCGTCATCAAGACTCGCGATCTCCTCGTGAAGCACTGGGTCGGGCTGGCGAAGACGAATTGAGCCCATGGCGCTGCTGGCACGCGTGCTCAACCGGCTCGAGCCCCGCGTGGATACCGCCCGGCACAGGAACAGAATCGCGCGGAACGCCTGATTCTGGGTACTGGCCGACACCCGCTGGCGCACCGCCAGGCAATACAGCCTGGGCTTCAAACGCAAGGCGGTGAAGCTCAGCCAGTTGAACGGACGCCGAAGTGCAGCCGGTCGCCGACGCCCTCGACATCCATCCGTTCATGCTGTCGCGGGGGCGGAAGGAAACGCGTGACGGCGTGTTGTGGGGCCGCATTGGTTGTCGGCAAACGCTGCGGTCACCTACGGCGGCGGAAGTACAATGAATCCAATCTGAGACCCACACGTCGATTGTTCAGCCGGCGGGCATTTCTCGGCGCGACCGCCGCCGCCGGGTTAGGGGGCCTATCGCTGGCCTCCTCTTCGTGCTGGCCGGCGCGATTTGTCCGCGGACGGATGGCTGAGGTCGGTCGCGAGGTGCCGCCGGCGCCGCATACGCCCAATCCGAGCGTTTGGCCGGACAACGCCATCACGCTCGCGTGGCTCGGCCATGCGACCGTGCTCATCAACTTCTACGGCGTGCGCGTGCTCACGGATCCGGCGCTGTTTCCTCGGATTGGCGTGGATGCGTGGATCGCCTCGATCGGGCCGCTTCGGCTCACGTCAAGTGCCCTCACTGCGTCGGAGTTGCCCGACATCGATCTTGTGCTCGTGTCCCACGCCCACTTCGACCACCTTGACACGCCGTCGCTCGCCGCCCTTCCCGGACTGCCAGCGGTTGCGATGGCGTGGGATACTTCGGATCTTCTTCCGCGCAGACGATATGCGTCCGTGCGCGAGTTGCGCTGGGGCGAATCGGTTCGAATCGACACACCGCGTGGCGACGTGCGTGTGCGAGCCATCGAAGTGAAGCACTGGGGCGCCCGACTGCGGCGCGACACACATCGCGGTTACAACGGGTACATCATCGAGCGCGAGGGGCGCGCGCTCTTGTTCGGCGGCGACACTGCCAAGACGCCGCTGTTCACTTCGTACCGCCATTATGGCCCGTACGACGCGGCGATCATGCCCATCGGGGCTTACGATCCATACATCCACAACCACTGCACGCCGGAGCAGGCTGTGGCGATGGCCGATGCCGCCGGCGCGAGGTTGTTCGTGCCTGTCCACCACAAGTCTTTTCAGTTGAGCCGCGAATCGTTCCACGAGCCAATCGAGAGAACGCAGGCGGCGCTGGCCGCCGAGCCGGATCGACTGGCAGTGCGCGAGATCGGGGAGACGGCACGCGTCTCGTGAACAACGATTCACGATCTGGAAAGAATCCAGTGGAGCTCGACCGAGCTACGCGAGGGGTCACCTGTCGCTTCTGTCGGTGAAAGCCGCTCACGCCGTTCACGTCCGATCGAATTCCGGCGGATTGCCGCTACTGCGACAGCGGTTTGCTCAGCACTTCGAATGCGAGATCGTCCCGTCGTGGTAGACCGAAGCGCTCATCGCCGTACGGGAAGGGTTTGCGTTCCCCCGTCCGACGATAGCCGCGGCGTTCGTACCAGGCGATGAGCTCGTGGCGCTGCACGATCACCGTCATGTGCATCGTTCGCGCAGACCAGTGTTCGATCGCCCAGCGTTCGGCGGCCTCGAGCATCTGACGACCGAGGCCCGCGCGCTGCACGGTCGGCTGGATCGTCAGCATGCCGAGATAGCAGTCCTCACCGGTCCGCTCGAGGTGAACGCAAGCCACCGGTACGTGATCCCGCTCGTGCAGCAGGATGACGTTGCCGGGCCTGACCATCATCTCTGTCAGTCCCTCGATGTCGATTCTCTGCCCGCCGAGCAGATCTGCCTCGGTCGTCCACCCCGCCTTGCTGCTGTCGCCGCGATACGCGGAATTGACCAGGGCGACCAGCGCGGGAGCTTCTGCGGTCGCGGCCGGTCGAGTGGTCAAGCTGATCGTCATGCAGCGAATGGTAGATTCATCGGAGGGCGCTGGCAGCGCGTCGACACACGCCTCGACCTGCCGGCGCGTCAGTCGCTTGCGTCCATACCAATCATTGCACCAGACGCTTTTGGTGTCACGGAGCGCAGCGGGTCCGTCCGAAGCGTTGATATGGCCGCTTCCCAGCGTATGAGGAGGTAGGAATGCGCAGCGAAAGCATCCGGACGGTGCCGATGGTCATGGCTCTCATGGCGACCATGGCGGGATGCCAGAGAGACGGGCCTGCGACGAACGTCGACGCGCGGGTCGCGCAGCAGGCCCCACTCTCGCCCCGCGATGCGCTCATCGCACGTGCGAAATCGCTAGAGCTCGACACACCGTACGTGCCGCCTCCAGGCGACCCACTGGAGCATCACACGGCTGGTTTCGCCAAGATCATGTGCTCTGCCGTGTTCATCACCGGCCTCGATCCCGATTTCGCCGCGGAGAATGTCGGTTACTTCGCCAGCCCCTATGCAGAACGCGCGAAGGTGGGGCAACCGGTGATCGATCGCGCCGTCAAAGCGGTGAGCGTCACGCTTCAGAATGGCGTCACGCTCACCGCCAAGTACCTGGGTAGCCAGGGGTGCGTAACCCTTCCCGTCGGACAAAGCTCGGTGAATTTCACGCCGATCCAGGTAAAGAGCACGCTGCCCGATCCCTCGAAACAGCCGTGGCCCATGGGTGACGTGATCCCGAAGGACCCGCTTCCAGGAGAACTCGACGTAGCCAAGGTGACGCAGGCCGTGAACGCGGCATTCGAGCCTGCCGCGGAGATGACCGCCGCCTTTGTGGTGACGTGGAAAGGACGACTCGTCGGCGAGCGGTACGGCCAGGGCATCAGCGCGCGCACGCCGCTCGAGAGCTGGTCGATGGGCAAGAGCGTGACGGCTACGCTGATGGGTATCCTCGTTAAGCAGGGCGTCTACACACTGTCACAGCCCGCGCCTATTCCCGAGTGGCGAGGTGAGGGTGATCCACGTGGGAAGATCCGCATTGCCGACATCCTGAACATGTCGAGCGGGTTGCGAATCAAGGCACCCCAGGATCCCGACTACGACCCATCGGGCACCTATCCCGATCATCTGTATCTCTACACGGGCACGGTCAACTCGTTCCAGTACGCTGCCACGCGCCCGCTGCAATGGCCGCCCGGCCGGGTGGGCCGCTATCACAATACCGATCCGGTGCTGATCAACTACCTCGTTCGTCTCGCCGTCGAGAAGCGCGGGGAGGACTATTTGTCGTTCCCGCAGCGCGCGCTTTTCGACAAGATCGGCATCCGGACGATGGTGATCGAAACGGACCCGTTCGGGAACTTTCTGACCCAGGGTTACGAATTCATGTCGGGACGCGACTGGGCACGCCTCGGCAACCTCTATCTTCAGGAAGGCGTCTGGAACGGTGAGCGGATTCTGCCCGAGGGGTACGTCAAGTTCGTGAGCACGTTGGCACCGGCGTGGGAAGCCGACAAGCGCCCCATTTACGGCGGCTTCTTCTGGATCAACGGCGACAGCACGTTCCCGGTGCCGAAGGAGGCGTACTACATGGCCGGTGCGGGTGGCCAGACCGCGTTGATCATTCCGTCGCACGACCTGGTTGTGGTGCGCCTCGGACACTTCAAGGGCAGCACGGCGGGGTCCACCGGCTTCAAGAAAGCACTTGCGCTCCTGATGGAAGCAGTTCCGCAAAGGAAATGAGGGAGTCCGAGCGGCGGCTTTTCGATTGACACCGAGCGCGTCAGACGGGCGTGATTTCCTTAACTCGCGGCCGCGCGTGTTCCTCGGTGCGGAAACCGGCGCGTTCGACGCGCCGTTGGTGATCGAATTCGCAACGACGCGGATTGTGGCCAGGCTGCCGCCGGTCGGAGCGGGCACCTACAACGTCATCGTCCTGTTTGGTTCTCTCGGGGTGCCGTTCGCCACCGGCGCCGTCACGATCGGCGCCGTCGGACCACCGGGGGAGCCCGGCGCGAAAGGCGATCCCGGCGCCAAAGGCGACAAGGGCGACCCCGGCGCCGCGGGTGAACGGGGGCCAGCGGGCCCTCAAGGGCCTGCCGGTCCTCCCGTACTCCTGACGTCGCTGACGGATCTCTCCCGTCTTGCCTGCACGACGACGAACGGCGGCGCAGGGACCCTGAAGATTACGACTTCCGCAACTGGTCAGATCACGTTGCAGTGTGAAGAGACGCCGATTGATGAGACGCCTCCGCTCGTACTCACGACGGCCGAGATCGCCGTCGCGCCTGACACCGTGGATATGGGCCACCCAATCGCCGCAGTCGCCGACGGCGCCGGAACGGCGGTGATCTGGACCGCCGCCGGCGTTGGCGCACGGCTGACGATGCTCGATCAGGACGGCAGCCGCGCCCGTGCCGACATCGCGCTTCCCGGCGACTCCGCACATGCGCTCACGGCCACGCCGAACGGATTCGCGGCCCTGCTCAGACGCATCAGCGGCGATGATCTATGGCTCGTGGAGGTGGACCGGGCAGGGGTCGTCCTTCTGGAAACCCGAGTGGCGGGCGGAGTTCCGCGCGACGTCATCACCGGCGTTCCGTTCTTCGATCCATCGCTCGTTCCGGACTCGTTTCGCGGACAAAGAGGATTTCGTCTCTTACGGGAACGGCAGCGCTGGATGGGTCTTTGCCTGGGACACGTTCGATCGCTTGAAAGTGGTACGGGTGCGATCCAGTCCCTGACGCCTGCGTCTCCCGTCTTTCAGCGGCTTCCGAGCGCACCCGTTCTCGCGACGGTCGTGAAGGTCGAATCGCGGGCGGCTCGGCCGCCCCTCGTGGGGCGGCGTGTGCTACGCTTTCCTCGGCTTATTTCGATCAGGCCGGCGCGCGCGCCGAGGCTGATGTGTCGGGCGCAGCCGGGCGGCGATCCGGAGGCGACCGACGACGACTTGCCGAAGGTGTTCTTTTGATGTCTCGAAAGGGGCGCTCGAGATGAGCAACCGCTTCTTGGCGCTGATTTTGGCTCCTGCCGCAGCGGCGGTCTTGTGGCTGTCGCCGGCCGCGGCCGCCGGCCAGCCGACCCAGGCGTCCGACCCACCGCACAGCTGCGCATCAGACGACCCCGCGCTCTTCTGGCGATGCGCGCAGGAAAAAGCGAAGACGTTCAATCCGCCTCGGACCGCCGACGGCCGGCCGGACTTCAGCGGCTACTGGCGTCACCGGACAGAGGCGAAAGAAAACCTCGAAGAGCCCTGGGACAACGCCGCTCGGGCTGGGGTCAGCACCGGAGGGCGTGTTCCCCTTGAACCAGGCAAGAGCCTGGTGGTCGACCCGCCCGACGGAAAGCTTCCACTCCAGCCCTGGGCGGAGGCTCAACGACAAGAGAATGCGGCCAAATATATCGACCAGAACGTGCACTGTTTCTTGTCTGGCGCCGTACGCCATCTGTACGAGGCGCCGGCCTACCAGGTCATTCAGACTCCCGATTACATCGCGATCCCGTCTGAAGAGAGTCACGCGTTTCGCATCATCACGATGAACGGCCGTCCGCATCTCGGCAAGGGCATCCGGCTGTGGCAGGGGGACGCGCGTGGCCGTTGGGAAGGCCATACGCTGGTGGTCGAGTCCACCAACCACAACGGCCGAGTGGTGTTGGATCGGCGCGGAACGTTCTATACCGACGCCGCGACGGTGACCGAGCGCTTTATGATGCTGGACCAGGACACAATCGCCTACGGAGCCACCGTCGTCGACCCGCTCGTGTATACCAGACCATTCACGATCGCCGTCATGCTGACCCGCCACACGACAAAGAATTTTGAGATCTGGGAAGACTCCTGCTTCGAGGGTGAAGCGGACGCGAAGCGCCTGTACAACATCGGTCTCACAATGTACCCGGGCATCACGTCCAAGGATGTTCCCGGGCTGAAGGCGCGCACCCCAGGTTCGCGCTAACGGACCCGATCGCTCGACCGCCCTGTCATCGTCCGGCTTTTCGTCGCGGGTTCGGCCGGGAAGGAGACTCCATGCATGCACCAGGCCACGACACAGTGCGAGACGCGGGCCTGTTCGGTGCGCGATTGAAGATCGTCCTGGCAGGCGCGCTCGTGGCGGCGCTTGCCGTCCAGCCCTCGGCCCAGCCGGCCACCGGCGATTTCCAGATCGCGGCAGTCTCGGCGCGGCCTGATTTCGTGAGCGGGGGAGACGTCCTGGTTCGCGTGACCGTGCCCCGGGCGGTCCCGCTCGATCGGGTGCTGGTAACGGTGAATGGCACGGACATCACGAGCGTGTTTCATCAGGACGAGCGAGGCCACGAGCTCACGGGTCTCGTCACCGGCCTCCATCTCGGCCGCAATACCGTGTCGGCCGCCGTCGGCGGGCAAAACGGAAAGGGCGCGGCGCGGCTGACAGTGGTGAATCATCCGATCGTCGGGCCCGTGTTCGCCGGCCCCCACGAGCAACCGTTTGTCTGCGAGACCGACCGGTTCACGCTGCAATCCGGAGAATCTCTCGGCCAGCCGCTCGACGCGCAGTGCTCAGTGAACCGACGGATCGACTACTACTATCGATCCACGGCAGGCGGTGCGCTGAAGCCGTGGACGCCGTCCTCCTCGCCTTCCGACGTTGCGCCGGTGACGCCGCTCGGCGGATCGACGGTTCCCTATATCGTCCGGATCGAGACCGGCACCATCAATCGCGGGATTTACCAGATCTCGATGCTCCACAATCCGGCGTCTGAGCCCCAGCCGGATCCCTGGAGGACGTCCACGGGATGGAACAAGCGTCTGATCTACACCCACGGCGGCGGGTGCGTGACCGGATGGTTTCGCCAGGGCGCCACGACCGGTGGCGTCGTGGACGACGTGATGCTGCGGCAGGGCTACGCGGTCGCGTCGTCATCGCTGAACGTGTTCGGCAACAACTGCAACGACCTGCTCGCGTCCGAGACGATGATGATGGTGAAGGAGCGCTTCATCGAGGCGTACGGGGCGCCGACCTTCACCATCGGCTGGGGCTGCTCGGGCGGGTCCTATCAGCAGCTTCAGACAGCGGACAACTATCCCGGCCTCCTCGACGGTATCGTTCCGTGCCGCGCCTTTCCGGATGTGGCGTTTGCGACCGTTCCGACGATCTCCGACGCGCGCTTGCTCAATCGGTATTTCACGTCGGCGACCGCTGTTCCTTTCACCGAGGGCGAGAAGCGGGCCGTGGCTGGTTTCCTCACGCTGGCCACGATGGTGGAAGTTGACCAGAACGGAGCCGGCCGCATCCATGTCTCGGAATTCTGTCCCGACGCGCTCCCCGCTGCGCTTCGGTATCACCCCGCCACGAATCCACGAGGGGCCCGGTGCGACGTGTACGATCACGCCGTGAACGTGTACGGGCGGGATCCAGACACGGGCTTCGCGTGGCGGCCGCTCGACAACGTGGGCATCCAGTACGGACTGCGCGCGCTGAACGCCGGGATCATCAGCAAGGAGCAGTTTCTCGACCTCAACGCGCGGATCGGCGGCTTCGACCACGACGGCAACGTGGTCAGCTCGAGGACCGAGGCGGATCTCGCCGCGGTTCGAGCCGCGTACCACACGGGGCGTCTGACGCATGGAGGCGGAGGGCTCGCGAGCACCCCGATCATCGACTATCGCAACTACCTCGACGATGCGGAAAACGGCGACGTGCACGTGCGGTTCCACTCGTTTTCCCTGCGCGAGCGTCTGGTCAAGGCCAATGGTCACGCCGACAACCACGTGATGCTGGTGGAAGACAACCGATACCGGGGAAATTCAAGCAGCCCCGTGTACCGGGACGCTCTCCGCCAGATGGATCGGTGGCTGACGGCACTGGCGAACGACACATCCAGCGACCCGGCGATCGTCAGGATCCGGCGCGCGAAGCCGGCGGACCTGGTCGACGCCTGCTGGACCCGGGGGGCGGCGCCGCAGAAGATCGCAGAGAGTCAGACGCGCAGTCGCTCGAGCCGGTGCGAGCAGATCTATCCCTCGGCGTCGTTCCCGCGCGAGATTGCCGGCGGGCCGACTGCCAGCGACGTCGTCAAGTGCCAGCTGAAGCCAATCGCGGCGGGCGACTACCAGGTCGTCTTCATGCCGGAGGAGATGGCGCGCCTGAGGAAGATTTTTGCCGGCGGGGTCTGCGACTGGTCGAAGCCGGGCGTCGAACAGCGGAAGCTGAGCGGCACCTGGTTGACCTTTGGCGGCAGCGGCACCTAAGGGGCTGTAAGGAAATAACTGCTTGTACTGGTGATCGGCGAGTAGTACGCTGCGCCCGTGGAGTTGGCCACCCTGCGGGCAAAGCATGCCGCGCTG
>Ga0209343_10010787_pt1 | contig 10359 bp, 7 predicted proteins | sample RifCSPlowO2_02_FD_184026 | JGI IMG/M metagenome (GOLD analysis project Ga0209343, IMG submission 184026) | Groundwater microbial communities from Rifle, Colorado - Rifle CSP2_plank lowO2_0.2 (SPAdes) (version 2) | ecosystem: Environmental > Aquatic > Deep subsurface > Groundwater | place: Rifle...
TTTGAGCCGCACCGCGCAGAGCCTGGCGGATGAAGACAAACAGCAGCAGCGCAAAGCCGACGGCCAGGGTGGTCATCAGGGCGATCAGCGCCTTTTTGGGCTTGCTCTTGCGCTCGGGCGGCTGGGCGGCGTCCAGCACTTGAATCACAGCGCCTTCGCGGCTTTCGTCGATGCGGGCCATTTCATACTGTTTGGCGAAGAGCTCAAACAGGGTTTCGTAGTATTTGAAATCGCGGAATTTGGCGATGTAGTCGCTGCTTGCGCTGTCGGTGGCGGGCTCTGATGTTTCCGCCCGACCCAGTTGACCGCGCAAGGCGGACAGCTCGGTTTGGGCCTGCTTGAAGTCAGGCGCGGATTCAGCCAAGTAGCCGCGCATGGAGGCGAGCTTGATTTCTTGCGCGGCGATTTGCGCCCGCAACTGGGCGACGGCCGCTACGGCGGCGCCGGTGGACTTGAGGACCGAGCTGTTGACACCGCTGGCGCCAAGGGCCTGCTCGGCCTTGACCAGGTTGTCTTTGGCGTTGGTAAGCTGCTTTTCAAAGAAGACGCGGCGTTGCTGGGCTTCGGTGACGGCCAGGCGGTCAAGCAGGCGGCCCAGTTCTTCGACATAGGCATTGGCCAGCTGGGCGGCAAAGGCGGGGTCTTTGTCGTCCACGTCAATGGTGATGAGGCCGTCTTTGCCGCTGGCGATTTTGCTGACACCTTCCAGTGTCGTGCGCGCGTCGGTTTTGAGCTTGGATTCGTAGCGCTCCATGAGCTTGAAGCGCTCGATCAGCACGTCTTGCACGCTGCGGCTTTTGAGGAAGGCGACGTATTGGTCAGCCGGGTTTTTGAGGCCGCTGGCTGCGCCCGCCAGACCGCCCAGGGCGCCCAGGCTTGACAACATGGAAGCCGCAGCGCTTTGCTGTTGCTGCGGCGGCATGAATTTGGTGGTGGCGGTAAAGGTAGGGGTGATGGCAAATGAGATGCCCAGCGCCAGCAGGCCGGCGGCCAGGGGCGCCAGCACCAGCAGGCGCAGGTTGTCGGCGACGACTTGCAGCAGGTCTAGCAGGCTGATTTCGTCGTCTTCTTCGACGGTTTCGATATTTGGGGTCATGGATTGGGTACTACTTTTTTACAGCCGCTGGCGCATATGGGACGACGGCTAGTTTAGCGGGTGTTTTTTGGGGGGATTGAACGGCCTTGCCGCGCCCCGCCATGCCGGTCCTTGCGTTTTCTCAAATGGCCGGCCGTCTGGTCAACGTCTCATCGGCCGTAACCCTACGTGGGTTACAAGTGAAGGAGGCGGATATGCCGAAGGTTGAAGACGGTGAAAGATGGGCAGCGATGCAGGCCGACTGGCAAGCTGTCAACCAGGAAGCGCGCACCGCGCGGCTCAGAGTGACGCAAGCCTTTATAAGGGCCGCTGCGGGTGACGGTTCTGGCCCGACCACAGCTCAGTTTGATTTGGCGGAAAAACTTGAACTGGCTGCCGACGAAAAGCGGCTGGCACTGGACGAGTTTGTGAAACAGGCGTTTGGCTGACCTCAGGTGGCAGCCGCTGCCGCCTCGATCTCCCGGCGCAAGTCCGCCTCGCGGTCGGCGTAGCGTGGCGAGAAATGAAACGGAATGACGAGTTTTGCGCCGGCCGCACGCGCGATGCTGCCCGCCTGGCGCGCGGTGAGATGATGCTTGCGGGCCGCATGGTCGGCATCCTGGTCGAGAAATACGCATTCGATGAATAGCTGCGCCGCGTTGGCCGCCAGTGCCGTGATGCGTTGGACGTTGTCCGGGTGAAAGGCGACGTCGGTCACATAGCAGATCTTCTCGCCCTCTACCTGCCGCAAGACCGCGGCCTTGAGCAAACCAAGCGATAAAACGCGCTCGTGCTCGCCGCTGCCATCGCGCCAGCAGGCGCGCACCGGTGTCGCGTCAGGTGCGTTGCGCAGCACGGCATCCTTGAGTTCTTTCAGCCACGGCCCGACCGAAAGCCCGAGTTCGGCCAGCCGGTTCTTCCACACGTTGACGTGGATCTTTTCCTCGACCGCGAAGCCGAGGCAGGCGGTGCCGTGGTCGAGAAACGCCGCGCGCACGCGAAACGCCGGCTCGTCGAGCAGCACGCCGCCCGGCAAATGCCGCGCCTCCAGCGGCTCGGCGCGAAACCGATTGCGGCAGCGCAGGCGGGTGCCGCGGGCCTGCCAGTTGGCATCAAGCTCCCAGGCATCCATAAAAAAGTCGCCGGGATAGTTGTCGACCAGGTTCCAGGTGTAGCCGGCGAGCTTGTGTTCGACTTGGGCCGCAAAACCCGGTGGGCCGTACAGGCGCAAGCTCATGTTGCGGCCGAGGCAGAGGCGAAGCAGCCGGTCGAAACCGAAAAAGTGGTCCATGTGGGTGTGCGAGACGAACACGTCTGAGATGCGCAGCAGCTTCTTCGGTGGCAGCGCCGTGAGATCGCCGAGATCGAACAACAAGGCCCGCTTCTCGAACTTGAAATCGACGTACAGGCCGGGGTCGCCGAACGGATCGTTCACGAGTGCGGGTCTGAAAATCGGGCGCATGGCGGCAAGCTTGGGTTGGCCGGTGACGGCGTCAAACATTATCCCGCTTTGATGCAGCCAAACAGCGTCTGCAGTCCGAAAGGGTCGCGCAGTGACTCTTAAGCCTGCCATAACATTTTCTTAAGCCTCCCATAACATTTGCTGAATAAAGTTGCGTCAGTTTCCGGTGCACGGTGTGCCAAAACTTATCCCTACCCAACTTCAAGGAGAAATGCAATGAACCAAATCAAACCAAGTTTTCGCTGGACCCTATTGGCCCTGTCCAGTGCCGTGATGCTGACAGCTTGCGGCGGCGGCGGCGGTGACACCACCCCGGCTGTCAACACCAGCGCGCCCGCCGCGGCTGTGTATGCCGGACCGATCACTGGTTTTGGTTCGGTCATTGTGAACGGCATGCGGTTCTCATCGGTGGGTGCCACCCTGCAGGATGATGACGGCCAGGACATCAATCTGGATCAACTCAAACTGGGCATGACGGTGCGCGTGAGCGGCACTGCCGACGACAGCACCCAGTTGGGCACGGCCAGCCAATTGGCCTTGGTGCATGGCATACGGGGCACGGTCACAACCGTGAATGCATCGGCCAACACGCTCACCTTGCTGGGGCAAACGGTGAACACCAACACGGCCACCGCCTACCAGGGTGTGAGCGGACTGGCCGGACTGACGGCCGGGCAATCGGTGGAGGTGTACGGCGCCTTGCAGGCCGACGGCAGCCTGCTGGCAACCCTCATCCAGCTCAAAAGCACAGCATTCACGACCTTGAGTGTGAACGGTGTCGTCAGCAACTTCAGCGGCACCAATTTCAAGCTAGGCAGCCTGACGGTGAACTACAGCACGGCGGTGGTTACCGGGGTGCTGGGCGACGGCAAGCGGGTGAAGATCAAGGCAGCGGCCAGCGATTTTGACGCCGTCAACAATGTGCTGACGGCCAGCACGGTAAAAGTCGAGGAAGCGAGCTCGGTGTATGGCGCTGCCGTCACGGCAGGTGCCTGGCTGAAGATCAAGGGCATCGCCGATGCGGCGCCCATCAATGGTGTGTTGAAGGTCTCGGGTACGCCGGTGAATGTGTCACAGGCAGCGATCAAGGGCAACACCAGCACCATCACAGCGGGTCAGCTGCTTGAGGTCAAGGGCAACTGGGACGGCAGCGTGTTGCAAGCCACACAGGTTGAACAGGACGGCTACCGTGCCGGCCAGATTGGCGGCAGCAACGAACTGTATGGCGCTGTCAGCAGCATCAATGGCAACACCGTGGTCGTCAATGGTGTCAGTGTTGACTTGAGCACTGCGACGTTCGGGCATGGCGCCACCTTGGCCCAAGTGGCGGTCGGCAGTTATGTCGAAATCAAGGGCAACTTGTCGGGCAACCTGCTGAAGGCGACCAAAGTCGAGCTCAAGACCAATGGCACCGGTAGCAGCACCAGTACCGATAGCAGCCACAGCAACGACAACAGTAGCGATAGCAGCCACGGCAATGACAACAGCAACGACAACAGCAACGACAACAGCAACGATAGCAGCCACAGCAACGACAACAACGATAGCAGCCACGGGTCGGTTGGCGATGTGAGCTATGAACAATACGGTCAGGTGTCAGACTTTGCGTCTGTGGCCAGTTTCAAGCTCAACGGCTTGACGGTCGATGCCTCTGCGGCCCGTTTCGAGCACACGAATGCGGCCAGCCTGGCCAACGGGGTCTATGTGGAAATCAAGGGCACCCAAGGCAGCAACGGCGTGTTCGTCGCCACCAAGGTGGACATCAAGAACCACAGCAATCACGACAACAATGACTGACCCCAGGGCCTGAAGCGCCTGGTTTTGATCTGAAAATGGTGTCGGCCGGCGTTCCTTGGAACGCTGGCCGCTCTTTTTTGAGCGTCTTTCTTTCTGTTGAATCTTCAACAAAACTCCCGTCTCTGCGTCGTCAAGCCGCCCAGCAGCGGCGTCAGGTCTTGCAGGTGCCCGGCAATCAGGTGGCAGACATCTCTGCGGTGTTGACCACATGCGTGCCGCCGAGCCCAATCGATGCGGGCGGTCACGGTGTCGCCTGCCGCCAGCCTGACAACACTTGGTTGCTCCTGATTCTCATGGCTCCCTTGAGCCGCTGCATGTCCTGCTTGCCTGAGTAGGTTTGTATTTTTTGCAGTACGTAGCGGCAATGTAGCTACAGATTAAGTTGGTGCCAACCTTTGCTGTGGATGGAAGCGCTTACGTCAATGGATCGCTTCCGGGGGGCTTTTACCCAGACATGAGGTAGAGAAAATGGCTAATAACCAAAATTAGTTTCTCATTATTTACATTTCCGCCTAAATGTATAGAATAAGAAACACTATGCCAGCACCTCCACTCGCCATCTCCAATGCCACCGCTACCCGATTGGACGCTCTCGGGCAGCAGATTCGTACGCGCCGCAAGGCGCTGGGAATCAACGCCACGGTGGCGGCAGAGGCGGCTGGCCTGTCGCGCGTGACATTGCACCGTATTGAAAAAGGTGCCCCCGCGGTCACCATGGCGGCCTACCTGAACGTCATGGCAGCGCTTGGGCTGGACTTCAGCCTGAGGCTGCCAGCCGATCAAGCCGCCGTTGCGCCTGCCGCCGATCACAAGGGCTGGCTTCCGGCGCGGGTGCGCCTGGGTGACTACCCGCAACTCAAGCAACTCGCCTGGCAAGTGCATGGCGTTGATGAACTGACCCCGGCAGAGGCGCTCAGCATCTATGAGCGCAACTGGCGCCATATCGACGTGGCAGCGCTGCAGCCACATGAGCAACAACTGGTCGATGCCTTGCGCCTGGCCCTGACATGAGTGCCCGCCATGTTTGAACGACCGCACCACCAGCGTATTGCGCAGGTACTGCGCGCCCTCAATGCGCCGTTGCTGCGCGAAAACCACTGTCTGTTTGGCGGGGGAACGGCCATCGCGCTGCGGTATGGCGAATACCGCGAGTCAGTTGACATTGACTTTCTGGTATCAAGCCTTGCCAGCTACCGCAATCTGCGCCAGTTGCTGACCAACCCAGGCGGTATTGCGGGCATTGTTCATGGCCAGGCGACACCGCTGGAGCAAATCAAAGAGGTGCGGGCCGATCAATATGGCATTCGCACCACGCTGCGTGTGGATGACCAGCCCATCAAGTTCGAGATTGTTCTGGAGGGCCGCATCCAACTGGCCGCACCGACGGTGAAAGATGAAGTCTGCGGTGTCGCAACATTGAGCCTCCTGGACATGGCCACCAGCAAACTGCTGGCCAATTCAGACCGGTGGGGCGATGACGGCGTGTTCAACCGCGATGTGATTGACCTGGCCATGATGAAGCCGTCGGTGGCCCTGCTGCGCCAGGCACTGCTGAAAGCGCACGGTGCTTATGGCGATGCCATTCGTCAGGACCTTGACAAGGCACTCCTGCGGCTGCAAACCCGACAGGGCTGGCTGGAGCGCTGCATGCAAGCCATGGCCATGGTGGAACCCAAAGCCGTGGTGTGGCAGCGGCTTCGGGCGCTGCGCAGGAATTGAGCAGAAATATTGGTCAAATTGGCCAGTTGGCCCTATTGCCATGTTTTCAAATTGTGTTTGTAGCGGCTTGATGGCATGCGGTGCGTTCAACAAAACTCCCGGCTCTGCGTCGTCAAGCCGCCCAGCAGCGGCGTCAGGTCCTGCAGGTGGCCGGCAATCAGGTGGCAGACGTCACCGCCACTCTCGACGTCACGCTGCCAGGTGCCATGGACCGCCAGCAGGCGCGAGCGCAGCAGCGCCGGGCGTTGCCGCTCTTTCAATGACTTCCACACAATCACATTGACCTGCCCGGTCTCGTCCTCCAACGTGACGAAAATCACACCTTTGGCGGTTTGCGGTTGCTGGCGCATGGTGACGATTCCGCAGGCGCGCGCCAGCCGGCCGTTGGGCAGGTCACGCAGTTGCGCCGCTGTCATCAGCTTCATTTTTGATAGCTTCTCGCGCAACAGCAGCAAGGGGTGCGACCTTAAAGTCAGCCCCAAGGCAGCGTAGTCGAAGATCACTTCTTCGCCCTCGCTGGCAGCGGGGAGTTGCAAGCTGTCTTCGGCCACCGGCACCGCCCGCAGCAAGCCGGGCGCTGGCTGCAGCGCCGCCGCCTCCCAGACCTGCTGGCGCCGGTGGCCCGACAGGCTCTTCAAAGCGTCAGCACTGGCCAGCGCCTTGAGGTCGCCCGCATCGAGCGCGCAGCGCAAGGCCAGGTCTTCGGTGCTGGTGAACGGGGCTTCAAAGCGCGCGGCCACGATGCGCTGGGCGGCCGATTCAGACAGGCCGCTGACCTGGCGCAGGCCGAGGCGCACGAAGGGCGATCTGCACACGTCTGGTGATTGAATGGCACCGCTATTGGGGTCAGAGCCCAAATCGGTGTTCGGCCTGGTGCTTTGCCAAAATTCTTGCCCCGAATTGGGATCCGACCCCAAAAGCTTGGTTGACTTCGCTGGCTCCAGCGTGCAATCCCAGTCACTGCGGGTCACATCGACCGGGCGCACCCCGACGCCATGGCGCTGCGCGTCTTGCACCAGTTGCGACGGGCTGTAAAAGCCCAGTGGCTGGCTGTTGAGCAGGGCGGCCAGAAAACAGGCGGGCTCATGGCGTTTGAGCCAGCTGCTCACATACACCAGCAGGGCAAAGCTGGCGGCGTGACTCTCGGGAAAGCCGTATTCGCCAAAGCCTTCGATCTGCTTGAATATCTGCTCGGCAAACTCAGGGGTGTAGCCGTTCTTCAGCATGCCGCCGACCAGGCGGTCGTAAAACTTGTGCACGCCGCCCTGGCGCTTCCAGGCTGCCATGGAGCGACGCAGGCTGTCGGACTCACCGGCTGAAAAGTCAGCCGCCGCCATGGCGATCTGCATCACCTGCTCCTGAAAAATAGGCACGCCCAGCGTGCGTTTCAGGACTTCTCTCAAAGCCGGGCTGGGGTACGGCACCTGCCCGGGGTGCTCGCGCGCTTTCAGGTAGGGGTGCACCATGCCGCCCTGAATCGGCCCCGGGCGCACGATCGCGACCTCCACCACCAGATCGTAAAAGCAACGCGGTTTCAGGCGCGGCAACATGCTCATCTGCGCGCGGCTCTCGATCTGGAACACACCCACGGTGTCGGCCTGGCAAATCATGGCGTAGGTGGCCGGGTCTTCCGGTGGGATGTCCTGCATTGAAAACGGCGTGCCGCGCTGCACGCTGATGAGGTCCAGGCAGCGCCGGATGGCGCTGAGCATGCCCAGCGCCAGCACGTCCACCTTGAGCAGCCCCATGGCGTCCAGATCATCCTTGTCCCACTGGATGATGCTGCGCTCCGGCATGGCGGCGTTCTCCACCGGCACCAGCCGGGTAAGTTTGCCGCGGGTGAGCACAAAGCCGCCCGGATGCTGGCTCAGGTGGCGCGGGAAACGCTGCAACTGGGTGCTCAGATCGAGCCAAAGCTGCAGGCGTTCAGCGGGTGGCGCCACGTCTGCCGCCAGCAGCGCCAGCGCTGACTGCAGCCGCTCAACCAGCACCGTTCGGCTGTACATGCCGGGGTGCTCTTTGGACAGCGCGCTGATCAGCGCCTCGGGAACAGCCAGCGCGCGCCCCACATCACGCAAGGCACTGCGCGGACGGTAGCTGATGACCACGGCGGTCAGTGCGGCTCTGCTGCGCCCATACTTGGCGTAGATGTACTGGATCACCTCTTCGCGCCGCTGGTGCTCAAAATCGACGTCGATATCAGGGGGCTCGTTGCGCTCTCTGGAGATAAAACGCTCGAACAGCATGTTCATGCGCGAAGGATCCACCTCGGTCACGCCCAGGCAATAGCAAACCGCCGAGTTGGCGGCCGAGCCGCGGCCCTGGCACAGGATGTGGCGGCTGCGCGCAAAGCGAACGATGTCGTGCACGGTCAGAAAATACATCTCAAAGTGGAGTTCCGTGATCAGCGCCAGCTCGTGCTCTAACTGCTGCTGCACAGAAGCCGGCGTGCCCTGCGGGTAGCGAGTGAGCGCGCCCTCGGCGGTGTAGCGGCGCAGGGTTTGCGCCGCTGACAAGCCCGGCAGCACCGTCTCCAGCGGGTACTGGTAACGCAATTCGTCGAGGCTGAAGGTGCAGCGTGCTGCCACGGTGAGCGTGTTGGCAAGCACGTCAGGCGAATAAATGGCGGCCAGGCGCTGGCGCGAGCGCAGGTGCGCCTCCGCGTTGGGCTGCAGCGCGCGGCCGCAATCAAACACCGGCTGACCCAGCCGCACGGCACTGAGCACATCCTGCAGCGGCTTGCGCGAGCGCACATGCATGTGTACGTTGCCGGCCGCCACCAGCGGCACGCCGGTGAGACGGGCCAGTTGCTGCAGGCGCTGCCCCTGCAGCGCGTCATCAGGCGCCAGCAGCAACTCGACCAGCAACCATAAATTTAGGCCAAACAGGGCACTAGCCCTCGTGGTTATTGCGTAAGCAGCTTCGAAATGAAGAGCAGACGGCAGCCCCAGCAAGATCTCGCAACCACCCAGCAGCGCCCAGGGGGCGTCCTGCCAGACCAGCCGGTACTGGCCTTTGGGTGCGGCCCGGCGCGCCTGGGTGATGAACTCGCACAGGTCGCCCCAGGCCTGCAGGTCGTGCGGCAGCGCCACCAGCCAAAAACTGGCCTCAAGCGCGCCGCCGCCGGCCCCATCAGCCTGTGTCACCGCAAACTCGGCCCCGGGCAGCAACTTCAAACCGAGTTTTTTCGCCTCGGTATGCGCGCGCACCACGCCCGCCACCGAGCACTCGTCGGTGAGGGCCAGCGCCGCGTAACCCAGGGCTGCCGCACGCGCCACCAGCTCTTCCGGGTGCGAGGCGCCGCGTCCAAAGCTGAAGTTGGACAGGCAATGCAGCTCGGCGTAGCCCGCCATAGAAGACACCATGGGAAAAATGCCACCGGAAACCCGGTGAAATACTGTTTAAAAAACCAGTATAAACAATGATGCCACTTTCGCAAGTGGTTTTGCGTCACGGCCAGCAGTGGCCGGCCCTGCCGGCAGGCGATGGGTTGAATCGCCGACGATGCAGTGCCTGATCAGCTCGGTTTGTTTCTTCCAAACAGGCGGGCAAAAAAACCACTGGGTGGCGCGACCGCAGGGACGACGGGCGCACTTGGGGCACGCTGGTTTGCCCTCCACTTTCCGAAGCGCAGGTCGTGGGTCATGATGTGGCCAATCAGCCATTTGTTCAGAAAACGACGCAGTTCCTGCACACGATCCTCGGTCCACGCCCCCTGGCTCCCCAGGAAGTCGGCGACCTGTGCGCCAAACTCTTCATGGAGCTTGAGGTGCTGCTCAAAAGCCGGATACCCGCTACTTTCCATCAGCTCCTGCTCGTTGGAGAAGTGCGTGACGACGTAATCGAGCAACTCTTCGACCGTTTGATCGACCGATGCCAGATTCAAAGCTTTCACCAGCGTGAACAGGTGCCGGTGTTCCTGATCAACCTGGTCGATGCCGACCTTGAACCCATCGCGCCATTCGATGACGAACGGAGTCTTGGTGGATGTTATTTCTGAAGTCATTGAAGTAGTTCCTTTTTGCATGACGGCACGGCTGGTTTGATGATCAAAACTGTAAGCTAATCACTTGATCATGGCACCCCCTCTACAGGGCATTTTGATACCTACATCAAGGTATTGATACATGAAAAAGAGCTAATAAAACTCAACTATTGAGGCTGACCGGCTGCGGATGTGGGGCCCGAGCTCATCGATGCGGTAACCCAGATCACACACCAGCGCTCGCCTAAGCAAAAAGCCCATGCAAAAACCATTGCGGGTCGGCGTTGGCGGCTGCGCCCTGCCCGCTCAGGCGCTCGCGGT
>Ga0209343_10010790_pt1 | contig 10358 bp, 9 predicted proteins | sample RifCSPlowO2_02_FD_184026 | JGI IMG/M metagenome (GOLD analysis project Ga0209343, IMG submission 184026) | Groundwater microbial communities from Rifle, Colorado - Rifle CSP2_plank lowO2_0.2 (SPAdes) (version 2) | ecosystem: Environmental > Aquatic > Deep subsurface > Groundwater | place: Rifle...
GTGTCGGAATCGGGAATCGAATAACGTGAGTCGCGGTAAATTCATCACACTGGAAGGCGTGGACGGTGCCGGCAAGAGCAGTCATGTCGAGTGGATTGCCGCACGTCTGCGCGCCCTGGGTCACACGCTGATCGTAACCCGCGAACCTGGCGGCACGCCCCTGGGGGAAAGCTTGCGCGAATTGCTGTTGCGCGAACCGATGCATCTGGAGACGGAGACCTTGCTCATGTTTGCGGCGCGCCGCGAGCACCTGGCCAAGGTCATTTTGCCGGCGCTGGAGCGCGGCGATTGGGTGCTTTCGGACCGTTTTACCGACGCCAGCTTTGCCTATCAAGGGGGAGGCAGGGGCTTGGGCGAGCAACGGATCAGCGACCTCGAGAATTGGGTGCAACAGGGTCTGCAACCGGACCTAACGCTGTTTTTTGACCTGCCCGTGGAAGTGGCCAGGCAGCGCCTGGCGGCCAGTACGGCCAGCCCGGATCGATTCGAGCAGGAAGATCTGGCTTTCTTCAATCGGGTTCGCAAGGTCTATCAGGAGCGTGCCTTGGCCTATGCAACTCGCATTAAAGTCATTGATTCCAGCAAGTCAATAGAAGAAATTAGAGTAATACTTGAAAGATATATTTTAACTATTTGAATTTATGTATAAATGGCATATTGACACCTTTCACTCCCTGCATCAGAAGCGTGCCCGTTTGGCCCACGCCATACTGTTGCAGGCACCTGAAGGAACAGGAGTTTTTGAGTTTTCACTGGAATGGGCGCAAGCTCTGCTGTGCGAATCGGTGCAGGAGGAGGCACCAGCTTGTGGGCAGTGCCTTGCCTGTGGCTGGTTTGCCGCGGGGAATCACCCGGATTTCCGCCTGGTCCAGCCCGATAGTTATGTTCAGGAGGCCGAGAGCGCCGAGGATGACCCGCCGCTCACGGCGCGAGAACGCGACAAGAAAAGCGACCAGATCCGTATCGACCAGGTGCGCGAGTTGCAGCCGTTCCTGAATGTGGGCACGCATCGCGCCGGCAGGCGCGTGGTGCTGCTGCATCCGGCTGATTCCATGAATCCGGCGACGCAGAATGCGCTGCTCAAGAACCTGGAGGAACCGGCGCTCGGGACGGTATTTATTCTCGCCACGACCCATGCGCACCGGCTGTTGCCTACTGTGCGCAGCCGCTGCCAGGTGGTCGGCTTGTCGCATCCAGCTCCGCTGGAGGCGTTGCAATGGCTGCGGGAGCAGGGCGTGCAACAGGCCGAGGCGATGCTTGCCATGGCGGGCGGCGCGCCACTGCTGGCGGCGGTGTTAGCGGATCGGGCAGATTTTCTGAACCAGCTTGCCGAGCAATTGGCCAACCGCCGCATGGATGCGCTGGCGGTTGCCGCGATGTGCCAACGCGCCGCGCCCGTCGAGGTAGTCACCGCTCTCTACCGCTGGTGCTATGACATGCTTTCCAGCCGGATCAGCGGCCGGGTGCGCTATCACGCCGACCGGGCCGCCGCGGTGGATGCGCTTGCCGCGCAATGTTCTCCGCGGCTGATCGCCGGGTATCTGCGCCGCCTGGCGCGTGCACGCGCACTGGCGGAACACCCGCTCAATCCGCGCCTGTTCATGGAAGATCTGCTGTTCGGGTATGTGGCGATGCTCGATGGACGGCGCCTGTCAGGCGATTACCCATGATGAAAGCGCTCGGGACCGTCAATGCTGGTTGACTCGCACTGTCACCTGGATTTTCCCGAGTTTGACGGGCGCTTGGTTGAACTGCGCGCGGCCATGGCGGCCAACGGGGTCACGCACGCGCTGTGCATTTCCACCACGGTCGCGGGATTTCCCAGGGTGCGAGCCATTGCGGAGCAATACGATAATTTCTGGTGCTCGGCAGGGGTGCATCCCGACACCGAAGGCGCGCAAGAAGTGACGCAGGCAGAATTGGAGGCGCTAGCAAAGCATCAAAAGGTCGTCGCCATCGGTGAGACCGGCTTGGATTACTTTCGCCTCAAGGGCGACCTGGAGTGGCAGCGTGAACGCTTTCGCCGCCACATCCGTGCCGCCCGCGAAGTCGGCAAACCGCTGGTGATCCATACCCGTGCCGCGCCAGAGGACACCTTGAGGCTGATGCGCGAGGAGGGCGCCGCGCAAGTGGGCGGCGTGATGCATTGCTTTACCGAGAGCCTGAACACGGCTCGCGCCGCCATTGACATGGGATTCCTTATTTCCTTCTCCGGCATCGTCACCTTCAAGAATGCCGCGGATTTGAAGGAGATCGCGCGGGTATTGCCCCTTGATCGGGTCCTGGTGGAAACCGATTCGCCCTACCTTGCCCCGGTGCCGCACCGGGGCAAAGTGAATCAGCCGGCACTGGTGAAGCATGTGGCCGAGGAAATCGCGCGGCTGCGCGGCGACAGTATCGAGAACATTTCCCGCGCCACCAGCGAAAACTTCTTCCGGCTGTTCCAGATCGTGCCAAACAGCGCGACTCAAATATGATCAGGCGTTGCTTCATGCGGTCCTGGGCTGCCGCACTGGTGTTTTCGTTCGCCGCTCCGGCTTTCGCGCAACTGGATCCTGAGCGCATGATGCGCATGGCCGAATTGAACGATATCGCGGGCATTCGCGAGGCGCTGGCACGCGGCGCCGACCCGAATACCGCCGACGAGCATGGCAATACCCTGCTCGCCGCGGCGGCGGCGGCCGGTCACGTGGAGCTGGCGAAATTTCTTATCTCGCAGCGTGCCCGGATCAATAACCGCAATGTATTTGGCGATACGCCCTTGATGGCGGCGTCCTATCACGGGCAACTGGAGATGGCGCGCCAATTGATTGCCAGCGGCGCCGAAGTCAACACCGAAGGCTGGACACCCTTGCACTATTGCGCCTGGCAGGGACACGTCGATCTTTGTTCAATGCTGATCGACCTTCGGGCGCGGATCAATGTGCGCTCGCCCAACGGCACCACCCCGCTGATGATGGCGGTACGCCAGGACAGGACCAACGCGGTAAAGCTGCTGCTCGCGCATCGCGCCTCGACCGATCTCAAGAACGACGATGGTGCCACGGCGCTCTCCTGGGCGATACGCGACAATCGCCGCGATATGATCGAACTGTTGAAGCAGGCCGGGGCGCTGCAATAGGAGCGCGCAACAGCGAGCCGCCGGCGCGTCTTGGCGGTTTCCGTGGAGTATCAGGAGGAGGGCCCGCAATGTCACATGGCACGCTGAAAAAGTATGTCTGGCTGGTCGCAATGCTTTGCGCTGTAGGCGCCCAGCCTGCCTGGCCACAGGCATTTCCGGTTAAGCCGGTGCGCCTTATCGTGCCCAGTCCTCCGGGAGGCGGCTCCGACACGCTTTCGCGCCTGCTGGCGCAGAAGATGACCGAGTCGCTGGGGCAGGCCGTCATAGTCGAGAACCGCGCCGGGGCCGATGGCATCGTCGGCTCGGAATGGGTGGCGCGTGCCGCGCCGGATGGTTACACCATCCTGGTGGGCAATGCCACCGCGCAGGTTGCCAATATCTACCTGCGCAAAAGCCTGTCTTACGATCCGGTGAAGGACTTCGCGCCCATCGCGGGCGGTGTGGAGTCGATCACCTGCATTGTCGTCAATCCCTCGCTGCCGATCCATTCCGTCGCTGAATTGGTGGACTATGCGAAAAAGAATCCCGGCAAGCTCACCTATGGCAGTTCCGGCGCGGGTGGCGCGTATCACATGTCCGGCGAAGCGCTGAAGGCCATTACCGGAACCGATATCGTTCACGTTCCCTACAAGGGTCTGGCGCCGGCATTGACAGGCATGATTTCGGGACAGATTTCTGCGGTGATTACCTCGGTGACGGTGGCCTTGCCCCAGGTCAACGCCGGCAAGGCCAGGATCCTGGCGTTCCTGGAGGAGCGGCGCTATCCGAAGTTGCCGGAAATTCCCCTGGTCAGGGAGACAATTCCGGCATTTCGCGGTTCGACCATCTGGAACGGATTTTTCGCTCCGGCCGGCACGCCGCCGCCCCTGATCAACCGGCTGAATGCTGAATTCGTCAAAGCGCTCAATTCGGCGGATATCGCGAACAAAATGGACGCCACCCAGATCATCGGCGGCAGCCCGGAGCAGTTCTCAGCGTACTGGAAAGGGCAGATCGAACTGTTCGCGCAGCTCGCCAGGCTGTTGGGCATTACGCCGCAATAATCACAGGGATTACAGGGTTCACAGGGATCACAGGGGAATCGTCATGTCCGGCAGCGGCACAAAGCAGCGCTATGAAGTCGATATCGAAGAACTCGAATACCTGCGCCATGGCGAAAAGCCTTTGCTGGCGCGGGTTTTCAAGCCGCGCGGCAGCGGGCCATTTCCCGCAGTGGTGGAGATGCACGGCGGCGCCTGGTGCATGGGGGATCGCAAAAATAACGATGCCATCAACCTGCCGGTCGCAAGCGGTGGCGTGGTGATCGCGGCGCTGGATTTTCGCGCGCCGCCCGACGCCACCTATCCGGGCTCGGTGGCGGATGTGAATTACGGCATACGCTGGCTGAAGGCCAATGCCGCGCGCTTCCACGCGCGCGCGGAATGGGTGGGGGCGATGGGCACCTCGAGCGGCGCACATCTGGCGGTGCTGGCCGGCATGAAACCTCTCGATCCCCGCTACGCCGCGATCCCCGGCGCGCCGGATGCGTCGCGCTTCGATGCGCGCGCCGCATTTGCCGTGGCAATGTGGCCGGTGATCTGCCCGCTGGGACGCTATCGCTATGCCAGGAAGCGTCAGGCCGATGGCAATCCCATTCAGGTGCGCACTGAACAAATACGCAGCCAGGACCGCTACTGGGTAACCGAAGAGGCCATGGGCGAGGGCAGTCCGGTCAAGGCGCTGGAGCGCGGCGACAAGGTGGAGACGCCCGGCATTTTGTACCTGCAAAATCCGATCGACGAACTGCACCCGATGGAAAACCTGGAACAGTTTGTCGCCGGCTACCGCAAGGCGGGCGGCAAGCTGCAGTTGGAGCTGTTCGAAGGCCCGGCCTACGACCTGGTGCGCACACAGCCGGAGTCGGCCGAAGCACAGCGCATGGTGGAAAAAATCATCGCGTTCGCATGGCAGCACGCGCGCTGAGTATTCAGTCCCTGCCGTCCTGGCAGCGCCGAAGTCCTACTGGCGTTGCAGGCCCACAGTCTTGACGATCTTTTCCCAGAGTTCGCGCTCGCCGCGGATGAATTCGGCGATGGATTCCGGTGTGCCCGCGTTGCTGCTGGTGAATCCGAACGACAGCAGGCGCTGCTGGTACTCGGGATTGCGGACAATGGGATCGAGTTCGCGCTGCATGCGAGCAATGATGGCGGCCGGCGTTCCCGTCGGGGTCATCAGGATGCCGGTGCCGCCGGCGCGAAAGCCGGGCAGCGTTTCGGAAAAAGTCGGGATATCGTCCAGGCCCGGGAAGCGGTTCGCGGTGCCCACCGCCAGAACCTTGAGCCGGCCGCTCCTGCGGTAGGTCTCCAGCGCGGCGATCGAGCCGAACACCGCTTGCGTGCGGCCCTGTGCGGCATCCTGCAGCATCTGCGCGGGTCCTTTATACGGCACGGCAACGATGTCGATACCCGCGGTCTTGGTGAAGTACTGGCCGATGATCGGCCCGAGGCTGCCATCTGCGCCATAACTCATCTTGCCAGGCTGGGCCCTGGCCAGCGCAATCAACTCGGGCAGGTTCTTCACCGGCAGATCCGGTGGCACGGCAATGGCAATGGCGCCGCTGTCATAGACCTTGCCGACGATGGTGAAGTCCCGGTCCGGGTCGTAGGGCAGGGACTTGAACATCAGACGGTCGATGGCAATGTGGTTGAGGCCGGCGAGGAAATAGGTGTAGCCGTCGGGAGCGGCCCGTGCCGCTGCCTGCGCGGCGATCTGTCCGGCGCCCCCGGCGATGTTTTCCACAATGACGGTGCGGCCCAGGGGTTTGGTGAGGCTGTCGGCGAGCAATCGAACCACCAGGTCGGGCGCGGTGCCCAGCGCCACCGAAATGATCAGGCGCACCGGTTTCACCGGCCAGTTCTGTGCCGCTGCGGGCGCGGCATTCAGCAGTGCCAATGAGCCAAAAATTGCTAGGGTCAGTCTGGTTATCAGGCGCACCTGGTTCTCCCGGCGGTGATTTGTACTGCAGAGCGATCAAACAATTTCGATGATCGCTTTAGACGTTTTGTGCAGGCAGGGTAGAGGACCGTCCGGCCCGATCAGGTAATTGTCGGTGTTGGTCATGAACAGGCGCTCGTTCAGAATCACCGGGTGCACTGCCAGGTGCATGTTCTCCTTGACCGTCATGGTTTCGTCCTGGCGGATCAGTGGACGCTCCACCAGTTCATAGCCCTGGCCGTGGCAATGGATGCGTTTTTCCTCGTTCAGGCCATGCTCGCGCATGAAGGAATTATGCGAAGCAAAGATTTCGGCGCACGACGCGCCGGGCTTCAATTGATTCAAGGTGTGCTGCTGCGCTTCCAGGCACAAGGCCAGCGCGTCTTTCAGTTCCTGGGGAGCCGGCCCCAGGGTGATGACGCGGCAAAGTTCTGTGTAGAAACCGCCTGGGCCGTTGTTCTCGATCAAAAGCGTGAACGCATCACCCTTGTGGATGACGCGGTTCTGCTGAAATCGATAGCGGAACTGGGCAGGCCGGCCCGGCGCCGCCGCGGCGCACAGGAAAATTCCCTGCTGGCTCCCCAGCAACTGGCCGAGATATTGCGCGTAGGCGGAAACCTCGAATTCCTTCATGCCGGGACGAATGTGTTCGCGCACCTTGGCCAGGATCTGGTCCTGCATTGCGGCGCTGGCGCGGATGCAGTCCATTTCCTCGGGGCTCTTGATGGCCTTGATCTGATCGACCAACTCGCTGGCATCGACGAAGGTCGCACCACTCTGGCGGATGCCGTCGATCAGGCCGTGATAAGCACCGTCGGCGCAAAGCATTCCAATTGTTTTGAATCCATAGCGCTGAATTTCTTTGGTCACCAGCTCCGCGTCATAGCGAGCGGTGTAGGCAACAGTGGCGTTGAAGCTCGGCGTGAACACGCGCCGGCCGACGCCGCGCGCCTCGGGGTCCTTGCCCTCGGGATTGGCTTCACCGTTGAACGGGCCGACGTCGCAGATCGTCATAAGGCCGTCCGCCGGAAAAATGATGGTGCGCGGATAGCCCATCAGCGCCGGGTTGTCGGCAAACCAGCGCACGTAGCCGCCCATGAAATCCTGCGCGCCCTGCATCACCAGGGCATCGATGCCCGCGGCGTGCATGGCGGTTCGCGTGGCACTCCAGCGGCGCTCAAGCTCTGCGGTGGAGACCGGATCGCAATGGCGCACTGCGGGCGAGGGGTCTGACATGCGGATTCCTATATCGGTCGGCTTCTATATATCAGACAATCCAGCCTGCATACGTCGCGACCATTCGCGAAAGAACGCGTGTGTCGCGGTCTCGGGCTGCATCTCGAACTCTCCGCGCACCGCGGCCACGGGGCGGATTCCGAGTTCCCCGGCCAGGCCGCGCGAGCCGGCAGGGAGGGCGGCGATACCGCGTTCATGCGCCTGCAGCCACTCGCCTCCCGATGTCCGCAGGTTTTGTTGCGACTCGTTGAACATAGTGATGTCGTCGGGCGTGGCGAAGCCGCAGGGATTGATGAAGTCCTCGAACTGGCGCAAGCGTGCCGCTCTCGATTCAGGCGGCTCGCCTATGGGCGCCAGCACGTAGCTGCGCAGTTCGGTAAGGTCCACCGCAATCGGTCGGATGGTGCGCAACTGCGGCACCACGTGGTCGGCAATCTGCAGGTTGGGAAAACACACGGCATTGCGCTGCTTGAGCATCCATTCCGCTTTCAGCGAACCCACGCGTGCACGAACTGCATCGAGCAGTGGGTACAGCGAACGCTTTTCCGGCTCCAGGCAATTTATCCACACCGAGGAATGGCCGTTGCCCAGATCGAAAGTGCCGCTGTCGGCAGCGGCGCGCTTTTTCCAGTCGACCTGGCGGCCTTCCACATTGCCCTGGCCCTTGACGCGGCGCTCCTGGATCGCGACAAAGCAGCCGTGCGTTGAGGTCTCATGGTAAGGGTCGTTGCCGTTTTCCACCTGCATTTTCCAGTTGCCGCGATAGGCGTACCAGGCGCGGCCGGGAATCACCTCCATGCCCTGCGGCGCCTGTTCCATGTGCAGGTCGAGAAAGAATTTGATCTCGCCCAGATGTTCTTCCAGTTCTGGGACATTTGCCGACAAGCTTCCGAAGATCATGCCCTTGTAGCTTGCGATTCGCGCCACAGGAATGAGATCGTGACCCTCGGCATCGAAAGCCGCGGCATAACAACCGGACTTGCGATCCTTGATATCGACGTTTTTGCCCGCCGAGTCATAGGCCCAGCCGTGATACGGGCAGACGTGATAGCGGGCGTTGCCTTGTTCCATACGGCAAACGGTGGCGCCTTTGTGCCGGCAGGCATTGACGAAGCCGCCAATTTGGCCCTTCGCGTCGCGGCTGACGATAACCGGCGTGCGCCCGATGTGGCGCGTCACGAAATCATGCGGATTGCGGATCTCCGATTCAAGCGCCAGGTAATTCCAGCAGCGCTCGAAGATGGACTTCATCTCCAGTTCGAACAGTACCGGGTCGGTATAGACGTCGCGATGCACGCGGAACACGCCGTCGGCGGGGCGATCGTCGATATAGAGCTTCACATGGCGCGGGTCCATGCGGGGAATTGTAGCGCGGCTCTCTCGAATTCCCAGCACGTGCCGCAGCGTGTCAGCCGATCAGATGGTCACGCGTTACAGTCCAAAGAGCCTTCCATCCGACGGGACTTTTTTGATGATCTTGGGGGATAAATTGAAAACCTGGAATACCGTGCCTCGTCCTCCCGGAATAAGAACCCCATGAAGCCGTCACCGTTTCCGCTTGAACGCATCGAGAACCGGATACTGCTCGTGCGCGGCCAGAAAGTCCTGCTCGACGCCGACCTTGCCGCGCTCTACGGGGTGACCACCAAACGATTCAATGAGCAGGTGCGCCGCAACGTCGATCGATTCCCGGCAGATTTCATGTTTCAGATCACCAATCAAGAACTTGCCATCTTGAGGTCGCAAATTGCGACCTCAAGTTCAGATCCTCACCGCGATACCTGGGGCGGGCGTCGCTATCTCCCACAGGCCTTCACCGAGCACGGCGCCATCATGGCCGCGACCCTCTTGAACAGCCCCCGCGCCACCGAAGTCTCCGTGTACGTGGTGCGCGCCTTCGTGCGCCTGCGTGAATTGCTGGCCTCCAACAAACAACTCGCCCGCCGCCTCGATCAGCATGAAAAGAAACTCGCCACCCACGACCAAGCCATCTCAGGCCTGGTCAACACCATCCGCGAGCTTATGGCCCCGCCCGAGCCACCCAGGAAGCGCCGCATCGGGTTCGTGCAGGACGATTAGCTGCGCCCATCCTCACCGGCCGCAAAATCGCCACGCCCGCGCGAAGCTGGCATGGTCTGAAATCTGCCGCTTGGATTCGCGCGGATCGCCTTGCACGCCTGAATCGTCTGGCATAATTTGTAAAATTGTATCGGCAAGGTCTATATTTGGCGTACATTGTCTGCCTATTTAAATATTAAAAGTGAGATATCTAGTAGGAATGTAGCGACGCTTTCGAGGTCTTCGTCGAGGCCTATCCAAGCACCGACGAAAGGGTGCAGGCCATTGAGGTCCTGGTCATTGCAAGGTTCCCGCCGACTATCAGGCGGCAATGAATTGCCACCTCATTCACGCAGCCTTTACTTAAATTTCTTGGTCTTGGCGACTTCGTCTCTGACCCGAATCTTCGCTAACGCGACTTTGTATCCATAGCCTTGGTCATCTGAAATATCGAATGTCCGCAAGCCCCGCAGATTCTTAATCGCGACGGAAGGTTTTTCCACAAAGTTGCCCTGATGCACCCGCTCGGGGATTTGATCAATTCTTTCAGCAAGGTCATTGTTAGTTATTCCCTTGTATTACAACGGGTTGTGCGCCATGTTAGTTCTTTGTACCTATTCGGCAGACGTGTTAAAAAAATACAAAAAAACGAACATATCCTCAGCCATGCGGCAAATGTGTCGCCATTTCGAGTTCATCGGGTCAGCAGCGTGCCAAGTCGTGTCAAGTGACTTGACGCTTCCCGTCGAGATATAGGAAATAATCCCATCTAACAATAATATTTGCTGTACAGTAAATATATAATTTATTGATAATATTTGTTATAATTTAAATATTCACTGGTAATTAAATAACGGCTTTAAGATGACCTTTGACCCGCAATTAACCGAGCAACGGCTGATCAACCAGTTCCTGAATGCACTTCGGGAGCTGCCAGACGTTCATCCCCAGGTGAAGCCCTCGGAGAACG
>Ga0209343_10010792_pt1 | contig 10358 bp, 9 predicted proteins | sample RifCSPlowO2_02_FD_184026 | JGI IMG/M metagenome (GOLD analysis project Ga0209343, IMG submission 184026) | Groundwater microbial communities from Rifle, Colorado - Rifle CSP2_plank lowO2_0.2 (SPAdes) (version 2) | ecosystem: Environmental > Aquatic > Deep subsurface > Groundwater | place: Rifle...
AGGGCTGCGCGGCCACTTGAGCATTCAGCGCCGCTTGCTGCGCCTTGAGTGCTTCCAGGTTGAGGTACTGGCCGATGTCGAAGACAAAGAAGCTGCCCAGCAGCGCGAGGATCAGGCCCATCAGGGCGAGTTTGCGGCTATTCATCAGTCAGCGCCTCCAAGGCGCAAAGGCTTTGGCACAGGCTAAAACCGGCCAGCAGAGCAGTCTCGGGGCGGTCGGTCAGTTGGCCGAGCACCCGCGAACGATAGGACAACGCCGCCGGGCTATGGGCAGGCCACTGGCGGTCGAAGTCGGCGAGAAAAGCAGTGTGGTCGTAGTTCAGCGGCAGCGCTTCGATAAACAGGCCGTCACGCTGGCAACGGTAAAGGGCCGCCGGGTGTGGCGTGGTGGCGATGCGACTGAGCAGGCCATAGCGGCCGCCGGCAAAGTTCGGCAGTCCGGCCGCGCCGTTATTGATCAGCGCACCGTGCTCAAGGTTCAAGGCCACCGCCGAGCAGGTATGGCTGGTGGCAAGCACCTGCACCCTGTTGGCGGTAAACCAGGCGTCCAGTTGCTCCTGGCGCTCCGGCTCGCTGAGCGATTCCCGCGAGCAGCTCCAGCCAGCCAGGGACTGCTCGTCGCCATGGCTAATCGCCACGCGTTGGCCGGCCACGCTGACTATCGCGGTGCTCGGCCGCGTGGCCAAGCGTTTGGCTATACCGGGCAAACCCTGCACGGTTTTATTCAACTCAAGCTGGATGGCATTGGAACGCTCGACCACCGCTTCATCCACTGTCATCGGGTAGGCGCAGCCGCAGCCGGCACCGCTGTCGTCGGCACGACCGAGTTCGGTTTCGACATTGCCGCGCAGGGCCAGATGGGCGCTGATGCCCTGCTCAATCTGCTGGAAAATCTGCGGGTCGCGGTCAAACCAGTGTGCGTCGCCGTTAAACACCACACGCGCCTGTGGTTCGGCGGCTAGGCGCCGTTGCAGGGCGGCCAGGGCCTGGCGATTGCCATACAGGCCGCCGACCACATAGAGGGTGTCGCACTCGAATAGCGGCTCGCCGCTAAATGCCTCCCGCGTCAGGCGATAGTCCAGCGGGCAGTCGCGGCCGGCGCGCATCAGGCTTTGCCTGCTTTGCGCTGCAGCAACCAACCGGGCAGCAGATAGCCGAGTACACACAGCCCAAGGCCATACAGGTTGGTGCCGAGCAGCAACGCATATTTGCCGTCGCCGATGGCCCAGCTTTGCGGAATCCAGTTCAAGGTCAGGGCAACGCCCAGGCCCAGGCCGGTCCAGAAGCTCAGGTGAAAGCCCAATCGCGTCGGAGTGGTCAGGCCGTGCAGGACGAACACCGGCGCCAGGCCGATGACCATGGTGCCGCTGATGGTGGTGGCCTTGAGAATATCGGTGCCGGCGATCATCGGCAGGTTACCGAGCAGGGCGAACACCACCATCACCGCCATGCCGACGCCGATGGCTTTCTGCCCGAGGTCGCGGCCAGCCAGCTTCGGTAGTTCGCGCCCGGCCAGTTTGGCCAGGCTGGAGAAGGTCGAATCCAGGGTCGAACCAGCAGCGGAAACCATCACCACGGTCATCACCAGCAGCGCGCCGATGCCCAGGCTCTTGGCCAGGGCGGCGGGTACGTTGTCGGAGGCGGCCAGGCCGGTAAGTTGGGCGTGCACGCCGATTAGGCTGAAGGCGAGGATGGCGATAAAACCCAGCACCCCGGCAATCACGAAGGAGCGGCGCATGGCCTTCTCTTCGCTGATAAAGCCCCTATCTGTCAGTACCGGATCATGGAAGCCGTAGCTGAAGGCCTGCAGGCCGGCGACCAGCAGCAGGTCAACGCCGGCATTCAGCGCCCAATTGCTGGTGCTGGCCAGCTCAGTCGGCGAATGCTGCGGCAGCACCAGGCCGAGCACCCAGACCAGGGCAATCACGAAGATCGCCGCTTGCGCCGCGTCGGTAAGGATCGAGCTGCGCAGCCCGCCGCGCAGGCTGTACGCCAGGGTCACGGCGGTAAACAGCAAGGCCGAGGCAATAAACTCGAAGCTGCCGGAGTCACCGTAATAACCGCCGACCACAGCGGTGTTGCTCCACACCTCGTTAAACAGACGAATCAGAATCGCGGCGGAAAACGCCAGCGCTGCGCCACGGCCGTAGTGACTGCTCAGGAAGCTGACCAGGCCGGTCGCCGCAAAGCGCCGACGCAGGCGGTAGATGACAAAGCCAGTGAGCGGAATTGACAGCCAGTACATGGCATAGGCCAAGCCGCCGACCAGGCCATAAGTGGCACCCAGATTGGCGGCATTGGTCACCGATTTGGCGAAGATCCAGCTGATAAAGATGCTGGAGGTGATCAACCACGGGCTGGCGCTGCGGCCTTGGTTGTCCTCGCCATTAAAGAACCCGCCCAGGGTTACGGCGCGTGGCGACAAGGCCAGCATCAGCGCGCCGTAGACCACAAGAAAGCCCCAGAAGAACAGCCCGGTGAGACTGGTTGGTTGCATGGATTGATCCTTAGGAAGTTAACGAGCCGCCGCAGCTGGAGCCCTGGCCGGCGGTGCAGGCATAACAATGATCACGGGTCACGATGGGGTTGCCGGCCAGCGTTGCACTAAGCAGATCGCGCAGGTGCGGCCGGTCACGGCCGATCACCTCTGGCAGTTGCAGCGGCAAATCGAGCATCTGGTTGAAATCGCAGTCGTACAGGTAGCCCTGCCAATCGACGCTGACCAGGCTGCGGCACATCAAGGGTTCGAGATTTTCCGGCCGGTAGCTGTCGCGTAACAGTTGCATATAGCCGTTGAACTGGCCCTTGCTGACCAGGGTGCTGCCAAAGCGCGCAATCGGCTGGTTGGTGATGGTCAGCAGGTGGTTGAAGACGATGCCGAAGTCCTCGACCAGGTGGCGTTTGTAATCGGCTTCCAGCGCCGCTTGCGGTGGCGGCAGGCTCGGCCCTTGTGGGTTGTACACCAGGTTGAGGATCAGGCCGCTACCCGGCTGGCCGTAGCCCAGGGCATTGAGCTGTTGCAGGCCCTTGATGCTGGCATCAAACACGCCGTCGCCGCGCTGCTTGTCGACGTTATCGCGTGAGTAACAAGGCAGCGAAGCGCTGATTTCCACGCCCTGGTCGGCGAGAAACTGCGCCAGGTCTTCATAGCCCGGTTCACTGAGGATGGTCAGGTTGCAACGATCGATCACCCGCAGGCCTTCGCGGCGGGCGTGGCTGACGATCTCGCGAAAACGCGGGTGCATCTCCGGCGCGCCGCCGGTGAGGTCGAGGGTGTGCACAGGGTGGGCGTCGATCACCTGATGCAGCAGGGCCAGGCTTTCATCGGTCATGGCCTCGGTGCGGGTCGGCCCGGCATTGACGTGGCAATGCAGGCAGCGTTGGTTGCAGCGGTAGGTCAGGTTGATCTGCAGTGCTTCCAGCTGGCCACGGCGGATGGCCGGAAACGCCAGTTGGTCGAGCAAGGGAAGCATGGCATGCACGGTGTCTGTTTCCTTGATGCTGATGCGTCGGTTGATTATGTCAGCCGCTAAGTAGCCACTATAGAGAGTGTCCGAGGGCTTTTGTTACGCGTGTAGGCAGAAGAATGTTACGCAATTAGTTATACAAATCTTATACAGATAGGGCAGTATCGGCTGATAATTCTCAGCGAGAGATGTGTCGATGCTACGTCTTGGCTTGTTCTTTGTAGCGGGTTTTCTGGCCGTGCCGTTCTTTCATCAGCCGGTTTTGGGTGTGTTGCATGCCTTGGCTGTGGTGCCGTTTGCGCCGTTCAACTTGAGCCCAACGGCGCCGCTGGGAGTGCCGTCATTGCTTTCGGCATCCTTCTGGGGCGGTGTCTGGGCGGTGGTGATGCTGCTGGTGTTGCGCTGGGATGCACACAAGCCACAACCCTGGATCAAGGCCCTGCTGTTTGGTGGTATCGCCCTGACTACTGTTGCCCTGCTGGTGGTGTTTCCGCTCAAGGGTATGGGGGTTGATCCTGCGCAGTTGCCGGGCCGCTTTTTGATTGGCTTTCTGCTCAACGCCACCTGGGGCGTGGGCACCCTGATTCTGGCCCGGACCCTGCTTCCGCGCTAAAAGGAGATCACCATGCTTGTGCGCCTCACCTACGCCAGCCGTGCCAGTCACGGCGTTTCTTCCGAGCTGATCCGCGAGATTCTCGACAGTTCACAGCGCAACAACCCAGGCAAAGGACTGACCGGCATCCTCTGTTGCAACGCCGATATCTTCCTGCAGGCGCTGGAAGGCCCGCGTGCAGAGGTGAACGCCCTGTACAACCGATTGGCAGACGACAGCCGGCACAAGGAACTGACCATCCTCGATTACGCGGAAATCAGCATGCGCCGTTACGGCAACTGGAGCATGGGCTGGGCTGGTGCGAAGCAGGCCAACCGCGAGTTGTTTCTGAAATATTCCTCCAGCGACCGTTTTGACCCCTTCAACATGAGTGCCGAGCAAATTACCGGGCTGCTACTGGAGCTGAGTGAGACCGTCAGCGCAATCAAATCGCCAGTTCTCAGCTAGAATTCCCGAGCGTCAACTCGCTCTAGCCGGCGAGCTGTGTTCACCCTGAGCCTTGGCGCACCTCGCAGTTTATTGAGGCGCCAGGATGCTCCGTTTGCTCAACCTTCCTTTGCTGGCTGCATTGCTCTGCTTTGCACTGGGCAGCGCTTCGGCATTTGCTGAGCTGCCATTGTTGGTGCTGAGCAACAAACAGCTCACGCGGCCGGTAGAAGTGCCCGCCAGTTTGGTGCTGGAAGACCCCAGTGGCAATTTGACCGCGGCCGAAGTGCAGCAGCGTATTGACCGCGAAGGCACGCGAATGGATGGCGTGCCGCGCCTGGGTTACTCCGCCAGCGCCTGGTGGCTGGCGTTTCGCCTTGATGCACCGGTGGCCGAACGTCTTGACCTGATGATCGACCGGCCTTTTCTCGACGACATCGAAGTCTGGCTATACGACCGTGAGCGGTTGATCGCGCCCTTCTACAGCGGTGACCACCGCGATTTTCTTTTGCGTGGTGCGCCCTCGCCACATTTTCTGCTTAACCTGCCGCGTCTTGGCGAAGGTCCGCATACCTTGTTACTGCGGGTGCAAAGCGGTTCGGCGGTGAGTGTGCCGATGCAGCTGGTGGCGGCCGAACAAAGCCCGCTATTGCTGGCCGAACACTGGATGCGCAGCGGCTTGCTATTGGGTGCGCTGCTCAGCCTGACCCTGTTCTTCCTGGTGAAATACAGCGCGTTGCGCGAAACGCAGCTGGTGTGGTTCTGCCTGACGGTGGCCAGTGTGGCGCTGTACAACGCCAGCATGCACGGCATCATCAGCCTGCTGGCGCCGCAGTGGGTGTGGTTGTCGGCTCAGATGGCCAATTTGGCCAACCCTGGCATGTTGATCTTCAGCAGCCTGTTTCTCGCCAGCTCGCTGAAACTGGAGTTGGGCCGTGTGCGCCATCTGCGTAACGTGCTATTTGCCGTGACCCTGCTGGTATGCGGTTGGACCATCGTCAGCTATGGCCACTTCCGCTCCTACCAGGCACTGAATGTGCTGATCCTGTTTAACGGCATGTTCCAGCTGCTCTTGTTGATTCTCGGCGTGTACCAGCGGCGGCCTTATGCCATCGGTTACCTGCTGTGCTGGAGTTCGGCCCTGTTGCTGATGCTGTTGGTGCCCCTCGGCCGCACGGGAGTGATTCCCTTGCCGCCGGGGTTTAACTACATGCATGCCTACCTGCCGGTGCTGAGCATGCTGCTGTTTGGCGCCATCCTCGATAAGCAACTGGAGCATATCCGCCGTGCCTTGTTGCAAAGCAAGGCTCAGGCGCTGGGCAATCTGGAGCAGTACCAGGCGTTGTTCAGCAGCAGTGGTGAGGGCATTTTCCGTTGCACCCGCAGCGGCGCCCTGATTGAAGCCAACCCCAGTTTTACCGCGCTATTGGGGCTGGCACAGGACAGCCGCGAGCTGTCCATGCAGCAGCTGTTGGGCACCGAACAGTGGGCCGAGTACGTGGCCCAACTGCACAACGAGCAACCGGCCACCAGCCAGGAATGTCAGATTCATGGCCTCGACGGGCAGAGCCATTGGGTGTACCTGTCGTTGCACCTGCGCCCGACCCAGGATTGCATCGAAGGCATCGTGGTCGACCTCAGTGAGCGCCGCGCGCTGGAAGAACGCCTGCAGTACCTGGCTGCACATGACTCACTGACCGGCCTGCTCAACCGCCGCGAGTTGGAGCGTCTGCTGCGTGAAAGCCTCAAAGGCCAGAGCACGCCGCGCTACAGCCATTTGTTGTGCCTGGACCTGGATCAGTTCAAGCAGGTCAATGACCTGTGTGGGCATTCGGCGGGTGATCAGCTGCTGCGCCAACTGTCAGGCCACTTACGGCACCAACTGCCGCGGCATGCCGAACTGGCACGCATTGGGGGCGATGAATTCGCCGTGCTGCTGCGTGAAATCAATAACGAAGCCGCTCTGGAACATGCAGAAAATCTGCGCCACTGCGTTGAGCAATTCGTCTTCAGCTGGCAGGGCCGACCATTCCGCGTGCAGGCCAGCATCGGCCTGCTGGAGCTGGACAGCGGCGTAAGCGACTGGGAAACCGCATTGAACTGGGCCGACAGCGCCAGCCAGTTGGCCAAACACCTCGGCCGCAACCGCGTGCAGCAGTTCAACCCGGCCGATGGCGTGCTGCTGGAGCATCAGCGCCAGCTGCAATGGATCACCCGCCTGCGTGAGGCCATCGAACTGGGCCATTTCGAGCTGTTCTATCAGCCGGTAATGGCGTTGCAGAACGCCAGCGATGGCCTGCGCTATGAAGTGCTGCTGCGCTACCACGACCCGCACAGTGGCGAGTGGATCAGCCCGGGGCAGTTTCTCGGTGCCGCCGAGCGCTACGGCTTTCTCGGTGCCATCGACCGCTGGGTGGTGATGCGCCTGCTGCAATGGCTGGCGGACAACCCGCGGCATGTGCAGCAATTGGCTCAGGTGAATTTCAACCTGACTGCCAGCTCGCTGCTCAACGCGCACTTCCACGAGATGCTCCACAGCGAGCTGCTGCGGCACAACTTGCCGGCGCACAAGCTGTGCATCGAAGTGACCGAGATGGTCGCGCTGGGCGAGCTGGGGGTGTCTGCGCAGTGGATCAAGCAGTTGCGCAGCCTGGGCCTGAAAGTGGCGCTGGATGACTTCGGCAGCGGCTTTGCCTCCTACGCCTACCTGCGCCATCTGCCGCTGGATATCGTCAAGATCGACGGCAGTTTTATCCGCGGTATCGAGAGTGACCCGATCAACCAGGCCATGGTCGGCTCGATGCAGCAGATCGCCAGCCAGCTGGGCTTGAGTACGGTGGCTGAATTCGTCGAAAGCCCGGAGACGCTCGAGTGTGTGCGCAAACTGGGCCTCGACTATGCCCAGGGCTATTGCATCGGCCATCCGCAACCACTGACTCAGCTAAGCGATGCGGCCGATGCAGAAGTGCAGATGCAGCTCGCCCTCGACCGTCGTTGATCCAGCTCAACCTTTATCTGAGGTTGCCGAAATAAGCTGTATTGCCGGTAGTTCCGGCTGCTGTCTCCTGCCGTCTTTTTGGAGTTGCGTGCATCATGTTTGACCGTAAATGGCGTTTGCGTTGTGAGAGTCTGGAGCAGGAAGTCAGTCGTCTAAGTCAGGAAAAATCCGCCATGCAGCGCGAGTTGGACGAGCTGCGCAGCTTGCATCAACAGAACCAACAGGAGCGCAACGAGCTTAATGGCGTGACCCGTTATCAGCATGAGCTGCATGGCAAACTGAGCCGCTTTGAAGATTCCCTCTCGCAGACCCGTGATGGCGTGGTGGCCCAGGCCGAACAGCTGAACCAGGAAGTCGCCAAGCTCGAACAGCACAGCGGCATCTTCCAGCAAACCTCAGTGCTGCTGGCAGGCTTCTCGGACTCCCTGAGCAGCATGGCGGTGCAGGGCGTGAGCAGCGTGCAAAGTGTCGATCTGCTGCAGCAGCGGGTCAGCGAGATCAGCCGGATTGTTGAGCTGATCAAGGCGATTTCCGACCAGACCAACCTGCTCGCGTTGAACGCCGCCATCGAAGCAGCCCGCGCCGGTGAACAGGGCCGTGGCTTTGCCGTAGTAGCCGATGAGGTTCGCGCGCTGGCGCAGCGCACCAGTCAGGCTACCCAGGAAATCAGCACCCTGGTCGGCAGCATCAATCAGGAAACCGACAGTGCCAGCCGTTCCATCGGCAGCCTGTCCAGTGAGGCTACGCGCTTATCCGGGGATGTTTCGCACTCGGCGCAGACCCTGGATGAAATGGTCGTGCTGGGCGAACACATGAGTCAGCTGATCGAAAGCATCGCCCTGGGCTCGTTCTGCGAGGCGGTCAAACTCGATCACCTGCTGTTCAAACTCACGGTCTACCAGCGCCTGTTCCTGCATGACGGCAACACCCAGCTGAGCAGCCACACCAGCTGTCGCCTCGGGCAGTGGTACCAGAGCAGCGACACCAACGCGCGCTACGGCAAGCAGCGCAGCTTCCAGCAGCTGGAGCAGCCGCACCGGGTGGTCCATGACAGCGCGCATGAGGCCCTGTACGCCGCCCAGACGAAGGAGTGGAGCAAGGTGCTGCGCGCCGTCAGCGATATGGAGAAGGCCAGCATGGAGGTCAACTCGCTGATTTCGGAGTTGGCGGGTAGCTGATTACGTAGGGGAGATAAGGTTTGCAGGCGCCTTGTCGATGTCTTTAGCGCCGTGCGCTTCGCATCACTGCACGCGTTCGGCATAACTGCAGGCTGAGTAGTAGATATCGCAGTTAGTGGTTTTCTGCTGGCAATTACTTAGCGCCATATCTTCCGCGTCATAGACGTCAGGCGAGCGTGCCCAAAGACTGCCGCCATCGCCCCAGGCAACGGCGACGCACTGGTTGTAGTAGGCGATAAGAACCTTACAGACCTTGCCCTCGGAGTGGGTTTGGCAATGAGCCAGCGCATGCTGCTCGGCGCTTTCTTGGGATTCCTGACCGGCTGCAACACCCAAGGCTCCATCAGCTGTCGCGACCGCGCCCCAGCGTGTTTCCAGCTGGGGTTGCGGTTCTTGCGTGCCATCGGCTCCAGGCCCCATAGGCGCACAGCCTTCCCAGCCGGCGCTACCGCCACCAATCGGGAAATAGCCATCCGGGCAGCGCCCTTCTGCGTGGGCATCTGCATGCATCAGCAGAACCAATAGCAGAGGGAGGTGAGCGAGCAGTCTTTTCATGGCATCAACACCCTGATGAGTGACCGCGCAAATCATCAGCGCGGTCGAGTGAAGTGAGCACAATTCCCGGCCAGGGCTGACCGGGAAATCCTGGCAATCAGCAGCGTCCGGCTGCCTGCAGCAGGGCATTGCAGGTGCTGCCGGAATTATTGCTGCGTTGACCATTAACGGCTGGCGTACCTGCCATGGCCGTGCAGATGGCGTCCGAATGAGGCGTCATGCCAAAGCTCATAGCCTTCTGAAAGCCGGTCGCCGAGTACATGTAGCAGCGGTAGGTGCCGCCATCCTTGGTATTGACGTTGTAGTTGATGCGTCCGCCGGTTTCCTCGGTGCGCTCGGTGATGCTGAACTGCCCGATGGGTTGGCCGATGGCTTGGGCCGTGCGTTGTTCCAGCCCGCTTTGGTTGATGGTGGCGGCGCAGCCGGACAGGAGGAACGCGGTGGTCAGTGCGGTGATTGGGCGAAGGTACATGGCAAGCTCCAATGTTTTTAGTGGGTACAACATAGAGTTGGACCGGCAGGTCCAGGTTTGTAACTAAATTCTTTCACTGTATTAATAGTGATCTCCCAAGCAAACGTCCTATTCGCACTAACGCGCCTAGGAATTAAGGGAGGCAGAATATATAGCGAGCGCAGTAAATGATGAGGCGGAGCCGGCGATTAAATTACCATCCCTCCATTAATCCTTTAAGTTCATTTATGGTTCGCTTAACTTCATACACAGTAGATTTGGCTTCGCGAGCAGTCTCTGTAATATCTTGAGCTGTTTCAACCGCGCCTCGTGTTGTTAAGCCAGCATCGGAACTCTCCGCTGAGGTACTGTAGTCAGCGCTTGCCTGAGAGGGCTGCGGAGATTGAGTTGCAACTGCGCTATGGCCGAGCTGGCTACTTGTAGTTGCGCAGCCACTCAAAGCAAGATGGGAACCAAAAAGGAAAACTAAAGCATAGTTTTTCATAATAAAATTCCTAATTATTGGCAACAGATCAACGTCAAAAGTACAGGCCGCCAACTTGGCTGCATTGAAACTTCTGAGGTGACTTATATATATTAGCCCGTGAATCAGCCTACTTTTTCTTGGAACTAAATATGCCGCGCACTTACTTTTATAATCGTGGCTTGC
>Ga0209343_10010795_pt1 | contig 10356 bp, 9 predicted proteins | sample RifCSPlowO2_02_FD_184026 | JGI IMG/M metagenome (GOLD analysis project Ga0209343, IMG submission 184026) | Groundwater microbial communities from Rifle, Colorado - Rifle CSP2_plank lowO2_0.2 (SPAdes) (version 2) | ecosystem: Environmental > Aquatic > Deep subsurface > Groundwater | place: Rifle...
CAGCGGGGCGGCGATCAATCCCGCCGCCAGCCCCAGCGCCAGCCCCAGGCTGAAGGTCAGCGCGTCCACCTCGCTCACTGCGCGGTAGGAGTCGCCCAGAAAATCGCTGACCTTGCCCATCTGGGCGTGCGGGGCCACAACGCGGACGCGGTCGCCGGGTTCGAGCACGGTCTTGCCGTTGACGATCATGTCCATATCGCCCCGGCGCAGCCGCGTGATCACCGCGCCGAACCGCCGGGTCAGGCCCAGTTCCTTGACCATCCGCCCGATCACTTCGTGGCTGGAAACGAACACGCGGCGCATTTGCAGTTCGGTGTTGTCGCGGTCAATGTTCTCCGCGCACGCCTCGCCCAGCGCCGCCCCGGCGCGCGCCACCTCGCTTTTCACGCCCACCACGGTGACCAGATCGCCGGATTCCAGCGCCGTATCCGCGGACGGCGCCAAAAAATGCCCGCCGCGCTTGATGCGGCTGAACACCACGTTCCACCTCCCCTTGACCATGTCGCGCACGGTTTTGCCCGCGGCGTCCGGGTTGGTCACGCGCGCGGTGTGCACGATGATATCCTCACCCTGGCTTGAAAAACCGCGCGCCCGCCGCGCCTCCCCGGCGTAGTCCACGCCGAACAGGCGCTCCGCGGCGGCGAACGCCAGCATGATGCCCACCACGCCCATGGGATACGCGATGGAGTAGGCCACCACCGGCTCGCCGGCCAGCGCCTCGGCCAGGGCCGGCGGCGCGGCGTGGCGGATGGTCTCCAGCGCCGCGGCCAACGCGGGCGTATTGGTCAACGCCCCTGCGAACATCCCCGCCGTCATCGGGGTGGAAAGCCCCAACGCCGCCCCCAGCGCCAACGCAAGGCCCGCGCCGGCGGCGATGACGCCCGCCGCGAACAGGTTGTCGCGGATCCCCTGGCGGCGCAGCGACCCTGCAAACGCGGGGCCGGACGAAAGCCCGATGCAATACACAAACAGCACCAGCCCCAGCATGGGCACGATGTCCGGCAGGCGCATCGCGGGGCTTAAGAATCCGAACCCCAGCCCCACGAACAGCACCGCCGCCACCCCCAGGCTCACCCCCAGGATTTTTACCCGGCCCAAGGGGTACCCCAGCGCCACGATCAGGAACAGATAGAGCAGCGGATTCGCCGAAAGCGCCTCGATCAGCGTTTCGCGCATGGGACCTTTCCTCTCCCCGGTTTACAGAGCGCCGCGGGTGAATTTTTTCATAATCTCCGTTCTAAGGCTGCCAAGGTCGGCGAACTCCTCCTTGAACCTGCGCGTCTCCATCAGGTTGGGGTTGATGTACACCGCCTCCACCAGGCGCGAACTGGCCTGCGCCTGATCCTGCATTTCAAGAAAGGTCATGGCCAAATCCATCAGCACCCACTCGCGTCCATCGCTTTTGCCCGCGTAGATGAGGATATTCTTGTAGGCGGTCACCGCCTCGTCCATTTTCCCCCCGTTACGCAGCGCCAGCGCGTACTTGCCCCCCGCCATCATCAGGTTCTTGACCACCACGTCGCGGTCCGGTATCTCGAACTTGAGCAGCTCCATGTAAATCTGGAACGCCTTGCCATATTCGCCGTTCTTGCGAAGCTCCACGGCGAAGTTGTTAAACGCCGGCCCCACGTGGGAGGGGTCATGCGCGATCAATTCGCGGAAAATGCGCTCCGCCTCCTGGTAATGGCGCCGCCGCGCCAGCAGGATCGCGTAATCCAGCCGCGCCTCGCTGTCAAGGTTGTGGTCGGTGAAGTTGATGGTCTGCGTTTTCTGGAACACGCGGTCCGTCAATTCCCCCAGCCGTTCCTCGGCGCCCCCCGGAAGGGCCAGCCCGCGCACATCCGCCTCCGCCAGCGCCGTCATGATCCCTTTATAGGCGCAGGAACGCTCCTCGCCGGGCGCGAAAAGCGCGTCATTGGCTTTCACCTCGTCCGCCAGCGCCTCGGCCTTGGTCAGGGCGTTCATTCCCATATCCAGCCACTGGGACACCTTCTTCTTGTCCGGCCCCGCCGCCAGCCCCTTGACCATCACAAAACAACAGGCGCTGATGCGCGCGTAGGGGTCGGACTTGCGCCGCTCCAGTTTGTTGGCCTCGCGGTAGTCATTGAGCGCAAAGAGGTATTCCTTGATCGAGTAATAGGCGTCACCGCGCTTCATCAACGCGGTGAAATCGGGCTTAAGCTCCAGCGCCGCGGTGAACAGCTCTATGGCCTTCTCCGGGTTTTCAGCCGCCAGCTCCTCGGCCCGCGCAAGCAGGGCCTTGTATTCATCGGTAGCCTCGACCTTCTCCCGTTCCTTGACGCTAAGCGGCGCCTCCGCGGCCGGTACAACCGGCGCGCTTTCGAACATCACCGCCTGGTACCGGCGAAGCTCGGAAAGCAGCGCGGAAAGCTCCGCCTCCTCGCCCCCGGCGGGCGGCAGGAAAATGATGTAGCGGATGTCGTACCGGCTTAACAGTCGGAACAACTCGTATTGCTTAGCTGACGTCGGCGAGGCGACGAACACCGGAACGACGTTGGTAAACGGCAGGAACGGCTCGCGCGAGCGGATTTCATTGAGTACGCTGACCATCGTGGAGCCGTCCAGCTTCTTGCGGTAATGCAGGACCACCAGGTGCCCCTTCTTGAACGAATAGGCCAGGTGCTGCACCAAACCCGCCTTGTCCTTGCCGGAAAGGTTCTGCTCCACGAACCCCGTCCGCTCGAACACCCCGGCCATCCCCGCGGCCAGCCGCTCGTCGTCGAAATAGAACGTAAGGTAGGGAAATTCCTTCACCAGCCGCTTAAGCCTCGGCTTGTACTCCATCGCCAGCCGCTGGCGGAAGGGAAGCTTTGACGGGACGGATTGCTGACGCTTGGCCGCAGGATCGGTCATGACAGGCAGACCACCAGATCAGGTACAACTATTTGACCGCATTGTGGCATGGCCCGTGGCGGGAGGCAAGCGGCCCGGTGAAATCCTGACTGGAAATTGACCAGCGGGCGGTGGCGTGGGGGATATTGGTGGGCCCACCAGGACTCGAACCTGGAACCACCCGGTTATGAGCCGGAGGCCCCTCGATCAAGCCGCGCTTTCCCTTTTGACGTCCCATCCTGGGAAAAGCAACACAGCCGGATGACATTTCAGCGCCCTGGCAAGCGCCTTGGCCCGTTCGACGCCCAGGTTGATCCTCCCGCGTTCCATGGCTGAAATGGTGGACTGCGCCATCCCCGCCAGCTTGGCCAACTCGGCTTGACTCAAATCCTGAAGCTCCCGGATGATCCGGACGGATTCTCCCTCGGTCACCCTGGTATGAGGTTTTTCCGGCGCATATCCTTTTCTAATCCTCGCCATCGCTACCTCCCGTAATCATGCGGCGTTATTTTAACCACCATCACGCGATCTTCCTGAACTTCATAAATAACCCGGTACTGGAGGTTCAGCCGGGACGACCTGCAACCCTTCCACCGCCCGGATAACGCTTCATCATGAAATCCCTTGATCAGCCGCAGGCCGTCAATGCCCGAATACCGTGTGATGTCTTTCCATTTCTCGTACCGCTTCAATATTTCCCGCGGAAGCCGCCTCGCCTGCTTGCGGACAAGCCCGCTTTCATAGATCACCCACATACGTAATTAATACTATATCATATAAGATATGGCTTTGCCGCGCGAGGGGAAAGGCGCCGCTACGGCGTGGCGTTGAAAGGGGTTTCGCGGCGCGGAGGATATTGGTGGGCCCACCAGGACTCGAACCTGGAACCACCCGGTTATGAGCCGGAGGCTCTAACCAGTTGAGCTATGGGCCCGCTATTCGACGAACGAACGAAGTTTCTTGCTGCGGGACGGGTGGCGCAGCTTGCGCAACGCCTTGGCCTCGATCTGCCGGATGCGCTCGCGGGTGACCTCAAAATCCTGCCCCACCTCCTCGAGCGTATGTTCGGAATCCATACCGATGCCAAACCGCTTGCGCACCACGCGTTCCTCGCGGGAAACCAGCGTGGCGAGCACCTGGGCCGTTTTTTCCTTCAGCCCCGAGCGGACCACCGCCTCCAGCGGGCTCATGGCCTTCTTGTCCTCGATGAAGTCGCCCAGATGGCTGTCCTCCTCCTCGCCGATGGGGGTCTCCAGCGAGATAGGCTCCTTGGCGATCTTGAGCACCTTGCGGACCTTGTCCACGGGCATGTCCATCTTCTCGGCGATCTCCTCCGGCGTCGGCTCGCGGCCCATGCGCTGCATGAGCTGGCGGCTGGTGCGGATGAGCTTGTTGATCGTTTCGATCATGTGGACGGGGATGCGGATGGTGCGCGCCTGGTCGGCGATGGCGCGGGTGATGGCCTGCCGGATCCACCAGGTGGCATAGGTTGAGAACTTGTAACCGCGGCGGTACTCGAATTTGTCCACCGCCTTCATCAGCCCGATGTTGCCCTCCTGGATCAGGTCGAGGAATTGCAAGCCCCGGTTGGTGTACTTTTTGGCGATGGAGACCACCAGGCGCAGGTTGGCTTCCGCCAGTTCTTTCTTGGCTTTGCGCTCCTGGTTGAACCCTTCGGTGATCTCGCGCAGGGTAAGGCGCAGCTCGTCGAGCGCCATCTGCGCCTCATCCTCCACTTTCTTGATCTCCTTTTTCGCCGCGCGGATGTGGCTGTCCAACTCCGCCTTGACCTCCGGAGGCAGCGTGCGCTTCTTTGCCGGCTTCTTGCGGACCACTTCCACCCGGCGCGGTTCGCGCAGGCCCAGCTTTTCTTCCGCGTCGAGGATCTGGCGGTTGGCGGTTTCGCACCGTTCGCCGAAGGAGCGGATGGTGTTGATGATCCCTTCCATCAACTTTGGTTCAAGCTTGATCTCGCGGATAAGCTCCGCCACATGGGCGCGCAACTTGCCCGCTTCCTTGTCCAGCTTATCGCGTTCCTTGCCGCTTACTTTTTTCAGCCGCAATTTGATGATGGCCCGCTGGAGCTTTTCACCGGTGGATTTAAGCTGGCCCACCAACTTTAGGGTGCGCTTCGTTTCCCGCTTGATCTTGGCCAGCGAGGCCTCCTCCACCGGTTCGCTCCAGTTGATCATGTCCTGGATGGACATTTCCTCACGGCGCACCATGTCGCCCAAAGCCACGATTTCATTGATGGTTACGGGGCAATTGATCACCGCATGGATGACCTTGTTCTGCCCCTCCTCGATCTGCTTGGCGATAGTCACCTCGCCCTCGCGGGTCAAAAGCGAGATCGAGCCCATCTCCTTGAGGTACATCCGCACGGGGTCCTCGGAAGAGACGAACTCCTCCTCTTCCTCGTCGGCGGCTTCACGTTTTGACGAAGCGTTATTGCCATGGGGCCGCTTGGCGGCGATACGCGCCTCTTCCTGGGCGGCGTCAATCAAATCAATGCCTTTGGCGGAAAGCTCGCTTTGGATTCGCTCCATTTCCTCGGGCAGGCCCACCGCCTCGATATTCTCCGGAAGCGATTCAAGCACCTCGTCAAACGTTAGGTAGCCCTTGTCCTTCCCGCGGGAAATAAGCGCATCCACCGGCGTGGCGTGTTTCGCCGGTTTACCGGATTTCGCCATGAGAGCCACTCCATCAAAGTGAGACAAAAAGGGTAATTATACTTTATTTCCTTCGCGTTTCCATATACTTTTTTCGGGCGCGCGAATACTCCTCCGCGGCCCGGCCTTCCGCGGCGCGAGCTTGGGCGTTAAGGCTTTTTTTGCGTTCCGCCGGGTCGTACCGGACGCGGTGGACGCAGTCGCTGGCGGCGCGGCTCGCATCCTCCGGGTCATACAGGCCGGCTTCCAGCGCCAGGCTGGTGATCAGCGCGCGGCTGGCTTCGTCCCCGGCCAGGTTCACCACCCCCGCCGCGTCCGGCGCTCCTTGCTGATGGGCGCGCAGGATCAGTTCGAAGGCCTTTCGCATGGCCTCATCCTTGAAATCCTCCGCGGTCAGCCCGGCGGCCACCGTATCCAGGTACGAGGGATTATCCAGCAGCACGCGGGCGAGAATGCGCTCGGCCATGGCCCGCGCCCCCGGCCTGGCTTGAGGCGCGGCGGCCCCTGGCGCCGCCGGAGCGCCGGGTTCCTTACGAAGCTCGCGTTCCAGGGCGCGTTTGTCTATCCCTGTCTTGGCGGCGAGGGATTGGAGGTACTGGTCGCGCTCGATCCCGTCGCGCACGCGGGCGATAAAGGGCAGGATTTCCCGCGCGGCGCGGGTTTTTTCCTCCACGCTGTCCATGTCGGTCTGCGCCAGCGTGGCCCCGGTGACAAACACGGGGAAGGCCACCGCCGCAGCAACGCGCTGTTTGAAGGCTTCCGCGCCGTTGGCGGCGATATAGTCGTCGGGGTCCTTGGCCCCCGGCAAAGTGGCCACCTTAGGCCGCAGCCCCGCGTCCATAAGGATCGGCGCGCTTTTCTTCGCCGCCGCCACCCCCGCCGCGTCGGAGTCGAACAGCGCCACCACGTTCTCGCACACCCGGCGGATCATTTCCGCCTGCCGGGGTGTGAACGCCGTGCCGGAGACAGCCGCGCAGTTCTCCACCCCCGCCTTGTGCAGGGCGACTACATCCAAATACCCCTCCACGATGATTAGCGTATTCTCCCGCCGGGCGGACTGCTGGGCCAGGTCGAGACCAAACAACACATTGCTTTTCCGGTAGATCGGCGTTTCCGGACTGTTGAGGTACTTGGGGCCTTGCTCGTCGTCCAGTGTCCTGCCCCCGAAGGCGATCACCTGGCCGCCCACCGCGCGGATGGGGAACATAAGCCGGTTGCGGAACCGGTCCACCGGTTTGCCCGCGCTGCCGATTTTCGCCAAGCCCGCCGTTTCCAGCGTAGGCAGATCGTAGCCTTCCTTGAGGAATTTCGAGGCCAGCGCGTCCCATTTGTCTGGCGCATAGCCAATGGCGAACTTGTCCACCAGTTCCGGGGGCACACCCCGCTTTTCTAGGTAGCGCCACACCGGCCCGCCCAAGGGCGATTCCATCAGCGTCTTATGGTAAAACGCCGACGCCGACGCCATCGCCTTGTAGATGCGGTCGCGCCCCTCGTCCACCTTGCGGGAGGTTTCCTTGATCTCGATCCCGTACCGGTCCGCCAAGAGGCGCACCGCGTCGGGGAACGCCAGGTTTTCGTGCCGCATCACGAAGTCTATAACGTTGCCCCCCACCCCGCAGCCGAAGCAGTGGAATATGCGCTTGGCCGGATGGACGTTGAACGAGGGGGATTTTTCCTCATGGAACGGGCACAACGCGCGCCAGTTTTGCCCCGCCTTCTTGAGGGGGATGTAGCTGGACACCACTTCCACGATGTCCGCCCGGTCGCGGATTTCGTCTATGACATTTTGTGAAATCATGCCGCCGGCTATCCGCCCAGCAGGCCCTTAACCACCCGGTTGACCACCCCGCCGTCGGCCTTGCCCTTGACCTTGGGCATAAGCTGTCCCATCACCTTGCCCATCTCCTTGGCCGACGTGGCGCCCACGGCGGCGATGGCCTCGCGGGCCAAAGCGGTGACTTCGGCTTCGGCAAGCTGCTTTGGCAGGTACCGCTCCAGCACGGCGATTTCCGACTCCTCTTTGGCCGCCAGATCCTCGCGCGCCCCCTTGCGGTACTGCTCAATGGAATCGCGCCGCTGCTTGATGGCCTTGGCGATCACTTCGGCGGTCTCCTCCTCGGAAAGCTTGCGGATAAGCTCTATCTCTTTGTTTTTAACCGCGCTGGTCACCATGCGAATGGTGGACAGGGTCACCTGATCCTTGGCCTTCATGGCCGTCTTCATGTCTTCAGTAAGTTGGTCTTTAAGGCTCATTGGATTAACATCACCCGTGGTTTGTGCCTGATGCGTCCATGAAAGATAGTACCCGGCTTATGCTTCTGTCAACCGGCGCGTTGACTTCATCCTTCTCCTCCTTTACCATCGCTTGCCATGAGCGCCCTGAAAGTGAAAATCCTGGCCGAAGGGGCGCATCCGCCGGAAAAGGCGCATCCGGGCGATCTGGGCTACGACCTGTTCGCCGCGGAACACGCCGTCATCCCTTCCGGCGAATTGCGGCTGGTGAAAACCGGCATCGCCCTGGAGTTCCCCGATGGTTGGGGCGGCGTCATTCGTGACCGCAGTTCGATGGCGCTCAAGCGGGTCACAGTCTCCGCCGGGGTCATAGACCACGGGTACCGGGGCGAGGTGGCCGTGGCGCTGACCAATCATTCCCCCGCGGAGTTCGTCATCGAACCGGGGCAAAAAATCGCGCAGTTGATCCCCACGCCCGTGACGGATTGGACCGTGACGGTATCCGGCGATCTTAACCACACCGCGCGCGGCGCGGGCGGGTTCGGCAGCACGGGGGCGGGAAAAAACATCTCTAAATAGCCCGCGCCCCCTTTTTTCTGTGGAAAGGCTCGCGGTCTGGTGAGAAAATCACGGTTTGGAACCGGGCGCCGGGGGAATGCGGCGCCCCAGCAACATGACTGCGTGAACCCATGATCACCGTGTATTCCAGCGAGGAAGGCGCGTTGCGCGCGTCGCCCCCGGGGGGTGTGTCGCCCGACCGCATCGTGTGGGTGGATATGCTGCGCCCCGACATGGAGGAACGCCGCATGGTGGAGGAATGGCTGGGGCTGGAGCTGCCCACGCGGGAGGAAATGCAGGAGATCGAGGTCTCCAACCGCCTTTACGCCGAGGACTTTGCGCTGTACATGACCGCCACGGTCATGACCAAGCTGGATACGGACTCGCCCGAAATCACCGCCATCACCTTTATCCTCAAGGGCGGGCAGTTGGTCACCGTCCGCCACGAGGAGCCAAAGGCGTTCCCGATATTCGTCGCGCGGGCTAGCCGGCCAAAGAGCGGCGCGCGCGACGGCCTTTCGGTGATGATGGGGCTGTTGGATGTGAACGTGGACCGGGTGGCCGACACGCTGGAGCGCATCGCCACCAAGCTGGACCAGATCACCACCCAGGTGTTTAACGCGCGCAAACGCGCCTACGCCTCGTCGCAAAGATTCTACAACAGCACCATGACCGAAATCGGATGGCTGGGCGACCTTGACTCCAAAGCGCGTGAAAGCCTTGTCAGCCTCAACCGGCTGTTGACCTTCCTCCGGCAGAACCTGCGGGGCAAACCGGGCGCCGAGGAAGCCTATGGGTTGATCAAGACCCAATTAGCGGACACTATTTCACTGACCGACCACGCCACGTTCCTGTCGCAGAAAATCAGCTTTTTGCTGGACGCGGTGCTGGGGCTTATCAACATGGAGCAGAACGCCATCATCAAGATCTTCTCCGTGGCGGCGGTGGTGTTCCTGCCGCCGACGCTGATCGCCAGCGTGTACGGCATGAACTTCGACGTCATGCCGGAGCTTTCCTGGCGTTACGGCTACCCGTGGGCGCTGGGGCTTATGGTGCTCTCCGCGATCCTCCCCTACGTCATCTTCAAGCGCCGGGGCTGGCTGTAATCCCCGCATGAGCGCGCCGGGCGGATCCACAAGGGTCATCATTATCGCGCTGTTCGCCAATGTTGGCATCGCGCTCTCCAAGCTGGCGGGCGCCATGTACACCGGCAGCGCGGCGCTTCTGGCGGAGGCCATCCACAGCTTCGTGGACTGCGGCAACCAGGTTCTGCTGCTGGTGGGCGTCAAGGCCGCCCGGCGGCCGCCGTCGCCCACGCATCAACTTGGCTACGGACGCGAGGCGTTCTTCTGGTCCTTCATCGTGGCCATCATGCTGTTCAGCCTGGGCGGCATGTTCTCCCTGTACGAGGGGGCGGGCAAGCTCTCCGGCCACGAGCCGATGGAGGCGCCGTTCGTGGCCTTGGGCATCCTGGCGGTGGGCATCGTTCTGGAAACCATATCGTTTCGCGCCTGCCTGGCGGAGGTGCGCGCGATAAACAGGTTCGGCGGGCTGTGGGCGTGGTTCCGCAAAACCACTAACGCCGATCTGTTGGTGATTTTCACGGAGGATCTGGCGGCGCTCGTTGGCCTGGTGATGGCCGCCGCCTGCGTGACGCTGGCGTGGGTCACGGGAAATCCGGTGTACGACGCGGCAGGCTCCATGCTCATCGGCGCCTTGTTGATCACCGTGGCGGCGCTGCTGGGAATGGAGATAAAGTCGCTTCTGATCGGCGAGGCCCCCGCCACCGACTACCGGCCCGCGGTGGAGGAACTGGTCCGCGCCCATGTGCCCGGCGGCAGCGTGGCGGCGCTCATCGCGCTGCAAACCGGCGGCGCCGAGGTGATGATCAGCTATAAGATCACGCCGGGTTCCATTACGGATGTGGGCAGGTTGATCGCCGCGATCAACACCGTGGAGCGGGAGATGAAGGCGCGCTTCCCCGAAATCCGCTGGCAATTCGTCGAGCCGGACTCGGAGGCGTAGAAAACCGGCGTGTTGTTTG